>MRWG01001333.1_pt1 | contig 16420 bp, 13 predicted proteins | sample 1013341 | NCBI WGS metagenome assembly MRWG01 (sample SAMN06117577, study PRJNA244670) | biofilm metagenome | biome: Water; feature: Cathode Biofilm; material: Biofilm; isolation source: microbial consortium enriched at the cathode of a solar microbial fuel cell | place: USA: District of Columbia ... | reverse complement strand
ATCGGCATGGCGGCGAGGCCGATGGCGATCATCGCGTTGGTCAGGCTGGGGCCGAGGAAGGCGGCCAGCGCCACCGCGAGGATGAGAAAGGGCATGGCCAAGAGGGCGTCCGTCGCCCGCGAAATCAGCTGGTCGATCCAGCCGCCGAAGTAGCCGGCGACGAGGCCGAAGGGCACCCCCAGGGCGACCGCCAGCAGTACCGATATGACGCCGGCGATCAGCGAGGCGCGCGCGCCCCAGATCATGCGCGCAAAGATGTCGCGCCCGATCTCGTCGGTCCCCATGAGGTGCGCCAGCGAGGGCGCCTTGCGTACCGCCGACCAGCTGGTCGCCGTGGGGTCGTCGATCGGCAGCACCGGCGCGAGCAGCGAGATGGTCACAAAGAAGACAACGATGCAGAAGCCGAACAGCGCGCTGCGGTTGGCGCGCAGCTTGCGCCAGGTGCGGCTGCCGCCGCGCCGCGCCGCTGGCGCGGCCAGGCCGTCTTCGGCAAGGGCGCTCACAGGCTGCCCCTCATGCGCGGATTGACGACGAAGTAGAGCACGTCGGCCACCAGGTTGATGACGATGACGCCGGCGGCGGCACAGAGCACGACGCCCTGGACCACGGCGTAGTCGCGGGTGAAGACGGCGTCGACGATCAGCTTGCCGAAGCCGGGAATGGTGAAAATCTGCTCGGTCAGCACGGCGCCACCGAGCAGCTCGCCGAACAGCAGCGCGCTGAGGGTGACGATCGGCAGCAGAGCGTTGCGGAAGGCGTGCTTCAGGATCACCGCGTACTCGCGCAGGCCCTTGGCGCGCGCCGTGCGCACGTAGTCGGCCTTCATCACGCCCAGCATGGCCGAGCGCGTGTGGCGCATCAGTGTGGCGGCCAGCGAGGTGCCCAGCACGAAGGCGGGCATGATCATGGTCTGCAGCGAGCGCAGCGGATCGACGAAGAAGGACTCATAGCCCGAGGCCGGCAGCCAGCCGAGATTCACCGAGACCAGCAGAATCAGCATGATGCCGAGCCAGAAGTTGGGAATCGACAGGCCGGAAAGCGCCACCATATTGGCGACGTAGTCCAGCACGGTGCCCTTCTTCACCGCCGAAACGATGCCCATGGGCACCCCGATGGTGAAGGCGATGATCAGCGCCATGGCGGCGAGTTGGATGGTGACCGGCAGCTTGTCGGCGATCAGTTTCAGCACCGGCTGGTTGCTGCGCAGGGAAATACCCATGTCGCCCTGCAGCACACCCTGGATCCAGTAACCGTACTGCACCACGATGGGCTCATTCAGGTGGTACTTCTCGCGAATGAACTCGATCGAGGCCGGGTCGCGGTCTTCTCCCGCCATGACCAGCGCCGGATCACCCGGCAGCAGCTTCTGCAGGGTGAAGACGAAAATCGACACCAGGATCAGCGTGGGCACCGCAATGGCCAGGCGGCGGACGATGTAGGTCAACATGGCTCGGATCCGTCGCGAAAAGAGGGGCCCGGCGCGCGCCGGGCCCCACCCGCCTTACGAGGCGAACTTCACGCCCTGCAGACGGATCATGCCGTCCGGATAGGCGACGAAGCCCTGCACCTTCTTGTCCAGCGCCCAGATCCAGGTCTGGTGGTAGAGGTAGATGATCGGCAGGTCCTTGGCGAGGATCTCGCGCGCGGCGTCATACTTCGCCTTGCGCTGCTCCTCGTTGTTGCTGGTGCGCGCGGCGTCCAGCAGCTTGTCGATCTCCGGGTTGCAGTACTTCGAGTCGTTGATGCCGCCCTTGCAGGTCATGAACTGGTGGATGTTGCCGTCCGGGTCGACGCGGCCCGACCAGCCGATCTGGCTGGCCTGATAGTTGCCGGCGCTCTGATCGGAGAGCAGGCTGGCGAACTCCATCGACTTGAGGCTGACGTTGAAGCCGGCCTCCGCCACCATGGCCTGGATCACCTGCATAACCTGAGTCTGCACGGGATTGTTGGCGACCTGCACCTCGACGTCGAGGGTCTCGTGGCCGGCCTCCTTCATCAGTGCCTTGGCCTTCTCGATGTCGCGGGCCGGGACGGGCATCGCGCTGTCGTACCACGGGCTGTTCGGCGGGAAGGGCTGATTGCCGGCCGCGAAGGTGCCCTCGAAGACGACCTGGTTCAGCGCTTCCCGGTCGATCGCCAGCTCGAAGGCCTGGCGCAGGCGGGCGTCCTGCCCGAAGGGATTGTTGGCACGTTCGCCGTTGCCGACGTTGATGGTGATACCCTGATAGCCCAGGCCGATGGCCTCGGCATAGGTGAGCTTGCCGTCGCTCTTCACCGAGGCGGCGTCGGTGGCGGCGAGACGCTCCAGCATGTCGAGGTCGCCGGCGCGCAGGTTGGCGAGGCGCACCGTGGTGTCCGGGATCGGCAGGAACACGACCTTGTCGAAGTGAATCTCACCGGCATTCCAGTAGTCAGCGAACTTCTCCAGCACGATACGGTCCTGCTGGATGCGCTCGACGAATTTGAACGGCCCGGAGCAGACCGGGTTGTTGCCGAAGTCGGCTCCGGCGGCCTCGGCGGCTGTCGGCGAGACCATCATGCCGGCACGGTCGGCGAGCTGCGCCAGCAGGGTGGCGTCGGGGCTGGCCAGCGTCATCTTCACCTGGTAGGGACCGGAAACGCTGACGTTCTCTATCGACTTCACCTCGCTCTTGCGGCGGCTTTCCGGCAGGTTCTTGGAGCGCTCGATGTTGGCCACCACCGCCTCGGCGTTGAACGGCGTGCCATCGTGGAAGGTCACACCCTCACGCAGGTCCATGGTCAGGGTCAGGCCGTCGTCGGACCACGACCAGCCGGTTGCCAGCATCGGGATGATCTTCAGCTCCGGCGTGATGTCGACCAGCTTGTCGCAGAGCGAGGCATAGACGATGCGCCCGACGAAGGTGCGCGACTGGTCAGGGTCGAGCACGTCCGGATCCTCCTGCAGACCGATGCGCAGGTCGGCGGCCAGCACGGGCGATGCGAAGGGCGATGCCAGGGCGCTGCCCGCGAGCAGCGCGGCAAGGAGTAACTTATGCATTTTTGCTGTCTCCTGTTGGGGGTGTTGACGATCCCGGATTGGAAGGATCGGGAAGCCTCACCTGTTTCTTGTCGCTCCAATCCCGGTACAGCGCGAAGCGACGCTCGGCGCCGGCCGAGCGGAGCGGTTCGCTGCGCGTTTCTGGTGCCGTAGCGGCCGCCTGCTGCCAGTGATGGCAGGCGACGAAGTGCCCCTCGCCGGTGTCTTGGAAGGCGGGGGCCCGCTGCGCGCAGATCTCGGTCGCCAGGGGGCAGCGCGTGTGAAAGCGGCAGCCCGAAGGCGGGGCCAGTGGCGAGGGCACGTCGCCCTTGAGGCCCGTGGCGGCGGCACGGCGGCGCGGCGCGGGCACGGGGATGGCGCGCATCAGTGCCTGGGTGTAGGGGTGCAGCGGCCGCTCATAGAGGGCGTCGGTCGCGGCCAGTTCGACGATCTCGCCGAGGTACATGACCGCCACCCGGTCGCTCATGTGGCGGATCACCGCGAGATCGTGGGCGATGAGGATGAGGGTCAGGTCGAAGTCCTGCTTCAGGTCCTCCAGCAGGTTGATAACCTGCGCCTGGATCGAGACGTCGAGCGCCGAGACCGGCTCGTCGCCGATCACCACCTTGGGCCCGCTGGCCAGCGCCCGCGCGATGCCGATACGCTGGCGCTGACCGCCGGAAAACTCGTGCGGATAGCGGTCGGCGGCGTCGGGGCGCAGGCCGACGCGCTGCAGCAGCTCGCCGGCGCGGCGGCGGCGCTCGGCCGCGTTGCCCATGCCGTGCACCCGCAGCGGCTCCTCGACCAGGCCGCCGACCGTCATGCGCGGATTGAGCGACGAAAAGGGGTCCTGAAAGACGAACTGCAGGTCGCGCCGCAGGCCGCGCATCTCGCGCTCGGAGAGCGCCGAGATGTCGCGCCCCTCGTAGAGCACGCTGCCCGCGGTCGGCCGCAGCAGGCGCACCAGCAGGCGTGCCAGGGTCGACTTGCCGCAGCCGCTCTCGCCGACCACCGACAGGGTCTCGCCGCGCCGCACGGCGAGCGACACCCCGTCGACGGCGCGCACCACGCGGCGCTCGCCGAACCAGGCGGCAGGCTTGCCGAAGTGGCGGCTGACGTTGCGGGTCTCCAGGATCACCCCGTTTTCGATGGCGTTCATGACGCCGCTCCCGCGAAGGCGACCTCGAGCGGCGCGTGGAGGCAGGCGGCGGCATGACCGCTGCCCAGCGGACGCAGGGCCGGCACCTCGGCGCGGCAACCGGCGTCGGCGAAGGGACAGCGCGGCGCGAAACGGCAGCCCGGGGGCAGTGCCTCGATGGTCGGCACCATGCCGGCAATGGCGGCGAGCCGGCCGCGGCGGCGCTGCAGCGAGGGCACCGAGCTCATCAGGCCGATGGTGTAGGGGTGCTGCGGATCGTCGAAGACGGCATCCACCGGCCCTTCCTCGGCGATGCGCCCGGCGTACATCACGGCGACGCGGTCGGCGGTCTCCGCCACCACGCCGAGGTCATGGGTGATCAGCATCAGCGCGGTGCCGCTGTCGCGCTGCAGGTCGCGGATCAGGTCCAGGATCTGCGCCTGGATGGTGACATCCAGCGCGGTGGTCGGCTCGTCGGCGATCAGCAGCTGCGGGTCGTTGGCCAGCGCCATGGCGATCATCACGCGCTGGCGCATGCCGCCGGAAAGCTCGTGCGGATAGCTGTCGAGGCGCTGCGCGGCGGCGGGAATCCGCACCCGCTCGAACATCTCCTTCGCGCGCGCCCGCGCCTCGCTGCGCGAAACCTGGCGGTGGCGCAGCACCACCTCGGCGACCTGGTCGCCGACACGGTAAACCGGGTTCAGCGAGGTCATCGGTTCCTGGAAGATCATCGAGATGCGGTCGCCGCGGATGGCCTCCATGTCGCGCCGCGGCAGCCGCAGCAGGTCCTGCCCGCGGAACAGGGCGCGGCCGGCGACCACTTCGAGGGGCGGGCGCGGCAGCAGGCCCATGAGCGCCAGCGCGGTCACCGACTTGCCGCAGCCGCTCTCGCCGACGATGCAGAGGGTCTCGCCGGCGGCGAGAGAGAAGGAAACATCGTCAACGATATTGACGGCGCTGTCCTGCAGGCGCAGCGAGAGACCCTCGACCCGCAGCAGCGCGCCGCCATCCGCCCGGGGCAGGTCCGTCCGGAGCGCCTCACTCGGCATCGGCGAGCGCTCCCGAGGTCGGCAGCAGCAGACGCTGCTGCAGGTCCATGAGGTGTTCGCGCATGGCGCGTTCCGCCGCCTGCGGATCGCGCCGTTCGATGGCGTCCAGCACCTCGTCGTGCTGGGAGGTGTAGTGGGCGACGCTCTCCTGCGTGCGCAGCGCCTCGCGCACGTGACGCCAAGTCTCGTCCTGGCGCACCCGGTCGACGACGTCGAAGAGCGCGAGAAACAGGGTGTTTCCGGCGACGGCTGCAATGGCGCGGTGCAGCGCGCTGTCCCACAGTTCGCGCCCGTCGGTGTCGTCGGCCGCCGCGACCTTGGCCGCCAGGGCACGCATCCAGTCCACGTCCGCAGGCGTCGCACGCAGCGCGGCGAGCTGCGCCAGCGCCGGTTCAATGCGCAGGCGCACCTCCATGACCTCCAGCATGTTGGTCATTTCCGGCAACTTCTTCAGGTGGCGTTCGGGATGGTGCGGCTCGGCCCCGATGAATGTCCCGGCGCCCTGGCGCCGCCAGATGCGCCCTTCGGCCTCCAGCACCTCGAGGGCGCGGCGCACGGCACGGCGGCCGACGCCGATCAGTTCGGCAAGCTCGCGCTCGGTCGGCAGCTGGTGCGCACCGTCCTTTTCGAGCCCGTCGACGATGCTGCGCAGCCGCTCCAGTGCCAGGCTGGAGTTCCGCCGGATTGGCCGTTTCTTTTGCAACACGCCTGCCCTGTCCGACTGTTTTTTTATGGAACCAAAGCTTATTGGTCCCATTATTGGCGCCTTACGATATCGGACACAAGGGCAGATTTCCGCGGAAATCGACCGCATGCCTACGGTGACCTCTACATAAGGTCAGGCGCGGAAGAGGCTGCCGTAGATGAAGGAAGCGCCGCCGATGACGATCAGCGCCTCGACGAAGAGGGTGTGGATGCGAATGTCGGTGCGCTTGATGATCCAGGCGGCGACCCAGGTGCCGGGAATGGTGCAGAGGCCCATGACGAAGGCGATGAGGAACAGCGAGGGCGTCAGGGCGTCGAGCGAGCCGAAGAAGATGATCTTGAAAAAGTTCACGATGACGGCGATGGCCGCGTCGGTGGCCAGCAGCGCCGGCCCGGCGAGGCCGAAGCCCATGAGGATGGGCAGCACCAGCATGCCGGCGCCGACGATGACGCTGGAAAGGAAGCCGTAGGCGCCGGAGACCGCCACCACCGTCGCCTTGCCCGGCTCCACCATGCGCCCGGCGAACCAGCGGCGCAGCGGCACCGAGGCGATGAGGATGACGCCGAGCAGGCCCTGGATGAGGTGCGATTCCAGGCGCACGTAGAGCAGCGCCCCCAGCGCCGAGGCCGGCACCGCGGTGCCGGCGATCAGCGCGATGCGCTTGGGCTGCATGTACTCGCGGTAGAACCAGGCGCGGCTGGCGTTGTTGATCAGCATCAGCACCGAGATCACCGGCACCACCGCCTTGGGCCCGATGATCGGCGTGATGAACAGCGTGATGATCATCCCCGAGCCGACGCCGCTCATGCCGCCCAGCGCGGCGGCGATGAAGCAGACGCCGAAGGCCATGACCACCGTCAGCGGCGTCAGCCCCGGCAACAGCTGGTCGAGGAAATCCAAGCCGGCGGTCTCAGGCGCCGGGCCGGCGCAGAGCTGCCGCCGAAAAGGGCTCGCCGGGCTCGAAAAGACCGGTCGCAAAGGCTTCCAGCGCCGCGGCGGCGCCCGCCGGCCGCCCGGCGAAGGTCAGGTTCGCGCCGGCCTTGGCGAGCAGGTCCTCGCGGGTCATGCGTTCGCGGCTGCCGCCGCGCATCTGGCCCTGGCGCGCCTCCACGGTGCGGCCGTCGGTCAGCTCGGCGCGGATGTGGCCGGTGTAGTTGGCCGGATACTCGTTGTCGGGATCGATCACGTAGGTGACCTTGCCGGCCAGTTCCAACGCCCGCTTGTCGCGCACCGCATCCTCGGTGAACTGCGCCAGGCCGGCGTCCTGGTGGATGAACCCGGCGGCAACACAGTAGGGCGAGGAGAACTTCGCCGCATAGGCCGTCGGCGGCCGCTGCTTATCGGCCAGCGGCTCCCACAGGCGGTGCACCGTGCCTTCGCCCACCTCGCAGACGATGGACTTGATGTCCTCCGGCTTCACGCCCTCGCGCGCCAGCCGCACCGCGCAGTCGACATAGGGCTGGGTCATGGTGCCGCAGGCATAGGGCTTGAAGGCGACGTTCGCGGTCTCCCAGCGCGTGCCGAGGTCTTCCACCAGCGGGGCGAAGTCGGCCTCGATGGAAGGGGCGAAGGCGCTGAACAGGCCGTGCGTGCCTTCGAAGACCGTGCCAGGGCCGCGGAAGCCCGCCGCGCCGAGTTGCGCCGCGCGCAGGCCGGCCTGCGCCGCCCAGCCGGGATGCAGCCGCTTGGTCCAGGTGCCGTCGGCAAGGTACTCGATGATGCCCGAGGCCATGGAGCCGGCAACGCCCAGGGTGTCGCGGATCTGCGCACGGTTCTGTCCCATGGCCGCGGCGATGCCGGCGGCGGCGCCGAGGCAGCCGAGGATGGCGGTGGGATGGAAGCCGGCGGCATGCACCGCCTTCTTGGCGACCAGGCCCAGGCGGCAGGCGATCTCGATGCCGACCACCGTACCCTTAAAGACCTCGCGTGACGGCAGCTGCAGGGACTCGCCGGCGGCGAAGAGCGCCGGCACGATGACCACGCCGCTGTGCACCGGACAGCCCTCGTAGGTGTTGTCGTAGTCCTCTCCGTGGCCGCAGGTACCGTTGATGACGCAGGCCGCGGCGCTCTCGAACCCTTCCTCCAGGCCGAAGACCGTGCAGTCGCCGCGCTGGTCGAAGGCCTTGCGCACCGCCAGGCCGTAGTCCGTCTCCAGCGCCGCGATGGTGAGGCCGACGGTGTCGATGATGGTGTTTTCCGCCTCGCGCCGCGCCGCTTCGGGAATGTCCTCGGCGCGGAGTCCTTCGATCCAGGCGGCGAGGCTCTCGGAGACGGTGGGCGCGTTGCTTTCTGCGGCCATGACTTGTCCTTCGTGCTGGAGACTAACTGCGGAATTGCGTCAGACCGGAGAGGTCCTTGTGGGCGGGAAGGCCCTGGCAGAAGGCGAGCAGCGCCTCGGCGCGCTCGCGCGGCCAGCCGCCGTGGCTGGTGTTGGAGAAGAACTTTGCGACGATCTCCTCGTCGCTCAGCGGTTCGTGTTTGCCGCCGCGCATGTGCGGCTGGCGCAGCTCGATCACCTCACCGCTCTTCAGCGTCACCCGGATGTGGCCGGTGTAGTTGCGCGGATACTCGTTGTCGGGATCGATGACGTAGGAGATCTTTCGCGCCAGCGCCAGGATGCGCGGGTCCTTCGCCTTCTCGTCGCTGAACTGCGCCAGCCCCGCGTCGCCCTCGTAGAAGCCGACCGCCATGCAGTAGGGCATGGAGAACTTGGCGGCGTAGCCCGACGGCGGCTCGTGCTTGTCGGCCAGCGGCTCCCACAGGCGGTGGACCAGCCCTTCGCCGGTCTCGCAGACGATCGACTCGATGGCCTCGCCGTCGACGCCCTGCTGCGCCAGGCGGATGGTGCAGTCGATGTAGGGGTGGATCATGGTCCCGCAGGCATAGGGCTTGAACACCACGCGCTGCATGTACCAGTCCTCGCCCAGGCCCACGGTCAGGTGGCGGTAGTCCGGCCGCGCGGTCGGCGCGAAGGCCTTGAAGAAGCTGTGGCCGCCCTCGAAGACCGTGCGCGGCGCGAAAAATCCGGTGCGCGCGATGATCGCCGCCTTGAAGCCGGACTGCGCCGCCCAGCCGGGATGCAGCCGCTTGGTCCAGGCGCCGTCGGTCAGGTACTCGATGATACCGGAGGCCATGGAGGCGGCGATGCCGAAGGACATGGCCAGCTTCTGCGGCTTCAGGCCCAGCGCGGTGCCGACGCCGGCGGCCGCGCCCAGCGCGCCGATCACGCCGACGGGATGGAAGCAGGCGCGGTGCATGTGGCCGGCGGCTACGTGGTTGAGGCGGCAGACCGCCTCCATGCCGGCGACGATGCCGATCAGCGCGCGCTCGCCCGACAGCTTGTAATGCTCGGCGGCGGCCAGCACCGCGGGGATCACCATGGCGCCGACACGGATCGGCGCGCCCTCCAGGGTGTCGTCGAAGTCCTCGCCGTGGATCGCCACGCCGTTCACCAGCGCCGCGCCGGCGGCGTCCAGGCTGCGGCGCTGGCCCAGCGCGGTGCAGGCGCCCTCGCTGTCCCAGCCGACCAGGATCTGCTGCACGTAGGGCTGGCGTCGTGCGGCAATGCAGAGGCCGGCGGCATCGACCAGGTCGCGCAGAGCCACGGCGCGCGCGGCTTCGGGGATATCGCCCGAGGTCAGGCCGGCGAGAAAGCCCGCGAAGCTCTCAGAGAGTGTCGCTTCTCCCGCGTCAGCCGTGCTGCTGGCCGATTCCATCGTCCCCGCCCCCACTTGACCCGATTCCTTGAGACCTGCACCGATCCGGGGCAACGGCAAGCGCCCCGCCCGTAAGCGCGCCGAAGATTTCACCTTCACCACCAACTGTCAACAATTGACGATGCTGTCTTTGGCGGTCATTCTCGCGCCAAATCCAGCTTGGGAGATGAGAGCATGGCACAGCAGGGGAACGGTCCTCTCGAGGGAAAGGTCGCCTTCGTCACAGGCGCGTCGCGGCGCATCGGCCGGGCGACCGCGCTGGGCCTGGCGCGCGAGGGCGCCGACCTGCTGGTCCATGCGCGCAGCAGCCGCGACGAGGTCGAGGCGGTGGCCGCCGAGGCCCGCAAGCTGGGCCGCCGTGCCGAGGTCGTCATGGGCGACGTCAGCGACGAGGCGGAGGTCGCCCGCATCGCCAAGGAGGCGACCGCGGCCTACGGCCGCATCGATATCCTGGTGAATAACGCCGCCATCCGCCGCCAGTCGCCCTTCACCGAGATGAGCTACGCCGAGTGGCGCGAGATCAACGCCGTCATCCTGGACGGCGCCTTCCTCATGTGCCGCGCGGTGCTGCCGGTCATGGTCGCCGGCGGCGGCGGCACCATCGTGAACATCGGCGGCGTCTCCGCCCACATCGGCGCCAAGAACCGCGCCCACGTCGCCACCGCCAAGGCGGGGCTCGTCGGCCTCACCAAGGCCCTGGCGGTGGAGTTCGCCGACCGCAACGTCACGGTGAACTGTCTGGCTCCCGGCAAGATCGGCGGCGAGCGCTCCAAGACATCAGGCGAATCGCCGAAGATGCCGGCCGAGATCCTGCTCGGCCGCGAGGGCAATATCGAGGAGGCCGCCGGCATGGTGGTGGCGCTCTGCCTGCCGCCGGCGCGCTTCATGACCGGCCAGACGATCCACGTCAGCGGCGGCCTCTACCTGCCCTGAGAAACCTCACGCCTGCAGCAGCGGGCGCAGCTTGCGCACATCGTCGAGGAACTCCAGCCCGCGCAGCGCCGCGATCAGTTCCTCGGCCCGCGCGGCGCCCAGCACCGGCGCCATGAGGTCGCGCGCCTTCTCCTCGACCTGATCTTCCGACATGGGATTGTCCGGCGTGCCGAGCACGGCGCGGGTGCGGTGCTGCAGGCGGCGGCCGTCGACGCAGTCGATTTCGATGATCGCCTGGCGCGCCGGGCGCGCCCGGGTCAGTTCGGCGTCGGGGATCGCCTCGATGCGTTCGCGCAGTGCCAGCACAGCCGGGTCCGTCATGCGGGCGTGATCGTGCGAGGAGGCGAAGCTGAGGCCGCCGTCCACCAGGGTCAGCGCCAGGAGATGCTGTAAACAGACGTCGGGCATGTCGCGGTTGTTCACGATGGTGAAGCGGTCGTCCGGCATGATCGCGCGAAGCTGCGCGACGTCGGCGGGCTTCAGCTCGTGCTCCGCGATCAGCGCGGTCAGCGAGTCGAGCGCGGCCTGGATCGGCGAGCCGACGCACCATTTCTTGATCGAGGCGGCGAGGATCTCGTAGCGCTGGCCGAGGCCGTCGACGAGGGCTTCCGGCGCGGCGTTCTCGGCGAAGGCGGAGAGGTACGAGAAATCGCCGGTCAGGCTGCCGGGCACGCCGCTCGCCCCGGAGGCGACAAAGCGTGCCGCGAAGACACCGTTGCGTGCGCCCATGCCGCCAAAATCGAAGGCCTTCTCGACGTGCTCCGAATCGCGCTGCCAGTAGGCGATGCCGGAGGCCTGCTGGGTGGCATAGGACAGCAGGTATTCGCACTGCCGCGCGTCGAGCCCGGCCAGCACGCCGGCCGCCGCGGCGGCGCCGAAGTTGGCGCCCAGGCAGTGGGTGCTGTGGGTGCCGCTGCGCGGGGCCGAGAAGCCCAGCGCCAGGGTGGCGCGCGCGCCGATGTCGTAGCCGGCCACCACCGCGCGCAGCAGCGCAGCGCCGCTCGCCCCGCGCGACTCGCCCAGCGCCAGCGCCGCCGGGACCACCGCGCAGCCGGGATGGAAGCGCCCGCCGAGGTGGGAATCGTCAGTCTCGTCGGCGTGGGCCGCCATGGCGTTGGCGAAGGCCGCAAGGGTGGCGGTGGTCACCAGCTCGGTGCCAGGCAGGCAGGCCTCGGCCCGGCCGCCCTCGCCGGCGACGAAGGCCGCCGCCAGCCTGCCGGCCTTCAGGCGCGAACCGCTGACGATGGCGGCCAGGCTGTCGAGCAGGTGCAGGCGCGCGCGCAGCATGACCTCCGCCGGCAGCGGCGTCTCAGCCGCCGCCGCGATATGGGCGGCGAGCCTGGTCGTAATCGAGTCCTCGTTCATGCGCGCGCTCACCTCCCCGCTGTGCTGCGTCGACCCTCTCGGGGTCTTTCTCGCATTCCGGCAAACTGTCGGCAATTGACAATTTAAGCCGAACTTGGGACAAAGGGGCCAACGAAGCCGTCGCAGGACCGCTTTCCGCCGCAGCGGGAAGCAGGTCACTGTGGCCGAACAACGGGAGGAAAACATGAAATCCGGACTGCGGAATATTGCTGCTTCTGTCGCCGTCGCCGCGCTCGTCGCCGGGGCGGGCCAGGCTGCCGCCCAGAGCTATCCGATCGATACCGTCACCTTGATCACCCATTCCAAGGCCGGCGGTGGCACCGATGTCTTCCTGCGCGAGATGACCAAGTATCTCGGCAAGCACATGGGCACCAATTTCGTGGTCGAGAACGTGCGCGGCGGCAGCGGCGCCAAGGCCATGGCCAAGCTGGCGACCTCGCCGGCCGACGGCTCGATCTTCTATGGCACCACGCCGACCTTCATCAACACCTCGCTGTTGAGCGCGCCGGAATTCACCTACAAGGATCTGACGCCGGTCACCAACGTCTTCCTCGACCCGCAGATCGTCTACGTGCGCGCCTCCAGCCCCTTCCAGAGCCTCGCCGAGGTGGTGGAAAAGGCCAAGGCCGAGCCGAATTCCGTCATCTTCGGCGTCACCACGCCGGGCTCGCTCGATCGCCAGGTCATGGAAAAGTTCAAGGCCATCACGGGCGTCGAGGCGCCGGTCATCACCCATGACGGCGGCGGCGAGCTGCTGATCTCCGTGCTGAACGGCACCGTCCACCTCGGCATCGGTGAAATCCAGGAGCTCTCGGCCCAGCTCGAGGCCAACGAGGTGCGCATCATCGCGACCTACACCAAGAAGCGCCTGGAGCAGTTCCCCGACGTCGCCACCGCCCAGGAGCAGGGCGTCGACCTGGTGGTGAACAAGTTCCGCGGCATCGCCGGCCCCAAGGGCCTGCCCGACGACATCCTGGCCAAGTGGGAAGCCGGCATCCAGTCGGTGCTGAGCGACCCCGAGTTCCAGGCCTGGTACAGCGCGCAGAGCCTGGTGCCGGACTACATGCCGCACGGCGAGTACGCTGAGTTCATCAACGCCTTCGCCGACGAGCAGCAGGATTTCTTCAAGAAGTACGGCATCACCGAGTAATCTTCGGTCGCCGCGGAGTGCGCAGGAAAACCATGCCCAGGATCGCCACCTCATGACCCGCGACACCTGGATCGGCGTGGTTTTCCTCGCCTTCTCCGTTCTCTACTGGACTCAGGCCGACAAGATCCGCGTCAGCCCGCTGGACGATCCCGTCACCGCGGCCGGCATGCCGAAGTCCCTTGCCTTCGCCCTCGGCGGCCTGGCCGTACTGCTCATCCTGCGCAGTCTCTACATGAGCCGCCTCGCCGCGCGCGCCGACCGCAAGCCCGCCGATAAAGTCGAGGAAACCGACTCGCGCGAGACCTGGAAGCGTCACCTGCGCGCCCTCGGCATGCTCGGGCTCGGTGTCGCCTACCTGCTGGTGGTGCCCTACCTCGGCTACGTCCTGTCGGTCATCGGCCTCATGCTCGCCGTGTCGCTCTACATCGGCGCCCGCTTCGGCCTCAAGACGCTGGCCGTGGCCGGCCTCGGCGGGGTGTTCTTCTATCTGCTCTTCGTCCAGTTCCTCAACATTCCGCTGCCGCCCGGGCTCTGGCCGAGCCTGCTCCAGTCCCTCCAGGGCTGACCCGGCGGCGGCCAAACTCACGTTCCCCAGGGGTTAGCGTTTCATGGAAGGTCTCGGTTACGCCTGGCAGGCATTGACCACCACGCCCGCCGTCTTTGCGGCCATGGGCGGCGTGGTCTGGGGCATTCTCGGCGGCGCGCTGCCGGGCATCTCGCCCTCCATCGCCATGGCCCTGCTGCTGCCCTTCACCTACACCATGGAGCCGATCACGGCGATCGTGCTGCTCGCCTCCACCTACGTCGGCGCCGAGTACGGCGGCTCGATCCCGGCCATCCTGATCCGCACGCCGGGCACCAACGCGGCGGCGGCCACCGCCATCGACGGCTACGAGATGCAGAAGCAGGGCCGCGGCGGCGAAGCGCTCGGCATCTCGCTGGCCTCCGGCGTCATCGGCGGCCTCATCGGCCTGTTCTTCCTGGTGGTGCTGACCAAGCCGCTGGCGCAGGTCGCGCTGCTGTTCACCCCGCCGGCCTACTTCGCCCTCGGCATCCTTGGCCTCAGCGTCATCGCCTCGCTGTCCAGCGGCTCGCTCATCAAGGGGCTCATGGCCGGGGTCATCGGCCTGATGATCGCCACCGTCGGCACCGATCCGATTTCCGGCGTGAACCGCTTCACCTATGGCAGTCCGGAACTGCTCAGCGGCGTGCCCTTCATCCTGGTCATGGTCGGCGTCTTCGCGGTCAGCGAGCTGCTGGAGCAGGCCGGCAAGCCCGAGTGGAAGAAGCCCGACAGCGTGCAGAGCCGCATCAAGCTGCCGAGCTTTGCGATGCTGAAGCGGCTGCGCAAGGCGCAGCTCATCGGCAGCGGCATCGGCCTCTTCGAAGGCTGCATGCCCGGCGCCGGCGGTTCCATCGCCGCCTTCATGTCCTACAACGAGGCGCGGCGCTGGTCGAAGACGCCCGAGGAATTCGGCAAGGGCTCGCCGGAGGCCATCGCGGCGCCGGAGAGCGCCAACAACACCGTCGCCGGCACCGCACTGGTGCCGATGCTGAGCTTCGGCATCCCCGGCTCCAATTCGACCGCGATCCTGCTCGGCGGCCTCTTGATCCACGGCCTGCAGCCGGGCCCGCTGCTGTTCGACAAGCACCCGGATTTCATCTACGGGCTGTTCGGCGGCCTCTTCGTTGCCAACACCTCGCTGTTCTTCATCGGCATGCTGATCCTGACGCCGGCGATCTGGCTGGTGAACCGCCCGAAGCCCTACCTGCTGGCGGCGATCTACGCGCTGATCTTCTCCGGCATCTATTCGATCGACCACAGCCTCTTCGACCTCTACCTGGTCCTGCTGGCCGGCACCGTCGGCTACGTCATGCGGCTGTTCGGCTTTCCCTTCCTGCCGCTGGTCCTCGGCCTGGTGCTCGGCTACCTCATCGAGGCGAACTACCGCCGCTCGCTGCTGCTGACCGGCGGCGACCACATCGTCTTCCTGCGCGATCCCATCGCGCTCGGCCTGCTGATCACCGCGCTGCTCTTCGTCGTCGGCTCGGCCTGGCGCGACATCCGCAGCGCCCGGCGCAAGTCGAAGCCTGACAACGGCCCCGGCGGCGAAGGTTAGGGCGGCGAAGGCTGAAGTCATGCGCTTGCACGAAGTCCGCGTTCAGCGGCCCGGCGAACCTCTTGTCCGGGAAGACCAGCTGGCCTGGAAGATTGCCGCCGCGGCGGCCGATCCCGCGCCGCTCGACGAAGCCGCCGCGCAGATGGCGATCAACCGCGTCATCGACGACATGGCCGTCGCCCTGGCCGCGATCAACCGGCCCTCGGTGGTGGCAGCGCGCGGCCAGGCGCTGGCGCACCCGCGTACAGGTGGCGCCACGCTGCTCGGCCTGCCGCGCGAACAACGCTTCGACTGTGCCTGGGCGGCCTACGCCAACGCCACGGCGATCCGCGAACTCGACTTCAACGACAGCTTCTTCGCCGCCGACTCGAGCCATCCCGGCGACACCATCGCGCCGCTGATCGCGGTGGCCCAGCAAAAGGGCCTTTCGGGCCCGGACCTGCTGCGCGGCATCGTCACCGCCTACGAGATTCAAGTTGATCTCGTTAAGGGCATCGAGCTCAATCCCTACCGCATCGACCACGTCGCCCATCTCGGCCCCGCCGTCGCCGCCGGCCTCGGCGCCATGCTGCGGCTCGACGCGGCAACGCTCTATCACGCGGTGAACCTCGCGGCGCACCTTTCGGTTTCCACGCGGCAGATCCGCAAGGGCACGATCTCTTCCTACAAGGCCAACGCGCCCGGCCATATCGGCCAGGTCGCCATCGCCGCGGTCGACCGCGCGCTGCGCGGCGAGACCAGCCCGGCGCCGACCTACGAGGGCGACTACGGCATTCTCGCCATCCTGCTGGGCGGCGCGGAGATGGTCTGCGAGGTGCCGCTGCCGGAAGCGGGCGAGCCCAAGCGCGCGATCCTGGAGACCTATCCCAAGGAGCATTCCGCCGGCTATCATGGCCAGGCGCTGATCGACCTCGCCTTCCGCCTGCGCGAAAAGATTTCCGACGTCGAGCAGATCGACGAAGTGGTGCTGCACAGCAAGCGGCTCACCCACCTGGTGATGGGCTCGGGCGCCGGCGACCCGGAGAAGTACGACCCCAAAGCCAGCCGCGAGACGCTGGATCACTCCATCATGTACATCTTCACCGTCGCCCTGCAGGACGGCGTGTGGGATCACGAAGCAAGCTACGCGCCGGAGCGCGCGGCGCGCGCAGATACCGTGCGGCTGTGGCGCAAGGTGCGCACCGTCGAGGATGCGGAATGGTCGCGCCGCTTCAGCGAGCCGGCGCCACTGGACAAGGACCACGG
>MRWG01001332.1_pt1 | contig 16427 bp, 10 predicted proteins | sample 1013341 | NCBI WGS metagenome assembly MRWG01 (sample SAMN06117577, study PRJNA244670) | biofilm metagenome | biome: Water; feature: Cathode Biofilm; material: Biofilm; isolation source: microbial consortium enriched at the cathode of a solar microbial fuel cell | place: USA: District of Columbia ... | reverse complement strand
GTGATCCTCCGCGGCATGCCACGGAACAAAAAACAGGCCCTGAGCCTGATGATCAAAGAAATGGCCAGCGCAGATGGTAAGGTTGATGACGAGGAACTGCGTGTCATATACAATATCTTTGATGATGCGGGGATCAATTCCTGAACCTGTGGCCGTTGCATATCCCATGGGCAATCTCCAGGGCACTTCCCGCATCCTGTTTACATTTTAACAGGGATATCCTTACATATGGGTTTCCAAAGCCCTCAAATACGTTGAAAGTAGCTGTTTTCTCGACCACGACCATGAAAGTCGGCGCGTGCCGATAGCGCCAAGTCGCTTATTTTCAACTATATTTGGTCCATCCCCATACGCTTATCAGACACACGGAAAACTACCGGGTAACCCCGAAATGAAAGGCTGTTCTCTTTATTCAGGTTGATCGATCTTTCAACAGGTTCCCGGGAAGGGCACAATGTGGTTTTCGTGCAGCCTTGCTTACTTGTTCATATGGGTAATGCTAACAAGATACCAACCACACCTGTATGAAACACTGCTACCCCGTTTCCCTTCCTGGCAAGGGCTTATGTACCGCGTATGATAAACGTCCCTTGGGGCTGTTCCTGCCCTTAATTTTGTTCCTTAGTCTTAGTTTTCAGGCCTATCCGCAGGAGGGGGGCCGAAATGGAGGTGGTGGCGGAGGGGCAAACAAGGACATAGTTGTAAGGGCCTGTACCGAAGCCATCGGCAACGGGCTATACCGGGTAAACTTCGGTTATGACAACCCCAATAAAAAAGAGGTCACGGTAGACGAAAATGGCAGCTATGTCATTAGTGGAAAAAACAAAAACAAGTCCAAAGGCCCCCAGAATTTTAAAGCGGGAAGTGTGGATAGGGCCTTTACCATGGAGTTCCATGAGAAAGAATCCGTAGAATGGACCGTGATCAACCCCAGTGGCAGGGTCTTTACCGTTACCGCCAGCGCCAACTCTTCCAAATGCCCGCAGGGGGAACTCGGGTTCATCTTCCCGGTCTTTGGCCAGGGCAATGGTAAAAACTTAACCCTCATTGGCTCCGAGCTCACTTCGCTCTCGGAAGGAAATGCCGGCGATTCCCCATCGGAGGTCATTTATCAGATCAACGCCAGCGGGAAGGTCCTGATAGAGATCATCCCACAGGCGAACAAACTGCAGGATGTCATCAACCTGTTGACGGGCACCTTTGGCCTGCAATACCATCCCAACCCGCTTCTCTCCGATTTTGTGATCAACCCTTCGGATATCGAGGCCGCGATTGACGCGTTTTTTCCCATTTCGAGGTTACAGGAATTAAATTCCTATCCCCTGCTGATCAATTTCGCCAGGCCGCTGTACAAACCGCTCCAGAACTCCGGGATTGTCCGTACACAAGGAGATAGCGTACAGTATTCGTCCCTGATCAGGGAGGCCTACCGCACTGTTTCGGGCGGAGAAATCGTCAGGGTCAACGGGAAGGGTATCAAACTTGGGGTGATCTCCGACAGTTTTGACACCCAGCCTTTTACCGGGAAGTCGAAAGCCACGGTCGACGTGGAGAATGGCGACCTGCCCGGAACCGGAAACCCCGAAGGCTTCCCGGACCCTGTGGAGGTGGTGGGCGAATACCCTTACGGATCGGCGTCCGATGAGGGGAGGGCCATGTTGCAGCTGATCCACGATGTTGCCCCTGCGGCCACCCTGGCCTTCAGCACCGGTATCCTGTCGCCCCGCCAGTTTGAACAAGCGATCAGCGCATTGGAGGCAATCGGGTGTGACGCAATCGTAGACGACATTACCTTTACCGGGGAGCCCATGTTTGGGATCAGCAATATTGGGAGGTCTATTCAGTCTTTCACCGCTTCCCCCGGGAACTATTATTTCACCTCGGCCGGCAATTTTGCCAATAACGGGGTCACCGGCATTTTTACAAGCTCCCAGGATTTTCCACAGACCAATTTTATCGCCCCGGGCAGCCCGGCCGTAGCCCATGTTTATGGCGCCAACCCCGATGGCTCAGAAGACCTCCTCCAAAGGATACGGGTAGAACCCGGGGTATATATGCTTGTGCTACAGTGGGCGGAAGGGGTGGCTTCCCAGGAAAATTCGGAAGGGGCGTTATCCGATTTGGACCTCTACCTGGTAGGGGACAACTATGACCTGTTGGTGGGCAATAACCGTATCAACGTAAAGGGCGATCCTACAGAATACATCGTATTTCGCGCTTCGGGTTCAGGAGAAGCCAATATCATGATTACCAGCGCCAACGGGCCACCTCCCCCGGGCCTTGCTTTCAGGTTGATTGCCTACCGGGCCAATGGCCTGGAATTCCTGCAATACGGCGGGGCGCCCACCGTAAGCGGGCATGCAATGACCCAGGAGGCCATTACCGTTGGGGCGGTGGACTTTCGGCAGGGAAGCAATCCCGTAGCCCAGCCCTTTTCCTCCTATGCGGGGGCCCTCCCGGATAACAGCCAGATCTATGTAGACCTGGCGGCCCCTGATGGTGGCAATACCAATGTGGCTTCTATTGGCCAGGACATTAGCTTTGATGCAGATGCTTTCCCAAATTTCTTTGGTACTTCGGCCGCTGCGCCCCATGCCGCGGGAGCCTTCGCCTTACTGCTGTCTGCCCTGCCATCCTGGTACCCGGACGGGTTGCCTGCAGCGGGAGGGGCAGACCCGGTCCTCCAATTGTTCAAAAACACGGCCACGCCGGCCGGGGATGCCGCCAGGGCAGGTTCGGGCCTCATCCAAACCGCCCGTGCATTCCAGCAGATTGCCGCACAAACGGCCAGGCTTACCAGCCTGGTCATTGAAGATGGAAAGACCCCCAGTGCCGAACCATTGGAAGTCACTATTCTAGGCGATTTCTTTCCCGAAGACCCCAAGGTGATCTTTGACGGGGAGGAACTGGAAATTACTGCAAAAAGCGATGGCGAGATCAGGGCCCTGGTGGGGACCTTTACCGGGAACCCTGCCCTTTATGTGGAAACGAATGCCATCACTCCCGGGGGGACAGACGGCGGCCTATCCAACCCACTCTACTTTTTTGAAGGGGATAAAATCGCCCTGAACATCCTTGCGGAGGATGTATCTGTTGAATTCGGCCAGTCGGTGGCCTTTTCATATACCGTAGAAGGCCTTCCCGAAGGAACTACCCTGGAAAGCCTTGGCCTGCCCGAAATATCCTTTACGAGCCCTGCGGTCTTTCCCTTTCCCGACGTAAACAACTATCTCATTACCCCTGGCTTTTCGGAGGCCCTGACCCCCGAACAGGAGGAGTCCTTCCAGGTTAATTTTATCAACGGGAAACTGGAAGTAACCAAGAAAGACCTTATCATAAAACCCGATAATGCCAGCTTTACTTACGGGGAACCCGTGGAAATCTCCCTCCAGTACCTGTACGATGCAGAGGGCATAGAAGATAATGCGGCATTTCTCGAGGCGATCAGGTCCGCCCACCAATCTGATTTCTACACGGAAAACACCCTGATCCTGATCAACAAACTACGAGCTGTGGTGAATGAACAGGAGATACTCGACTTACTGACCAACGGCAGTTGGATGGCCAGTGAAAAAATAGTGCAGAACAAGCTAAGGGCAGTGGTTAACGGTATGAACCTGGTAGACCTGGAAGTACAAAACATCGAGGATTACCGGGATGCCGTGATCGATCCCGAAACCAACAAGTTGCGGGCCGTGGTCAACAAACTACGGGCCGTGGTGAATGGACAGGACCTCCTGAACAACCTGGTAGACCTTGTCATCGAAAACAAACTCCGGGCCGTGGTCAACGAAACGGGCCTGGGGGATGAAGACGACAAGAATGATTACAGTGCCACCTTCGCCCTCATCGATGCCGAAGACGGCTCTACGGAAACCGAAGAACGAGGCGTTGAGAAACTCTATGCCATGAGCCTGGTCTCAGGCCTGGAGGTGACGACTTCCCCTGAAGACAGGCATACGGTCTTCCCGGGTGCCTTTTTGGCCTCCATAGCCGCGAACTTTAACGTCACCTACCAATCGGGCTTGTTGGAGATCCTGCCGGCAACATTGCAAGTTACCACCGGGGACCTCCTCATCGGGCAGGGCCAGCCCCTGGATACTTCCCGGGTAAGTACTGCCATAGACGGCTATGTGTACGGGGAAACCTTTGCAGACGTTTTCCCCGATGGCCTTTCCTACCTCCTGGTTGACTCGCGCGGAAACACCTATGAAGAAGGAGACACCGGGGCCTTTTTTATCCGGATAGCGCCCCCGCAGAACTATACCGTAACCTATGAGGGGCTGGGGGTCCTGTACGTGACCCCTACGGGTGACTATCTCCGAAAGGTAAGAACCTACCTGGATTGTGTCGAGTTTGATGCCGGGGCGCCGGACGGGTTGACGTATACGGCAAATTTCCGATATGAAAATCCCAATGAAGAAACGATTTACGTCTTGCATGGGCCAGAAAACAGGATCGTCAGCGATGGGCCTTACGAAGGCGATACCCCCATCGTCTTTTTACCCGGGGAGGGTACCTTTGAGGTCCGTTTTACCGGCAGTGCGCTTAAATGGGAATTAACGACCCTGGACAGCACCCACAAATCGGCCACTTCTTCCAGTGCCAGTGCTTCCTCCAACAAGTGCCCGGAGGAAATTTCCGATAGCTTTGTGTTCTATCCCAACCCGGTAAGCACCACCCTGTTTATCGATCAAAGCCTGGAGGAGTTGGTAGTGTTGGAAATCTTTGACCTCTACGGGATCAAATATTACAGCGCCCAACTGGATGGCCGGGGTACCCGGACACATACAGTGGATGTGTCCACCTACCCGGCAGGCTTATATTTTGCACGGATCACAACCAAAGCCGAAATATCCGTATATTCGATATTGAAGCAATAGTGATTTGCAGGTAGTTATGGGCCGATTTTCCAAAATGGGGATGCTGTTTGGCATGCTTGGCGTTTTTTTGATACTACAGCCTTGTGTTGCCCAGCACAGTAGTTTGGACAGCCTGCTCCTCCTCGTTCGAGGGGCCCAAAACGACAGTTCTAAGGTAAACCGGTTGAATGCGTTAGGTGTTGAATATCTTAGAATAGACAGCCTTCCCGTGGCTATGGCCTATTCAGACAGTGCCCTGGCCCTTGCGTCCGAAATCACCTATCCCAAAGGAAAGGCCTACGCCCTTAAAAATAAGGGGCTGGCTGAATACTACAGGGGGAATTACCTGGAGGTGTTTGATTACTGGACCCAATCGCTGGAACTCTTTGAATCTATCCGTGATACGCTTGGGATAGCCAACATGGCGAGCAACCTGGGGGTCATTTACTATGACCAGGGGAGCCATGACAATGCCCTCAATTACTATCTGCAATCATTGGGAATGTCCGAAAAATTGGGTGACCCAACCCGCATAACCACAGCCCTGGTGAATATAGGTGGGGTATACAGCCAAATGCAGGATTACGAAAAAGCGCTGGAATACTATCAAAAAGTCAGGCCTTACCTGGGGGCGCTGGAAGACCCCGTAATCGAGTCTACCTACCTTATGGGCATTGGCGAGGTGTACAGCCTCAGGGGCGACCATGATGAGGCCATCAGGTATTTCAGAGAAGCCCTGGATATCAACCGGCAGAGCCCGGATTACGCGCATAACCTTACCATGATAGGCAAAGAAGAGTATAGCCGGGGTAATTTGGAGGTGGCCCTGGAATATCTCACCCGCGCCCTGGAAACTGCCAAGGCCTTAAATTTGCCCCTGGACCAGGTCCAAACATTGCTCGCCATAGGGGATGTCTACCGTGGGAGTAACCCCAGAAAATCACTGAATGCCTATAAGGAAGGCGAAGCCCTCGCCCTGACCATGGAAACCAACGAAGAACTCAGGGATATCTACCAGGGCATGTCTTTGGCGTACCGCGCCCTGGGCGATTATAAGAGTGCCTACGACTACCAGAACAAGTTCCTCGGGCTAAAAGACCTTATCTTCAACATTGAAACCGACGACAAGATCCGCGGGCTTCAATTTGACTTCGACCTGGAGAAAAAGCAGGATGAGATAGGCTTGTTGGAAAAGGAGGCGGAAATAACCGAATTGCGCGCCAAACGGCAAAAATATATCATGTATGGTACTGCCATAGCCCTGGGGCTTGTTTTCCTCCTGGCATTGGCGGTGGTCAACCGCTACCGGTATATTAAAAAGACCAACCGCATCATTGAGGACGAGAAGAACCGTTCAGAAAACCTCCTGCTGAATATCCTGCCCGAAGAGACCGCTGCCGAGTTGAAACGGAATGGCAAGGTACGGGCAAAGAAATTCAATTCCGTAAGCGTGTTGTTTACTGATTTTAAAGGGTTTACCTATTTTTCTCAAAACCTTTCCCCCGAAGACCTGGTGAGAAGTGTCGACTTTTATTTCTCCAGGTTCGATGCCATTACCGAAAAATACGGCCTTGAAAAGATCAAAACCATCGGTGACGCCTACATGTGCGCGGGAGGCCTTCCCTTTCCCATCCCGGACCATCCGCAAAGGATGGTAAGGGCCGCCTTTGAAATCGCCCAAGTGGTAAGGGAAGTGAAGGAAAACCCCGCCCAGGGGATCGTCCCTTTTGACATCCGGATAGGTATCAATACCGGAACGGTGGTGGCGGGGGTGGTAGGCACCAGGAAATTTGCGTATGATATTTGGGGCGACGCGGTGAACGTCGCCTCCCGCATGGAGACCATGTCGGAGCCCGGTAAAATCAATATCTCGGAATACACCTATGAATTCATCAAGGAGGAGTTTGAATGTGAGTTCCGGGGGGAGGTTTATGTGAAAAACAAGGGGCAGATGAAAATGTACTTTGTAACCCAACACAAAAAGAACCAGTTGGAAGCACCGGATTATCCCCCAAAAAAGGCAATATAAACTTTTGTCGTACATTGTGTTGGGCGGGTACAGCAGATATGCCCATGCAAGTGATGAAGATCTATCTTTAACAACCCATACCTATGTCACATGATCCTAACAATTATTGGGAGCAACTGGAAAGGTTGGAAAAACTTATCAGGGCTTCAGAATTAAAAGCCGGGGTTATTTTCTCCTTTCACAGCCTTATCCTCGGGCTTTTTGTAGACCGGCTCGATTACTTCCAGCAAGTCTTTCAGAAGCACCCTGTCTTTATCGTCCTCCTGTTGTTGTGGCTCTTGTTCGTGCTCATATCGATTTATTATTGTTTCCGCTGCTTTATGCCCCGGCTGGAACTCAAATACCCTAAAAATGTCTTTTTCTTTATGGATGCGGTACGGGCCTTTGGCGGCATTGAAGAGTATACGAAGAAACTGATGGAAATCTGCCAGGATGAAGAAGCGCTTTCTGCCCAGCTAAGCCAGCAAATACATGTAGAGAGCAAGATCATCGACCAAAAATTCGCCAGCGTGCAGATGTCGATTAAATTCTTTGGCCTGAGTTTCGCCTTTGTGATCGTCACACTGCTGCTCTGGTTGATTTTTGCGTAAAACCATAACCCCTTCGCTCATGAGGGACTACAATGGCCTAAAAAAAGAAGCCCTGGAAATCCTGGGAGAGAACCTCTCTGAACGGTTGCATTACCACGGCCTGGCGCATACCCTGGATGTCCTGGCGGTCTGCGAGCAATATATCAGCAGGGACAAGATCGAGGATGGCAAGGCCGACCTCCTCAGAATCGGGGCCTTGTTACACGATATCGGCTTTACCATCTCGACCACGCAACACGAAGAACACAGCGCGGCCCTGGCTGGCCCCATCATGGAGAAATATGGCTATCCCCCGGCCGATGTGGAGGTCGTCAAAGGCCTGATCCGTTCCACCAGGGTACCTCAACGCCCTGAAAACCACCTGGAAGAAATTATTTGTGATTCCGACCTGGATTACCTGGGACGCGATGATTTCTATCGCATCAGTAATAAGTTGTTTGAAGAGTTGAAATCCTTTTCCGTCGTGAGCAACCAAACAGAATGGAACCAGAGACAGGTAGAATTCCTGAAGGCACACCACTACCACACCCTCTTTGCAAAAACCTATCGCCAACCCAAAAAAGAACAGCGCATTAAGGAAATTCAGAACTGGCTGGACCAGGGGCGCTAATCTGCCAGCAAGGCTGGAGTGGTGCTGTCGCGAAACTCACAAAGGATAAACTTCATCAAATGTTCTTTCATATTTTACTAAATATGAGTACCTTAAGGTATGTCTAACAAACACTCTAGCCATGGGAACAATTAAAACTTGGAACAAATGGGCCAACGCCCATACGTACTACGGATTAGATTTGCTACGGGTGGGCCTGGGGGTCTTCCTGATTGTAAAGGGCATCAACTTTATGTCTAACCTCGACCAGTTTGTCAGCGTAATGCAGCCCTTTGAGGACCTGCCCGGCAGCTTTATTATTTTACACTATGTAGCCGCTGCCCATTTTGTAGGGGGGTTCTTTATCGTTATCGGCCTGCTAACGCGCTGGGCGGTCGCCTTTCAATTCCCCATCCTTTTTGGGGCCATCATGGCCAATTTTTTGGGGGAGATGATCCCGGGGAACCTGATCATGGCGATCATTATATTCCTGGCCTGTGTCTTCTTTTTCGTATATGGTTCCGGGAAACATTCTTCCGACTATTACCTAAAAATGCAGCAATAGTTTATTGAAGGGTAGGTGTTAGGTTAAGGCGCACTGGCCCGCCGGGCTGCTGGCAAACCTCGCTAAGGAAGCGGCCTTACCCTGATATCCTTGTAATAAACCGTACTGCCGGGATCATGGCCCTGTAAGGCAAAGGTCCCTTTTCCCAATACCCTGTTTACTGCGACGCCTTCCCTTTTGGGATGTTCCGGTTCTGTATAGTCTACGACCACTATATCGTTTAACTTGACAATAATCCGTTTCCCTTCAACCTTGATGTACTCGGTATACCATTCATCGTCGTTTACATAGTGCTCAATAACATCCTGTACGGCATACAGACTCCCCGTTCGCCTCCAGTCTTCCTGTGAATTATTTACCTGTACTTCATACCCCTGTTCGGGCCAGCCTTCTTCCTGGTACCGGGTATGGATATAGATCCCCGAATTCGCGCCGGGTTTGGTCATTACCCGGGCCTTGAATTCGAAGTTCTGAAAATTGTGGCCCTCTACCGCTCCCACATAGAACAGGTGTGCCCTGGGACCGACCACCTTAATGGTGCCGTCTACCACCGAAAAGGTGTCCGGGTTTTCACTTGCCTTCCAACCGCTGAGGTCTGTCCCGTTAAAGAGGGAGATCCAACCTCCCTTATCGGCCGTGTCAGCCTCCTGGGCGAAACCCCGGGCAGAAAACGCCAGTAGCAATGCCAGGGCGCTTCTTAAAATTAGTGTATTCATGACTTCCAGATTTAACCCCCTTAAGGTATAAAAAATAAGCCCGGCCGGGCGTATTGAAGCTGGCAAACTGAGACGGGACAAAACCAGAGCCCACAGGACCGTTACTGGCAGCGCAACGCGGGTTTTGAAACCATAGGCCATCATCGGTTCGGGACTTTCCATTTCCCGCATATTCGAAAAATATCCATTTCCCTCAATTAATCCCCTTTTTTACACAATTCAATCAAGCCAGCCGCAGCTTCGGCAAAGATCCGCTGTACAATTGCCTGCTGTAAAAGCAGCGTACCGTTAACCCTTGATAAAAATGAAAAAGCGTGATCCACAACTAAACAGGCCCAGGATGTATTTCACCCTGGGATTTGGCTGGAGTGGATCCCGGTGGCACGATAAAAGGCGGCCAGGCTATCCAATGGAAGAAAAGCGTGACCGCTGAGATCCCGGCGGTCTTTTCTCCCCCTCTTTCAAGCCGGATCCAGGAAGAACGTACCCTTATGAAATTGACCAACATGAAAATACCCTCAAAAGCAAGGAGGCTTAACCCGCCCAGGGGTTTCAAGAACGCAGGAAGACGGCGTTGGGCGACCTCCCACAGCCTATCCCAATACGCAATTGCCTGCCCCCCGGTTGGCGTATCTGCCAAAATCAATGCCGGGGGTTTGACTATTTCACCCATGGTTTAACTAAAACAATGCCACATGAAAAACAATCAAAAATTCTTAATCGTACTGCCCGCTATCCTGCTGTTGTGCCTCTTGGCAACAAGGATATCCCTGCCGACCGATCCGGAGGAATCATGGCAGGCACCCATTGCTCCCATTTCCCCGGATTCTACTACCCTGGTCGCACGGGGGGCGTACCTGGTTAACGCTATTGGTTGCGCAGATTGCCATTCCCCTAAACAGCTAGGGGCCCATGGCCCGGAAGTGATCCCGGAGCTCCACCTTTCCGGGTTTCCCCAAACGGCGGTTGTCCCTCCTATTGATCTGGCCTCTGTCCGCCTGGGATGGGTGCTGTTCTCGCCAGACCTAACGAGTGCCGTAGGCCCCTGGGGGCAATCTTTTGCCGCAAATATCACCAGTGATCCAACCGGTATAGGGAATTGGTCTGAAGCGCAATTCAAACGCGCGTTGCGCCAGGGAAAATACAAAGGCCTGGAAAATTCGCGGACATTGTTGCCCCCGATGCCCTGGGAGACCTACAAAAATATGAGCGATGAAGATTTGAAGGCTATTTTTTATTACCTGAAAACTACCAGGCCTGTAAACAATGTAGTCCCTCCCCCAAGGGCCTTTGTAGACCTCCAATGAACGGTTTTTGGCATTTCCCGGGCCATAAAGGCCCGGGAAGCCACAACACCTTAAAATACTTTGACCGTCAGTGTTTTAACCTGTCATAAAAAAATATAAAACAATGAAATTTTGCCGTACTTTTAATACAGGAATAGCCGAAGTTCACAAATCAGGGAGTTTTGGTGCCGTTTCCGTTACAGCGGGTAAGGGTGGCAGGCCCCTGCAGGGTGAACAGCCGGCTGTTCGTCTTAATACGGTGTCCGATGCAATTAAGGGTGCCCTATATACTATCCGATGGGAAATCCTGGGCACTTTTGCTCCTGGCAGCCTTTTTTTCGCTTTTGGTAAATAGCATTCACATGGGGGCCGCATACATTTCCGGTGGTCTTTATTTTGTGCTAAGCAGCCTAATTTCCCTACTTTGCTTCCTTGTGGTATTAAAGGCCGGTGAATCTATCTCCAGGTTTTTCAAAAAAAGGTTTCCGGGGGACCATGAATTAAAAACGCGCCTCAGTTTTCTGATCCTCGCCTACCTGCTTACTACCCTCCTGTTCCTCCTGGCACTGGTAAACCTGTTCGAAGCCATCCCATTCTTCGATTACAGCTACAATCAGACCGCATTTGCCTGGAGCTATTTTGCCCTGGGCATTCTTGCCATATTCCTCACCTTCCTCAGAGAAGGGATAAGCCGCTTTAATGAATGGCAGCGATACCGCGAGGAGATGGAAGAACTCCACCAGGCCTATGTAAAAAGCCAATGGCATGCCCTGAAAAGCCAGGTGAACCCTCACTTCCTGTTCAACAGCCTCAATGCCCTGTCCAGCCTGATCCAGGATGATGAAGCAGGGGCAGAAAAATTCCTGGATGAAATGAGCAAGGTATACCGTTATATGCTCCGGCAGGATGCGGAGGAACTGGTCACCCTGGAAACCGAACTGAAGTTCTTGTCGTCCTACACCTATCTGCTTAAAGCGCGGTACGGCGATGGTATCCAGATATTGGTAAGGGTGGGGCCCGAAGCCCGGTTAAAATGGCTGGCCCCGCTTACGCTCCAGGTGGTGATCGAGAATGCCTTTACCCAGAACGAATTGGGAAAGACCCACCCCCTGGTGATTTCGATCGTCTCTGAAGACCCCAGCAGCATCCAGGTTTCGCACCCGCTCCGGCTTAAAAGTATTACCGGCGATATGGATTTTGAACAGTGCCTGGACAATCTGCTGAGGAAATATGCATTGCTGAACTGCCCCTTAAAAGTACATGAACGCCCCGGCGAACATCGGCAGATTTCTATCCCCCTTTTCGAACAAAACACCGTGCCTCAGAAATGAAACTGATACAACCCAGCAGACTGGAATGGTACTCCTTCCTCTTTTCCATGCCACTCATCTCGGCTATCGTGAACCTGATCTTATACGAGGAACGGCTGTGGAACGATTTCAGGGTATGGCTGTATTCCTTCCCCCTTATCTACCTTATAGGAGTTGTATCCTGGTATTCCCATGTCCTGTATGCCGACTGGGTGGAAAGAAAGTACCCGGAACTCAACCAAAGCAGGCAGCGCATTACGGGAAAAGCCCTGGTACTGCTCTTTGTCATGGCGCCAAGCTTGCTGTTTATTTTTCTTGTGTATCATCAGTTGGAAATACTGGGCTACCAGCTTCAAACGGTACACCTCTACAAGGGCCTGCTGGTAGGGGTAAGCGTAAACCTCATCTTTGAAACCTTGTATGAAGCCGATTACATTTTTAAAAAAATGAAGGAGAGTTACCGGCAAAAGGAGGCCTTGAGGGAACTGGCCGTACAGACCGATTTTGATTCCCTGAAAAACCAGGTAAATCCGCATTTCCTGTTCAATTGCTTTAACACCCTTTCTTCCCTGATTGGCATAGATAAGCAGCAAGCCGAGATCTTCCTGGATGAGCTTTGCAAGGTGTACCGGTACCTGCTAAGGAACAACCAGGAAGGTTTAAGCACTGTGGTTAATGAAATAGCATTCATTGAATCGTATTACCGCCTGCTCCAAACCCGGTATGGTGAAGCCATACAGATGCATATTCAGATAGACAAACGTTACAACCCATACCTCTTGCCCTCACTGTCCCTGCAACTCCTGGTGGAAAATGTGGTGAAGCACAACCAACTGCATAAAGACATGCCCATTGTCATAGATATATTCACTACCGTAGGCAATAAGCTCGTCATAAACAACAACATTCAGCGTCTGCGGGTAAAAGCCCCCAGCAACAAGGTAGGACTTGAAAACATCCGGGCTAAATACGCCTTATTGAAACAGCCCGAATTCCAGGTTATAGAAGATGCCCATAATTTTACAGTGGTGCTGCCCTTGCTGTGGCAACAACCTGTTAAGGCAGGCATTCATGGCGCCAGTGTGGGCTAGGATGATACAATTCATGACAGGAAATGCGCAATTCATGCATAAAATGCAACAGTGAACCATACAGGGGGTCGGCGGGGGTAAGCAATAACGTACTTTTAAGCAACTAACCATTATTTCAAGAGCCTATGAAACTACTATTGATAGAAGATGAAGAGTTGGCGGCAAAAAAACTTCAAAAAACCGTGGCTGCGGTAGATGCAGCGGCCGAAGTTGTGGGCATTACCGATAGTATCAGGAGCAGCGTGGCATGGCTCGAATCTCATCCGGCGCCAGATTTGATTCTGATGGATATTGAACTGGCCGATGGACAGAGTTTTGAAATCTTTAACCTTACCGAGGTAAAATGCCCGGTGATCTTCACCACTTCCTACGATGAATTTGCCCTCAAGGCGTTTAAGGTGAACAGTGTAGATTATCTGCTTAAGCCCATACAAAAGGATGAGTTGGGGGCTGCATTGGATAAGTTTCGAAAATTTCGTGGCACCCCCGGACAGCCGGTAAATTTTGATTCCTTTATCAGGGACCTGCAGCACAAACTACAACCCAGGGAATACCGCAAGCGCTTCCTGGTGAAGCAGGGCCAAAAACTGGTAAGCATCGCATTGGGGGAGATTGCCTATTTCTTCAGTGACGGCAGGCTTAATTTTTTCAAGACAACAGACAACCGGACTTTTGTCGTGGATTATACCATGGACGAGTTGTCAGAAATGTTGCCTCCGGAAGACTATTTCCGAATTAGCCGTTCGTTTTTTGTTTCCATTGCCTGTGTGGACAAAATAGACGATTATTTTGGAAACCGCCTGCTGCTGGGATTAAAACCCCCGATAGACAAGCAGGTATTGGTAAGCAGGGAACGAGTGACCGAATTCAAGCGCTGGATGGGCAAGTAGGCGGCAGCTATTTGGAAAATCCGGGTCGCGGCTGCCATGAGGCCCCTGCAGGAGTCAGGGGAATTTTGAGTTCGGTAACCGAATGGCTGCTGTGCACCTGAACCCTGAGGCTGGCCCCGAGCAATTCAAGGCGCTTGGCCAAATCCTGCCGGTGTTCGATATGGTGTAATTGTTCTACCTCACAGCATTTGTTGTCCAGTTCTATGCTGTACAAAAGGTGCGTTTTGTCTATGGTCACATGGATACCGCAGTTCCTGGCCCTGGAAGACAAGAGCGCCTTTACGATTTCTTTGAACAATATGAAGGCTTCGTAGCGAATTTGCATGTTTAGCTTCAGGGATTTCACCCTTCGGTCTATAAGGAGGGCCATCCCCGCGTTATGCCTGTTATTCAAGGCTGCTATATATTCTTTCATCCTATCTATGGTCTTCTCCATAGTATCATTTTCCGGCGAAATACTCCATAGCATATCGTCCAGGGCAAATAGCATGTTATGGCTTTTACTGTGGATCTGTTCTATAAACTGCGCTGATTTTTGAGGGTCACTTACCGCCTTCCGGCTCGCCATTTCACTGAGGATGTTTATGTTTTGCAATGCCGCGTTTACTTCCTGGTGCAAATTGGCGGCGATATCCGCACGCATTTTCTGGAGGGCTTCCTTGCGCTGCATCCTGAGCGAATCGAGGAAATACAGTGTGGTGACGATTACCAGGGCCAGCAGGCTCAAAAACCACCAGGTTTTCCAGAAGGGTGGCGCTACGCTAATGTTCAGCGTTAGGGGTTTGTTTGCTTCCACCCCCTCGACATTGACGGGGACTATTACGAGTTTAAAATCCCCGGGGGGCAGGTAGGAATAGACCAGCTGATAGTCATCGTCTGCCGTCCTCCAATCCGCATCCAGGCCCTGAAGCATGTAACGGACGACGTATTGGGTTAGATGAGACATTGTAGAGAGGTCTACGGCGATGGAATTCTGATCGGCGGCCAGTTGGATGGTTTTCAGACCCAACAAGGAGTCTACCGGCAGGGAGTGGTTCATCACCCTGAAATCTGTGATCTGTATATGGGGGTATTCCGCGCTGATCCGTACGTCGGCCGGGTTAAACACCACCATGGAGGAGGATGCCCCGAATGCCATCCTCCCGTCGGGCAAGGTGTGTGAGGCGCCTATGATAAAGTAATCATTGCCAATCCCGTCTTTACGGTTAAATTTTATAAAAACATTGGTCTCAGGTTTCAGGCGGTATAACCCGGATGAGGTGGAAAACCACAAATAACCATCACGATCCCTTTCAAGGGATTGTACCACTCCCGACACCGTCGAATTGGTGGTAAGCCGATTCAGGCTTCGCCTGATGCGGTTGTAAACAAGGATATTGCTGCGCGTGCCAATGACGACCAGGCTGTCATTGTAGTCCAGGATGGAAGAAACATAGGCTTCGGGAAGCGTATACGGAGCCGGCCGGGTTGGGCTGAAATGGTGAATGACCTGGCCGGTATGCGGATTGACCATATAGGCCCCGCTCCCATAGGTAGCGACCCATACCATCCCCTCCCGGTCTACTTTTATATCGTGGATTCTCCCCTGGGGGATTCCCGGAAAGTGAACCAGGTCGTGCGTTCCGTTGGAGGGGTCCCAGGTATACACCCCATGCTCCTGCAGGCCAAGCCACAGGATTCCATTGGAATCTTCCCGGATATCCCGTATCCTGCTTTTTAATTCGGGCAATGTATGGAAGTCTGCGGACCTGGTCATTTGGTTGTACTCAAAAATCCCGTCGGCCGACGCCATCCAGATAACGCCCCCCCACTGAGACGGACTCATGGCCACCACCGGCTTAGGGTGTTCTTCGGAATACCCTTTGATATCCAGGGCCGTCAAATGGAGGTTCCTGTCATAGCGGTACACCTTATCGCCCCATACGGCTGTAAGCAAACTTCCATCCCTGTCCTGTATAAAATCCAGCGGAGCGCCGCTTCCTATATTGCCCCTGAGTTTGGAGGCATGGCGAATGGTCCGGAAAAACTCTTCCGCGGGGTTAAAACGGTACAAGCCATTATTCGCGGTCCCCAGCCAAATATTGCGTTCGCGGTCTTCCCTAATGCTGGTAATAACCACATAGTCTATACTTTGCTCACCCAGGTACCCATTGTAGACCTGCTGAAAAGCTCTGTCCGTTTCCAGGTATTTTGCCAATATAAAGACCCCTGAAATCCAAATGCTCCCATCCTGCTGTTCCAGGAAGTCATTCACCTCGTGGTACCGCGGCACCTGGGAGCCAAACCCATAACGTTCCAAAAAGTGGGTTCCGCTGCCGGTATCGAAACCATAGAGATAGGGCAGGTTTTCTTCCAGGCTCGCATACCAGACGCGTCCCCTGCTGTCAAAGAACAGCTTGTAGGGGTTGATTCCCTGAATATGCCGGGTGATCAGGGGTTCCTTTTCGCGATTATCTACCCTGTCGCTCCATTGCCCGGTTTCATGGTTGTATACCGAAA
>MRWG01001331.1_pt1 | contig 16443 bp, 15 predicted proteins | sample 1013341 | NCBI WGS metagenome assembly MRWG01 (sample SAMN06117577, study PRJNA244670) | biofilm metagenome | biome: Water; feature: Cathode Biofilm; material: Biofilm; isolation source: microbial consortium enriched at the cathode of a solar microbial fuel cell | place: USA: District of Columbia ... | reverse complement strand
AATTGCCTCAAGTTTCTCACTGAATAAGGTCTACTATACGGTGAATTTCGGAAAAGAGGGAACCGGAATACCGCCCCAACAATGGGGTAATTTTCGAGCCTTCCGGTAATCGCGGCTTTTCTTGTTTCTTTCTCATCTTGAATGCGGGGAGTCATACCGTGATGGATCGAAATCTGCTCATCCAGACATCTTAGCACCGGGATAAAGTCTGGCTTTAGGTCTATCGGACTTAATGCTCTGCTTGCCACGCTGGCTGCAAAAAATATTAGTATGCCAGGGAGCTCCCGGGTCTTCCTACGATTCCACTATTTTGTGTTTTGGGATAAGTAGCTAACAATTTTCTCCTTCTCCGCTTTTGATATCACCGGCTTGCCCATAGTCTGCATGTTGACCCTCATGCGCTCAACCACCCCGGACCATTCCTCAGCAGTATGAAGTTTGGGGTCGGGTAATGCGTGGCACTGGGAGCATGTATTTTTAAAAGAAATTGCTCCGGGGGATTCAGGGGTAGGCAGGGAGCCCGGAGTCATTGGTTTCAAAGAATGAGCTTTTAAATAGGCTACTATAATTTCTTGTTCTTCAGCTGAAGGTGCTTTCATCCACATCATGCCCATCCATTCCTCCCTCATGCCGGACATCATCCTTAATCGAGAGAACATTCTCTGCGCCACATCCGGCCATTCCTCCGATGTATGCATCGCGGGACTGGGAAGGTTATGACACTGAGTGCAGTAGCGTAATAATAGTTTAGCCCCTTCGCTTTCGGGGTCGGGCAGATCCTCCGGCTCTATCCCAGGCGGCAGGCGTCCGCTCATCATCTCCTGCATCATCTCCATATGATTCTGATTCATCATTCCACAACACCTTTGTTGTGAATGTCCGTACTGATTTGTTATTAAAGTGGCAATGATTAAAACTGAAATAAAGATAACAAAAATTTTAATGAAGCGATCTCTACCCATAGCTCTACCCTCCCGGCTACGAAATATCTCTTTTCTTCTCTTCATACTCCTCTTTGTTTATTTCACCACGGGCATAACGTTTTTTTTAAGATATCCATAGCTGATTCTTCAACCTTTCCACGCTCACCTCTTCCTGCCGTGCGGGCAATCCATACTGCAAGGAGAACAATGACGATAATCACGAGAATCCAGAAGACCATATTGAAAAGCATCCAGATTCCCATCCCTCCATCCATAATCCAATTTCCAGTCATGATTACCCCCTATAAAATCATTTATGTTATAAAAGCAAAATATCTAAAGAAGTTCTTGACTCGTCATATTTAATACCTCATGATTGCTCACGGCATACTCGAATAAATTTAATAAACACTATATGCGGTTCTACGGATCAGGATAATCTTGACCAGACCGACCGCTATTATTCCCAAAGACATAAGATGAGCTATACTAAGTCCCGGGATAGAACTCGGGGTTGTTACCCTAATGAACTCAATTAAAAATCGCTCAAACCCCATTAAAATAAAACCAACCGAAGCAAGCCAACCAACAGGAGCGGGTATTTTGCGGAGCTTCCAGAGCAGAATAAATACTCCTAACATTATCAAGGATTCGTATATTTGAGTGGGATGCACTTTAACAGTTGTCGGAAGCACGCCGTCAGGAAATGCCATTGCAAAAGGTAAATTAGACGGGACTCCATAGTCATCACCAACTAAAAAACATCCTATCCTTCCTATACCATAGCCGATAGCTACGGCTGGTATTATTGCATCAGCAATATGCCAGAAACTAGCCTTTTTCCACCATAGTACAAGTAAACTCAATAAGAGCGCACCTAGGAATCCACCTAAGAACGTGAACCCGGATGCCAGATAACTTGTGGGTTGGTCCAAAAATTCTAACAACGACACATTCTCCATTAAGAAAAGGACTTTTGCACCGACCAATCCACCTACAACGCTGGCGATGAAAAGAGGCTGTAAAAGATTCCTGTCTATTCTTTTCCTTTTAAACTCAAACTCAGAAATCATGTAAGCAACTAAAAATGCCGTTGCTACCATGACACCCCAAGAAGATATTGTTATACTTCCTATCTTAAAAAGTGTCGGATACATATCGTGAACCTCCTTTCATCTTGGTTGATGTAAATATATATGTACTCACTGTTGCCCGGCAGCTACACGCAGCCCATTTGCTACAGCTAAAAGCTCGGAAATCTCATGAAAAAGTACTGCAATGGCTACCGTCAATATTCCTAGAAGCGCTGATGGCACGAGAACGATGAGTATCAGCAAAGAAAAAACAATATTTTGAAAACTTATCTTCCTTGCTCTCTTGCCAAGCCGAATTGCATAGGAAACTTTTGTGATATCGTCCGCCATTAATGCCACGTCAGCCGCTTCGATGGCGGCATCAGTTCCAGCCGTTCCCATGGCTATACCTACTGTTGCGCGTGCCAAGGCAGGTGCATCATTGACACCGTCTCCGACCATTGCGACAGCGCCGTATTCTTTTTCCAAGTTCTCTATTGCTTTAATTTTGTCTTCAGGCTTGAGCTCGGCTTTAAAATCATCGATACCGATTTCTTTAGAGATAGCGCGAGCGGTATTTTCATTATCTCCCGTCAGCATTATCACTTTAATACCCATACTGTGCAGATCGCTAATGATCTCAGTTGCCTCCGGCCTTATTTCATCTCTTACGGCGATAATGCCGTTGATCTTCTCTAACGTTCCGATAAGCATGACTGTTTTTCCATCTTGTGTTAGCTTTTCAATATCACTTTTAATGTGCTCGATATTTAGTTCCAATTCTTCGAACAACTCGGGCCTTCCAACGTAAATGACTTCACCATTGACGCTGGCTTTTACTCCTGAACCCGTAAATGATTCAAAATTTGTTATCTCATATGATGTTAAATTTCGTTCTCTAGCCTTCTCCACAATTGCCTGAGCCAAGGGATGTTCGGACATTCTCTCGACGCTATAAGCCGATTTTAACACTTGATCTTTATCACCGTTGAACGCTATTACCTCCGTAACGACTGGTTTTCCAATTGTGAGCGTGCCGGTTTTATCAAATGCTACCGCTTTGATTTTGCCAAGGTCTTCCAGGTACATGCCCCCCTTTATAAGCACTCCATGCTTTCCAGCTATTCCAATTCCGGCGGCGACTGCAATGGGAGTTGACATGACCAGGGCACAAGGGGCAGCAGCTACCAATAGAACAACGGCGCGAATTGCCCATTTCGAGACATCCCATCCCAAAATGAACGGGATCACAATAAGTAGCAATGAGGCCAACAGAACTAAGGGGCTGTATCTATTTCCGAATTTCTCAATAAAAAGCTGTGCCTTGCCCTTCTTCTCTTGAGCCTCCTCAACAAGATGGATCATCTTTGAAAGGGTATTCTCTTCAAAAGAAGCTGTCGCTTTGATTTCCAATGCCCCTTCTTGATTGATTGTGCCGGCAAACACTTTCATGCCCACTTTCTTTTCGACAGGAATCGACTCTCCTGTGACAGGTGCCTCATTGATACTTGAATTTCCTTTTTCAATAACGCCGTCCGTGGGAATGGACTCTCCGGGGCGGATGATAAAAATATCGCCTGGCTTGAGGTCTTCCGCTTTTATTGTAGATTCATCTCCATTTTTAAGAATCCTGGCCTCCTTTGGGGCAAGGTCAAGAAGGTTTCTGATTGAGCTTCTGGTTTTTGCAAAAGTGTATTCTTCTATCCCCTCAGCGGTCCCATACAAAAAAACCAGAAAGGCAGCCTCATCCCACATGCCTAGTATCGCTGATCCTGCCGTTGCGCCGAGCATAAGGATTTCAATACCGATTTCATGTTCTTCAATTAATTCTTCTATACCTTCTCTTGCCCAGTGGTATCCCCCCAAAATAATAGCAATAATATAGATTGCGATTTCAACAGACGGTGGAATGACTCTGTCAATGTGAGACAGAAGAAATGCTACGCCTGTTATAAAACCGGCAATCAAGGCATTTCGAAGCGGAGGATGTGTGTACCACTTACCTTCAAAAATCTCTTCCTTTGCCATTCAATAAACTCCTATACAAATGAACTTTCATCATAATATCAGAGCAAACCTTAAAATGACTCGTTTATTCCAAAGAGTTTTTAATTCTTCTCTTGCTGTCCCAGCATGGATAAAATTTTCTTGAAGTTTTCAAGGCCAACAATGCTCCTAATCTCAGCTATGGCATCTATCGACATATAGGCCATTTTAAGGGCAGTTTCCTGCAATAACTTTGTTTCTTCCTTAACCTGTGTAATGTCGAAATTCGGGTCCTGCATTAAGTTGTTAATTTTCATACGAGCGATGTCGTAGTCCGCTTCTATTCTTCTCAGGGGATAAACATATTTATCGGGGATCATGGATAATGATTTTTTTTGTTTTTCCGTGAGCTGCAGGCTATTGGCATTTATAAGGAGCTTGTCTACTACACTGCTCATCCTTGGTGCCATGCCAGTTGTGGGTATGGATTCTTTGACTTTCGAACTGCTATTATTTTGAAAAGATTCGTCCTGCTGCGGCATCGCAGGATAGGCAAACGAATATGAAATCACTGATGTAATGATTATTAAGAATGTAGCAAATCTACTCATATTAACACCTCCGTTTCATATGATTATTTTTATAAAATCTTCACGCTATTTTTTTCCGAAAATCGCGTTAAATAGCACCTTCACCCCTTTCTCCGGTCCTTATCTTTACGACTTCGTCCACCGTATACACAAAGATCTTCCCGTCACCCGGACGGCCGGTATGGGCATGCGTCGAAATAATATTGACGACTTCATCGGCAATCTTATCCGAAACAACGATCTCCAATTTAATTTTTTTGACGTAACCTATCGAATCCTCGATGATTTTATCTTGAGATCCCTCTGCGCGTGCCTTGCCAAAACCTTTTATTTCCGAGACGGTTACACCCGGCAAATCGTCTCTTTCTTTTAAGGCATCGATCACTTTCGTGAGCATAAACGGCTGAATAATGGCTTTAATCTCCTTCATGACAGAACCTCCCTGAATTAGATTTCTACTTCAGCTTTTTCTTTTCCAAGCCAGCTGTATAGTGCCGGAAGCACCAGCAGAGTAAGCAGCGTTGATGTGACAAGCCCGCCGATAACAACGGTCGCAAGCGGTCTTTGCACCTCCGCTCCTGCGCTGGTAGAAAGTGCCATGGGTATGAAACCGAAGCTCGCGACGAGCGCAGTCATAAGGACCGGGCGGAGACGTATTTCCGCTCCTTCGCGGGCCGCCTCTGCTGCGCTCTTTCCTTCCTTTCTCTTCTGAATTATATAAGACATGAGTACGACCCCATTGAGAACTGCTATACCAAAAAGAGCGATAAACCCTATGCCGGCAGAGATGCTAAACGGCATTCCTCTGAGGAATAACGCGATTATTCCACCCGTAGCCGCCATTGGTATATTGAGATAGATCATGATAGCAGGACGAACCGACCCGAACGTCGTGTAGAGGAGCACAAATATGAGAAACAGCGCCATCGGGACAACGATTGCCAGTGTCGAGCTCGCCCTCTGAAGGTTCTCGAACTGTCCTCCCCATTCGATCCAGTATCCGGGTGGAATCTCAACCTCAGCATCCACAGCTTTCTGCGCATCAGCGACGAAACCCGCGAGGTCTCGCCCCCTTACGTTGGCTTCGACGGAAAGACGCCTGTGAATGTTCTCCCTGCTTATCTGCACCGGACCCTCTTCCACGGTTATTTCTGCCAATTGACTTATAGGTATCAGTCTTCCATTATTGTCCGAGACTCTGATGTTCTTGATGCTGTCGAGGTCCTCACGGTCTTCCGGCATGAACCTCACCTGCATAAAGAAGCGTTTTTGCCCTTCAAGCACCTGACCAACCACTTTTCCCCCAATGGCTTCAACGGTATCCAGTATTTGCTCGGCGTTGATCCCGTAGCGTGCAATAGCGTCACGGTTTATGATGACTCTCATGTAGGGGAGACCCGCTACCTGTTCGGCTTTGGTATCCGCAGCGCCGGGAACTTTTGAAACCGTCCTTACTACTTTATCCCCAAGCTCTTTCAGCGTGTCGAGGTCGTCTCCGTAAATGTTAATCGCGACGTCGGATCTGACGCCCGCTATTAATTCCTGTACCCTGAGCTCTATCGGCTGGGAGTAGCTGAACATCGTGCCCGGAAGGGATTTTTCAAGCTCTTCGTTCATTTTCTCAATGAGCTCTTCTTTTGTGTCCGCAGTCTTCCATTTATCTTCGGGTTCAAGTATCACGTAAATGTCCGATATCTCGACTCCCATGGGATCAGTTGCTATCTCCGCCCTGCCTGTACGTGACACGACGGTTACCACTTCGGGAAATTTCTTGAGAATTTTTTCCACCATCGTCGTGTTCCGTATGGACTCTTCGAGCGATACGCTCGGGAGCCTCCACGCCTGAAGCGCGATTGCCCCTTCGTCGAGCCTTGGGATGAACTCGGCGCCCATAAAGGGAACTACAAACAGACTCATAAGAAAAATTACGACGGCAATCGCCGCTGTCCTCTTTGGTCTCTGAATGGTTCTACCAACGAGGGGAAGGTAATATTTCTTCGTCTTCCTGATTATAAAAGTTTCCTTTTCATCCGTGGTTCTGCGGAGAAAATAGGATGCCAGAACCGGCATGAGGGTAAGAGCGAGAATGAGCGAGCCGATCAAGGCGAAGATGACAGTCAGCGCCATGGGTGTGAACATCTTTCCCTCCACCCCTTTGAGCGTGAGTATCGGGAGATATACGATGATGATGATTCCTACTGCGAACACTATTGGTCGCACCACTTCCTTTCCGGATTCGAGTATGACTCCAATAATATTTTCTCTGCTTTTTGTTCCTGTGCCGGTTTCCTGATTTGCATCTTTGGTTCTTCTCTCGGACAGGTGCCGCACGATGTTCTCGATCATCACCACGGAGCCGTCAACTATTAGTCCGAAATCTATCGCGCCAAGACTCATCAGGTTTCCGGAAATGCCGAAATAGTTCATCCCGGTAAACGCAAACAGCATTGAAAGAGGTATAGCGGAAGCCACGATTAAACCGGCCCTGAAATTCCCCAGGATGAGAAAGAGAATGACGATTACAAGGAGAGCGCCTTCTGTGAGGTTTTTTGTGACAGTCTTAATGGTCTTTCGCACCAGCTCCGTCCGGTCGTAATATGTATCAATGGTCACGCCGGGAGGGAGGGATTTTTTTATGTCCTCGATTTTTTCCTTCACGCGGTTTACCACGGTTCTCGAGTTCTCTCCGATCAGCATCATCACGACTCCCGTGACGGCTTCTCCCTTGCTGTCGCGTGTAACGGCTCCCTGCCTGACCATGGGCGCGAATTTCACCTCCGCAATATCCCTTATATATATGGGTGTCCCCTCGTTCCTGCTGCTGACAACTACATTTCCGATATCGGATAGCTCCTTGATAAGCCCCTCGCCGCGTATCAGATACTGCTCCTGGTTGCGCTCTATGTAAGCCCCACCTGCATTGGAATTGTTTTTTTCGAGGGCTTCGAAAACCTGGTCGATGGGAAGGTTATATGAAACGAGCTTTTCTGCATTAAGCGCAACTTCGTAAGTTTTGAGCTCACCCCCGTATGTGTTGACCTCGACGACGCCGGGAACGGATTTCAGTTTGAACGCGATGTCCCATTCAAGAATCGAACGAAGTTCCATTAACGAATAGCCTTCGCCCTTTACCTCGAATTGATAAACCTCACCCAGACCGGTTGAAATGGGGCCCATTTCCGGCGTACCGAACCCTTCGGGAATCATCTCCCGCGCCTGGGGCATTCGCTCCATAACCAGTCTTCGGACAAAGTAAATATCCATGCCTTCCTCAAAATAGACGGTTACGGCGGAAAGGCCGAACCGCGATACGGAGCGTATGCTCTCGATACCCGGCAGTCCCGACATTGCAGTTTCAACCGGAAAAGTTATGAACCGTTCAACTTCCACAGGGCCCAGACCGGGCGCGTTTGTCAGTATCTGTACCTGATTGGGCGTAACGTCCGGCACCGCATCGATCGGGAGTTGAAACATCGCGCGCACGCCGATAGCTATTATCACAAGAGTAAATACTATGATCAGAAATCTGTTGCCTAAGGAAAATTCCAGGATTCTGTTTAACAATTTATTTTCTCCTTATTGTCAGTCTGCATCACCTTCTCCGATCTCTTCTTTTAATAGAACGGATTTAAGATAGAACCCCCCTCCCGTAACCACGATATCACCGGTCTTGAGTCCGCTTACAACTTCGACATACTCTCCGGATTCCTTACCCAGTTCCAGTTCTCTTAATTCGAAAATGTTTTCATTCTCCGCAACGAATACGGATGTTTTTCCGCGTATCTGTTGTATGGCCGCACCTGGTATCGAGATTACTTCTTTCGTCTCCATGGAGGGCGTTGAGATTCTGGCCGTGGCGAACATGCCGGGTTTTAGTTTGCGATCCAGGTTATCAACTTCGACTCTCGCCTTTGCGGTTCTCGTGGATTCGTCGAGGATATCACTTATATAAGTGACCGTTCCTTTGAATTGTGCATCCGGTAAAGAATCGACCTTTACGGTTACATCTTTTCCGATATTTATCCATTCGAGGTCTTTTTCGTATATATCGAGCTGAATCCAGAGGTGGGTAAGATCGGCTATGACATACGGTTTATCTTCGGGGTTTATCAGCTCACCCAGGACAATATGTTTCTCTACGACTGTGCCGTCAAATGGTGCCAGTAAGGGAAAATGAGACGGCGGGTGTTCTCCTGATGACCATGAAAGGTTATTAATCTCCTTATCCGTAAGACCTAGTAGTCTAAGCGTTTCGCGAGCCGTATTCTGATCCGCTTCCGAGCGAAGGAATTCCCCCTTTGCATCAAGATATTCCTTTTCCGACGATATCTGTTTTTTATACAGACGATCTTCCCTCTGATAGTTTGCGCGCGCAACCTGCAAATTGGCCTTGGCCTTGAGGTAATCAGCCTTGGCCTGACCCAGTTCAATACTATCAAGCTCGGCGAGAATCCGACCTTTTTGCACACGATCTCCGAGCAGGGCTTTGATATCTATGGCCCTGCCGGGAATGCGGGGGCTTACATGAGCAATTCTGGTTTGATCAGGCTCTATGACGGCAGTGGTTTTTATTTCGCCCCCAAGATCGCGCAGCTCAACAGGAGCGGTTTTTATATTCAAAGTTTTAAGAGCCTCGGGAGAGAGCTTTACATGCTCTTCTGCATCCGAATGTTCCTCTCCCTGTTCATCACTGTGATTCTCATGAATGGCATCACCATCCTCTGTCTTTTCGGACTGGTCCGGCCCACATCCGATCATGACCTGGATAATCGAAAATACTGCGATAATAACGGTGTATAAGATTATTTTCCGTCTCATTTTATTTCTCCTGCTTTTTTAAAGCTGCTTTGATATCGTGTTTTATCGCCGTCGGCTTTGGAATCAGATTGTTGCATCTCCTCTATCGGCGTGCCGGTGAGCCTCTCGAGATTGGCGAGTGAGAGATGGTATGATCTCAGCGCCTGTATATACTGGAAGTCAGCATCGAATACCGTCCTCTGCGCATCAAGCACGTCAAGGAGCGAGAACTTTCCCTCCCTGTACCCCTCGAAGATTGATTCGTATGCGCTTTGCGCGTCGCGCAGAATTTCATTCTTCAGCAGCAACACTTCTTCATAAGCGCTTGTCAGGTCTTTATACGCTGCGGTCAGAGACGCGTAGGCTCCGACCTCGGCGCTCCTTTTTTCTTCCTCTCCTTGTGAAATCCTGCGGCGCGCCTCAAGAATATTTCCCTGGTTTCGGTCGAAGAAGGGGAGGGGTATCGATAACCCCACGACAAAGGCGTTATCGTCCTTTTCGCTTATGTGTCTGTACCCCCCGCTGACGATTGGGTCTGGTATGGCTTTTGCCTTTTCAAGCTTCAGTGCCGCTTCTCTTTGCTCCATTTCGGCAGCCCAGCGCGCAATATCGGGGTTTCGTGAAATAAATTCTGCAAGATGGTCATATGAGGGTATGGGGAGAACCAGATCGAGATTGCCATCGGCGTACTCGAACAACGGCTGCGTGCTTCCCCATTGCAAGACGAGCTGTTTTCTTGCCGCCTCCAGCTCCCGCCGGGCTCGCGCAAGACTGATCTCGGTCTGGGACAATGCGACCTTTGCCCGCCTTTCCTGTATGGGGGATATCTCTCCCGCAGAAGCCTGCTCTGCTACCGTGTTGTAAACACGCTTTGCAAGAGCGGCTAATTCTTCGGAAAGCTTTAATTGTTTTTGTGCTGCAAGCACATCCGTAAACGCTTTGGCTGTGTTTGTGAATACATCGAGCCTCACAGTTTCATAATCCCAACCTGCAAGGTTTGTGTTGAGAGCGGCAAGTTTCTTTCTCTTTGAAATTTTACCAGCCAAAGGTATGAGCTGGCTTAATAGAATCGTGGTTTCAGTACCCTTAAATCCTTCAACCGACCCCGTGCCGCCAAAATCCTCAAGAAGCGATTCAAGTTCGGGGTTCGGCAGCAACCCTGCCTGGAGTGCCTGAGCCTCCCGCGCACGCACCTCCCAGGAAAATGCTTTCAGCTGCGGATTTCTAATGAGGGCCAGTGACAGGGCCTGACGCAATGTGATTGAACCGGTCGGCTCATTATATCCTTCAGAAATAACAAATTCATCATCGCCATTTATCGGGTTGTATGTCTTTATATCCTTTCCCAAGGGCCTTGGTTGTGCTCTGAACGGCTCCTCTGCATAACTGCTGCTACTTAGAACAATCCCCAATATAACTACTCCCAAAATTTTCACGTACATATAAAATCTCCTTGAAGAGGTCGAATATAATAGGTGGAGTTGTACTGATTGAATTACGCAAAAATCCCCGTACTCCATTCAGGAGTCAGATAATTGCGCAAAGGTTTTAGGGAGATTTAACAGATGAGAATATTTGTTTGGAGTGTTTCCAAAAAGCTATTGCCAACGGGAAGTTCCTGCCTGATTAATCCTTGTTTAAAGTTTTCCTGAAACCAAAAAGATGGAATGACGTATGCCGCAAAAGCATAGGCATCAATCAGAGGAGCCAAATCGATAGAAGATAATAATTTATGTTCTGAGTTGTTATCGGAAACACGGACATCTACACATGGACCACAACGGTTGATTTTTGAATGATCAGTGATATCAGGATACCAGTCATCATTAGAAATTGGCTTTAAGACGGACTCGCAGCATAACCCTGAATCATAACTTTCTAATGTTATATGACCGTCCGTGCCAAAGCATAAAGCGACGCCTGGCAGTAACATCTGCAGAAGCATGAGTAAAACAATAAAAGCCGTGTAGACAGACCGGAATGAGCTTTTGTAAAATTTAGCAACAGGCATGGTCATTTACAATTCAAGCAACTTGAATATAGCTGGGATTATAAATAACTTTATGCGAATTACAAATCCCTTGACATGAAATTGAAATAGCAAGTGGTGCGTCCGATAAGATAGCTTATGTTAACTAGCGTTAATTGCAAATCATTATATTTTCTATAATCCCCTCCCGTTCCTGACATTTCAAAAGACGGCACTACTGGATCATATCTAACCGAATACAGTGCAGAAAAACCCCGCGATACGCATTTTGAAAGCGTGGTTACCGCTTCAAAGTGGCCACGCTGCGGTGCTGCCGCTCCTTGGTGTCCACAATTCTCATGCCGTGTTTCTAATCGAAACACTTTTTTGACGGGGCTGTTTCCGGGTCCGCAGGCTTGCGGATTCCCTTCATAGCCCCCATGTCAAACCGGCCAGGCCGTACCGGCTGTCCGCTACCAACATGAGGCGCATCATCTGGCTTTTTCCGCCACCGCACTGCCCCAACACATTCTCCTCCTATTAATGCCTACCCGCCTGTCACTTCCGAAACAGGCACATCTCCTTTCCGGTTTTCCTCAAATCTTGCGTTTTTAGCCGCGCGCGCCGCCCGTTCAATGGCCTGCCCGCGCCAGCCTCCGCCTGCGGGCTGAAGCCTTGGCGGAGGCCCGTGTTGGCCATGAGCGGCCGGCTTGTCCGCCCGGCTGATGATCTTCCGCATGTTGAGGAAAACCAAACAGAAAGGAAATTAAAATGCCTGTTTCGGAATGTCATTGCTGCGGAGGCAAATACTATTGGAAATGGGAGGAAGCCTTTGACAAGTTCGGTTTCGGCGACGGCGACGCCCAGGTCGAGACATGGTGCGTCGAAGCCGTCCTGGCCGATGCCGGTTATGTGGTTGAAACCGTTGACTGGGGCTGCCACAACACGATCATCATCTCGATCAGGAAGGACGGAGCCGAGCTCATGCCGGGTGACGACAGCCCATTCAAGATCGGCTACGACGATCCCAGGAAATACCTGCCGTTGAAAATCGTTAGGCTACTCGATGCAAAACTGCCGGAGAAGGGAGATATATAATGACACATCACGACAATCATCCCTTTGCTGACTGCATCCTGAACGATGACTGTATCGAGGCGTTAAAGCCCGTCCCGGATGAATCGGTGGATTTGGTCATCACCGACCCGCCCTATCTCGTCAATTACAAAGACCGCAGCGGCCGCAGCATCATGGGCGATGATAACAGCGACTGGCTCAAGCCCGCTTTCACGCAAATCCACCGCGTCCTGAAAAATCATGCCTTCTGCATCTCGTTTTACGGCTGGAACGAGGTGGACAAATTCATGACTGCATGGAAAGACGTCGGTTTCCGGCCCGTCGGCCATCTTGTCTGGCACAAGCGCTATGCCTCGAATTCAAGGTATCTCAACTACAGGCACGAACAGGCCTTCCTGCTGGCCAAGGGCGATCCGCCGATCCCTGTCATGATACTGGATGACATACATCCGTGGACTTACTCCGGCAACGGTCTGCACCCGAACCAGAAATCCGTCGAAATCATCAAACCCCTGATAAGGGCGTTCTCCCGGCAGGACGAGCTCGTGTTGGACCCGTTTGCCGGTTCCGGCACGACCGCCCTGGCGGCAAAATTGACCGGGCGGCGTTATCTGGCTATAGAAAAAGACGCAGAATATCACGACGCTGCCAGACGAAGACTCACGTAGAATAATGCTATAAGCGCTCTAGGACTGGGGTTTAGGTATCGGCAGACGACCCGATACCTGACCCATCTTATCTGATAGATCACGGTATCCTTCTGCCAAAGTTTTTAACGCTTCGTGTTTTTCTAACACATCAGATCCTTTTGCCAAGCATGTATTTCCACTTGAAAAATATTGCCGCGCTGTATTTGAGAGTTCAGCATTTATAGGCTCTTGGCCGTCAGAATTTAATAATATCGCATTCAGCATATCCATAAATATATCGACATCTAAGTAGCTGTGAGTCCTGCATTCTTCCGCCGCAAAATATTCTTGATAAACTGGTTCTAATAGCTCCTTATCTTGATTTACGACTTCTTTAATTTGGAGTTGATATTCTGAGAGTTGCTCCGCGGTATACATATAACATTGGTGTAATTGTCCACGTGTTTCAACAATGCCGCACTTCTCAGCAAAAGTATCTTTTACGCTTACATCCGTTTCCTGTGCCCCCGCAACGCTACCGGCAGCCATCATGAAAGCACCCATGATAAAGCCGGATACAGCTGCGATTTTCTTTTTACCCCAATTCATATGATTGTCTCCCTTTCTCAATGTGAAATGTTGCTGGCAAAGTAAAACCTATGTTTAATAAAAGCAACATTTTTATTCATTCTTAAAGTGTGATAGCGCTGAATATCGATCCCATAATAAGACGTAATTTTCATTTCTGTAATCTAATCCCTTGATATTTGCATAGCTGTGTACTTCTGTTACTGAAAATTGTACAATATGAAAAATATCAAATAATCAGTGAAATATATCAAGAGGAGAAATCGTTATGAGAATCCAATTGATTTTGATTATGTTAATGATAATGCAATCTGTGATAACTGTTGTAGCAGCAGAAGAACCAGTCAGTAAAGAGGAAGCTATGAAGGCATTTGCTGATGATCTTGCTGTTCTGAATCAAGAGATTTTAAAAGCAACAAATGCCATCCAACAAGCTCAAAACGAAAAAACTTCTACTGTGACCCCTGGCAATCTTGCAGTTACCGTTACAAGCGAAAAAGGCTCTATCCATACAGGTGCAAGCAAAGAAACGGCAGTTTTGACAAAGGTTGAGGAGGGTAAATCATTCCCAGTAATAGATAAGGTAGGTGACTGGTACGCGGTTTCCCTTGATGATCCTGTGAGAGGTATGGAAACTGGTTGGATTAGCTCAGAAGAGTCAGTTCCTTCTGTAATTCCTGCTGGTGTCATCGACGATGCAATTAACAAGGTGTTTATCGAACAGTATCAGAACGTACTAAACGTAATTTATTGGCTACAGAAAAAAAATAGTAATAACCCTTTTATTACCATCTCCGGTTTTAGCATTGGGGTGAAACCATTATCTGCGACTATTCATCTTGATTTCAAGCAGAGTACTGAATAACTATCTTGACATGTGTTCGTTTATGTAACTAAAACGGCGTTTCGCTGTATACACGAGAAGAGCGGCATATTATTCATTCATTGACGATGTCTTATGAATGCTCTAATACCCCGGCCGGTCGTCGTCGGGCGGCGCATCGTAATGCGAGACGGCCTTCTCATCCGTATATTGCCGGATGACGCGCGCCGCATCCGCCCGCGTGATAAACGTGTCCATGAATTCATTGACGCCGGTCAGGCGCGATAAAAACATTGTCGCTTTCTTCTTGTCCATCACATCGGCGATGTAAACCCTCCCGTCCACATGATCCATATAGACCTGGAAGGTCTTACGGTAAATCTCCGGGCTTTCCTGTCCGGTCTTTCGCTGGTACTTGATGTCGCTTTTTTCCTCATCATACGCTTTTTCATGAATATCCGCGCCAAAGCCGTGCGGCAGGCCGCGCTCATGCTCGCTCCACCTGATCGCGCCATGCTTTTTGATGCGGATCAGCTCGGGCGTGAACTCGATCTGCGCCGTCGCCCTGAAGACATTCCCCAGAAACAGCCATATGAACAGAAGAACCGCAAGAATAATAATGCCGGAAACGACAATCCCCTCTTTCTCGATACCGGCGAAGAATCCTTCCAGATCGGAAAAGATTAAAAACAGGCCGCCGATAATAAAGAGCGCGAAGACGATCCTGCGAAACCGCCACATGCCCGGGCTGACATAGCGCGCCCGGATCATGATGGTCTTGTTATTCTCATCGATAGCCGTTTCCGGCCACCCCTTGAAATGCCGCACATCCTTACCCTTGCCATTCATCGTATTGACCTCCGAAATATTGATAAAGCGGGCTGGCCTTATCGTAATAGACGACCCGCTGTAATATCATGGGATCATGCCCCGTCCAGATGACGAGCTGCCGCCGGTAGCGGTCATCGCGTGAGAAAAACCGCGCCGCCTCTTCCGCCGTGATCAGATCGTGCATCTCCTCGGAAAAAGACACATCGCTGACCGCCTTGGCCGCCGCCACGCTCTGGCTGCGCTTTCGCACCGGCGTCTTGCCGAGTCGCTTCTGGATATATTCCAGCGTTTCCAGGTCGGCATTGCCGAAAAATTGCAAGATGCCGCAATTGCCGAGAAAACTCTGCCAACGTTTTTCGTACAAATTCTGGAGCTGCGTTAAATCCTGGATGACGATCCACAATTTGACATGAAAGGATGCGATCTGCCCCGCCGCATCCTCGATTTGCCGCATATGCCCCAAAATCGGGAATTCATCGAGGACGAACAGGACCGGAAGGTTTGTGGCGGGCGGCTTCTGCCCGAGCCGCTCCATGCGCTCGAGCGTCAGGTTTATAAATAATCTCAGCCAGCGGTTACAGGTGCCCATGCGCCCGGCCGGCAGGCACAGATAGATCGTCATGCCGGCAGGAGAGGTTTTCAGCTCTTCCAGGCTGAACCGGGCCTGCGGGTTGGGATTGTCAACCAGCACCTGCTGAATGCTGCGATAGCCGATGAATTTGATGTTACGGTGGACCGTCGATAACACGCTGCCGCGCTCCTTGTCGCCGCGATCCTGCATGTCGATGGCTGTGCCTTCGATAATCAGGGCGATGTCTTCGTTTTGCACCGTCCCGGCATTCTCGATCATTTCCAGCAGCAGGCCGAGAAAGCCTGTTATTTGCCGCTCGGACTGACTTTCCTCATCAAAATAACTGTAGACGCTGCCGCGTGTCAGCAGCTCGTAAACCGTGATCAGGTTTCTGGCATGGGTGTATTTCGGGCAGGTAATGATATGCAATATGACCGCCTCGATCAGCGCCCTTGCCGATTCATCCCAGTGCGGATCAACATTCGCGCCGACGCTGGCCACGACAAGGGAGTCCGCGATCAATCCCGCATCCTCGACAATCGTCGGATTGTCCATTGTCAGCACCGACAGCGGATTGAATGACATT
>MRWG01001329.1_pt1 | contig 16449 bp, 16 predicted proteins | sample 1013341 | NCBI WGS metagenome assembly MRWG01 (sample SAMN06117577, study PRJNA244670) | biofilm metagenome | biome: Water; feature: Cathode Biofilm; material: Biofilm; isolation source: microbial consortium enriched at the cathode of a solar microbial fuel cell | place: USA: District of Columbia ... | reverse complement strand
ATCGATAAAGTCGGGTCTGAGATCGCCCAGCTAACCGCCAAGCTCGCTAACGAAAAATTTGTCTCTCGTGCCCCAGAACATGTGGTCGAAGAGCAGCGGGAGCGGAAGTCGGAAGCAGAGGCCACGGCCGCCAAATTGGCGCAAGCCCTGAAGCGCCTTGAAGCGGTGCTTTAGTCCGCGTCGGGCGTGCGCGCTTTCGGGGCGAGGGTGCCGTCTTGCAACCTGAATCCGAATCCTCCTAACTGTCTCTAAATTGCAACAGACTGAGGTATTTGCGCCTCGTTTGCGCCATAAAACTTTGGGACATCGACGTGAGTTAGAGGACATCGGCCGCACGAGACACTCGCGCATCAAAAGCGAGGGGGGCGGGCCAGGGAGCGACCCGGCTGGGGCGTAGAGTTGTGACGGTCACTCGTCCACTCCTTCAAGTTCAGCCGGCATTGGTGATGGACGCAAAGACGTTCGATAAATCCCGCCTGCCGAGTAGGCATGTGACGGAGGGGCCATCCCGCGCCCCGCATCGCTCATACCTGTACGCGATGGGGCTGTCGCGCGAGCAGATTCACCAGCCTCTCATCGGCGTCGCCTCCTGTTGGAACGAAGCGGCCCCCTGCAACATCTCGCTGATGCGCCAGGCGCAAGCGGTGAAGCAGGGCGTTGCGGCCAGGGACGGCACGCCGCGCGAGTTCTGCACCATCACCGTCACCGACGGCATCGCCATGGGGCACCAAGGCATGAAGTCCTCGCTGCCCTCGCGCGAGGTCATTGCCGATAGCGTCGAGCTCACTATGCGCGGTCACTGCTACGACGCGCTCGTCGGCCTTGCCGGCTGCGACAAGTCGCTGCCTGGCATGATGATGGCCATGTGCCGCCTCAACGTGCCGTCGATCTTCATCTATGGCGGCTCGATTCTGCCGGGCTCCTTCCGGGGCCGTCAGGTCACGGTCCAAGATCTGTTCGAGGCGGTTGGGGAATATTCCGTCGGCAAGATGTCGTCGGAGGATTTGGACGAGCTGGAGCAGGTCGCGTGCCCGTCCGCCGGGGCCTGCGGCGCCCAGTTCACCGCCAACACCATGGCCACGGTGTCCGAGGCCATCGGCCTCGCGCTGCCGTACTCGGCCGGCGCGCCCGCGCCTTATGAGATCAGGGACCGGTTCTGCATGGCGGCAGGCGAGAAGATCATGGATCTGATCGCGCTGAATATCCGCCCGCGCGACATCGTCACCCGGAAAGCGCTGGAGAACGCCGCCGCCGTCGTCGCGGCTTCTGGCGGCTCGACCAACGCGGCGCTGCATCTGCCGGCGATCGCGCATGAATGCGGGATCGCGTTCGATCTGTTCGACGTGGCCGAAATCTTCAAAAAGACACCTTACATCGCAGATTTGAAACCTGGTGGCCGTTATGTCGCCAAGGATTTGTTCGAGGTTGGCGGGGTGCCGCTCCTCATGAAAACGCTCCTCGATCACGGCTATCTGCACGGCGACTGCCTGACCGTGACCGGCCGCACGATCGCGGAAAATCTTTCCAAGGTTGCATGGAACCCAGACCAGGATGTCGTGCGTTCTGCTGATGCCCCGCTGACGCCGACGGGCGGCGTGGTGGGCTTGAGGGGGACGCTTGCGCCCGATGGGGCCATCGTCAAGGTAGCAGGTTTGAAGAACCTGAAATTCCGGGGACCCGCTCGTTGCTTCGATAACGAGGAGGCGGCCTTCGCAGCCGTCAGCGCCAAGAAGTACAACGAGGGCGACGTCATCGTCATTCGCTACGAGGGCCCCAAAGGCGGCCCCGGCATGCGCGAGATGCTGTCCACCACCGCGGCCATCTACGGCCAGGGCATGGGCGACAAGGTGGCGCTGATCACCGATGGGCGCTTCTCCGGCGCCACGCGCGGCTTCTGCATCGGCCATGTCGGGCCTGAGGCGGCCGTGTGCGGGCCTATCGCGCTGGTGCGCGACGGCGACATCATCGTGCTCGACGCGGAAGACGGCATCATCGATCTCGAGGTGAGCGAGGAAGAACTCGCGCGCCGCGCCAAGGATTGGAAGACGCCGCCGTCCACGTTCAAGAGCGGCTATCTTTGGAAATACGCCCAAGAGGTTGGAGCCGCGCGCACCGGCGCCGTGACTCATCCTGGCGGCGCCGAAGGGACGAGCTATGCCGATATTTAGCGCATCCCAAATCGGCGGCGCGCTCGCCGCGTTCATCGTGTTGACGCCCGCCACCGTCGGTGCCGCGGATCAGCCGCCGCCTTATCCCTCGGCCACCGAGGCCTACCGTCAGGGCGCCAGCTTCATGAAATCGGGCGAGATGGCCTCGGCCGTGCCCGCGCTCGAATATGCCGCCACCCGCGGCGTTCTCGGCGCGCAGCTGAAGCTTGCCCGCCTCTACGCCAAGGGCCGCGACGTGCCCAAGGACGACGCCAAGGCGTTCTATTATTATCAGCACATCGCCGATCAATACGCGGACATCCAGCCGTCGAGCCCGATTGCTCCCTATGTCGGCGAGGCCTTCTGTGCCCTCGGCCGGTATTATGTTGGCGGCATCCCCGCCGTGCCGCTGCATCCCGACCCGGTCTATGCCGTGGGTCTGTTCCGCCACGCGGGCGCTTATTTCGGCGATGCCGACGCGCAATATCAGCTTGGCCGCCTCTATCTGGCCGGCTCTGGCGTCGAGAAGAACGAGACCATCGCCGCCAATTGGCTGGCCATGGCCGCGCGCAAGCAGCACCCCGGGGCCCAGGCGGTTCTCGGCGATATGCTGTGGCGTGGCGAGGGCGTGAGCCAACGCCAGGTGAGGGGCCTCGCTTTGCTCATGCTCGCCAACGAGAACGCCAAGACGAGCGCGGATGACGCCGAGTGGATCGGGCAGCGCTATCAAGAAACGGTCGCGCTGGCCGACAAGTCCACGCGCAAGCAGGCGGAAGCTCTGTTGCCGACGCTCGGTGGTCCCCGGACCGCCGGGGCAACCGTGAAGATCCCGCCAAGCACGCGCGGCGCGCTGCCGCCGACCCGCACGCTGGCCAAGCCCGCGCAGGAATCGTCTCTCTCCGCCATGGAGGAGCCGCGGCTCGGTCCGGTCGATGTGATCCCGCCCGCCGCCATGGGCCTCTCCGTCGGCTTCGGCGCCTCGGACAGCGGGCTCGGTGGGCTCCAGCCTTAACCGCTTAAGCCTCACAGCGACAGTTCCACGACAATCGGCACGTGATCGGACGGCTTCTCCCAGCTGCGGGGGTCGGCGTCGATCTCGCATCCCACGAGCCGGTCGGCCGCTTGCGGCGACAGCAGCAGATGATCGATGCGCAGGCCGTGGTTCTTCTGCCAGGCGCCCGCCTGATAGTCCCAGAAGGTGAACTGGTGCGGCTCATCGTGGCAGGCTCTGAACGCGTCCGTGAGCCCCAGATTGAGCAGCGCCTGGAAGTGGGCGCGGGTCTCTGGGCGGAACAGTGCATCGTCCATCCAGGCGGCCGGATTGTAGACGTCCTCCGGCGCCGGGATGACGTTGTAGTCGCCGGCAATGACGAAGGGCTCTTCGTAGGTCAGTAGCTCCTTCACCCGCTCCCTGAGGCGGCTCATCCAGGCAAGCTTGTAGACGAACTTCTCCGGCGCGCCGTTGCCGTTGGGGAGATAGATGTTCACCACCCGCAAGACGCCGGAGGGGATCGAGATCACGCCCTCGATATAGCGGGCCTGCACGTCTTCCGGATCGCCCGCGAGCCCGGGCGTGACGTCGTCGAGCGGCATCTTCGAGAGCAGCGCCACCCCGTTGAAGCCCTTCTGGCCGTGCACCGCTACGTTGTAGCCGAGGTCCTCGAAGGCGCTTATTGGGAACGCCTCGTCCATGCATTTGATCTCTTGCAGGCAGGCGATGTCCGGCGAGGCCGATCTGAGCCAGGTCGTGGCGGCGTCAATGCGCGCCTTCACGCCGTTGATGTTCCAGGTGGCGATCTTCATGGTGGAGTGTCGTACACCAATCAAGCCCGTCATGCCCGGACATCTTGCGCTCAAGCAGCGAAGCGGTAGCGCAAACTAAAAGTCCGGGCATCCATGCCGTTACCTGAAATGCCAGTGGTATGGATGGCCGGGACAGGCCCGGCCATGACAGATTTCAGGAGAAGGGCGGAGTCTAAATCGAGAAGCTGGTGCCGCAGCCGCAGGACGCGGTGGCGTTCGGGTTGTGGATTTTGAATTGCGCGCCGATCAGCTCGTCCACGAAATCGATCTCCGAGCCCTTCACGAAATCCGCGGACACCGGATCGATGGCGACCGTCGCGCCGTCCCGCTCGATGAGAATGTCGTCGTCGGCCGTGTCGCTCGCGAGCTCGAAGCGATACTGGAATCCGGAGCAGCCGCCGCCCTCGACGCTGACGCGGAATAGGCTCGCGGCCCGGTCGGCGCTCACGAGCTCGACGATGCGCTTGGCGGCGCGCGGACTTATGGTGATGGACGGTTCGGTCATCTTCGGTATAGCCACATGTTGTTGCACTAAAGATGAGAACGGCCAAGGGAGTTGTCAATCGGCCAGCCCGGGAAGCCTGTAAAGGACTTTGAGGCCTTGGCGGGCGACGATGCCCCGTCGGGCAGGGGCGTCTTTGCGCCTTTTGCCGTGGATCGGCGGTTGAGCCGGGGCCGCCGCATCCCAGAAGCGCCGAGCCCGACCCGCACGCCTTACGCCCGGGACCGCGACCGCATCCTGCATTCCACCGCCTTCCGGAGGCTGAACTACAAGACGCAAGTCTTCATCTATCACGAGGGCGACCATTACCGCTCGCGGCTCACCCACAGTCTCGAAGTGGCGCAGATCGCCCGCTCGATCGCCCGCGCGTTGAAGGTCGACGAGGATCTCACCGAGGCGATAGCCCTGGCACACGATCTCGGCCATCCGCCTTTCGGCCACGCCGGCGAGCGCGCGCTGGATGCCGCCATGACGGACGCGGGCGGCTTCGACCACAACGCCCAGTCCTTGCGCGTGGTCACCAAGCTCGAACGGAAATATGGCGGGTTCGACGGGCTCAATCTCACCTGGGAGACGCTGGAAGGCCTGGTGAAGCACAACGGCCCGCTGCTTGGCGGCGACAAGCCCGTGCCCGAGCCCATTCTCGACTATTGCGCCACCCAGGATCTCGAGCTCGACACATATCCCTCATTGGAAGCGCAGATCGCCGCGCTCGCCGACGACATCGCCTATAACGCGCACGACATCGACGACGGCTATCGCGCCAGCTGCTTCAGCTTCACGGCGCTCGCGGACGTGCCGATCGCCGGACGTCTGCTCGCGGAGGTCGACGCGGCCTATCCGGAGCTCGAGGACACGCGGCGTCTTTACGAGCTGAACCGCCGCTTGATCACCGCGATGGTCGACGACGCCATCGCCGAGTCGCACGCCCGGCTCGCGCGTCTCAAGCCGGGCAGCGCCGACGCCATACGGCAAGCAGGAAGCGCGACGGCGGCGTTCTCCGCAAGCATGCTGCGCGAGCTCGCGGGCTTGCGCGCGTTCCTCTTCGCTTCCGTCTATCGTCATCCCCGCGTGATGCGCATCATGGGCGAGGCCGAGGACTTGGTCGTCGAGCTGTTCCAGCGTTACGCGCGCGATCCGGACGCGCTGCCGCCGGAATGGCGCGAGGAGGCGCGGGCCCACGACGACCGCGCCTATGCCCGGCATGTGGCGGACTTCATCGCCGGTCAGACCGACCGCTACGCGCTCGCCGAGCATCGCCGCTTGTTTGACGCGACCACTGATATGCGATAGTCGCGCATTCACCCCATTCCCGGAGCTTTCATGGACGTTTTCGCAGGGTTTCACGGCCACGTTCTGGCGGCGGTCCAGCAGCTCAAGCATGACGGCGTCGTGCCCCATGAGGCGAGCGTGGACGGCATCACGCTAGGCTCGCCCAAGGACCCGGCCCATGGCGATCTCGCCACCAACGCGGCCATGGTGCTGGCCAAGCCTGCCGGCGCCGCGCCGCGCGCTCTGGCCGAACGTATCGTCCCGCTGATCGCCTCCGACCCGAACGTCGAGAAGGTCGAGATCGCCGGCCCCGGCTTCATCAACTTGACACTCGCCCGTGCATTCTGGCCGAGCGTGTTGCGCATGGTTCTGGAGCAGGGCGATGCGTTCGGACGAAGCGCCGTCGGCAAGGGTCAGGCCGTGAACGTCGAGTATGTGTCCGCCAATCCGACCGGGCCCATGCATGTGGGCCATTGCCGCGGCGCCGTGTTCGGCGACGCCCTCGCCAATCTGCTTGCCTTCGCCGGGTATGACGTGACGCGCGAATACTATGTGAACGACGCGGGCGCCCAGGTCGACGTGCTCGCCCGCTCTGCGTTCCTGCGCTACCGCGAGGCGCTCGGCGAGGACATCGGCGACATTCCCGAAGGCCTGTACCCGGGCGACTATCTGAAGCCGGTCGGCGAGAACCTCGCCAGCAATCATGGCCGGGACCTGCTCGACATGCCGGAATCCGAATGGCTGCCGCTCGTGCGCGCCACGGCGCTGAAAGCCATGCTCGGCATGATCGAGGAGGATCTGGCCCAGCTCGGCATCCGCCACGACGTGTTCTTCTCGGAGCGGTCGCTCATCGAGGGCCGCGACGAGGTGGCCGAGACCATCGCCGAGTTGCGCGCCAAGGGCCTCGTCTATGAAGGCCGCTTGCCCCCGCCCAAGGGCAAGATCGACGAGGAGTGGGAGGACCGCGAGCAGCTTCTGTTCCGCGCCACCGCGTTCGGCGACGATCAGGACCGGCCGCTCGTCAAGTCCGATGGCGCATACACATATTTCGCTTCCGATATCGCCTATCACTACGACAAGTTCAGACGCGGCTTTAAGTCGATGATCGACGTCTGGGGCGCCGATCATTCGGGCCACATCAAGCGCATGCGGGCGGCCCTGACCGCGCTCACCGACGGCCAAGGCGACCTCGACGTCAAGATATGTCAGCTGGTCCGCTTGTTTCGCGCCGGTGAGCCTGTCAAAATGTCCAAGCGTGCCGGGACCTTCGTGACGCTGAGGGACGTCGTGGACGAGGTGGGCGCAGGCCCCGTTCGGTTCATGATGCTCTATCGGAAGAACGACGCACCGCTCGATTTCGACTTCGCCAAAGTCACCGAGCAGTCGCGGGACAACCCGGTGTTTTATGTTCAGTATGCCCATGCCCGGGCGAGTTCTGTTCTGCGTAACGTGCGTGAGGGGTTCCCAGACCTCGATATGGGGGAGGATCAATTGGCGCGGGCCGATCTAGAACGGCTGAATGACGACGGCGAAATCGCCTTGATCCGTCGTCTTGCCCAATTTCCCCGTATTGTGGAGGGTGCGGCCCAAGCACATGAGCCGCACCGACTCGGTTTCTATCTTTACGAACTTGCCGGAGACTTTCATGGTCTTTGGAACAGAGGCAAAGACTTGCCACAATTACGTTTTATTTACGAAAGTGACCGAGAGTTAACACGTGCTCGTGTGGCGCTTGTGGCCGCCACGAAGCGTGTTCTGGCGATGGGTTTGGGGATCCTCGGCGTTCATGCCTTGCACGAGTTGCACTAGCCGGACAACGGGCACGGGGGTGGTCGAGGGAAGTAGCCATGTCCACGCACGATAGCGGGTTCGGCGGCAATGGCGGCCGATCCCTAGAGTTTGAATCGGATTTTGCCGATAGGCAGAACGCCGTAGCCGCGCCGGGGGAGAATTCCTGGGGCGCGAGCGCGGCCAACACCCAAAAGAGTGAGGTATCTCCCATGGCTCAAGGAGCGGGTCGGCCCGGTCAGCCAAACTTCGGACAAAACTCGATTTTCGGGAACGGCGGCAGCGCCTTTACGCAGATGCCGACCTACACCCCGACGACGCGCGGGGCCGAGCAGCCCCAGACCGCTCCTCAGACGTCCTATCCGCCTCAGGCCCAGCCTCGGCAGCCCGCCGCGCCGGCCCAGCAGGCGGCGCCGCAGCCCCGCCAGCCCCAGCCGCAACCCCGGCAGCCCGAGCCGCAAGCCTATGGCGGCAATCAGCACTTTCAGCCGCAGCAGGCTTACGACACGCCGAGCTATGCCCCGAAGCCGGCTTATGGCGATCAGGATCTGCCCGATCTCAGCAACGCCGACCCCGCTTTTCCGGATTCGATCTTCGGCGACTTCAAGCCGGATACGAGCTTCGAGTCCGACTTCGCCGGTCACGATCAAGCGCCGGCCGATGCCAGTTTCCAAGATGCGAGTTTCCCCGAGATCGGTGTCGAGGATCACGCATACCAGGCGCCGCCCGCGCAGCCGCATTTCGAGCAGAGCCGGAGCGCGCCCCAGCAGCATGCGCCGATGCAGCAGCCGCAGAACTATCAGCCCCAGGCCTATGCGCCGCAGCCGCAGGCCCCGCAATACGCGGCCGCGCATGGTCAGGTGCCGCAGGGCGACCCGAGCCGTCAGCTCCAGGCCTATGATTCCGTCTACGACCAGCCGCCGCAGATCGCTCTTGGCGGTGCCCCGGTGCCTCACCAGTCCCAGGACTATTTCGAGGCCGATCGCGGCGATGCCGATTTCATCGACGAGAGCCAACTCGCTCTACCGGCCAGCGCCCGTTCGAAGCTGGCCAACTCGCTCAAGGGGCGCAGCGCCTTTATGGTCGGCAGTGCGCTTCTTGGCGCCATCGCCCTCGGCGGCGCGCTTGCCTTCGCCTACAAGCAGAGCGGCGGTAGCGGCGGCGAAACGCCCATCATCACGGCCGACGCGACGCCCGTGAAGGAAGCTCCGGACCAGCCAGGCGGCAAGGAGTTCCCCCACAAGAACAAGCTCATCTACGACCGGCTGACCAATGGCGCTACGCCTGAGTCCGAGCGTCTCGTGCCGCGGCAAGAAGATGTCGCGGTGCCGGCGATGCCGCCGGCCACGGCGACCGCCGGACTGCCGGCGCCGGTTGCCACCACCGATCTGGCCAATCCGGCGACCACCCAATCTGTTGACGGCGAGGAGGGCGGACCGCGCAAGGTGAAGACCCTGGTCGTCCGTCCCGATGGCTCCGTCGAGGCGCCCGCCGTCGCCGATGCCGCCAATGCGGCGGCCGGCGCGGTGAATGCGACTGCCGACGCCGCCGCGCAGGCGGCTCAAGCCGCGGCGCAGCCTGCCAATATGATGCCGGTGCCGATTCCGGATGGCCCGGTGCCGATGGCCGCTCCGGCCGCCCCGGCGGCTGCCCCGCAACAAGTGGCCGCGGCCGATCCGGCGCCTGCGCCTGCCGAGACCAAATATTTGGTCCAGGTAGGAGCGCATAAGAGCCAGACCGAGGCTCTCGCGATTTATGCCGACATCCAGCAGAAGAACCCGCAATTGCTCGGCAACTATCCGCCGCTCGTGCAGAAGACCTCGTCTGGCGGGGGCACCCTGTATCGCCTGCGCGTCGGCCCGATCGCCAGCAAGTCGGAAGCCTACAAGCTCTGCGGCGATTTGAAGACGCAAGGCACCGACTGTTTCGTCGCCGTCCAGTAGGGGTTTGACAGGACGCTTGACCGCAAGACCCGCCGGGGCTAGCCCCCGATGGTGACCTTCAAAGCTTTCATCTCAGGCTGCGCCGGCACGGCGCTGACTGCGGACGAGCGCGCGCTGTTCGCCGAGGCGCGGCCGTGCGGGCTCATCCTGTTCGCCCGGAACGTGGAGAGCCCGGCGCAAATTCGCGCCCTGGTCGCCGATTTCAAGACGGCCGTCGGCAGCGAGGATGTCCTTATTCTCGTCGACCAGGAAGGCGGCCGGGTCCAGCGTCTGCGCCCGCCTTATTGGCGCGCCATGCCGCCGCAGCACTGTTACGGCGACCTCTACCGCTCCGATCCGGAAGCCGCCAAGCGGGCCGCTTTCGCCGGTGCGCGGCTGATGGCCGCCGAGCTCCATGACGTTGGTATCAACGTGAACTGCACGCCCTGCATCGACGTGCCCCAGGAAGCGGCTCACGACATCATCGGCGACCGCGCCTTCTCTCCGGACCCGGATGTGGTGAGCGTCCTGGGGCGCGCGGTGATGGACGGGACGCTCGCAGGCGGCGTTCTGCCTGTCATCAAGCATGTGCCGGGCCACGGCCGGGCGCTGGCCGACAGCCACAAATCGCTGCCGCGTATCGATGCCCCCAGAGCGGCGTTGGAGGCGGTCGATTTCCGCCCCTTCGAGGCGCTCCATGACGCGCCGCTTGCCATGACGGCCCATGTTTTGCTGCCGGAATTCGATGAGCGGCGCCCCGCAACGCTCTCGCCCGTTATAATGGGCAAAGTGATTCGAGATCAGATGGGGTTGACCGGCCTGATCATGAGCGACGACATCGGGATGAAGGCGCTGCGGGGGGCGTTCGCGGATTTGACGCGGGGCGTGATCGCCGGCGGCTGCGACGTGGTGCTTCATTGCAGCGGCAAGTTCTCCGAGATGGCCGAGGTGGCGGGGGCCGCACCGTCTCTCGAGGGCAAGGTGCTTGAGCGGTTCGAGCAGGCCCGCGCCTGTCTGCACGAGCCGGAACCCTTTGACGAGGCCGAGGCCTTGGCGCGCGTGACCGAGGCGGCCGCCACCCGCGTGGCGAGCGTCGGTCCAGACCCGACGGTGCAGGTATGAGCGACGAAGACAGCGAAGACATCAAGGCGGATGAAGGCCCGCGTGAGCCCGACTCCTGGGGGCATGAGGACGACCGCGACCCGGCCGACCCGCAGCTCAGGGTCGACGTTGGCGGCTTCGAGGGGCCTCTCGATCTTCTGCTGGCGCTGGCCCGCACCCAGAAGGTCGACATCACCAAGATCTCCGTGCTGGCGCTGGCCCAGCAATATCTCGACTTCATCGCCGAGGCCCGGGCCCTGCGCCTTGAGATCGCCGCCGATTATCTGGTCATGGCGGCGTGGCTCGCCTTCCTCAAGTCGAAGCTCCTGCTGCCGGCCGAGCCCTCCGAAGAAGGCGAGCCGAGCGGCGAGGAGCTTGCCGCGCTGCTGGCCTTCCGGCTGAAACGCCTCGATGCCATGCGCGACGCCGCGGCCCGGCTCATGACGCGCAAGCGGCTTGGCCGCGACGTGTTCGGCCGCGGTCTGCCGGAGCCCATCCGGGTGAACCGGACATCCGTCTACGAGGCGAATGTCTACGACTTGCTGAAGGCCTATTCGCAGCAGCGTCAGCGCAACGCCACCCGCACGCTCCATATGGAGAAGCGCACCGTATGGTCGCTGAAAGAGGCGCGCGACGAGTTGGAGCGGCTGCTCGGCATGGCGTGCGACTGGGCGCCGCTCGATCAGTTGCTGGCGGAGTTCCTGGTGGAGCCGGAGATGCGCCGCACGGCGCTCGCCTCGAGCTTCACCGCGACCTTGGAGATGACCCGGGAAGGGGCGCTGGAACTTCGCCAGTCGAAGTCCTTCGCGCCGCTGATGGTCCGCCGCCGGGGTGAGGCCGCGTGAGTTTTGTGCATGAACCAGGAGTGGGAAAGTCGGTAACGGGTGCCGGCGTCAAAAGGGCTTGAAACGCCAAGGGGCACATCAAGGGGCAAATCATGCCGAGACCCAAAATTTCGCCATCGAAGCTTGATCGGGATATGCGGGATGCGCCCGAGGCCAAGGAAGAGGCGAGGACCAAGCCGACCCTGAAAGAGGTCCTCTCCGACATCTCGAAGCTGTCGGACGAAGAGGGCGAGGGAGATGCCTCGGCCGGCGGCGGGTCGGCGCTGGTGAAACTCGATCGAGCGATGCGGGCCGCGGTCGCGGAACATACAAAGACAAGAAATGCGGGGATGCAAATGACAGTGAATCAGGCGGAAAGGGTCGTGGACATGACGGTGGAAGAGGACAAGCAGAGCGCCACGGCGCCGATGCTGCCGCTGCCGTCCAATGTGATGGCGCTGCCCTCCGCCGACCGGCGTGAGAAATTGCGCATCGTCGAGGCCCTGCTGTTCGCCGCGTCCGAGCCCCTCAAGGAGGCCGAGCTCGCCCAGCATTTTGCCCAAGGCGAGGACGTGAAGGCGCTGCTCGAGGAGCTGCAAGGGCTCTATGCCGGCCGCGGCGTCAATCTCAGGCGCGTGGCGGGCAAATGGTCCTTCCGCACCGCCGACGATTTGTCCTTCCTCTTGGAGCGCCAGGCCATCGCCCAGCGCCGCCTGTCGCGGGCCGCGCTCGAGACGCTCGCCATCATCGCCTACCATCAGCCCGTGACCCGCGCCGAGATCGAGGAGATCCGCGGCGTGTCCACCTCCAAGGGCACCATCGACGTGCTGCTCGAGACGGGCTGGATCAAGCTCAGGGGCCGCCGCCGCGCGCCCGGCCGCCCCGTGACCTACGGCACCACGGAAGCCTTCCTGGAGCATTTCGGCTTCGAGCAGATCCAGGATCTGCCCGGTCTCTCCGAGCTCAAGGGGGCGGGACTGCTGGACTCCAACCTGCCGCCCGGCTTCTCCATGCCGAACCCGGACGATGCGCCGGATCTGCGCGAGGACGAGGATCCGCTGGAGGATGAGGACGAGCCGCTCGGGGCCGGCGAGGACGACGGTTTCGAGGACGACGGCTTCGCCGACGATGACGAGGCGCGCGAGGACGAGTAGGGACCGGTTAAGCCCCGCGTCGCCGGAGGAGTTGCGCTTGAGGCCACTGGTCGCGTAGACCAGCGCCATGCTTGAGTTCCTGAAGGCGCGGCCCCGGACCGACCCCGCGGCAGGCAAGTCCGCTCCGGCCAAACCGGTCCGTGACAAGCCCGCCCGCGGCAAGACCGCCGTCACCTTCGCCGCGCATCTCTGCTTCGAGCACGTCTTCCGCCGCTACGGCGACGCCTACGCGCTTCAAGACGTCACCCTGGATATCGCCCCGGGCAAGGTCCTGTGCCTGCTCGGCCCGTCCGGCTGCGGCAAGACGACCTTGCTCAGGATCGCCGCCGGCGTCGAACATCCGTCCGCGGGCCGCGTGCTCATCGACGATGAGGAGGTCGCCGGGCCCAATCGCTTCGTGCCGCCGGAGAAGCGGGGCGTCGGCCTCATGTTCCAGGACTTCGCGCTCTTTCCGCATCTCAGCATCCTCGACAACGTGGCCTTCGGTCTTCGTTCTCTCAGCAAGTCCGAGGCCCGGGCTGAGGCGCAGGCCGCGCTCGACCGCGTCGGGCTCGGTCACTATGCGCGCGAATACCCGCACATCCTGTCCGGCGGCGAGCAGCAGCGCGTGGCCCTGGCCCGCGCCATCGCGCCGCGCCCGGGCGTGTTGCTCATGGACGAGCCGTTCTCAGGTCTCGACTCCCAATTGCGCGAGAGCATGCGCGAGGACACGCTCGCGATCCTGCACGAGGCGCGCGCCACCTGCATCGTCGTGACCCACGACGCCGAGGAGGCCATGCGCATGGGCGACAGCGTGGTCTTGATGCGCGCGGGGCGCATCGTCCAGACCGGCACGGCGCCCGAGCTCTACCGCGCCCCGAAGGACATCTTCGCCGCGCGCACCTTCTCCGACCTGAACGAGATGCCGACGCGCGTCGCAAACGGCCGCGCCGAAACGCCGCTCGGCACCTTTGGCGCGGACGGGCTCGCCGACGGCACGCAAGCCATCGTCTGCGTGCGTCAAGGCGGCGTGCGGCTTCTGGCGGCCGGGCAGGGCACCCCGGGCCGCATCCGCGATACGCGCTTTCTCGGCGACGTGGGCCTCGTCGAGCTCGCGGTCGAGGGGCTCGACAGCCCCGTCTTCTCGCGGGTGCGCGAGGCCGACGTGCCCGCAACCGGTTCCGAGGTCGGCGTCGCCGTCGATGAGGGCGCGGTGCTCGTGTTCGCGGCCGAGAACGGCGCGGAAACACCTACGCCCACGCCTACTCCCTAAGGGGAGGTCGGCTTGCGAGCCGGCCGCCTTTACTGTCATAGTGCCGTCGAACAATGACACGCGCGGCCCGGAGCCCGCGTTGGAGGCCATTCATGGGACCGAGTTGGTGGCAAATTCTGATCGTGCTGGTGCTCTTCGTGCTCCTGTTCGGGCGCGGCAAGATCTCGGATTTGATGGGCGACGTCGCCAAAGGCATCAAGAGCTTCAAGACGGGCCTTGCCGACGACGGTGAGGAGAAGGCCGAGGCCGGGGCACCTGCCGCCAAGGCCTCCGACCCCAAGGTCATCGAGCACGAGACGCCCGCGCCGAAGCCCCGTGCGAAGCCGCGCGCCCGCGCGCCGCGCAAGCAGAAGACAAGCTAGGCGCGGGGCTCAACCTTAGTCCCTTGCGCGCGAGCCACATCGCGTAACGCCTGAACCACGCTCATGCTCGACATCGGATGGTCGGAACTTTTGGTGGTCGCCATTGTGGCCATCGTCGTGGTGGGCCCGAAGGACCTGCCCAAGCTGATGCGCACCTTCGGCTTCTATGCCGGCAAGGTCCGGCGCATGGCGGGCGACTTCCAGCGCCAGTTCAATGACGCCATGGCCGAGAGCGAGGCCGACGAGGTGCGCAAGAACCTCGAGGCCATCCGCGCCAATATGGGCACCACGGAAGATTTCGCCGCGCTCTCCGACAAGCCGCTGATGACGGGCGAGCCGCCGCGGACCGCGCTCGGCGCCCCGCCGCTCAACACACAGCCGGCCGAGGAGCCTTTGCAGCCGAAGCGCGCGCCTGCAAAAACGCCGGCCAAGAAAACGGCCAAGAAGGCTGCCAAAGGCGCCGGCACCAAGAGCGTCAAGCCTAAGAGCCCGGCGCCCCGCAAGACGACGAAAGCCAAAGCCGCGGCGAAAGCCGGAACCGCTCCGAAAGCAAAGACAAAGGCGAAACGGTGAGCGACGAGGACGACATCGACGCCACCAAGGCGCCGCTCATCGAGCATCTCATCGAGCTCCGCAAGCGGCTGATGTGGTCGCTCGCGGCGATCTTCGTCGCCTTTCTCGTCTGCTTCTGGTTCGCCAAGCCCATCTACAATCTGCTGCTGTGGCCCTACCGGGTGGCCGCCGGCGTCGATGCCCCCATCGAGCTGATCTACACGGCGCCCCAGGAATTCTTCTTCACGCAAGTGAAGCTCGCTCTGTTCGGCGCCATCTTCATTGCCTTCCCGGTGATCGCCTCGCAGCTCTATATGTTCGTGGCGCCGGGGCTCTACCGGGCCGAGCGCAAGGCCTTCCTACCGTTCCTCATCGCCACCCCGGTCCTGTTCCTCCTCGGCGCCGCGCTCGTCTATTTCGTCGCCATGCCGCTCGCCATGACGTTCTTCCTGTCGATGCAGCAGACGGGCGACGTGGAGATCATGCTCACGGCGAAGGTGAGCGAATATCTCTCGCTCATCATGATGCTGATCATGGGCTTCGGCATCTGCTTTCAGCTGCCGGTGCTGCTGACGCTCTTGGCCCGCGCCGGTCTTCTCACCTCGGACCAGCTCAAGCAGTACCGCCGCCACGCCATTCTCGGCGTGTTCCTCGCCGCCGCCGTCCTCACCCCGCCCGATCCCGTCAGCCAGATCGCCCTCGCGCTGCCGACTTTGCTCCTCTACGAGCTCTCGATCTTCGCGGTGAAGATGGCGGAGAAGAAGCGGGCCACGGCCGATGCGGCCTCCGCGACCACGCCCTCAACTTGAAACCTAACCGGAGGAACGTGCCATGGCGAATGAAACAGGTTTCGCAGCAGAGCTGAATGCCTTGATCAAAAAGTACATCGACGAAGGGGCCGAGCCCCAGGACATCGTCGACGAGCTGGCGCGGGAATCGCATCTCATCTTCGGGCAATACAACCTCGAAATTTATATGGAAGCGAAGCCTCTGACCCGGGATTGAGCGAGCGCTGACCGACAAGACTTCGGTTGAACTTCAGCCGGGTGCGACGCGTTACCCAAGCGTTGTTATAAGAACAAGCCCGGGAGAAGAGACCGATGAGCTATGCCCGCTTCGGGGCCATGATCGTCACCGCGACGATCGTCATGTTCGGCCTGATGTATCTCAATACCTACGCGCTGGACCATGTCTGGTTCAGCCAGACGCGCGCCTGGATGGCGGTGGTCATGGGCGCAACCATGGCCGTGGTCATGCTCGCCTTCATGCTGAACATGTACAAAAGCAGCAAGGCCAATATCGCCATCGCCGTGGCGAGCGTCGTGCTGTTCGCCGGCGCCTTATGGCTGGTGCGCAGCCAGGAGACGGTGGACGACGTATCCTTCATGAAGGCGATGATCCCCCATCACTCCATTGCGATCATGACCAGCCGCCGCGCCCAGATCCACGATCCGCGCGTGCGCAAGCTGGCCGACGAGATCATCGAGGCCCAGGTCCGCGAGATCGGCGAGATGGAGACGCTGATCGCCGATCTGGAGCGGAACCCGATCCCGGACGATGCGCCGGAACTCCCGCCCGGCGAGTAGCAAGCTTTTAGACTCCGTCATGGCCGGGCTTGTCCCGGCCATCCAATAGGGCTTAGCGGCAATCTCTTCGTACAGGTCTGCCCAATTCGGGTCCGACGATCCTCGTCATACCGGCGCAAGCCGGTATCCAGTGCGCGAAGCGCAAATGAAAACTGGACCCCGGCTTTCGCCGGGGTGACGCCTA
>MRWG01001328.1_pt1 | contig 16467 bp, 17 predicted proteins | sample 1013341 | NCBI WGS metagenome assembly MRWG01 (sample SAMN06117577, study PRJNA244670) | biofilm metagenome | biome: Water; feature: Cathode Biofilm; material: Biofilm; isolation source: microbial consortium enriched at the cathode of a solar microbial fuel cell | place: USA: District of Columbia ... | reverse complement strand
GCCGGGGGCGGGGCGAGTTTCTTCGGGCTCGAGGCCCAGGGGCGCCGGTTCGCGTACATCGTGGACCGATCGGCCTCGATGAACGCGGACACGCCGAGCGGGCGCACGCGGATGGAGCTGACCCAGCGGGAGCTGGATCGGTCGATCGACGCGCTGCTGGAGAGCGCGGAGTTCTTTGTGGTTTTCTACTCGGACCGGGCGACGCCGCTCGGCTCGAGGCGGATGTGGACGGACGCGACGGAGCGCAAGAAGCTCTGGGCGCGCCGCGAGCTGTACCGGGTCTACCCCGACGGGGGGACGCGTCCCATCACGGGTTTCGATCAGGTCTTCGCGCTGCGTCCCCCGCCGGACGCGATCTATTTCATGACCGACGGGCGCTTTCTGCACAACGTGCCCGAGGAGATCACGCGGATGAACGATCGGGAGATGATCCCGATCCACTGCATCATGTTCGGGGACTTCGCCAACTCGGGGGATCGGAACGAGGTCGAGCGGATGATGCGCAAGATCGCCTCCGATTCGGGGGGCAGCTTTGCGCGGGTGCGAGGGAATCAGCCGTGAGACGCATCGTTGTGATGGCGTGCCTGCCCGGGCTTGTCGGGGCGATGGCTTCGGCGCAGCCGGCGTCGGAGGTTCTCGTCCTCTGGGGGGATCGGGAGCCCCCGCGCGGGACCGTCACGGGTGTGGATCTGCAGGGGGTGCAGGTGGTGACGGGGGACGGCGTCGGCACGGTGCTCGGCTGGGATGTGGTCCGCGAGGTGGTCGGCGAGCGCGCCGGGGCGTTTGAGCGAATCCGCGAGGAGGCCCGGGCGGTCTGGCGGGCGAGCGTCAGGCTCGAGCGTGAGGACCGGGTCAACGCCGAGCCGGTGCTCGAGGAGTTGTTCGAGTCGCTGGCGTGGACGCGGGGGCCAACCTCGTCGTTCGTGAGCCGCGGCCTGCTGACGTGCCGGCTGGCGCGCGGAGCAAGGGGGGCGGCGGTGGCGCCCTGGCTGAGCGCTCTGGTGAGCGAGGGGTGGTCGGCGGGACGGGCGTCGGAATCCGGCGGGGATGACCTGATCGATCCGGGGACCGGGCTGGCCCCGGGCCTGGCGCCCGTCTGGCTCAGGGGGGACGCGGCCCATCGGATGGCGACCGCTTCTCTGGACGCCGCGGCGGACACCGATTCGACCGGGCGGACCCAACTGCTCGCGACGCTGTACCAGGAGAGCGCCCGTTTCGAACTCTCGCCGGGTGAGGGCGCGGAGCGACGGGCGGCGATCGGGGACGCGATCCACGCGGCGGACCGGGAGGTTCTGGAAGAGGACGGGGTCTCGCTCGTGCTCGAGATCGTGCTGGCGCGTGTGGGCGGGGAGGAGCAGCGTGTCGCGTCCAGAGCGGCGCTGCGCGATCGCCTGGACGGGCGACTGCCGGGGTGGAAGGAAGCCTGGGTTCGAGCCGGGCTCGGACGCTCGCTCGTGCGTGAGCCGGACCCGGAGACGCGTCGTCGAGGCGTGATCCAACTGCTGCACATCCCGGCCCGTCTCGCCCCGGAGGCGCCTGGGCTTGCCTCGCTCGCGCTTGCCGAGTCGGTGATCACGCTCCGGGCGATCGGTTCGTCGGGAGAGTCGGAGCTGCTCCGGCGCGAGCTGCTCGAACGGTTCCCGCAGAGCGAGGGGGCCGGCCTTGACGAGATCGGCGCCCCGGGCCGAACCGCGCCGCCGGTGGGGGGCATCGCGTTGCCACACGAAGACCACGCCGGCGCACCGCCGGCGAAGGAAGGAACGCCTCGGACATGACACTTGCCCTGACAGATTCCTTGTTGACCCTGGCGCAGACCGATGGGGGCGCCACGTCCAAGTCCCTGCTCGAGTACATCGCCGCGGGGCGGGAAGTCGGCCTGATCATCATCCTGCTCTCCTTCGCGGCGGTGGGGATGATCGTGGCGCAGACCCTCCGACTGCGCCAGAGCCGGCTGGCGCCCCCCGAGGCGGTGGAGCGGCTGCACGAGCTGCTCCGGGCCAACCAGGTGGGGGCGGCGATCGAGTACTGCACGGACGCGGAGAACGACTCGTTCCTGACGCGTGTGCTCGGCTCGGCCCTGATCCGGTGCTCTCGTTCCCCGTTCGGATTCCTGGAGCTGAAGGGGGCGCTCGAGGAGGTCGGGCAGGCGCAGGTCGCCCGCCTGTACCGCATGACCGACGGCATCGGGCTCGTGGCCTCGGTCGCCCCGATGCTCGGGCTGCTGGGGACCGTGGTGGGCATGGTCAGCGCGTTCGACACCATCGCGCTCAGCGAGGGGCCGGCCCGCCCCGACCAGCTCGGGGGGAGCATCTCGCAGGCGCTGGTGACGACCGTGCTCGGGCTGATCGTCGCGATCCCGTGCACCGCGGCGTTCACCTTCCTGCGCAACCGGATCGACACGCTGACGAGCGAGGTCGGCGAGACGATCGAGGACCTGGCGGCCTACCTGGAATCGGGAGCGTCGCCCGCGCCCGGCGGGGCCCCGACGCGTCCGGCCCCGAGTCCGGCGCCGGCGCCGCAGCCGGCGGGAGCGCCCGCGTCGTGAGGCTGACCCGACCGCACGAGGACCGGATCCGCGCGTTCGATCTCACCCCGATGATCGATGTGGTGCTTCAGCTCATTATCTTTTTCATGTTCACGTCGCAGTTCGGTGAGCTGGCGCGCACGGAGATCGACCTGCCGCGCGAGGCGGGGCAGGAGGCCGAGGCGGAGAAGTCGAGCCTGGTGATCGACCTGACGGGATCGGGGGAGATCCTGGTCGAGCGCAAACCGATCACGCTGGAGGGGGTGGCGTTTCTGATCGAGTCGGAGATCAGGCGGGCGGGCGACGCGGAGCTGGTCTCGGTGCGTGTGCGTCCGGACCGGGCGTGCCGGGCCGCCCACCTGAACCGCCTCATGAATCGGCTGGCGCAGTTGGGGGTGCGTCGGTGGAGCATCGGGACGATCGACGAGGCGCCGGCGGGGGGGACGCCGTGATCCTGACGCCCCGGAGCGAGCGTGATCGGAGCGGTCGTCTTGGCGCGTTGCCGATGACGAGCATGATCGACGTGGTCTTTCTGCTGCTGATCTTCTTCCTGGTGACGTCGAGCTTTGCGCCCGACGAGGGGCGCCTCGACTCGGCGCTGCAGACCGAGGGGGGGAACGCCCGGGTCACCGATCTGCAGCCGCAGGTGGTGAGCGTCGAGCGTCAGGGGGATGTGGTGGTGTACCGGGTCGGGCAGCGGGTCACGACGAGCGTTCAGGAGCTGACCGCGGTGCTCTCGCAGCTTCCCAAGGAGGCGGGGGTCGCGGTGAAGGTTTCCGGCGATGTATCCGTGGGGTCGGCGGCCAGCGCGATGCAGGCGGCGTACAACGCGGGGTTTGAGAAGAGGAGCTATGTGCCGGCGTCTGATTGAACTCTTGCTCTCGCTCATGATCGTGAGCGTGCCCGCGTTGGCGCAGGACTCGACCCCGGACGAGCGGGTGTCGCAGTACCTCGATCGGATCGGCGCGGACGAGCTGCTCGGCGCTCAGCTTCGCGAGCGACTGGCCGGAGCGGCCGGGGACGAGCGGACCCATATCGCCGAGCGGTTGGGCGAGCTTTACACCCGGCAGCTGGGCACGGCGACCAGCGACGAGGAACGCGCGATCATCGAAGCGCGCAGCCGGGCCCTGCTCGAAACGATCCCGGAGAGTGATCTGACCGAGCTTCGCCTGAGCCTGGCGATCACGCTCTACCTCGCGAGCGAGCGGGTCGCGGAGCGGTCGAGGGTGGCCTTGGCGAGCGAGGAGGAGATCGCGGGGGCCATCGCGTCGCTGCGCGAGGTCCGGCAATCGTTGCTGGAGGTGGCGTTGGCCTCCGAGCGGGAGATCAGCCTGCAGGAGCGTCGGGAGCGGGCGCCGAGCGAGACGGTGCGGGACGCGGCGCGGGCCGCGCTGGCGGACGCCCGGCGGGTGCGATCACTCAGCCGGTACTACGCGGGCTGGGCGGGGTACTACACGGCCCTGCTCGACGCTGACCGTTCGTTGGTCTCGGACTCGATCCGCGACTTCGGGTATCTGCTCGATTCGATGGATGAGCGTCCCACGTTTGAGCGGCTGCCCAAGCGGTTGCTGCAGTACGAGCATGTGTCACGGGCCGCGGTGGGGGTGGCGCTCTGCCTCTCGCTTGATGATCGGCACGCCGAGGCCAGGCGGTGGATCGAGGAACTCTCCGAAGCGCCCGAGTTCGCGCTCGACGTGATTGATCAGCTCCGGTCCGCGGCGATCGTGGTCCTCGCCCGGGCGACCGCGTGGGGGGAGCTGACCGATCTGGTCGCCCAGTGGCGAGGCGAGGGCGGGCGTGCGATGTCCTCCGGGGAGGCTCGCCTCCTCGCGGTCACGGCCCTCGACGCGCTGCGGGATGAGCCCCTGGCCCCATCGGACCGGCGGCACGCGACCTCGCTGGCCCGTGTCGCCCTCGCGGGGATGGCCCAGGCCGGCTCGATCGAGCACGTGATCGATCTGGCCGCGAAGTACGACGACCTGCCCATCGGCGACGAGGGGTTCATCTTCCAGTACGCGAAGGGAATCCGCCGGTACCAGGCGGCGCGCGACCGGCACGAGGGCGTCGGCGCCGACGCCACGCGTCCGACCGAGGACGGCGTTGCCCGGCGGGACTACACCGAGGCGGCGAGCCTCTTTGCGCGGGCGTTGGCGGCGCCGGATGCGGGGCGATCCCCCCGGCAGCGCGATGAGTGCCGTTTGAATCACGGGTTGAGCCTGTACTACAGCGGGGAGTTCGCCCAGGCGGCGTTCGAGTTGGCGAAGCTGAGCGAGTCCGAGTTTGACCGAGTTCGAGATGAGGCGGTCTGGATGCGGGTCGTGGCGCTGGACACCGGCGTGGAGAAGGGGCTGGCGGACCTCGAGTCGGACCGGAACGAGGCGGCGCAGGCCTACCTCCGGAGCTATCCGCGAACGAACCGGGCCGCGCTGCTCGTGCTTCGCCTCGCGGACGCGGTCGGCGTGAGCGATGAGCAGGCGGTCGAGATTCTCGCGAGCGTGCCCCCGGACGCGCCGCACTACGAGGCGACGCAGCGCCAGCGCCGGCGGCTGCTGTACCGGATCTTCCGGCGGACGCCGCTGGACGCGCGCGACGACGCGGCGCGGGCGTTCTTCGCGGTCGCCGGGCCCCTGCTGCGGGCGGACGAGGACGCGTTGTTCCGCGACAACGTGGGGCGGGCGGAGGAACTGGCCCAGTCGTTGCTGCTCGGGGTGCGGCAGTTGCTCGATGTGACGCTCTCGAGCGACGGGATCGATACGCGTCACGCGGTGCGGGGCGTGGAGACGCTGCGCCGGGCCGAGGCGAACGGTCTGCTGGATCTCGGGTTGTACCGGGAAGAGCTTCTCTTCCGGGAGTTGCAGATCGCCATCCGACGGGACGAGGCCGACCGCGTCGATCAACTTCTGGGCGAGCTGCACGACGCCGGGGGCGTCTTCTCGGATGCGGCGGATCGGGTGATGTACCGCGAGGCGATCCAGGCGTGGGCGGCGCCCCCGCGCCGGGAAGACGAGGCGCGGGCCGTGGTCCGGCACGGCACTCGCGTGATCGATGTACTCGAGCGCGATGACCCGGAGCTGGAGCGTGCGACAACGGCGGCGGTCTTCGACCAGGTCGCGGACGTGGCGGCGTACCTGTTTCAGGCGGAGGGGGACGAGGCGATGCGCGATCTGGCGATCGTGCTCGATGAGCGGTTGCTGTCGAAGAACGTGCGGAGTGCCGCGAGCCTCCGGCGCGTGGCGGAGCTGGCCGAGTCGAGAGGGGAGGCGGGCCGTGCGGTGGAGGCCTGGCTGGAGCTGATGGGGGGCCTGCGCGAGGGGGAACTCGGCTGGTACGAAGCGCGGTACCACTCGATCCGTCTCATGCTGCTGGTGGACGCGGGTCGGGCCGCGACGGTCATGGGGCAGTTCCGGGTCCTGCATCCGGGGACGATCCCGCCCCCGTGGGATCAGCGATTCAAGGACCTCGAGGCGCAGATTCGGTTGGCGCCGGGAAGGGGCGGCGGATGACCGATCACGCCGGATCAGCGCGTCGGTCGCCCACGGCGGAGTTCCTCGGGCCGGACGCCGAGCGGGGTGGTCCCTTTGCTCTGCTCGGTCTGTCCCCGACGGTGGAGCGCGAGGACGAGATTCTCGCGGCGCGGGAGCGTCAGATGCGTCGAATCGACGCGCACCGCCTCGCCGAGACGCCGGAGGCGGACGAGGTGCGTCTGTCGCTGTACGCGGCGGCGGCACAGCTGCTCAATCCGATGATCCGAGCCCAGCTCGCCGTCCGGTGGGGCGGGGTTGCGGACACGCCCCCCCCGCCGAGGCCGCTCCCGGAGATCGGGCGTCCCGCGGGCGCCCGCACGGCGACGCTTGAGCACGACGCGATCCTCGCGCTGGCGATGCACGGGGGATGGAACCGCAAGGCCCTGCGTCACATCGCCTCGATCGCGCACGCACGGGGCCTGACGTCGCAGGACGTGGCGCAGACGCTCCGACGCATCGGCAAGCAGCGTCGCCCCCGCGCCCGGGGCGGACCCGGGGCGCGCATTCCGGCGCCCGCGAGCCGGTCGGTGGTCGCGACCAAGGCTCCGGCGCCACCCCCGCAGACCTCGATCCTCGACCCGCTCCCCGAGCAGATCGATCCGGCGCAGCAGATGCTCAAGACCGGGCTCATCGTCGGGGGCGTCGCGATCGCCTCCTTCGTGGTGCTCTTCGGGGGGGTCTTCGCGCTGATGCGCGCGGATCGGGCGGCGATTGAACGACGCGTCGCACGCGACCAATCCGAGGGAGAGGTCTCGCCGGCGACGCCCGAGACGCCCGCCATGCAGGGGAGCACGTTGGCGCGGGCGACGGCGCGACAGATGCCAACGGCGCAGACACTCGGAGATCCCGGGCTGATCGTGCACGAGATCGAGGGCGCCCGGCGCGGGCTGGAGTTCTCCCCCTACGACTCCACGCGCCGGTTCGCCGACGCGGTCGAGCTGTTCGGCGCGAGCTGGGCGGGATTCGACGCGGAGGATCTGGAGCGGGGGAACACAGCGGTGGTGGCGTTCGTGGAGGCGTTGACCTCGCGCGACGCGGCCCGCCTGGCGCTCGACGCGGTGGGCGCGGGGGCGCTGCGTCTGGCCGACGCCGACCGGTCGCCCACGCCGAAGGATGTCTGGCCCTCGGTCTGGTCGGTGGGGATGCTCTCGCAACTGCGACAGAGCCCGGTGCTCGACGCCCGCGTGCGCCGGCAGATTGACGTGCTCCTCGGCGGGGCGTCGATCGATTCCTCGGGGGGGTCATTCCGGCTCGGGGCGGTGCTGGGGCTTGGGGCGGTGGCGGATCGCCTCGCGGCGCAGGGCGCTGACGAGCGTGTCTGGAGCCATTGGATCGAGACGGTGGACGCCCTCTCGAAGGGGGACGCCGCGCTGCGGGTGAGCCTGCTGACCGCGGCGCTCGACCGGTTCCTCTCCGGCGTCAACGGGGAGGGCGCGGTCCAGGGCGAGGTCATCCGGAAACTGGCGCTGGCGATGAGCTGGCGCCGGAGCGAGGGGGCGAGGCGCTGGCTGGTGCGGGTGCTGCGCCGGGAGCAGGTGCACGGCCCGACGCTCTCGACCATGATCGAGGCGCTCGCCGGTGAGTCGGGCGCCTCGGGGCTGGACGCGACCGTGGAGTTGGCGCCGGGCGCGACGCGCCGCGAACGCGAGCTGGTGGCCGAGCGGCTGGTGGGCGCGTGGGGGCTCGACCAGGACGCGAGGGCCGACGCCTTCGTGCAGGACATGCGTTCGCTGGTGGAGACCGGCGTGCGCGAGCGTTCGACCTCGGGCGATCCGGTGGAGCGGATGGTCGGGGCGGTCCGCCTGGCGTACGCCAACGCCGCGGCGGAGCTGGCCCGCCAACGCCGCTTCGAGGAAGCGAGCGCGGCCCTGGACCGGGGCGGGGCGTACACACTCCCACGCGCGGGACGGACCGAGCTGGATCCCCTCGGCGCCGAGAACGACACCCACTGGGCGGTGCGCTACCGCAACGCCGGATCTTCCACGGACGAGCGTCTTGCCGAACTGGACCGGCTCGGCAAGCAGATGACGTCGCGGATCGGGCCGGCGGACGCGGAGGTGCTGCTCGCCGAGGCCTTGCGTGGGACGCCGCGGGCGGTTCGGGAGCGGGCACAGGCGGTGACGGCGAAGTTCGTCTCGTCGCCGGCGATGCTCAACGCGATGCTTGAGCAGGTGGATGACCTGCCCGGCTCCGAGCACGTGATGAACCTGGTGCAGCTGATGACGGCCAGCCCGGTGGATCGGGGGGCGCCGGACGGCTCCTGGCGTGTCGCGGCCCGACGGGCCCTGCTCGCCTCCCTTACCGAGGCGATCGCGCGCGAGAGCGCGACCGGGCGTGTGGACGAGATGCGAACGGAGATCGAGCACGCCTACACGATGGCCCTGGGGTACTCCGAATCGGAGGGGCACGAAGGGGTGGGCATGAGCCTCGAAGAGGCCGCCCTCGCCCGAGCCGCATCCCTGCAGCGCGAGGCCAGGCGCACCGGCGCGAGCACGGGACTGCCGATCCGCACCGACGAGATCGACGCGGATCTTCGCTCACGGGAGGCGATCGCCGAGACGCCGATCCAACGGTTCGTCGCCCGCCAGACGGCGTTGTGCGAGTCCCTCGCGTTGCTGATGCTCAGTGAACGGCGTGAGCTGGCGCCCGAGATCCGACGCATGCTCGACGACCTTCGGGACCAGCTCAGGGAGACCACTCACGTGCTCGACCAGGTGGGAGTCGTGGAGCTGACCATGGCGCGTCTCTGGCTGCTCTTCGAGGGAGGTGACGGGTGATGAGGCGGGTGCTGCTCACGTGCCTGTGCCTGGCGTTCCCCGTGGCGGTGGCGCAGGATGCCCCGGACGCGGTCCCCGACGCTCGGCGGGCGCGTCTGGAAGCGCTCAGCCCCGATCAGCCACGCGACTATCTGGAACTGGGCGAGGAGATCCACGCCGACGCGACCACGCCGGAGGAGCGAGCGCTCGCCCGCCGGTTGTATGTGCTGGGGGTGACCACGGGGTTGGACGCGGGGGACTCGGCGACGGCGGCGGGCGCCTGCCTCGCGCTGGCCCAGCTGGCGACGACGCCGACGGAGCGTCGCTGGCTCCGGTCGCTGGCGGGGGGCATCGACAGCCGGTTCCGCGTGGATCTGAGCGCGCCGGTGGAGGGGGGAACCGAGCGGGGGCTGGAGCTGAGCATCGCGATCACGCGATTCCGCGCCGGGGAGGGGCGGATTGCGCGCCGGGCGATCGAGCGCCCCGAACTCCGCGAGCTGCTCGAGGCGTACGCCCCCGACGCCTGGATCCGCTCGCTGGAGGAGGAGGCCCGCGACTGGCCCTGCCGCGAGTGCGGCAATGACCGGTTCGTCTCCGTGCCCGGGCAGGCGGGGGTCTTCGTGATCTGTCCGACGTGTCGGGGCAACCCGGGACCACGTCTGGACCGGCACGATCTGCTCGAGTCATTGCGGATCGAGTCCGGCCTGATGGGCGTGCGGACGGGATCGTGGTCGGCGCAGCTGGCGCTGGGGCGCGACGAGCCGATGCGCGACGCCGAGCCGGAGGACATCGCCGCACGCTACCGGGTGGACCCGGCGTTGAGCTGCTGGCGTGACGGGGAATGGGAGGCTTGTCCGGACGCGGACTCCCCCTAGACTCGATCGCCCAGGCCCAAGAGAGAGGAACGTGGCGATGAGCGAGCAGACGACCCCCGCACCCCAGCCGGAAGCCCCCGCGGGCAAGGCTGAGATCTCCTTCGATGACTTCGTGAAGCTCGACCTCCGGGTCGCGACGGTGATCGAGGCCGAGCCCCATCCCAACGCTGACCGCCTGCTCAAGCTGCAGGTGGACGATGGCTCGGGCACGCCCCGCCAGATCTGCGCCGGCGTGCGTGAGCACTACGAGCCGCAGGATCTGGTCGGGAAGCAGATCGTGATTGTCGCGAACCTGGCGCCCCGCAAGATCCGGGGCGAGGAATCGCGCGGGATGCTCATGGCCGCCTCCAACGCCCCCAAGGGTGAGGGCGTGGAGCGGAAGGTCGTCCTCGTGACGCCGATGAGCCCGATCGAGCCCGGCTCGGCCGTTTCCTGAAATCAGTTGTCCGGGGCTCGCCGTTCCCCCCGGGCGCCGGGTTGGGAGAGGCGACGCATCATCTGATCGGTCATCTCCTCGACGACCTGGTCACGCTCCGACTCGCGTTCGGCCAGCTCCGCTCGGAGCGCTTCGACCTGCGCCTCGAGCAGCTCGATTTCGCGCTGCTGGATCTGTGCCCGGAGCTTGGCCTGCTCGAGCAGGTGGGCGCGAAGGCGACCGCGCGTCTGGTCCAGGAAGGTGGCGTCGGCGCCCGAGGTCGCGATCGCCTCCCGGGCCTCCCGCGCGATCTTGATGGTCTCCAGGACCCGGTTGAACTCGGCCAGCTTGAGTTGGCCCAGACGCTCATCGCGCCGCTGGGCATGGATGACCTCGCTGATCCGGGGCGAGAGCCGCGCGAGCATGCGTTCCCCCGCCTCCGGGCGTCCCTGCTCGATCAGGCTCAGGTGCTCGTTCATCTCGGGCATGTGATCGCGGATGAACGCCCGCACCTGCTGGGGGGTCACGTTCTGGGGCTCCTCCCCCTCGGGCCCGGGTCGCGGCGGGCGCGCGCCGTCCGGGCGATCCTCGCGTCCGCCCCGCTCGCCGGCGCTCCGACGCGGGCGTTCCCCCGGATCACCCCAGGTGCGGGAGGACCAGGGGACGAAGTACCGTCGCTCGTCGGGGCGTAGCTCGTTGATCGCCTCGTTGAGCGGAGCGCCCGCCTCCAGACGCTCGAGGGCGGCGGCCAGGCGCCCGGCGCGTTCGTTCGCTTCCTCCACCCGGCGTCGGATCCGCTCGAGGTCCGGCGGCGGCGCGTCGGGCGCCCGCTCGGTTTCGATCGCGGGGGGGGGGTCCTCTCCGGGCTGGGCCGGGGCGTGGGCCGCGAACGCCGCGAGGGCCGGGATGATCAGCAGTGCCCGCATCAGATTGACTCCTCGGTGAACCCGCCCACGCTCGGGGCAAGGGTGTCCCACGTGCGCCCGATGGACTCATCGAGCGACTCGACGTCGGAACGGACCTCGGCGCCGCGCCACGCCGCGTGCTCGTCGAGCAGATCCGTCAACGCGAGCAGTTCGTCCACGTCCTGCTCCAACGCCGCCAGGCGGGCGCCCATCTGATCCGGCTCGGGCACGGCGGGGGAGGGCGCCCGGAGGGAGACCCAGGCCACCGCGCCGGCGCCCACCATGAGCACCGAGGCGGCGACCGCCGCAAGGGCGCGCCACGTGACGCGCCGCGTCTGGATCCGAATCGGCGCGGGCGCCTCGTCGCGCATGGCCTGCATGACGGCGCCCGTGATCCGGGACTCGAACCCCGCGTCCGGCTCGGCGCGGGCGCGAGCCCCCTGCGCGTCGAGCTTCGCCTCGATGGCGCCGGTCTCGGTTGGCTTGTGCTGGTTCGTCATGATGCGTCCGCCTTTCGCCGGTCTTCCCCGGCGTTCTCGATCAAGTCTCGCAGTTTCTTAAGTGCCCGGTGGTGTCGGGCGAGCAGCGTGCCCACGGGCTCGCCAAGCAACTCGGCGATCTGCTTGAAGCTCATCTGTCCATGGTGCCGAAGCTCGACGATCTCCCGGTCCGCGTCGCTGAGCTGCGCCATCGCCTCGTGCAGCGCTTTCGAGGGGGCGTCGTCCCGCGTCGCGGCGGGCGCGGCGGCGAGGTCGCCGAACGCGGCCGGGTCGCTCGGGGCGGCGTGACGCGTGCGTCGTCGGGCCTCGTCCCGGATCCGGTTCATCGCGACCCGGAACAGCCACGACTCGAAGCGTCCCCGCTCGTCGTACTGCCCGGCGCTGAGTTTGCTCGCGAGTGTGACGAACACGGACTGGGTGATCTCCTCTGCCATCTCCGGGCTCAGACGCCGGCTCCGAGCCAGCGCGTACACCCGTCTTGCGTACAACTCGACCAGACGCTCCCATGAGCGCTCGTCGCCACCGCTCGCGGCCCGGATCAGGGCCGTGAGTTCCGCCTCCAGGGGCTCGGGGGGCTCCGGCTCCATCACCAGCGTCGGTTCCATCCAGTGGCAGAACGCCAACCCGGGCCGGGCATTGCACCCCCGGCGGACCTCGCCGGGCGGTACCCTGAGCACATCATGCCAGAGATTGCCTACACCGTCACGGCCCGGTGCGATTCGGAGCAGACCCTGCGGTCCTACGTGGAGTGGCTCACGTCCGGGCACATCCAGGCCGTCCTCCGGGGGGGCGCCACCCGGGCCCGGGTCATCCGGAGCGCCGACGCGGACGACCCCCGTCGGGTCGAGGTCCGGTATGACTTTCCCACCCAGGAGGCGTTTGAGACGTATGTGGCCGATCACGCCCCGGCCCTCCGGGCCGAGGGACTCGAGCGATTCGGACCCGGGTCCGGCGTCGAGTTTGTCCGGTCGCTCGGGCGGATCGAGGCGGATCTGGCGGCGAAGAGCGCGAACATCTGACGCGCGTGGGGCGTCCGGTGTGCCGGGAGCGGCACGCGCGCCCGTCGGTCAGGCCTGGCTCCCGGATAAACTCTCGATGGGGACCTCGCGGTTCCGCTCCGTCAGACCCGCAGGATGCCCGAGTGGATCAGTTGACCGACGAGCAACTCTTTGAGCAGTACCGGCAGGGAGAGCCCGAGGCCCTCCGTTCGCTCATCGAGCGTCATCATGATGACCTGATCCGCTTCCTCACCCGACTCCTCGGGGACCGTGTCGCGGCGGAGGACGTTTTCCAGGACGCCTTTCTCCAGGTTCACATCTCGCAGGACTCTTTCGACGTGAGCCGGCGGTTCCGCCCGTGGCTGTTCACCATCGCCGCGAACAAGGGACGCGACTACCTCCGGCGCAAGGGGCGACGCCGGACGGTGGACCTCTCGGCGCCGGTCGGTGGGGGGGAGGGGCGGGAGGCGACCTTCCTTGATCTCATGGAGATCGACATCCCCGCGCCGGGGGACGCGATGGACGACCGGGAGCGCAGCGACGAGGTCCAGCGGGCCCTCGACGGGTTATCGCCCCCGCTGCGGGAGATCCTGCTGCTGGCCTACTTCCAGCGGCTGAGCTACGCCCAGATCGCCGAGGATCTGGGGATTCCGCTCGGGACGGTCAAGAGCCGGCTGCACGCGGCGGTCGCCTCTTTCGCTCGCCAGTGGAAACTTCGAACCCGGGCCAGAGACGGGTCGTAGGACCAGTCCCTCAGGTCCCGATCGAGTCTCCCATGCGTCCACTCGGAGCGCTCCATGCCCACGGATGAGAACCACAACCGGTCCGAAGCCTCCCTCCCGGACGACGCCCCCCGGCTTGCCCCGGCGGACGCGAACGCCCTCGATGCGTTGATCGACGCTCGGGCGTCGGGTGAGGCCCCGGAGGCCGAAGCGTCGCGCGTCGCAAGCCTGCTCGCGTTGCTCGACACCCCCGTGGGTGGGCAGCCGGGCGCCCTTGTGGACCTGACGTACCTCAAGGTCCGACGGGCGGGGGCGCCGATCGAGGATCAACGCCTCTCGCCCGCGAGCGCCGACGCCCTCGACGCCTGGGTGCAGAGCGGGTACGACGCCGGGCACGTGCCGGCGACGTACCGGGACGAGGCGACCCAGCACGAACGCCTGCGTGAGTTGTGCACCGCCCCCCTCGCCGACGAGGCCCTCGACCGGGAGGTCCGGGTCCAGCGTGTGCTCGACCGCATCCAGAACGCGATCGATGAGCAGGGTGATCGGCTGCGGCTTGACACCCGGCGCACCGGATTCGGCTCGCTGCGATTGGCGGACGTGGTCTCGATCGCGGCGATGCTGCTGCTCGCGACGGCGATCGTCCTTCCGGTGCTCAGCTCGGTGCGTCAGGGGCAGCAGGTGGCGATGTGCCGCTCGAACTTCGCCGGGGTGGGCAGCGCGATGGGGATGTACGCCAACTCGCACGGCTCGGCGTTGCCGATGGCCAGCGCCGGGCTGGGGGGGTCCTGGATCGACGTGGGCACGACCCCGGAGCGATCCAACTCGGCGAACCTGTATCTGCTGGCGCGAACCAACCATGTCCCGCTTGAGCAGCTCGCCTGCCCGGGCAACCCGGAGGCGCCGACGGTGCGACTCTCCCCGACCCAGCAGGACTGGTCGCGTCTGGAGGAGGTCTCGTACAGCTACCAGGTGACGCCCGTGGGCGTGCGTCCGCGTTGGGGGACGAACCAGAAGCGGATCGTGCTGGCGGATCGGTCGCCGGTGATCCTGCGGGTGGTTCGGGGGGACCCGTTCAATCCGCGGGCGAACAGCACGAACCACGCGGGTGAGGGCCAGCACGCCCTGCACAGCGACGGTTCGGCCCAGTGGCTCGAGTCCCCGATCGTGGAGGGGGACAACATCTGGCTGCCGCGGCAGGCCGAGGACGCGATCCGTGACCACCAGGCCAAGCTGGGGATCCGGGGGGACGAACGTCCGACCTCCCCCTCAGACGTCTTTCTGGCGCCCTGATCCGGGTCGGCGCCCTGACACACCCCGCTCAGACATCTCCTCTCCTTCCGCCGCCCCGCTTGCTGTCGCCAGTGGGGCGGCCTACGCTTCCGGGCTCCGCGTCGGGCGTAACGCGTCCGTGAGGGGCCTCTGACTGACGACTGACCTTGGGCCGGAGCGCCCAGGAGCGTGACCGATGGGCAAGATGAAGCCGCACAAGGGGTTGGCCAAGCGCATCCGGATTTCCAAGTCCGGCAAGGTGCGCCACCGCTCCGCGTTCCACAAGCACCTTTCCAGCCACAAGAGCGGCAAGCGCCTGCGCCACCTGCGTCAGGACCCGCAGGTCGCCAGCTGCGAAACCAAGCGGTTCGAGAAGATGCTCTTCCGGCGTCTGCGTGGGCGGAACCAGGCCGTCGCGACGCGTCGGCGCAGCCCCTCTCCCGAGGAGCGTCGCGCCGCCCGTGAGGGCGCCAAGAGCGAGTGATCCCCGCGGGGATCTGATCCGAAGCACCGTCCGTCGGGAACGCAAGTCCGGGCACGTGGCCCGCCCCGCCGAGACACAGCGACAGAGGTGAATCATGCCACGCGTACGCAAGGGCGCCGCCCGCACTCAGGCTCGCAAGCGTCTTCTCAAGCAGGCCCGGGGTTACTTCGGGGCCAACCACAAGAGCCCGTACCGCGCCAAGGACGCCGTCATCCGCGCCGGCGTCTACGCCTACCGGGACCGTCGCGCCCGCAAGCGGGACATCCGCGCCCTCTGGATCACGCGTATCACCGCCGCCTGCAAGATGCGCGGCACGCGGTACAGCCTGTTCATCAACGGCCTGAAGCTCTCGGGGATCAACCTCAACCGCAAGATGCTCTCGCAGATCGCGATCGAGGACCCGAAGCTCTTCGACCAGCTGGTCGAGACGGCGACCAAGGCCGCGACGGCCACGCCCGCCAAGGCCTGAGCCGCGTCGGAACACGTCGGCACTGAATCCCAACGAGTCCCGCGAGGGCACGCATGAACTGGTGGGTCCACAATCTGTGGAGCAGTGAGCCCGCCCTGCTTGTTTCGTGGGTGGTCTGGGTGATCGCCTCGATCGTCCTGCACGAGCTTGCGCACGGGTGGGCGGCGATCCGCGTGGGTGATCGCACACCGATCGAGACCGGGCACATGACCTGGAACCCGCTCGTGCACATGGGCGGGTTCAGCCTGATCGTCTTTGCGGTGGTCGGGATCGCCTGGGGGATGATGCCGGTGAACCCGTCCCGGATGCGCGGGCGTCACGCCGAGGCGCTCGTGGCCCTGGCCGGGCCGGCGATGAACCTGGTCCTGGCCGTCCTCGCCATGACGCTTGGGCTCGTCTGGATGGGCGTGGGCGGGGGACACTGGATCCCGGGTGTGCAGGCCGATCAGCCGCTGTACGCCAACATGCAGATCTTCTTCCGGGCAGGCGTCTTTCTGAATGTCCTGCTGATGGTCTTCAACCTGATGCCGATCCCCCCGCTCGACGGGAGCCGGGTCATCGGGCATTACTCGCCCGGGTACCGCGCGTTCTTCGAGAGCGAGAACGGGCGATGGGTGGGGATGGGGCTCTTTGTGCTGCTCTTCTTCTTCGGGTTCGACCTGATCATCGGGCGGGTCATCGGGTGGACGACCGATGTCTGGCAGATGCTCGCCGGACTGCTCGGCCTGAGCTGATCCCGGCCACGCCGCGCACCGCGCGAAGGAGCGAACCGTGTCCGAGCCCGATCCGATCCGGCCCGATCCCACGCCGCCCGAGCGGCCCGCCCCGGGCGAGCCCGAGATCATCGACCTCGAGCCGGTGGAGCCGACACCCAAGCCCCCGGCGCCCGATCCGGATCTCGAGGCCGATCTGCCCGAGCCGGTCGAGGTCACGCTCTCGACGCCCCGGGTCGCGGGGGGGACAGAGCAGGAGCCCCTGGTCAAGGCGGGGATGGGGGGCGCACGTCTGCCGCTCGGGCTGGGG
>MRWG01001327.1_pt1 | contig 16480 bp, 8 predicted proteins | sample 1013341 | NCBI WGS metagenome assembly MRWG01 (sample SAMN06117577, study PRJNA244670) | biofilm metagenome | biome: Water; feature: Cathode Biofilm; material: Biofilm; isolation source: microbial consortium enriched at the cathode of a solar microbial fuel cell | place: USA: District of Columbia ... | reverse complement strand
AAATCGCGCCCGTCCCCGCGTCCAGCTCGGCGAGCGTGAAGTCGCCCCCGAGTTCGGCGCCCGTGCGTCCGTCCTGGCTGACGATCGAGATCGCGCCGTCCGCGCCGCCGAACGTCGTCACGATCCGCGATCCGGCGCCCATCGTGAAGACGCCCGCGCCCGCGCCGCGATCGGCATTGGCCAGCACGTCGTTCACGGTCGCGCTGAACGCCCCACGCAGCAGGATCTCCACGTTGTCCGAGATCAGGATGCTCCGCCCCGCGTTGAGCGTCAGCGAGTGATCGCCCGCGTTGCCCGAGGCGTCCACCGATCCGGTGAACATGATGTCGTTGTTCGCCTGCAGGACGATGTCCGCCGTGTCCAGCAGCGTCACCAGGTCCGTGTTGGAGATCGAGGTCTCCATGTCCCCCGGGTCCGCGTCGGCGGCGCCGAAGATGAAGTCCGCGTTCGTGGCCGTCCCGTCCACGTCTCCCGCGCCCGCGCCCCCGTCAAAGACGAGGATGTTGGTCGGATCGAGCAGCAGGGTTCCCTTCTGCCCGAGCGGTGCGCTCAGGTCCACGCCGCCATCGAACGAGAGCCACCCCTTGCCCGAGACCTCGCTGAACCCGCCGTCCCCGCCGTGCAGACCGCCGCGGGCGCTGATCGTGCCGCGGAACCCCGTCGCGCCGTCGGCCCAGACGACGATGTGCCCGCCGTCGCCGCGTTCGAGCGAGTCGGCCCGGAGCGTGGCGTGCTCGCCGATCCACGTGCCCTTGGCCCGCCAGAGGTGGCCCCCGCCCTGCATGGCGCCGCCGATGCGGATCGTCCCGCCCCCGAAGTCGCCCGAGGCGTCGATGGTCGCGTGGTCGATTTCGATGTAATCGCCCGTGACGTGGACGCGTCCCCCCGTCTCCCCGGTCGCATCGATCGTCCCGGCCACCTGGATGTGCGAGCCGTTGCGTCCCTTGATGTCCACGGCCTGCGCGTAGATCTCGCTCGTGTCATACAGCGCCAGCGCAAAGTGATCCCCCACGCCCAGCACCGCCTGCGAGCCGGCCCGGATCACCCCGCCGTTCTGCACGCCGATGTCCGTGGCGACGCCCCCGGTGTTGGTTCCCCCACCGCTGATCCGCGCGAACACGTGGCCGTCACGCTCGCCGATGAGCACCTCATCACCCGCGCCCATGACGACGGTGTCGCCCGCGATGACCGAACCGAAGTTCGCCACCCGACGACCGACCATCCCCACGCTGCCCTCGGCGTGGATCGTCCCGTGGTTGACCACCGGTCCGCTCAGGTCGGTGAACCGGTTGTTCCCGGCCAGGAAATCCTCGTTGGTGATCTTCCCCGCCCCCGCGTAGATCCCCCCGACGTCCACGACCGCGCCCTGGCCGAAGTAGATCCCCGCCGGGTTGACGAAGAAGACCTGCCCGTTCGCCATCAACTGCCCGTTGATGTACGTCGGCATCGCGCTGTCGATCCGGTTGAGCACCCGGCTCGTGCCGTCGGGCTGGATGAACCGCACCATCTCCCACGACTCGATGTTGAACGAGCTGTAATCGATGATCGCCAGGTCGCTGACGGTGATCGTCGTCCAGACACCGTCGCGGTAGAACTCCGCCCACCCGTAGACGACCGTCTCCCCCTCCGGCCCGGCCTGCACGATGGGTGTCGTCACGGCCATGGCGGTCGCCGCCACCGGGACCATGCCCCGGTGCCGCAGCGCCCGACGCACCCGCCCACGCCCGAACACCCCGCCCGCGATTCCCGCGATCTCTCGTGCGCCCATCACCAACCTCCGGGGCTGAAGCCCCCGACGCGATCCCCACGTCAACCAACTAGAACAACAGCGTCAGCACGAAGTGCAGACGGTTGTCACCGGCCTCTCCGAGCCCGTTGTCCAGATCCGACAGCGCAAAGCCCCAATCCGCCCGCACCGACAGGTTCGTCATCACCAGCAGTTCCGCGCCCACCCCCGCGCCGATCAGCGTCTCGTTCCGCTCGAACGGCAGACGCTGACTGTTCCGCGTGATCCCCGCGTCCAGGAACGCTCGCAGCACCAGGTCCCAGTCCGGGCGGCCGTACACCTGCTGCGGCGCCCACTTGAACGGCTTGCCGCGGAACGTGGAGGTCGGCTCCGGGTTCACATCAAACGAACGGGGCACGTGGAACCGGTACTCGGCGCTGACCATCAGCGTCGTGTCCCCCGCCACCACCGACTCGTCGTACCCACGAACCGTGTACAGCCCCCCCAGCACCGCCTCGTGCTGCGGGATCAGGCGGTTGTTGAACGCGTACTGCCCCCGGAAGGCCAGCACCAACTCATGCGCCAGCGTCGAGGTCTCCGGCGTGGACACGTCCGCCCACCCGTCCGGGTTGAACAGGGGCTCCAGGAAGATGCTCGTCTGCACGTCCCACCGCAGAACCATCCAGTCCTTGTCCGGAGCGATCCGACCCAGTCGCTCAAGATCGCGCACCGACACCCCCGTGAGGCCCGCCTGGTTCCACTCGATCACCGCCGACCCCGACAGGCTGTTGCGGTCGGTGTACCGCTCCACACGCACGCCGAGGCGGGGCAGGAACAGGTCTTCCTCCCCGACCCCTCCGCCCGGCAATCCCGGGTTCACCACGCCGATGTGCTGGAACCTCGCGCCGCCGAGCACATCCACGAACAGCTCGTCCTTCTGGAACACGTTGTAGATCAGCTCCCCGCCGACCCCCCACCCGTCTCCGGTGAAGGTCTCGTTCAGGATGCCCACGTCCGACGCCTTGAACTCATTCCAGTTCGCGTCCACGCGCAGACGCAGCTTGTCATCGGCGCTGATCGGCCGCTCGTACGAGCCGGAGACGATGTGCGACGCGCTGAACCCCGCGGTCACGTACTCCAGGAGCAGCGTGTCGTCATTCCCGGTCAGCTGCGTGTGCTGGAACCCGAACCGCTCCCGCCACTTGTCCGTGCTCTTCGTGCCCGTGTTCGAGAGCTGGAAGTACGCGCTCCAGGGCTTGTTCTCCTGGACCAGGTACTGAAGCTCCGCGTTCCCGATCCCCTCCGCCGGCGCCACGGCGATGTCGACCCGACGCCCCGGACGTCGGTTCAGACGCAGCGCGTAGTCGTCCAGTTCGTCCTTGATGAGCAGATCCCGACGCTCCTCCTCGGGCTCGCCCTCCACGTGCGCCCGCACCGGCGAACGCTCCCGGATCCGTGCGTGCAGCGGGTGGTCGATCCGTTCTTCCCGGTCGATCCGCTTGCCCGACGCGATCGAACGCACCCGCGTCACCCGCGCCGTGTAGATCACCAGGGCCAGCGACGTCTCCCCATCGCGATAATCGATCCCTCCGTCCCGGAGGATCATCTGCGTTGGGTCGGGCGCCACGAACACACCGATGATCGTCCGTTCCTTGAACGCCTCCACGATGGTGCGCATCACCTGCGTGATCGCCGATGCGCGCATCCGACGCACCGAGCCGTCACCCAGATCCTCGATCCGCACCGTCTCGCTCGCCAGCCCCTCACGCGCCGCGACGTACGCCCCGTCGCGCACCCCGAAGGTCACCTCGAGGCGGCCGAGTTCCTCGAGCGCCGGCTGCCTCGGGTGCTCCCGGAAATACCGGAGCGTCAGGGCGCCGACCTCGAACTCGTTCCCGTCCGGATCGACCGGGGTCTCCGGCGTCTCGGGCGCGCCCTCCTCCCTCGTCGTCTCATCGGGAGAGGAACTCTGGCCTTCGCTCACCCGCTCGCCCGATACCACCCCCGGCGTCGGGGCGTCCTGCGCCGACGCGCCGCCGAATGCGCACAGGCACCCGACGACGATCACTCGCCGAAGACACGCACCCCAGACGCCGATCCGGTCGGCGTTTCCTTCGCCACTGATTCCCAGCATCTTGCCCGCTTGTAAGTGATGTGCCGCCCCGCCGGGCAGACTCCCCCCGCGGACCGATCGCAATCTTTCAAAAGCAAACACTAACAGACGCCCCGGTGTCCATCAAGACGCCCGGCCCGCGCTATCCCCTTGAAACCACGCAAATTCTGCGCCGTTTTGCTCTACCCGACCGGCTCCCCTCGGATCACCGATCCCGCCCACGCCCGGTTCGCCTCATCAATCTCGTACGGCACCTGGCTGGCCAGGGGCAGCGCCCCGAGCCCCGCCCGCAGGCAGTAAAACTGCTTCGCCTCCGGCTCCCCGACCAGCACATCCGCCATCTCGAGCGAGTCCGGGACGATCACCATCACCGGGATCGTCTCCCCCATCAGCCGTCCCATCACGCCCAGCCACAGGGCGCACGCCTCCGCGGGGGTCCTCCCCCCGGCCGGGGCACGGCACTGCTTCGCCGAGACGTCCAAGGCGCGCGAAGTCGATCGGTCCCCCACCATCCCCCCCCGCAGGAACCCGCGCATCTCCCGCCGGCACTGGTAGAGCACCCGAACCAGGGCCTCCTCGCCCAGGCGCTGGGCCAGCGTTCCCGCCGCGTTGAGGGCGCCCGCCTCGTCCTCGCCGGCCTCGAGAAGTCCCGCCTCGGCTCGCAACTCCCCCCGGGCCAGTTCCACCTCTCCGAGCACCCCCTCGCGCGTCTCCACCTGGGCGCACGTGCGGGCGAGTCGCGTCACCCGCTCCACGAGCGGGCCGCATGTCCACGCCATCGGCGTCCCCCGCGCGTGCGCACACACCACGAGTGGGTAGCGCTTGCGCCCCTTGCCGTCCTCCGAGTTGTCGAGGCGAGCGACGATCACGCCGTCCATCGTGCGCCACACGATCGTGTGCGCAAAGTCCGTGATCCGTTCCTGCTCGTCGAGTTGCTCCCAGACGCCCGAGTCGATGCTCCCCCCGATCCCTTCGCTGTAGAGCGTGGCGCGCAGCTGCGTCAGCCTCGACGTGTCCAGGCCCGGCGAGTCGAAATGATCGTCCCAGGCCGGGTGCTTGCCGAACGCGGCCACCCAGACCCGCTCTCCTCCCGCCCGCTTTCGCTTCAACCCGATCCGCATCGCCCGAGGCTCCTCCGACGCCGACCGGCGCCCACGCCTGATTGACCCTAGTCGATGGGCCAGGTTCGCTCCGTCGCCCACGTCGTCGGGTCGGGGATCTGGCGCCCGAAGAACCGGACCCCCAGCACGTACCGCCTCGGGCCTCCTCCCGCCTGACGCAGCGGGCGACCCTCCATCGTCGTCAGTTCCAGCGGAAGACGCCACACACCGGTCACCGGCAGCCCCTCGGGCGAGACGTCGTCCGGGTCCATCGGACCGGTGCTCCAGCGGACCGCGCCGAGCCCGCCCCACGGCGCCGGGGCCCGCCCCACCGCCTCGACCGGTCCCCCGGCGCTGCGCCGGAACCGAACCTCGATCCCCTCCTCGATCGGCGTCGGCAGCCGCAGCCCCGTCCGCGTGTTGAGCCGGTCCGACGGGACCATGCCCTCCCCGTTGATCGGCAGGCGCCGCCCCCCCAGGTAGATCTCCATCACCGGGAACTCGCCGACGATCGACGGGTCCTCCTGCGACGCGCGCCGGAGGATGACCAGCTCCTGCTCGAACGCGCCCGCGCTCTCATCAAACAACGCGAGCACCTCACTGAGGCGTTCGTACCAGCGGCGCTGTTCGGCGCTCGCCCAGATCAGGTCACCGCGCAGCCGCTTGAGCTGCTCCTGGACGGGCGTGTCCAGGCTTCCGAAGTCGCCGCTCCCGATCCGGTTGCGCGCCCCGGTCTCCAGGTCCCCGGGCAGATCGATCAGTCCCATGAGCGCCACGCTCTGTCGGACCGCTCCCGGATCGAGTGTCTCGGCACAGTCCAGACAGAGCGGGAAGCCCCGACCCTCCCGGATCAGGCGATCCCGCGCGTCGGACGCCCGGTCCGAGGCGCTCTGCGCCAGCGCCACGAGTGACTGGTACTGCACCTGGCTCCAGTACCCCCGCCCCGGTCCCATCTCGTCGCGGTCGTGCAGCAGCATGTACTCCCGCTTGAACGCCCCGGGTGTCAGGATGAGCACGCTCGCCCGCGCGTCCTCGACGTCCGGCGAGAGCAGACGCCACCGGTCAATCGCCCGCCCGCACTCCAGGCTGAACCGCCCGTCGCTCAGCTCGGCCAGCTCGTCCCCCAGCACCCGCTGGAGGCGCATCGCCCGCGCGTCACCCGCGAGGACCGACTCGGGCAGGGCGCCGAGCGCTTCGATCAGGTTCCGCGTCAGCTCGGCCAGCACGGGGTTGAGTTCCAGAGCGTCCACCCGCCCGAGCTTGGTGAAGCAGTCTCCCCAGTCCGGCTCGATGAAGACCTGCGCCTCCTCGAAGACCGTCCCCAGCCAGTACCCCAGGTACGCCCGGGCGTACGCCTCCAGCCGCCGGTCGGCCTCGTCGAGCCCCCGCCTGATCTGCTCGGCCCCATCCACCAGCGCGCCCGCGTCGTCGCGGCTGAGCAGCGCCCGAGCCGCCTCCAGCCCACGGAAGACCTCTCCCGCGGCCCGGGCGTGGTAACGCGGGTCGAAGTGGCCCCCATCGAGCCGGGTCAGGGGGAGGCTCGGGCGTTCAACCAGCCCGAGGTCCGCCGCTCGCCGCTCCACGAACCCCTCGATGGACCCCGCGTCCCCCTGGAGATCCGCCAGCGCCGATCGGATGACCTGCCCCGTGCGCCCGCGGCGCAGCGCTTCGAGGGCCTCGCGACCGAACGAGAGGGTGCGCCGTGGCGCCCCCACGCTCGCTGATCCGAGCGTCGTCAACTCCTCCTCGCCGCGCTGATGCGCCTGGGCGATGGTCTCGAGCGCTCCCCCGAGCCCGACGATCCCCTCCCGTCCGGGGCGGGTCTCGCGTGCCCGGTGCATCGCCTCGAAGACCGCGAACCGGAGGCTGAATCGCTGATCCACCGAGTTGGTCCGCGCCAGCAGAGAGGCCTCATGGCGGTCCACCCGCTCGAGCGTGTCGCTCAGACGACGGTCAATCGAACGCTGCAGACCATCCCACGATCCCTCCAGACGCTCGCGAAGCTCGGCCCGGAACTCGGACTCCTCCGATTGATCCTCATCGATCGCGAGCCGACGCAGGAGGGTCTGGAAGGATGAGCGGGCCGCCTCGAGCGACTCCTCACGCACGCGGGCCTGCAGCTCGACCGGATCCGTCTGGCGTGAAACGCCGGCGCTGGCGAGCGCCTCGTCGATCGCGTCCCGCGCCTCGACCAGCTCGGCGTACGCCTCGTCCCAGGCGTCATCGATCAACGCCCGATCCCCCAACGCCAGGATCGCCCGCTCGGCCTGTTCGAATCGGTCGGCGGCGTCACCCAGCGTGCGCAGTTCCACCAGCGTCGGACTGTCCGCCCCGCCCCGCTCGGCCCAGAAGGCGACGAACCGGTCCACGCCCTCCCGGATGATGCGAGCCGAGACGCCCTCGGGGCCCCGGATGTCCTCGGGGGGCCAGCCCTGGCCCTCCGGGTACGAAACCTCCAGGACCTTCTGAAGCGTCTGGGCGTCCCGACGTCGGCGCTCGGGGTCCACCGCGTCATTGCCCTGAAGCACGTACCCGAGCAGGCGGTCGAGATCGAGCGAGGGTGACCCCGTCGCCCCTTCCTGTGCGGCCAGCTCGATCTCGATGAGTTCACCCAGCGCCGCGGTCGCCGCCTCGCTCCACGCCTCGTCGGGGCGGGTCAGACGCGAACGGGTGTGGGTCACCAACGGATCGAGCACGCTCTTCTCGAAGAGGACACGCTGGACCCGCGGCGCCTCCTCGAACGGGTCGCCCCAGATCTGCGCGACCGGGGCGAAGATCGCCGGCGGCTCGGGGGCCTCGGTCGAGCGCTTCTGCGCCTCCTTGAGCATGTCCACGGTGGAGAGCATCCCGATCGCGCCCAGGTTCACCGGGTTCTCACCCTGGTACTGGTGGCGAGCGGTCATCTGGTCGTAATAGACCAGCTCGATGTCCTCGACCCCGGCGTCCACCTCGCCCCGCTCGTTGCGCATCGCCTGGTTGAGGCGAGACCAGAACTCGCTGGGGGCGATGATCGCCTCGCGGAGCTGGCGGTCGCCGAGCCAGGTGAGCAGGGCGATGCCCGCGACCATGACGAACCCGGCGCCGAGGACCGCGGCCTGGCGACGGCGTTTGGTCTTCGACGCGCTCGCCGCCCGCGTCACGAGCCCACGCTCCTTAAACACCTTGCTCAGGAAGAGGTCCTTGAGGAAATAGCTCCGATCCCGCTCCCACGCGCGTCCCTCGGGCAGGCTGCCCACATCCACGCCGAGCACCTCGGCCAGGTCCTGATCCAGCGCCGACCCCTCGCGCATCGAGCTGGTGAAGTAGATCCCCCGGAGGAAGAGCGGGCGGGCGCTCCATTCCCCCTGCACAAAGACCATCTCCAGGTACCGGCGCAGCCGCGGCGCCAGCTTCATCAGGCTGTCCGGGAAGGCGTAGAGCGCATCCGCCCGTTCCAGGCCGGGCTCGACACCCGATCCCACGCCGCCGAGCAACCGCAGGCGACGACGCAGCAGTCGCTCGCGCACCGTCTTGAGGTGCTCCTCCACCGCGTCGGGGCTGAAGCTCGAATCGAGCGGGGCGGGGTTCGACCACCCGAGCATCTGGTGCTGCTCGGCCGGATCGGTCATGTCATCGAAGAACTCACGGAACCCGTTGATCAGGTCCGCCTTGGTGATCACCACGAAGACGGGGAACCGGACACCCAGGGCCCGCTGGATGTGGTCGAGCTGCTCGGCGATCTGGCTCGCCTTCGCCTCGATCTGCTCGCCCGTGTCCCGGATCAGGCTGTCGGCGGGGATGACCAGCAGCATGCCGTTGACCGGGCAGTTCGGTCGAGCGCTGCGGAGCAGCTTGAGGAACTCGCGCCACTCGCTGGTCGAGCCGGCCTCGACCTCCTCAAAGAGCAACCGACCGGCGGTATCGAGGATGACCGCGTGGTTGGTGAACCACCAGTTCATGTTGAGCGTGCCGCCCGACCCCTGCAGCTCGTCCTGCAGCCCGGGGGGGAAGCCCACGCCGGAGTGGCGCACCGCCTCGGTCTTGCCCGAGCCCGGCTCGCCCACGATGAGGTACCAGGGGATCGAGTAGAGATCCTTCCCGTGCTCGCGGAAAACGCTGGCGCCCTCCTCGAACTTGGAACGCAGCTCGTCGATGCGGGCGCGGGCGGCCGGGTCGCGAACCTGCTTGGGCGCCGTCCCGACGTTCTCACCCAGGCTCGCCTGGAAAGGCCCGATCCGCCGGCGGTCCAGCACGCGCAACGCCACCCCGTAGAGCGCCAGCACAAGCGCCCCCGCGATGACGAGCGCGAGGATGAGCCAGTTGACCGGACGCGGGGCGAGGGCGACGCCAACGCCCACGGCGATCACGGCCAGCAACGCGAGCCCGAATCGGATCGGACGGGGAAGGTTCATGATGCTCGCCGGAAGCAGCGCCACGGTTACTCTCCCCCGATCGCGCGTTCGATGCCGCGCAACGCCGCACGAAGCTCGCCCGACGCGTTCTTATAGATGATCGCGTTGCCAACGGCGACGACGATGATGAGTGTGATGAGCGCGATGCCGATCCCGATCACGCTCCGCCCGGCGGGTTGGATCAGATCGCTGGTGTCCACGTGCTCGTAGGTTTCCGGGCAGACGCGGGCCGTGGGGTCCGCGTCCATGCGTCCGCTCAGACGCTCGGCGCCGCGTTCGATCAGCGAGGCGATCTCGCCGGGCGTCCTCCCGCCCCGGTACCCGAGGCCCAGACAAGTCTGGAGCACCTCGACCCGCTGCAGCCCGCCCTGGCTCATGTCGCCGAGGGCGTCCTCCATCGCGCTGAAGAACCGGGACGGCTCGACCTCGAAGCCCTCGTACTCGTCGGCGAGCGAACGCCAGGTCCCCTCGGCGCCCGCGACGCAATGACGCACCGTTTCGTCCACGAACAACGCGAGCGGCACGCGGACCTCGTCGGCGAGAGCCGACATCCCGCTCTCCGCCCTCGCCCTTGAGGCCAGCTCTCCCATCAACGCCCGCACGTCCGAACGCACCAGCCCGGGATCGAGCGCCACGCCCTTGCGCGACGACCGGCTCAGACGACACACATACTGGAAGAGCGGCTCGCACAGCTCGGGCAGGCTCGTCATCCCTCGTCGCCCCCAGACTCACTCCGCCGACGCTTGTCGAGCAGCGTCCGCACGTACGAACCGATCGCGGTCATCACCTCATCCTCAAACCCCGCCGCGTCCATCTCCCCCGCGAGTTCGCGGTACTTGCGCCAACAGGCGAACTCGAGGCTCTCGTTCCATTTTTTCTCTGCCTTGGCCACGCCTTCCAGACGCTCGGGCGCCAGGCGGGCGACGTGGCGCCAGGAGACCTGCCCCGCCCGGGGTGTCGCCGCGAGCAGGCAGACCGCCAGGAGGCGGGCCTCGTCCAGCTCCTTCTGCAGGGCGGCGCGGTCCGCCTCGGCGCCCGAGGCGAGAAATGCGCCCAGACGATCGGTGATGCCCGATCGCTCACGCTCCCCGGAGCCGGGCGCCATCTGGCCCCAGGCCCCCGTCGTGACCTGGTCAATCGCCCCGAGCGCGGCGACCGCCATCACCAGGGCCTCGGCAAGACGCTCCGGGTCGGCCCGGCCCGAGCCGTCCAGTCCGAGCGCCTCGCGCACGCGTTCGGCGCCCGCCCTGCTCGAGTTCTCGGGCTGGTTGGTCATCGGGGTCGTCATCCTTCCCGGGCGTTCCGCCCGCGGCGGGCATGATACGGGGCGATCTCCCGCTCTGCCCTGCGTCCGACCGCCTCTCGGACTTCGGGGAGCGCGTCTGCGCCGGTTGTGCGGGGTGCGAAGGGAGACAGCTCCCCCGGAGGACGCCTGGGCGCCGGAAGGTTTGGGCGTGGGGAGCGATGAATCAGAGGGTGTGCCTGATCAACTTTCAGGGGACACCTCATGCGCAACCGTCGTCAGTCAATCGTCGCCTCCGCCCTCGCCCTCGCCGCCCTTTCCGCCGTCGGCTGCGGGTCGAGCGTGAACCGGGCGAGCAAGCCCGCGCCGTGCAACCCGAGAACCGTGCTCTACAGCCCCGGGGTGGGCGATTCGCTCGGGTCGTCGAGCTTCCACCAGCCGATGGTCGTGGCGTACTACGAGGCGATGCAGGCCCCGATGGGCGGAACGTACGCCTCGGTCCCGACCGAGTAGGGGCGTCACCGCTCGAACACACACTCGGCCCGGGCAAGAAGCTTCTCCAGGCGCCGGTTGACGGTCTGCCGGAAGACGCCGTCGGGCACGTCGAGGGCGAGGCGGAACCCAACGTCATCGTTGAATCCCCGCCGGGCGTACGCGTTGCGCGCGGTGTACGCCGTCTGGGGATCCACCTCGGGCGCCGAGAGGGCCGAGGCTCCGATGACCGCGAATCGCTCTCCCTGCCGGACAATCTCCGCCACGTTCCCCACCAGATGCGAGAACGTCTCCCCCGGGGCGTCCACCGGCGCAAGCCAGAGCACGCCGTCATCGGTGGGCAGCGTGGTCGCTTGCCCGTCGGTCGGCGTGGAGACCGATCGGGGCTGATAGGCGCCCCGGTCGGGGTAGGAGAACTGCGAGACCGCCCCCGTGGCGGTCAGCTCACGCTCGACCCGCTGCACCCAGTCACGCTGACGGGCGAAGGTCGCGTCGCGTCGGTTGGCGTTCGGCGTCGGCCCGCCCTTGCCCATCGCCGCCCGCCACTCCTGCTCGGTAGGGAGCCTGGCGCTCAGGGCCCCCGCGAGGGCCTCGGCGGCGCGCGGCGAGATGTGGTTCATCGGCATCGACATCCCCGGGCGCCCCTGCGAGGCGTCGATGCGAAGCGGGTCCTGCGGATCTCCGATCCCGGGCGGATAGGCGGGCTGCTCGGGCGTGATCTGCGGGTGTCGCATCAACCAGGCGTCATTGACCGTCAACGCGCCCCGTCCCCGATCGAGGCCTGGGTCCCAACGCCACACGCGGGCGCCATCCCAACGCTGCCCACCGGGCTCGGAGGCGGTCTGCCGGGCGTCGGCCAAGGCGAGCCACGCGTCGCCGAGCGTCTCCCAGTCCCCCACCGCGTCGCACATCGCCAGGGCCACACCCAGCGAGACCTCACGCCGTGAGACGTAAGCCGCCCGGCTGAGCCCGTTGACGCTGTCCGGCTCGATACGCACAAACTCGAGCGTGAGCGGCTGGCCCCGGTGATTGGTGGTGTACACCAATCGCTCGCCGCCGTCGATGTCCGAGGCGCTCCACCCATGCCGCCCCGGACCGAACATCGAGGCCTCGAGAACGGGTCGGGAATCGTCGGGTGGCATCGCGATCTGGGCGATCTCATCGATCAACCGCTCGGCGCGGGAATCCCCAACGCCCGGGCGCAGGGGGGCGAGACGGTCCCGCAGTTCCGCGACGCGCTGGCGCAGCGCCTCTTCGTCCATGTCCAGGTTGACGCCGAGCATGAACTCACGCAGCGCCACGTTGTACGCCGGCCGCGGCCGCAACCCCTCCAGGCCGGCGCCGAACGCCTCGCGTGACTGCGCCGCGGCGTCCACGTCCGCCAAGGTCTGCGCCGCGTTGGCAAACCGGGCCCAGCGCTCCCGCGCCGCGGCCCGCACCCGCCCAAGGACCAACTCGACTCGTTCTTCGCTTGCGAGCCGCTCAGCCGCCTCGATCGCGCCGGTCAAGGCCCGACGCTCGGCATCGAGCTGCCCCGTGCTCCCCGGCCACATCGGATCCGCCCGGTCAAGCCCGAGGTACGCGGCGAGCACACCGACCGGCTCCTCATCTCCGGCGCTGATCGCCTCCATCAGCCGACCGGTTTCCGTCTCGGCTTCGATCGCCTCCAGTCGCCCGACACGGTCGATCACCCCCGCCAGCCCCTCACGCACACGCGGGTCGCCAAGCTCCTCGCTCTCTCGCCACCGGAGCGCCAACTCACGCACCGCCCCCTCGGGAGAGGCCTCGTCGAGCAACCACCCCTCATCGAGGAGCGTTTCGATCGTGGCGTGGTCGCTCACCAGGTCCGCCAGACGCGCTCTCGACGCCACCTCTCGCTCGATCACCCCTGCGCGAACGTCCTCGAAGTCCGAGCCGATCTCGTACGCGGTCCCGTTCCAGGCCAGGTGGCCCAGGATCTCGCCCGCGGCTCGGTCCGTCCGCTCGGCCAGCACCGGGTCGAGCATCGCTCGTTCAAACCCGCGCGGCGTGCGATCCAGCGGCGCCTCCAGCGTCACCGCACGCTCGACTTCCAGCAGGACCTCGCGGGCGGGCGCCTCGTCTCGACGCAGGTCCGCGAACCGCCCGTCCTCGTCGTACCGGGCGAGGAGCTGGTTGCGCATCGCCCGCCACGCCGCGTCGATCGATGGTGTGCCTGCGGGGGAGATGCCCGAGCCCGCGCGGAACTGGTCGAGGTACGCCGTCGCCACCCGATCCAGCTCACCCGCGAGGGTGTCGATCTCGGTCCTCGTCCGGGTCAACGCCTGCGCGATCGATGCCGCCCCGGTGTTGACCTCCTCCTGCGTCAGTCGCTTCCAGGGAATCTGATCGAGAGAGCGGGCGGCGGCGCGTTCGGCCTCCACACGATCGACCAGGTCACTCTGGCCCAGCAGCTCAGTAAACAGATCCTCGCCGTACCGATCCTTGAGCGCGCCAACCCGATCGGGCAGGGGCTCAAAGGCCTCCGCCCCGCCGTACGCGAGGCGCGGGTCGCTCTCCGGCTCCAGACGCGTCACCCCCGGGTCGGACGCCTCGGCCAGCCAGAGTTCAAAGTCCTCCAACCGAACGGCTTGCGCCGCGTCATGCCCGGCCAACGCCTCCGAGACGCTCGCGAAGTACTCGTGATCGACCCGTTCCCAGCCATCGGCGAGGAAGGCCTCGATCCGCCCGGAGAGCGCGTCGAGTTCGGTCACGCGTCGATGCAGGTCACGCACGCTCTCCAGATCGCCCCCGAGCCCGCGGAAGGTCGCGTGACGCTCGGGCAGTTCGGCGAACCGCGCGAGGAGCGGATCGGCGGGGCGCTCGGCCCCGTCCCCCTGCGCCGCATTCCGGATCGCGTCGATCCGTTCGGTCAGGCGTGTCCACGCCGCGTCGATCTCGGCGCCCAACCGATCCGCCTCGCTCAGTTGGATCAGGTTCTCCACGAACTCCGGCCCGAAGGATTCGTCGATGGACTCGGGCACGTTCGCCACCCCGGTCTCCGGATCGAGCCACTCGGGGGGCAGCACGCGATCGGCGAGGTGGGCGTAGAACGCCCCCTGCGGACGCCAGCCGCGCCCGGGGTAGCTCGACGCCCGCTCGCGGGCGCCCGTGAGCGCGGGCCAGGACGCGATCGCCCCACGCCACCGCCCGATGATGTCGAGCGCCTCGGTTGTCCGGCCACCGAGCTTGCGGTTGCGCTCGTCCGGCTCCACCATCTCGGTCAGACGCAGGCGCGATCGTGGCGACGCGCGGACGAGCGTGCGCGGATCAAGCTCGATCTCTCGGGCTGCGGCCTCGTCGATCACCGGCAACAGGGCGTCGCGCAAGTGCGGATCGAGTTCCAGCTCCGCGCGGCGCGTCTGCGCATCGCGTTGCAGATACAACGCCCACAGCTCCGCGTCAGCGCACCAGGCTCGGAAGGGCGCCTCCTCGAAGGGCGCCCGGGTCGAGCCCCCCTTGCTCGCGTCCCCCCCGGTCCCGAAGACCAGGAACGCCCCCACCGCCACCAGGCCCACCAGAGCCGCCACGCCCGCGTACCGCCGCTGCGCGCGCGGCCGCTCCGCACGCCGGCGCAGCTTCTCTACCCGAGACGCCAGGTCGTCCAGATCGAGCGGATCCGGCGCGGTGAGCAGCGACTCGCACAACGACCGCCAGGCCCCCCCCGTCCTCCCGAGCGCGTCCCACCGGTCGTGGTCGCCCGCGAGTTTCCCGTCCCGCGGCGTCCTGAACGTCACGAGCTGCGCGATGAGCGAACCGAGCGCCCGCTGCTCCGCCAGGGCGTTCGCTTCCGGGTTCGGTCCGAGCAGGTCGGCGGGCGCGGGGTCGGTCAGCACGCCTCGCCACGCGCGGGGTCGATCACCGATCACGAAGACGTTGGATGGGCGGAGGGCGCCGTGAACGCGCCCGTCGCACCGGTCGCGCATCACCCGCAGCCCGTCAATCACGCCGCCGATGATCCGCGCCAGCTCGCTGGGACGCAGGCGGATCCGGAGCCGGATCAACTCCTCGGCGCTGCGCGGCGCCGCCTCGGTCACCGCGTACGTCGACCCGGGCCCCAACTCACCCGCGTCCACCAGACGAATCCACCCCGCCCCCGACTCGGCGCACCGGCGCTGCGTCTCCGCGGCGTCGAGCAGACGCGCGGACCTCACCCCATCACACACTCCGATGGGAGAAACGATCTTGAGCACATGCTCCGCGCGATCGCTCAGCGGCGCCTTCGCGGCGCACACACGCTCGCCCGGCCCCTCCCACAGCAAAGCGTCTGGGGCAAAGTCCCCAACGAAGCCACTCGATGAAAGCGAGTGCTCATTCACGCGACGGTTCCGCCGCTTTCCCGAACGGCACACGTTGGTGATTGTAAATAATCAATACAATGCGCCACAAAGTATGCACAACATTGTTTTTGGTCCTTTCTCTGACCCAACGGGCCGATAGACTCCGACCGTGCTGCAAGAGTGCTCAACGTCATCTGGGACTGTCCGTATGGAATCCGACCGGGAACCCCGACGCAGCGCGCAACGACCGGACTCGGTCGTTCTCTCGGGCCATCTGACATTGTACCGCGCCGTCCTCTCCCGCTGGATCGAGCAGTCCGATCGGTTCCGGCTCATCGGCGAGGCCTCCGACGCCAACGCCGCCCTGACGATCTGTGCCCGCCATCAACCCGACGTCCTCCTCCTCGACGCGGACATGCCCGGGCGTGACCCCTGCGAAGCCACGAGGGTCATCGCCCTCCGCTGCCCCTCCACCCGCATCCTACTTCTTACCGCCTCGCTCGGGGACCAACGCCTGCAGCACGCCCTCGACGCCGGCGTTGCCGGCGTGCTCACCAAGGACGAGACCCCCGAGACCCTTTCCGAGGCGATCGTGCGCGTTGTCGGTGGCGATCGCGTGCTCTCCCCGGCCGTTCAGGCCCGCCTCACCTCGGCGCCCTCCGAGTCCCCCGACGCCCGCCTCTCCACCCGGTTCTCCGCGATCAGCCCGCGGGAACTCGAGACCCTCCGCTACATCGCCCAGGGCCTGAGCAAGAAACAGATCGCCTCCCACATGCACCTCTCCATCAAGACGGTGGACAACCACACCACCAACCTGATGAACCGGCTCGATCTGCACGACCGGGTGCAACTCACCCGCTTCGCCCTTCGCGAAGGGCTCGTCGAACTCTGACCCGCCCCGGACGGGGTACCCTCCGATCCGGGCCCGTGGCGGAACTGGCAGACGCGGCGGACTTAAAATCCGCTTCCCGGCAACGGGAGTGAGGGTTCAAGCCCCTCCGGGCCCATTGCGTCCGCGCCAGCCCCCCCTGCTACGATTCTGGCTTCTCCACCACGAGACGCCGGAGCCCCCATGAACGCCTCCACCGCGACCGAACAATCCGCCGCGCCCGCCCCC
>MRWG01001747.1_pt1 | contig 16481 bp, 13 predicted proteins | sample 1013341 | NCBI WGS metagenome assembly MRWG01 (sample SAMN06117577, study PRJNA244670) | biofilm metagenome | biome: Water; feature: Cathode Biofilm; material: Biofilm; isolation source: microbial consortium enriched at the cathode of a solar microbial fuel cell | place: USA: District of Columbia ... | reverse complement strand
TAGAGGATCAGTGGCTCATATGTGGTGGCAACGATGCGCTGCGCCGACTGGAACAACTCCGGCACCGTGATGGCAGCGGCCAGAGACGTATCCTTGACCAGCGAAATGAAAGTATTCGACAGCGGCGGCACCGCCACGCGTCCGGCTTGCGGCAGGATCGTGCGCATCATCGCCTGGCGCCATGTCATCCCGGTGGAAAACGCGGCTTCCCACTGTCCCTTCGGCACGGAGGAAATGGCAGCCCGGATGATCTCCGACGAATAGGCACCGACATTGAGCGTAAAGCCGATCAGGGCGGCTGGAAACGCATCCAGCAAGATACCGATACTGGGCAGGCCGTAAAAGATCACGAAGAGCTGTACCAGCAGCGGCGTTCCCCGGAAGACCCAGACATAAAAGCGCGCGACCAGCACCAGCGGCAGCGGCGCGAACAGGCGTGTGACAGCCGTGGTCAGACCAAGACTGAGCCCCAGTGCGAAGGACAACAGCGTGAGCGGAATGGTGAATTTGACCCCAGCCCACAGAAGTGTCGGCAGGGAATCGATCATCAACTGAAGCCAGTGAGGCACGATAAAGCTCCAAAAAAACGCGCCCGGCGCGAACGCCCGGCGCTTTTCGTTTAGGTGAGAAGGGCCGGTCTAGATCTGCGTTGACCGGCCTTCATCATGTCAGTTGGACACGTCCTGACCAAAGTACTTGTCGGAAATCGCCTGGTAGGTACCATCCGCCTTGATGTCGGCCAGCGCCGAATTCAGGGCTGCAACCAGTTCCGGATCACCCTTGCGCACCAGAATGCCGGAATAGTCGGCATTTGCTTTCTCGGCGACAACCTTCACCGGCGCATCCGGTTTCTGCTTCTTGAAGTCCAGATAGGACAGGCTGTCGTTGATGGTCGCATCGGCGCGGCGTGTCAGCACCAGCTGGATGGACTGGTCGAACCCGTCGGTGCCGACCAGTTCCGCTCCGGCTTCTTCCGCCAGCTTGCCGAAATTGCTGGTCAAGGACTGAGCCGCCTTTTTGCCGGCGAGGTCTTCGAAGCCATTGATGTCGTCATTGCTGTCGCGAACGATCAGCACTGCCTTGGAGGCGATATAGGGGTCGGAGAAATCGTATTTCTGCTTGCGGGCGTCGGTGATGCCAACCTGATTGATGACCACGTCGTAGCGCTTGACGTCCAGGCCGGCGATCAGTCCGTCCCATTTGCCTTCGATGAACTCGGCCTTGACGCCAAGTTTTTCGGCAACGGCCTCGCCGATTTCGACATCGAAACCGACCAGCTTGCCTTCCCCGTCGTGGAAGGTGAAAGGCGCGTAGGTGCCTTCGGTGCCGATCTTCAGGACACCTGCCGATTTGATCGCATCGAGGTTGTCACCCGCCTGCGAGGGAGAAAGGGTAAGTACCTGCAGCACTGCGGCCGCGGCAATCGCTTTGAACCAGCTCATATCAATTCCTTTCCGGCATGATGAGTGAGTGGCCTTAGTGCCGGAATGTGGAAGCGATTGCAGGAGAAGAAAGAGCAAAAATGCAGAAAGAGGGAGAATATTTTGCTCTCATATCGCGGATCGGCAGCACACGACACAACACCGGTCGCAGGCTCGACCACCCTCTCTGGAAGTATCCTCGCGGCAACTGTCCGCCACTGAAACTCTTCCCGTGGCCGCTCCTACAGATGCCGTCAGTCGCTAAAGCGGCGGAAGGTTCATGGATACGTTCTCCAGGTCAGGCCCCAAATCGGCTTCATGTGAATATTTCCCACAAGAAGACGACGCCATCTCCTTGGGCGAGGAAGCCTCCAGCCCGCATCGTGTAGAAGCTCGATCGGAATAGTCACATGGTTGCGATCTTCGAGCGTGCCCTCCCGAACGGATCAGGTATCCGATTACCAAAGACCGAATTCGGCGGAACTCTTCAGCTTTCGGCAGGCACAGCACCTTGATCCAGCATGTGATCGAAGCGCCCCTCACGCACACAGCCCGGCAGACCTTCGCGCGGGATGATCTCGGTGCCGACAAGCTCTTTCGCGTAGAGCCTTTCGATATCGCTGGTATCGACCGTCTGCCCATGGACGACAGATGCCAGTTTGGTCCGGAAGGCTTCCACGCCGCCCATGGAGGAAAAATGCCAGCCTGCATCGGGCAGGATTTTCACCGGGCGGCTGATGCCCGACAGGTTGTTGTTGCGGATCCTGAGAAGCGGCTGGGTGACGAAACCCGGCACGTAGGGCTTTTTCGTCATCCGGGCCTTTGTCCGGCGCAGTTGCTGCGGCGTGGTCAGGTACTTCTTTTCAATCATCCGCGACCCCAGCAGCCAGGTCTTGCCGGGAACGATCCGGTCGAGATGGTGTTTGTGCAGGCTCTGTTCGAACACCAGCAGCCGCCCCTTGTAGAGCTGCTCGTCCAGCACCTTCTTCAGAACTTCCGCCCGCACGATCTCGTCGACATCCGACAGAAGGATGACGTCGTCCGGCGCACAGGCTTCCAGCCCCCGTGCAATGCAATTGCGCTGATAGTTCTCGCGCTCCCAGTCCGCTTTCCGGCGATTCTTGTAGACGCCGAGCGCCGGTGGCAATTCATCGGGAAACTCGACCTGAAGATCGATGATCTTGTCGGCCCAGGGCGCAAACCGTTCGCGATTTTCCGCAAAGTAGAACGGCTTGGGACCACCGCGTTGCGTCTGGTTCGCTTCCACCAGGACAAACTTGTCGACATGGTTCTCCATCTCCCGAAGACGGATTTCCAGAAGGTCGAATTCGTTATGGAAGACAAAACAGTCGTAGAGCTTCATGCCTGGCTTCCTGGTGCCTGCCGGGACCGATATCGGATTTCAGTCAAGAGGTCCACGGACCTGGCGCACAAAAGCGAATAGACCGCCCCTCACCCTGTTGCCGATGCACCTACTTGATCGAAAAGGGCATCCGGACTTTCGCGGAATTGCCGCTGAATTCATCGTTGACGGTGAGTTCCAGTACATAGTCGCCCGCCGGAGCCCCGCTGACATTCAGGGTCAGGTTGGCCATGTATTCGGTATTGGGCACGTGGCTCTTGAAGTCGAACCGGCCGAAGCCCTTTTGCCCTGCCAGCACCTTGCCATCGGGCGACGCGAGGTCGAAGTCGACGGTCAGAAGGGATGTGAACAGGCCATCCTGCTGTTTCCAGTCGAAGCCAACCGGCTCCAGATAGATGCGCAACGGCTCGTCCGCTCCGAAAGCTGCATCCCCCCTGGGTTTATAGATGCCGAAGCCGTCGGCAGGGGCCATCACGAACAAGGCGGTTGGAATGGAAATGGTGGCTTTCGACCAAACGTCGAAAAGAGCCTCGCGCATCAAAGAGATGGCTTCCCCGCCCTTGCCAGCATCAAGCGCGGCCTCCGCTTCAGCCGCCTTGTCCTGCAAAGGTCCCGCAATGGCCTGGCATGACAGGGCAACCGCAAGCGCAGTTCCCAGAAACATTGGTTTCAGCATAGTCTCCCCCTTCACATTTGCGATCCGAGAAGTGAAGCACACCATTATGGCGGTCTCGCCGCAAGTCCAGGATCCGGCGCTGCGACACAGCGGGTGCTAGAGCTGGTCCTCGGCGCTGCCGCCGGTCTCGTCACCAATTCCCTCACCCAGCATTCCAGCCGCGGCAGCACCAGCCGCAGCAGCTTCCCTGGCGCCGGGTGTCACGACCTCCTCATCGCCGTCAGACCCGGCAACACGCACGGTCACCTGGCGATGTGCGAACCTGATGCCGTTCTTTTCGAAGAGTTCAGCGGCGCCAGGAACATGGGCCCGAAATACTCGTCCTCCAGCAGTTCCTTGCCGAAGTTCTTGATGATCTTGCGCATCTTTTCCACGTCGGTGTCGTAGGTAACGCGGAACGCAAGTTTCATCACCGCCCAGTCTCGCGAGAAATTCTCCACTTTCTGAATTTCGCCAAAGGGAACCGTCGTAAGCGCACCGCGGTGGTGCCGCAACTGCATCGACCGGATCGAAATCTTTTCGACAACGCCCTTGGCGCTGCCGATATCGATGTATTCCCCTTTCCGGAAGGCATCGTCGATCAGATAGAAAGCTCCGGAGAAGATATCCCGGATGAGGGTTTGAGCCCCGAATCCAACTGCCAGACCGACGACACCGGCACCGGCGAACAATGGCGCGATATTTACGCCCAGTTGCGACAGGATCACCATTGTGGCGATCACCACGATCGTGATGAGCAGGAAATTGCGGAAGATCGGCAGCAAGGTGGAAATCCGGCTCTCACCGGTTCCGCCGACTTCCGCCTCTTCGTCTTTCTCGGCAGGCGCTTCCTTGGCAATTTCCCGGTCAATGACGATTTTCACGGCCTCATAGGCCATGTAGCCAAGGAACATGACCAGAAGCACCTCGACGAAGGAACCGATCAGCGAGCCGCTACCGGCAAGCGGCAGTCCCCATTTGGAAGCCAGCATGTCCAGCGAGGTGAACACGACCAGAATAGTGGCGCCCCGGTCGAACAGGTCCCGGAAGGGTGAGCGCCGCGCTTCCCGCTCGGCAGCTTCCGCGCGCGCCTGGGCCAAAGTGCTGGCAACATCCTCTTCGCCGCCCTCGCCTGCTTCGGCACGTTTGATATCCTCGGCAATCTTCTCCTGTGCGGCGGCCGTGTCCAGCCGCGGCAACAGAACCCGGTCGATGAGCAGGATCAGCAGCCCATAGGCAACCGCAGCCATCAGCAGCACTTCCAGCGGCGCACCGACCAGACCGATCGCGTCCGGCAAGTCGAGCAGGATACGCACTGCCGAAATCCCCCAGGCGAGGAAGAAATAGGCAACGGCAACAAAGTGCCAGCCGCTGGCCAGAACTCTTCGCCAGATCGGCGCTTCAGCCCCCTTCTTTCCCCGGATCAGCCGCGCAATCACCCTGCGATAGACAATCGCGATGCCGGACAGGATGACCATCGACAGCGCGGAGGCTGCAATCAATGCCAGCTTGTGAATGTCAGGCGACAGACCCAGTCGCTCCATCCAGAGGCAGAAGGCAACCGCCGCAAGGGAAATGGCGGAGCCGACAAGCAGCGTCCTGTAGAGCCTGGTCGCTTCCTGATTGGAAAGCGCCAGCAACCGGTGGCTCTCCGCGTCGGGTGCCAGCACATTCAGCCAGACAACACGGAGCGCCAGAAAAACCGCCATGGTGCCGACAACCACAAGTGCGGTCTTGTTGGATGCATCAATGCCCGTTCCGACCAGAAGAAATACCCCGGCCGCTACGGCAAAGAAGAGCCCGACACCGACGAACATCAGGATCGCCCGGGCATAAAGATAGATAATCTTGTCAGCCCGTGTCGTCGCGTCCGGCTGGTACCAGGACGCGAATTGCCGCCGGCCCCAACGGTTCACCAGGGAAGAGGCCACAAGGCCGAGAACAACGGCTATCAGAATGTCCACCAGCGTCGACGACATCCAGTTGAGACCCCGTTCGCCCCCCTGGGCGCGCAGGGTCTCCACCATCACATCCTGGATCTCGGGAATTTTCTGCACGATGGATTTGAGGACATCCCGGGCCTCGACGGCATCTTCGGTGAACTCGTCCACGGTCTGAAGAAGGTTTGCGCCTTCGCCGGCGCCGTCGGCCGGCGCCACTACAGAGCCAGCCGCTTCCGGCTGCGCGTTTCCATCTGTCGTCGTTTCAGCGGCCGGAGCCCCGGTACCGGTGTCGGTCTTGGTAGAGCCCTTTCCGGAAAACAGCCCGGGTATTCCCTGTGCCTGCGCCCCTGAGGGCAAACCACCCAGACACAGAAAGAGTGCAAGCAGACCTGACAGAAGAAGGAATGCCTTGCCTGGCCTCTTGCGGCCGCCATCGGCAAGACAGGATCGGCGATTGGTTGGATGTGAAAAGCGCATGTCAGCCCCAGGACGAGTCGCGAAAAGGATCCCCGTCTTTCTTGGCACGGATCTGTGCCATTTGAAAGAAAGCTGGCTTTTCGCAAGGCGCTGAAAAAGAAGAGGCCCGATCCTTTCGAACCGGGCCTTACATGCAGGCAGGAGGCGCCTTGCTTAATTGTGTCAGTGCAGAACGGTGTTGTTCCAATGAGCCATCTTGCGTTTGGCTTCGGCGATCGTCATGCGCTCGAACATGGCCATGGCATCGCTGCGCACATCCGGTGTCAGGCGGTGGCGCCAGGGGCCGATGGCCAGCAGGGAACCCACGGTGATGGAGGAGAACCCGGAAGCCTTGGCAAGGATGACGAACGGCTCCGGATCGGGGCGCACCATCCAGTGGCTGACTTCCTCGACACCGCATCTCACCAGCCAGGCAAAGGTGGCGACCGCTTCCGCGAACCGGTCTTCCGAGGCGAACCGGCGCAGGGCCGCCTCATTGACCATCCCGCGTTTGGCCAGCAGCAGTACCCGGCTGCGCGCTGTTTCGAAGTCGTAACGGCCCAGCCAGTACTGGTTGGACATGCGCTGTGCGGCGATATCGGCCGCTTCCTCTACCCGCTCGGCTTCGTGACCACGGCCGGTTGCATGCAGCTTCCGCCGGACTTCCTCGCTGGCAACCGAGATCAGGCTGGCGATATGCGCTTCGGCAAGATCCGCACGCTCGCTCAAGGAAAGCTGCAGCGTCGCATCGGAGGCAGCATCGCTGATAAGGGCCATGATCGATGCATCCGACAGGCAAGCACCGTCGTTGCTGGCCACCTTGCGCTTGACCTTCAGATCACCGCGACGCACCAGCACATCGGTCAGCTCTTCAGACAGAACTTCGCGCTGTGCGATGGCGAACCGGTGCGCATTGCCGCGTTTTTCGGCGATCTTGATCAGATCGGCCTCCCGCAGCACGGTGGAGCGCAGCAGGATCGGCTCAGCTACCTCGATCTCGTCATCGGCCAGACGGCGGATGGTTTCTTCCGGACCGCGTCTCAGGCTGGACATCTGGTCAGCGACATAACGGCGAACTTCGTCTTCCACCATGTCGACAAGCCGCAAGAGAACGGAGTCATAAATATCCACCTGCTCGTCGGAGCACCGATCGGAGGTCAGGGCAAACAGGGTTGCGACATGCCGGGCCAGTTCGGCCCTCCGGGCGCTGCCAGCTTCACCGGTCAGCTCCGAGAAGTTCACCAGTTCTGTTTTCAACGCTTCAGTCATGTTCCATTACCAATTTTCACAAGTGTGCCGGTTTGGCGTTGGTACAGAAAATGACGATGAGTTTTAAAGAAGGTCGAAACGCGCTTTTCCAGAATGTAATTGTCTTTTTTTAAAACTTGAGAACAATTCTAACTATATCGCATGTATTCATTACATGTCATTGAAATGTAACAATTTTGACCGCGTCGTTCCCCGCTCGAAGTCACTTTTTTATCCCGTTGAAATCCGAATATTTTTTCCGAAAAAAGATTTTCAAGGGCCGTTTCAATAGCCTCCGAAGGTCAGAAATTGCGACTGGTTTAAATACATTCGCTGCGCCGCAAGGTCCCTGGACAGAGGCGTGCCCGTCAGCAGCGCACGAGATAAAGAAATATTTCCCTTTTCTTATTGACCCTTCACCAGGCGCAATCTAAATAAAGAAAGCAATATATTTCTTTATTTGAGCCAGCCATGTCCTCCGTGGTCCGTTTTCCCCGTGTCGCCGCCATACCGCCCTCCCGCACCCGCGGTCTCTATCAACTGGCGGCCCTCCTGCGACGGAAACTCGGCAAGGCCCTTTCCCGCCGATCCAGCCATCAATCCATTCCGGACGATCTTCTTTTCGATGTCCTCAGCGACAACGATTTGAGAGCCCGCGAAGAAAACCGGCGGCGGCCGATCATTAGCGGCCCCTGGCGCTAGCTCGTCCATGGACTTGCCTTCTGCTTCAGGATTGCAGCGCCCTCACCCGGAGCAAAAGACATAAAAAAACCGGCACCCTGCGGCGCCGGTTTTTTGCTGTTCCTGCTCAGCCTTTATTCGGCTGCCGCCAGAAACTCCTTGGTGCCGGTCTTGTTGTCCGAACCGCCGTCGTTGCTTCTGTCGAGCTGCTCCAGAAGCACACGGCGCTTTTCAGTCGCCTTTTCGATGTTGTCATCCTTGATCGGACCAAACCCGCGGATAAGATCCGGAACCCGGGCGAGCTCGACCAACAGGCCGTAGTGTCCTTCCGGCAGCCGCTTCAGGATCTCGGCAATATCGCCCTCATACTGGCTGATGAGCGCGCGCTCGGTCTTGCGTTCCGCCGTCCGGCCGAACGGGTCGTACCATTTGCCGCGCATGCCCTTGAACTTCGCCAGGAAGCTGAACGCGGAGAAGATCCAGGGTCCGAAGGCAATCTTCTGCGGACGGCCGGTCTTTGGATCCTTGCGATGCGCGAGGAACGGCGGCGCCAGATGAACCTTCAGCTTCTTCGGGTCTTCAAAGCGCTGCGCGATCTTCTCCTTGAAGGCAGGATCGCTATAAAGCCGCGCGACTTCATATTCGTCCTTGTAGGCCATCAACTTGAAGAGCATGTCGGACACAGTCTGCGTCAGGCGGAACGGGCCCGGACCATGCGCTTCGTCAGCCTCTTTGACCTTGCCGACCAGATCCAGATAACGCTGTGCGTAGGCCGCATCCTGATAGGCAGTCAGCTCCTGGGCGTTGAAGGCAATCTTCTCATCGACGGTAAAGACACGCTGTTTTGCTTCCGACGGCAGGGCCTTGAGCAGTTTTTCCGGATCTGCAGCCAGCACGCGGCCTGCACGGAACGCCTTGATGTTGTTCTTCACCGACGCGCCGTTGAGCTCCAGCGCGGTTTCAATGGCATAGTCCGAGACCGGCAATGCGCCACTCTGGAAAGCCATACCGACCAGCAGCATGTTGGCATAGATGGCATCGCCCAGAAGCTTCTCGGCAATGTCTGCTGCATTGACAGGCAGATATGTGCCGGAGGCTTTGCGCAGGGTGCTGTCCATCTGCTTTTCATCGAAGGAAAGCGTCTGCTTCAGCACGAATTCCGCAGTCGGGGCCACCTTGGTGTTGGCGACGGTCATCGTGTGACCACGATGAGCGAGCGCGAGCTGATCCGCGTTCGCGGCCACCACCATGTCACTCGCGATCAGAAGGTCGAGGCTGGCTGCCGGAACCCGCGGACCTTCAATCGACCTGTTGCCCGCCGCAAAACGCACGTGAGACGTCACCGGGCCACCCTTCTGGGCAAGGCCGGTCATGTCCAGCGTGGAAGCCTGCTTGCCGTCCACATGGGCCGCCATAGCCAGGATCGCGCTGATCGTGGTCACACCCATGCCGCCGATACCGGCCACAAGCGTGTTCCAGGTGCGGTCAAGCGAAGCAAGCGTCGGCAGCGGCAGGGTTTCCACCAAGGTGTCGATATCGACATCCGCCTTCTTCGGCTTCTTCAGTGCAGCGCCGTTGATCTCGACAAAGGACGGGCAGAACCCCTTGATACAGGAGAAGTCCTTGTTGCAGCTCGACTGGTTGATGACGCGCTTTTCACCGAATGGCGTTGCCAGTGGCTCCACCGACAGGCAGTTGGACTGCACGGAACAGTCTCCGCAGCCTTCACACACCCGGTCATTGATAAAGAGGCGCATGTCCGGATCGGGAAACTGCCCGCGCTTGCGCCGGCGGCGCTTTTCCGCGGCGCAGGTCTGGTCGTAAACGATCACCGACACGCCCTTGAAGGTCTGGAACTCTTCCTGAACGTCCATCAGTTCGTCGCGGTGGTGAATCTTGGTTCCCGGGGCAAGCGGTGTCCAGGAGCCGTAGCTGTCCGGGTTCTCCGAAACCACCGCTATCCGCTCGACGCCTTCGGCTTCAAGCTGACGGGTGATCTGCGGAACGGTCAGCTGGCCGTCCACCTTCTGGCCACCGGTCATGGCAACCGCGTCGTTGTAGAGGATCTTGTAGGTGATCGGGACGTTGGAGGCGAGCGCCTGCCGGATCGCCAGGATGCCGGAATGGAAGTAGGTGCCGTCGCCGACGTTGGCAAAGACGTGGCTGTCGCCGGAGAAAGGCTGCTGCCCGACCCACAAGACACCCTCGCCGCCCATCGCAATCTGGCCTTCCGTTGTCCGCCCGGCCATTTCCGTCATCGCGTGGCAGCCGATGCCCGGCAGCGAGCGGGAGCCTTCCGGTGTCTTGGTCGACGTGGAATGCGGGCAGCCGGAGCAGAAGTAGGGAATACGGGCAGCGCGTTCCGCATGGCCCTGGGCCCACATGGCCTGTTTGGTCATCCGGTTGGCAACCGCGCGCATTTCTTCCGAAACCACATCGCCCGGCAGCCAGGTCATGAGGCCTTCGATCAGCTCGGCAACGGACAGTTCCAGAACGTCGGACAGGAACGGTGTCCCGTCCGGACGGCGTTTGCCCCAGATCTCCGGCCGGCTCATTTCCGGCCAGTGATAGGAGATGTCCTTGATCTGGGATTCCATGAACGCGCGCTTGTGCTCCACCACCAGCAAACGTTCTGTGCCACGGGCGAAATCACGCAGGCCGAGCGGCTCCAGAGGCCAGCTCATTGCCACCTTGTAAACCCCGAGGCCCAGCGCCTTGGCAAAGTCCTCTGTAATGCCCATCAGGTCGAGTGCCTGCAGAAGATCCCGATAGGCCTTGCCGGAAGCAACGATGCCGTATTTGGGATTGGTCCTCGTTCCGAAGGTGACCCGGTCCAGACCGTTCGTCCGCACATAGGCCTGAGCCGCCGGAATACGAAGATCGCGCACCAGACGCTCTGTCTCCAGGCGGTTACCCAGAAGGAGATCGCGGTTCTGGTGATAGTCCTTGCGCGGATCGCCTTCCAGCGGACGCACCATGCGCAGCCTGTTCGGAGAGATATTGATCGTTGCCGATGCATCCATCGTGTCGGCAACGCAGATCAGGGCCGTCCAGAGGCTGGTGAAGCGGGACATTTCCAGGCCGTGCAGGCCGTAGTCGAGAACATCCTGGATATCGGCCGGGTTCAGGACCGGAATTTCTGCATGCTCGAAATAGAACTCGCTCTGCGCCGGCAGGATGGAGGATTTTGCAAGGTGGTCATCACCGGCCAAGGCAAGCACCCCGCCGTTGCGGTCGGTGCCCGAAGCGTTGGCCTGGCGCAGCACATCGCCGGCACGGTCGACGCCCGGCGCCTTGCCGTACCAGATGCCGAAGACACCGTCGTAAGAGGTCGCCCGTCCAACACCGCCCTCGCCGCGCAGCTTCTGGCTGCCCCACACTGCGGTCGCGCCCAGCTCTTCGTTGACGCCCGGCTTGAAGACGACGTCATACCCCTTGAGGTGGCGATGAGCCCGCATCAGCTCTGTATCGTAACCGGCAAGCGGCGATCCCCGGTAGCCGGAAATGAAGCCGCCCGTTTTCAGGCCGGCCAACTGGTCCATGCGCGCCCGATCGAGCGCCAGCCGGACAAGCGCCTGTATGCCTGTCAGATAGACCCGTCCTTCCGTGGCGACGTATTTGTCCTCCAGGGTAACGGTTGGCATGTGCACGTTCATCCGAATTCCTCCTCAACCGACATCTGGGGCAATGTCCCCCGGCGGCAACCTCACATAATAGGTAATATCATCCTTTTCTCAGGCAATTTCTGTGCTATCGTCACGGCCAATCACCCAGAGGCAGAATAAAAATTCCTAAAATATCCAATGACAGATAAATATCTTCTCGACCCGTCGGACATACGTGTTCTGCGTGTACTGCAACGGGATGCGTCGCTCTCCATTGCCGAGGTGGCAAAGGAAGCGGGCATGAGCCAGACGCCTTGCTGGCGCCGGATCAAGCGCCTCAAGGAACAGGGAATCATCCGCCAGATCACTGCCATCATCGACCGCGAATCCGTGGGTCTTGGCTTCGTGGCCTACTCGTTCGTCAAGCTTGCGGTTCCCAGCCGCGAGAACATGGAAACCTTCGACAAGCTGGTCCACCATTGGCCCGAGGTCGTGACGTGCGAGCGCATCACCGGTGCCGTCGACTATCTTATCAAGGTTGTGACGGATGATATCAAAACCTACGACAATTTTCTGCGTTTGAAGCTGCTGGACAATACGCTCGTGTCCGATGTGCAGTCTCGCATCGTCGTCAATACGGTGAAGGATACCGTCGCCCTGCCTTTGCGCGAGAGCTGACATCCGACCTTGATCGGCCACCAGGTTAGACGCTCAGGTGGCGAACCGCAACGCAGACAGCCCCGCCGGGTCCAGGAAAGGCTGCTTGCCCGCAATCATGCTGGCCAGTAGCCGTCCCGTCACCGGCCCGAGCGTGAAACCGTCATGGGCATGGCCGAAGTTGAGCCACAGGCCCGGGATCTTTGCAGACGGACCAACCACGGGCAGCGAATCCGGCAAACATGGCCTGCTTCCCATCCACGGCTGTTCCTGTAACGCCCGTCCAAGCGGAAAAATTTCCTCGGCCCGTCGTTTCGCCAGCTTGACGATCGCCGGATTGGGCGGGGCATCGCGCTCGGCCAGTTCGACGCCAGTGGTCAGGCGAATGCCATTATCCGTCGGTGTCAGGGCGAAGCCGTTTTCGACATCCACAACCGGTCGTGACAGGGACGCCCCGGACAACGGACGATAATGCATGTGGTAGCCACGCTTGACCGCAAGCGGATAGGTTTCTCCAAGACGTGCCAGCAGATCCGCGGACCAGGCGCCGAGGGCAACCACTGCCTGGCGGGAAAACAATGTGCCGCGTTCCCCCTCGATTTGCCAGCCGCCACGCTCCTGCTTCAGCTTCATCGCATCGGCGCGGAAATACCCGCCCCCGTCATGCACGAATCCTCGCCAGAAAGCATCGACCACGGCACCGGGATTGGACACCGAACAACTTTCCGGCCAATGAACGCCCCTCAGCCCCTGCGCCGTCAGGCCCGGCTCCAGCGTTCCGATCTCGCCAGCCGACATTTCCCGATAGGAAACGCCAAACACCCGCGCGTATTGTCGTTCGCTCTCGCTTGCGTGGAAGGCAGTCTCCGAGCGGTAAAGATGCAGCCAGCCGCCCTGGCGGTAAAAGCGGTTGGCATTGGTCGCATGCGCCAGGTCCAGATGCTCCTCGACGGCAAAGGCTCTCAACGGAGCAATCGCCCGCGAATAGGCCTCAACCCCGCGGGCGTTGCCTGCTGCGTGGAACTGGCGCAGCCACGGCAACATCCGCAGTACGGTGGCCATGTCCAGCGAAACGGCACTGGAGCGGCCGAAAAGGATCCCCAGAAGCGTGAGCGGATGCGTCGGCACCGCATGCGGTACGAAGCCGTTGCGCTGGACAATCCCGGCATTGCCGAAGGAAGCTTCCTCGCCCGGGTGCTTGCGGTCGATCAGCGCAACGGACAGGCCCAGCCGCTGCAGATGCAGTGCCGTCGACACGCCGACGATACCGGCGCCGAGCACCATCACGTCGAAGGATTGCGTTTGCCTGGTTTTTGCTGTCATGCCTGTTCCGGACGGTGCCCTAATACTGGCGTCCGAGGTCCGGATCCTTTAAGAGGCGCGGAAGTGCCTGCCACAACTCGCGGTTCAAAGGACAACTTAAGATGATTCGATGGTGTGGTGCAGGCTTGGCATGGATCGGGCGCAACGGAACGGCCGCCCTTGCTGTGAGTATCTTCATCGGCATGGCCTTGCCGGCGCTGTCCGCCTATCTACGGCCCTACCTGACCGTTGCTGTCTTCAGCCTGTTGACCCTGGCTTTTCTGCGGGTCGACACCTTCGCGATCCGCATGCGCCTGCGTCGCCCCACGCTTCTGATTGCCGCCCTCCTGTGGATGATGCTCGGCGCCCCCCTGCTGACGTGGCTGCTGATCGATCTTTCCGGCCTGAAGGCTCTTGGCCCCGATGTGATGTTGGCCCTCTTCATCGCAACCGCCGCTCCCCCAGTGATGGCGGCTCCTGCCTTCATCTATTTGCTCGGCCTTGATGGCACCCTCAGTCTCGCGCTTTCTGTTGCCGCTCTGATCATCACCCCGCTGACGGCCCCCTTCATCGGCGAGTTGATGCTCGGGCCTGCCCTGCCGCTCAGCGTCGGTGGGCTAGCCATCCAGCTCTCCCTGCTGCTTGCAGGCGCCTTTGCGGTCTCGATTGCCTTTCGCAAGCTGGCCGGTGAAGAGCGCCTGGCTCGCTCCTCCCACCACATCAGCGGTCTCAATGTGCTGCTGCTGCTGGTCTTTGCCATAGCTGCCATGGACGGTGTCGCCGCAAGCTTTGCCGCAAAACCACTGTTCACGCTGGGCCTTACCGCCATCACCTTCTGCCTCGCACTGGTACAGATTGCGCTCAGCCTGTTGCTGTTCTCACCGGCGACCCGAGAAGACGCCTATGCAATCGCCCATACCTGTGGCACCAGAAACATGGGACTGATGGTCGCCGCCTTCGGTGGCACCCTGCCGGAATTCACCTGGCTCTGGTTCGCTGTCGGCCAGTTTCCGATCTACATCCTGCCCCTGTTCCTGAAACCGTTTGTACGAGTGTTCTGCCGTCTGAACGTGAAAACTGTGACGTAGCACACCTGACAGGCGAACGTGCTAGGCTTACCACTTGCCAGGTCAAACACTTCGCGTGAGGAAAGTGCCGTGTCCGTTCTGCCATCCACCGTCAAATCCCTGTGCTCATCGGCGGGCCGCAGTCTTCTGTGTGCCGCAACGCTCCTGCTTGCCGGCGCGAGCCTTGTCCCGGCCGCAATGGCTGGAGACACCGCAGAGCTTCAGCTTCTCGGCTTTTCCAGGAACGGCGATTTCTTCGCCTTTGAGCAGTTCGGCGTCCAGGACGGATCCGGCTTCCCCTATTCTGAGATCTTCGTTGTCGACGTGATCGGCGATACCTGGGTGCCGCCGTCCCCCTTCCGCCTGCGCAAGGATGTTGACCCGGGTCCGGGCGATGCAGCCGACAACGCCCTGTCGGAGACCAGGGCGGAGAACCGTCTTGCCGCCCAGCCGCTGCTTCAGGACAAGGCCATTGCCGGTAAAGGCCAGACGGTCGGTTTCAATCCTCGCACGGAATTGACATCCGATCCCCACAAGATGCTGGTTGCCACCCGTACCGCCTTCCTGTCCGGTGACGATCCAATCGACCTCACCCTGTCGGAATACCCCCTGCCGAATGCCCAGTGTCAGAGCTACGGTGCCGAGACCAAGGGGTTCCGCCTGACCATGGTCCACAATGGCGTCACCCGCATCCTCAACGAGGACAACAGCGTGCCTGAAAGCCGCCGTTGCCCGCTGGCTTACCGGATCGAGCGCATCGTCACCCATTTCCCCGATGAAGCCCCGCCCGTCTTTGCCGTGCTAATCCAGATGGACAGCCTCGGCTTCGAAGGACCGGACCGCAGATATCTGGCGATAACGGGACGTCTTTGAGCTTCTAAACCGATTGAGGCCGGCTCGGGTATCTTGCCCAGTCGCATCAGAAGTGCTAGCGCGGCGGCAACATCAGAAAACGGGACGATAACGGCCCGTCTGGCCTGTCCGGGAGTTTGCCATGCCGCGCGACGTCAAGATTGCCCCCTCCATCCTCGCCTCCGATTTTTCCAAACTCGGCCAGGAAGTCCGCGACGTGGTGGAAGCGGGAGCCGACTGGATCCATCTCGACGTCATGGACGGCCACTTCGTGCCGAACATCACCTTCGGCCCGGATGTCATCGCCAAGCTGCGCCCGCACACGGACAAGATCTTCGACACCCACCTGATGATCGCTCCCTGCGATCCCTACCTGGAAGCCTTTGCAAAGGCAGGATCCGACATCATTACGGTTCATGCCGAGGCCGGCCCGCATCTCGACCGGTCTCTGCAGGCAATCCGCAATCTGGGCAAGAAGGCCGGTGTCTCTCTGAACCCGTCGACCCCGGAAAGCGTCATTGAATATGTTCTCGACCGGCTGGATCTCATTCTGGTGATGACGGTCAACCCGGGTTTCGGCGGTCAGAAATTCATCCAGTCGCAGGTCGAAAAGACCCGCCGCATCCGCCAGATGATCGGTGACCGTCCGATCGACCTCCAAATCGACGGTGGCGTCACCCCCGAAACCGCCCCCCTCGTTGCAGCGGCTGGTGCCAATGTGCTGGTGGCAGGGTCCGCAGTCTTCAAGGGCGGCACGGTGGAAAGCTATGCCGGCAATGTCTCCGCGATCCGCAAGGCCGCGGAAGAGGCTTGAAGGCGGCGCTAGCTCTTATCGAGTGCCCGGGTCATACGTCGTGGACTAGGCATCCTAAAGGCAACCGTTTTTATAGAGGAAACGCCACCACAGGCTGAGCAAGCGGCCCATCCTTCGAGACAGGCCTTTGGCCTTCCTCAGGATGGGGTGGAGGGAGGCATCAAGGCTGGGAGGCTGGGAGGCTGGGAGGCTGGGAGGCATCTTGCACCTCAGACTTCCCACACAAACACCCTCATCTTGAGGAGGACCGCCAGGTCCGTCTCGAAAGATGGGCCACACCCCCAACCGGCCCGACCACTATTTGTCCAAGCCATGATATCCAGCATCGATGAAGGTTACTTTCTATATCCTCAGATGTTCGAACGGCAGCTATTACACAGGCGTCACGCGAAAGGATCTCGCGAGCCGAGTTAGTGA
>MRWG01001326.1_pt1 | contig 16502 bp, 15 predicted proteins | sample 1013341 | NCBI WGS metagenome assembly MRWG01 (sample SAMN06117577, study PRJNA244670) | biofilm metagenome | biome: Water; feature: Cathode Biofilm; material: Biofilm; isolation source: microbial consortium enriched at the cathode of a solar microbial fuel cell | place: USA: District of Columbia ... | reverse complement strand
TGTGAGAACGCCTGACTGAGTGTCGTTCAGGCCCAGGAGCCGGCTCAGGAGAAGGGGACCCATTTCGGATATAGTCGTCCGGACCGGATGGCCTTCCTGGCCGAAGACGTCCCAGAATGTTACGGGGCTCCCCTCGAATGAGAAATCGGAGAGGCCGAGTGTTTGGACGCGTTCCGCGATTTTCGGGTTATCGGTCCCGGGCCTGCTTATACCGGAGAGGTCTCCCTTGACGTCGGCGACGAATACCGGGACGCCGAGCCTGCTGAAGTTCTCGGAGAGGACCTGAAGCGTAACTGTTTTGCCCGTACCGGTCGCGCCCGCGACGAGGCCGTGTCTGTTGGCCATTCGGGGGAGGATGAAGAGGTCGCGGGTTCCTTTTGCGGCAATGAGGGGCCGGCTCATATATCTATGATTACTTTTCCGGGGTGGGTTGTAAAGAGAAAGCGAGGAGCTGGAGGAAAGTGCTTATTTCTTACGGAGACTCTTTAGGAGCTCGATGTCCTTTTCGACCTCCTCGGGCGGTATCTCGACTATCATATCAAGGTCTTTAAGAAGAGGGTTATTTACGATGGCCTTAAATCCCGCCGTGCCTATCTTGCCCTTGCCGATGTGCTCATGACGGTCCTTCTTTTCGCCGAGGGGAATCTTGGAATCGTTCCCATGAAGGAGCTTGATCCGGTCCGGATTTATGAGCGAAGAGAATTCGTCGAGTGTTTTGTCGACGGCCGGCTTTGTACGTATGTCGTAGCCCGAAGCCAGGAGGTGGGCGGTGTCGAGGCAAATGCCGAGCCTCGGATTCCTTATCTCGTTTATTATGCGGGCGAGCTCGGGGAACGAGTCGCCTATGGTTTCGCCCTGGCCGGCTGTGTTTTCGAGGAGGAGCTCCGTCGTGAGATCGTCCGAGTCCTCGAGTATGGCGGCCACGCCTTCCACGACGCGGCCGACGGCGACCGAGCGATCGATGCCCTTCGAGCTCCCGAGATGGGTCATGATGTATTTAGCGCCGATGACCGTGCCGCGCTCGAGCTCCTCTCTTATTATGCGAACCGAGGATTCCCGAAGTTCCGGCTTTTCGGAAGCGAGGTTAATGTAGTAAGGGGTGTGTATGAAGTAGTCGGAGAGGCCCAGTTCAGCGCACGAGCCCTTAAAGGAGGCGACGAGGGAATCCGTCAGGGGTGCGGGCTTGCCGCCGCGAGGGGAGCGGGAGAATATCTGGAAGCATTCGCAGCCCAGGGTGTGGGCCCGCTCCGGGGCCTTGTCGATCCCGCCTGCGATGGAGACATGACAGCCGAACTTCATAGAGATAGTAATCTACCGGATTCACGGAGATTATACAGAGGGTTCTATTTCCGCTATTGCAACTGATCTTTTCTATATTTTTCGCATGGGCATTCTTTAAAGAAAAGGAATTTGTCAACAAGACAAAACGTTAGCAATAGCGGAACTAAAGAGGGTGGCAAGGTGTACCTCGGATAGGGAGCATGCAATGTCCGATAAGGTATCTTATGTAAACTATCCTGGTGAAGGTCCCGATTTGGGCCTTTTTGTCGTCTTGTATACCGGTTGCAGCCCTCCGCCCTTCGTTAGAAATCGCAATAATGGAAACGTTTTCAGCCTCCCCGTTACGCTGTACACTGATTAGGCGTGCATATTTCCAATTTCGGCCGAGCTGAAGAGGTGGAACAATGATCAAACTGAACAAGGCCTGGCTACTGCGTATCGCTCTCATAGTACTTGCCGGCGTCATCGCCTTCTATGCGTGGAAAACCCTCAGACCGAACGGGCTGCCGGAGGGATTCGCCGGGAGTAACGGCCGTATAGAGGCGACGGAGATAAACGTCGCCGCCAAGATGTCGGGCCGGATCAAAGAAATACTGGTCAACGAGGGTGATTTCGTCACGGCCGGGGAAGTGCTGGCTGTAATGGATACCGCTGTTCTCGAAGCACAGCTCAGGGAAGCGGAAGCACAGCTTGAGCGCGCAAAGATAGGCATCGAGACGGCACAGGACCAGGTAACGCAGCGGAAGGCGGAAAAATCCACCGCAGAGGCCGTGGTCGCTCAGCGAAAAGCAGAATTCAGCGCCGCGCAAAAGCGTCTTTCGCGCACGGAGAAGCTCGCCGAGAGAGGAATTGTTCCCGCTCAGAAGCTCGACGACGACCGTGCAGAGCTTCAGAGAGCAAGGGCGGCAGTAAGCGCGGCCAACGCGCAGGTGGCGGCGGCCGATGCGGCCATAAGCTCGGCGCGCTCTCAGACAGTCGCGTCCAAATCCGAGGCCGAAGCCATGCGCGCCACCATACAGCGCATAAAGGCCGACATCGACGACAGCACGCTCCGCTCGCCTCGTGACGGGCGCGTTCAGTACAGGGTTGCGCAGCCCGGGGAGGTGTTGAACGCGGGCGGCATAGTGCTGAACCTGGTAGATCTAAGCGACGTTTACATGACCTTTTTTCTTCCAACGGAAGACGCCGGCCGAGTGAAGCTGGGCGCCGAGGCGCACATCATACTGGACGCGGCGCCGCAGTACGTCATCCCGGCCAAGATTACTTTCGTCGCGGACGTGGCGCAGTTTACACCGAAATCAGTAGAGACGGCCGAAGAGCGCCAGAAGCTTATGTTCAGGCTAAAGGCGCAGATACCCCCTTCCCTCTTAAGAAAGCACATAGAGGACGTGAAAACCGGGCTTCCGGGAATGGCCTACGTGAAGATTGACCCGAACGCCGAATGGCCGGTCGATCTGGAGGTACGCCTGCCGAAATGAGTGAGCCGGTTGTCAGTCTGCGGGGTGTGAGTCTCCGCTACGGCAAGGTACAGGCACTCGACGGCGTCAGCCTCGACTTCCCCGGCGGGTGCATGGTCGGACTAATAGGGCCGGACGGCGTGGGCAAATCAAGCCTGCTCTCCCTTATCGCCGGCGCGCGCGCAATCCAGACGGGAAAAGTAGAAGTGCTCGGCGGCGACATGGCCGAGACCCGGCACCGGGGAGAGATACGCAGCCGGATTGCGTACATGCCGCAGGGGCTGGGGAAGAACCTCTATCCGACGCTTTCAGTGCTGGAGAATATCGACTTTTTCGGCCGCCTGTTCGGCGGCGATGACGACGAGCGGATTCATCGTATAAAGGTTTTGACGAGGGCCACCGGGCTCGGGGATTTCCTCGACAGACCCGCGGGGAAGCTCTCGGGCGGTATGAAACAAAAGCTCGGCCTCTGCTGTGCGCTGATCCACGACCCTGACCTCATGATCCTCGACGAGCCGACCACGGGGGTCGATCCCCTGTCGCGCCGGCAGTTCTGGGAACTCGTTGACACCATACGGGCGGCACGGCCGAAGATGAGCGTCATAGTGGCCACTGCTTATATGGAAGAGGCCGCCCGGTTCGACAGACTGGCCGCCATGGACGGGGGGAAGGTGCTCGCCGACGGGACATCCGGGGAGCTCCTCGACCACACGGGGACGAAATCGCTGGAAGAGGCATTCATCGCCCTTCTCCCCGAGGAGAAGCGGCGCGGCTATAGGAAGGTCGAGATCCCGCCCCGCACTGCCGAGTCTGACGGTGAAATCGCTATCGAGGCCGAGGGACTGACGAAGCGTTTCGGTGATTTCACGGCGGTCGATCACGTGAGCTTCCGGATAAGCCGGGGAGAGATCTTCGGCTTTCTCGGATCCAACGGCTGCGGCAAGACAACTACTATGAAGATGCTTACGGGCCTTCTGCCGCCTACGGAGGGCCGGGCGCAGCTTTTCGGAAAGGAGGTGGACGCCAACGACCTCGCGACGCGCCGGCGGGTGGGGGATATGTCCCAGTCTTTCTCGCTCTACACGGAGCTTACGGTGAGGCAGAACCTGGAGCTCCACGCGCGGCTCTTTCAGGTCCCCGCCGGGGAGATCCCGGGGCGCGTCCGTGAGATGATAGAGCGCTTCGACCTTAAAGGCACTGAGGATATGCTGCCGAATACGATGTCGCTCGGGCATCGTCAACGCCTCTCCCTCGCCGTGGCCATGGTTCACAAACCCGAAATGTTGATACTGGACGAGCCGACTTCCGGGGTTGATCCCATAGCGCGGGATGCCTTCTGGCGCATACTGGTGAATCTTTCGCGAAGTGACGGCGTGACGATATTCATATCGACCCACTTCATGAACGAGGCCGAGCGGTGCGATCGCATATCGCTCATGCATGCCGGGCGCGTGCTGGTTGCGGACACGCCGGAGGGAGTGGTGAGCAGGAGCGGCTCGGGGACTATCGAGGAGGCGTTCATCAAATACCTGGAGGAAGATTCGTCAGGGAGCGATGCCGTGAAAGCCCCGTCCGGGACTGACGAGCTGGCAAAAGTCCTTTCTGCAAAGGACGGACCTTCTGATGCCGAGGTTAAGGGATTAAGGCGTTTTTTCGACACGCGCCGCATGCTGAGCTACGCCCGGCGGGAATCACTGGAGCTCCGCCGTGACCCCGTCCGTCTTACGCTGGCCCTCCTTGGGAGCGTTATTCTGCTTTTCGTTATGGGGTATGGAATTAACATGGACGTCGAGGACCTTTCGTTCGCCGTGCTCGACAGAGACCAAACCGTAACCAGCCGTGATTACACGCTTAATCTTGCGGGCTCGCGCTATTTTATCGAGCAGGCGCCTATAACCGGCTACGCCGATCTCGACCGCAGGATGCGTTCCGGCAAGCTGAGCCTGGCAATAGAAATCCCCCCCGGATTCGCGCGTGATATCGCACGCGGGAGCCCGGTAGAGGTCGGTGCATGGATAGACGGCGCGATGCCCACGCGCGGGGAGACCGTACGCGGGTACGTGCAGGGTATGCACGCCCACTGGCTGGCCGTAAAGGCGAAGGAGCTCGGGCGAGGCCGGGAGGCGGAGGGGCTTATAAACATAGAGACACGCTTTCGTTATAATCCTGACGTCAAGAGCCTCGTGGCCATGGTTCCGGCCGTTATACCGATCCTGCTCATGATGATTCCCGCCATGCTCGCGGCGTTAAGCGTGGTGCGGGAAAAGGAGCTCGGCTCCATAATAAACTTTTACGTTACACCGACGACAAGGCTCGAGTTTTTGACAGGGAAGCAGCTCCCGTACATCGCGCTGTCCATGCTGAGCTTCTTCATGCTCACCCTGATCGCCGTCACCGCATTCGGCGTGCCCATGAAGGGGAATTTTTTCATACTGACCGCAGGGGCGCTGCTTTACGTAAGCGCCGCCACGGCGCTCGGCCTTTTGATATCGAGCTTCATGCGGAGCCAGATCGCCGCAATCTTCGGCACAGCGATTCTTACCATTCTGCCGGCAACGAGCTTCTCCGGGATGATCGACCCCGTGTCATCCCTTCAGGGCGTGGGCAGGTTCATCGGTGAAATATATCCGACTACGTACTTTCTGATCATGTCGCAGGGGACATTCTCGAAGGCCCTCGGGTTTACGGATTTGCGGAGTGCGTTCGTTCCGCTGTTAATAGCCGTGCCGGTCCTCCTCGGATTGTGCGTTGTTATGCTGAGGAAGCAGGAGACCTGACCGATGCGCGCCTCGAATATCTTTTATCTAGGCATCAAGGAATTGAGAAGCCTCGCCCGTGACCCGGTCATGTTCGTGCTGATAATCTATGCCTTCAGCCTGGCTATCTATACGGCTGCGACGGCGATGCCCGAGACGCTTAACATGGCTCCGATAGCTATAGTCGACGAAGATCACTCGCCACTTTCTTCCCGAATCGTCGGGGCCTTCTATCCGCCGTATTTTTTGCCGCCGGAGCTAATCGGCCAGTCGGAGATGGACGCGCGTATGGACGCCGGGCTCGACACGTTCGCGCTCGACATCCCGCCGGACTTCCAGCGGGATATGCTGGCGGGAAGGCGGCCTACCGTTCAGCTCAACGTGGACGCGACGCGTATGAGCCAGGCCTTTACCGGGAGCGGCTACATACAGACCATAGTCAACGACGAGGTACGCGCCTTCGCGCAGCGCTACAGGGATACGGCCGACCTGCCGGTAGAGCTCACGCTGAGGGCCCGCTTTAACCCTCAGCTTAACAAGTCGTGGTTCGGCGCGATAATGGAGATTATAAATAACGTGACTATGCTCTCTATCGTGCTGACCGGGGCCGCTCTCATACGGGAGCGCGAGCATGGAACCATAGAGCACCTTCTCTCGATGCCCGTGACGCCGTTCGAGATAATGACGAGCAAGGTCTGGGCAATGGGGCTGGTTGTGCTGGTTGCATCTACATTTTCACTCGTCGTTATCGTGCGCGGACTCCTGGCGATACCAATAGAGGGCTCCATCCTGCTCTTCCTGGCGGGCGCGGCGGCGCAGCTCTTCGCCACGACGTCGCTGGGAATATTCCTGGGCACCATCGCCCGTTCGATGCCGCAGTTCGGCCTCCTTTTGATGCTGGTGCTGTTGCCGTTGGAGATGCTCTCGGGCGGCACGACGCCCCGGGAGAGCATGCCGGACGTCGTACGGTATCTTATGCTTGCGGCGCCGAACACGCATTTCGTCATGCTCGCTCAGGCCATCCTCTACCGCGGTGCGGGATTTTCGGTCGTTTGGCCGCAGTTCGTCGCCATCCTGGCCATAGGAGCCGCGCTGTTCGGCATCGCGCTCGCGCGCTTCCGGAAGACCATAGGGCTCATGGCTTAAGAAAAGAGAGAGAACAAATCCCTTTCACCCTCACTGCCAAGGCTTGTTATTTATATTGATAAAAAGTTACAGTATAGGAACGAAGTGCATTTTAAACCTGAGGAGAATTTTTTCATGGACACAAAAGAGCTTGAGAAGAGAATTACACGGCTTGAGGACATAGGGGCGATCAAGCAGCTTAAGGCGCGGTACTGCGAGATTTGCGACGACGCCCACAATCCCGACAGAATTACTTCTATTTTTGTCGAGGACGGTACTTGGGAAAGTGAAGATTACGGCACAGCGCACGGCCACGAAGAGCTACGTGAGCTTTTTAAAGGCTTTCAAAAGCTTATCAGCTTCTCACAGCACAATGTAATGAATCCCATCATTACGATCGACGGGGACCGCGCAAAAGGCACCTGGTACTTCCTCGGCCCCTACACCTTCGCCGAAAACGGCGAAGGAAGGTGGTTCGCTATCCGGTACGAAGACGACTACGTTAAAGTGGATGGAGAGTGGAAATACCAGCACCTTCGCGTGTATATGCGAATGAACATTCCAAGGCAGGTATAGCTCGATAGAAAACCATATTTCATCGAAAAGATTCCACGGGGAGTAATGAATATATCCGGTACACATGGGCAGAGATATAAAAAATTAAGAGTGAGCTAAATTTTATTATAAAGCGGGCATCCTCTTATATCTCTATCTGGAGACCGATTTCGATGACGCGGTTCGTCGGAACGTTGAAATAATAGGTGGCGGGGAGCATATTCCGGGAAAGGAATGCGAAGAGCCTCTTTTTAATCTTTTCGAAACCGCTGCCGCGGCGGACTATTATGCTTTCGCGGCCGAGAACGAACGTGAGCTCGTTTATTTTGCATTCTATCCCGAGGTCCCTCAGGTATTCCAGCACATGGAAGATGTTGGGCCTCTCCAGAAATCCGTAATTCGCCACCACCCTGGTGAAATTGTGGCTGAGTTCCTCGACTTTCATTTTGTCGGTACCGTAGACGCGCGGCACTGCCTCGGTGTATAGCGTCAGGATGATTATGCGTTCGTGGAAGACCTTATTGTGCTTGAAGTTGTGAAGGAGGGTCCTCGGTACGCCGTAGGGATTTTTCGATAGATAGACCGCCGTTCCGGACACGCGCGGGACGTCTTTTAGCATGGGATCGGAAAGGAAGACCGAAAAAGGCATCTCTTCTTTTCTGAACTCTTCCTGTACGAGCCGCCTTCCCTTCACCCACGTTATGATTATGAAGTAAACGATTATGGCTATGAGATACGGGAACCATCCGCCCTGATCGAGCTTTATTATATTCGCGCCGAAGAACACGAGGTCGACTACGATCATGAACGAGGTGAGGAGAAGCGCCGCCGCGAGATTCCACTTCCATACGGAGACCGAGTATATGAACATGAGAAGCGTCGTTATGACCATGAGGGTTGCTATGGCTACGCCGTACGCCCCGACCAGGTTTCCAGAGGTGCGGAAAATGAGTACGAGGAATATCGTGCCGGCGAGCATCACCCAGTTGACGAAGGGGACGTATATCTGACCCATATGCTCGGCCGAGGTGTGAACGACGTTAACCCTCGGAAGCAGATCAAGCTGAAGGGCCTGTGATGTGAGCGAGAATGCCCCGGAGATGACCGCCTGCGATGCAATGACTGTTGCTATAGTCGCCATCACGATAAGCGGATAGAGCCCCCATTCCGGAACGAGGAGGTAAAAGGAATTCTCAACCGCTTCGGGGTGCGTTAGAATCAGGGCGCCCTGCCCGAAATAGTTTATGAGAAGTGCGGGAAGCACAACGCCGAACCATGCGAGTCTTATGGGAAACCTGCCGAAGTGTCCCATATCTGCATAGAGGGCCTCGCCGCCGGTTACGACAAGGAAAACGGCCCCGAGCACTAAAAAGCCCTGTACCTCGTTGTTAAGAAAGAACTTTGCCGCATATAGAGGGTTCATCGACTCCAGCACCGAGGGGACCTTAATTATCCACGAGATGCCGAGGACCGCGAGCGTCAGAAACCATATCAGCATTACGGGACCGAAGAGAGATCCCACACGGCCGGTGCCTTTACTCTGAAAAAAGAAAAGGCATATGAGGATCACAAGGGTTACGGGTATGACGTAATCGTGAAACACCGGGGAAGCGATCTTGAGTCCCTCGACAGCGCTCAGGACGGAGATGGCGGGAGTCAGCATGGCGTCACCGTAAAAAAGCGCCGAGCCAAAAATCCCGAGCCCGAAAACGAGCCTGCTTATTTTCTTTTCTCTTCCGTAGTAGGGGATGAGAAGCGCGAGGAGCGCGAGGATGCCTCCCTCGCCCTGGTTATCCGCCCTCATGACATAGATCGCATACTTGAGCGAGATAACAATCATGAGCGACCAGAAAATGAGGGAGAGTACGCCTAATACATTCTCATGGAAGGGCTCTATGCCGTATCTCAGGGAGAAACACTCCCTGAACGCATAAAGCGGACTCGTCCCGATATCGCCGAAGACTATACCGAGAGCGACCAGCGTGAGGACGGAGTTCTTGCCGACTAACGATTTCGATGGTTCAAAGCTTTTCATTGATTCCGTTTTAGCCGACCATGAAAATAACGCTCTTATAATACAACAAATCTATAAAACCGCCATTGGGGCATCGGTCGGAACCGGGAATTTTTTTACATCTACTGTTAAAGGGAAGTCGCGCGTGATAGAATAAGGGGCGAGCTTCGCAATAGGCAAAGGGCATGGCATCGATTTTCGTCAGGCTTGATTCGAAGCTCTCGGGGACCCAGACATACATTAAATTCAAACGGCTGAAACGGCGCGGCAAGGAAAATTTTCTTTCCGCCTGCGCATGCGTTTCCCGTTCCGTTTGTCCAAGGCATCAGGGATTTAGAAGTGGACAGGGAAGACACGAGCTTACATCCTAAAAGCATAGTCTCTGCGTACGGCGATCTGCTGGCGCAGATAAACGAGCACGAAAGACCCGAGTCGCTGAAGCTCCTGCCAGGAGCGCTCCCCGAGTCGCTGCTTCCGTTCCCGCAGGAGGCTATCAGACACGCGCTCGCGATTTATCTCCTTCATCAGGACTATATCGAGGAAAGGGACATAATCGAAGATGCGTACTCCTTTCTCGATAATTTCGTACCCGATGAGGAATACGAGCTTTTCCTCTCCCTCCAGGCGTCCATGGAAGAAAAAGACCGTGCCGAATCCGGGCCGGGAAGATGGAACCGGGACCTTTCCTACACAATGTCGCTCCTCAGGATAAGGACTAAAAGGATAAAGAAGAGAAGGAAGCACGCCGCACAGGAGCTGAGGGCTCTCAGGCGTATAATTGGACTTCCCGACAAGATATTCGTCCAGAGCGACGAGGACGCAGAAGAGGTGCTCGAGCTCGAGCTTAATCTTTAACCCCCTACCCTCTCAGGAAACCGAATTAAGTTAGGAATGACAAACTAATCTACGAACTCTCCCCGGGCGAAGGGATTCGGCGATGGCGGTATATTGTCCTAAGCCGGAATGGCGGACCTTGCTCGTTAACCCTCTACCCTGACCAATTTCAGAAAAGAGAATTCCGGAATGAAACAAAAAAGCGGGACCCCTCGAAAGAGGGGCCCCGCTGTGATTGTCCTTAATTGCTTCCGGACAGTGACTCTTCGGGTAATTAGCCCTGGGAGTACTGCGGAAGGAGGAAGCGATGGCGCATCGTGTACTTGAACGGAGTCGAGTACAGGATCGAGCCAAAGTCCGCTTCGGTTCTTTCAACCGTCTTCGTCCAGATGGTCTTAGCCGGCGGGATGATGAGGTTGAAGGTGAAGCTGATGATACCAACAACTTCCGTGGCCGGTATCTGTCCGCCCATGAAGTCAAACGGGGTTCCGGACATGTACCAGGAGCGGATGTCAGCACCAGTAGCCGTGCGGATGCTCTGCGGGTTCAGCTGGAAGCGATGTCCAGTTCCGAATCCCGGCGGCAGCTCGGACGGAAGGTACGTAACTTCGTGAATGCTGTTCGTTACGTCCGGCCTGGTCGTGATACGATAGTTCATGCGGCCCCAGTCAGTCTTGCCGTAGAACGTAGGTCTTACGGAAAGAGGCTTGTCGGAATAGCGGCCGTTAGCGGTGTGGAGGATGTATCCACGACGCTCCATGAGCATGTTGAAGTAGTTGTTGTTGGTTCCGTGCTCGAAAGCGGCGATGTAAGCTGCTTTCTTCGGGAATCCGAACGGCTCCTTACCCGCGAAGATCGGGGAGTCGTTGGAAAGATACATGTAGGGGTAGTACCCAGCTTTGTAGATCTGTCCGTCGCCGGAGTCTACGCTCGCCGAGAACGTTACGCCCATTTCCATGTATGGCCCAAGCATCGTGTTCCTGTGGATAACGTACCAGAATTCGATAACGTCGTCCTGAACATCGATCGGCTCGGGGGTTACTGCCTTCATGTCCTTCAGGTCAGCGCGGATAACGTATGCCATCCAGCGGCTTTCCGTGTAGGTGAGCGGGATGATGTCGTAGTCAAAAACAGGGTCCGCTACGCCCTGGCTGATGATGTGTATTCTATCCCTGTCAAGTGGTAACGGCGGAACTTCACCTTCCGCCAACCACGGGTAGCTATATTCATTTGCCTGTAAACCCATTGTAACTACCTCCTATGATTTTCTTCTTAAAATTTATACTTTTTACCGCTTTACTAACAAAGGCCTAACTTACGAGCCCTGGCTAATCGGGAACTGCTGACGCAGGCCGTACTTGTACGGAGTTGCGTAGCCCCTGTAGCTGGCAGGACGTTCGTAGGTCTCGGTCCAGAGAACATTGGCCGGCGGAATGATAAGGTCGAACACGAAGGAAATAAGACCCGTGACTTCCTGTACCTTCAGTTCCGCGCCCATGTTGTCAAACGGTGTTGCCTGCATAAACCAGTTGATGGCATCGCTGGAAGCGGTGCGGGTGTGCTCCGGCTTAATCTGGAAGCGGTGCCCTTTAACGTTGAATGCGGGCGGAAGTTCCGACGGCAGATAGGTGAGCTGCCATTCGGAGCTTGAAACATCCGGCCTGGTGATAACTTTCATGTTGAATTTACCCCAGTCTACCTTCCCATAGAAGAACGGAGGTGTTACCTGCTTGTCATCGAACTTACCCGTAGCGCTGTGCATAAGGTAGCCGTTACGGGACATTGCAAAACCGAAGAAGTCCGTCTCTTTATCTCCGCCATGAACGGAGCACCTGATGTAGGACATCTTCTTCGGGAAACCGAGGACACGACCGGCGTCAACCGGAGCGTCGCCCGTGAGGTACATATACGGATAGTATCCGGCCTTCCATACATTACCTTTCGGGTCCTTGTAGGTAGCCGAAATCGTTACACCGAACTCGAGGTAAGGCCCAAGCATGGTGTTCTTGTGGTCAACGTACCAGAACTCGACCAAATCTGCGTTCTCTCCGTCCCAAACCGTGAGAGGCGGATTCGGGCAAAGACGCTGCCTGGTAGCCGCATCTACCCTAACAACAAAGGCAGACCAACGGCTATCCGTGTAAGTCAGAGGGAGAACGTCTATGTCCCACAGCGGGTCCGAAGGGTTCGCTATGATCCACGACTTTATGTCTCTCTCTATTGGAGGTGGTGGAACCTCCTTAGTGAGCTCCCAATACTTCGTTGGGACATTAAGATGACTTGGCATATTACAAACCTCCTTATATAGATTTTTAAAAACCGGATTGTTACCAACCTTTAGAGGAGAAACGTAGAAAACTACGAATCAAAGCCCCATCTCTTGTACTTATATCAAAAATGGTATAGCTGTGTCAAGAGGTTTTTTTTAAGAATTGGAAAAAAACTTAAGTTGCGAGCTTAATTCAACCAAAATAGAAATAGGGGGTCAGGATTTAGGGGTTTCTGAATCGAGAATGGAGGTTACGGCGGAGGCAAATTCGCCTATTTTCTCCTGTATGACGAGCTCGGCGTCCGTATCGAAGGGTGTGGGCATTAGATTCAGGATTACCAGCCTGGCCCCGGCCCGAAGGGCTATGTCGGGAAGGGTGTTTGCCGGGGAGACCTGGAGCGAGGAGCCAATGGCTATGAAGAGATCCGCGTTCCGGGCAAGCTCGAGTGACCTTTGCCAGGGGACTGCGGGGAGCATTTCGCCGAAAAAGACGGCGTTTGGCTTTAAAACACCCCCACATCCGGGGCAGAGCGGCGGGTTTTCGCCAGAAACAACCCTCTCCATGGCCTCGTCCATGGAATGAAGGGAGGAACACGAAAGACAGACTACCTGGCGGAGGGAACCGTGAAGCTCGTGGACTTCGCCCGAGCCGGCATCCTGGTGGAGGCCGTCTACGTTCTGGGTTATAACGCCCTTAAGGATCCCCTTTTGTTCGAGTCCGGCGAGGAGAATGTGGGCGGGGTTGGGCCTCGCGGCCTGTCTTATGGGGTGGAGCCCAATGGCATATTCGTAGTATTTAGAGGGATTTCGTTTGAAACCCTCCAGCGATACGACGGACTGGTCCATTTTCTCCCAGAGTCCCGTCCCGGGAGAGCGGTAGTCCGGGATGCCGGACTCGGTGCTTATGCCGGCCCCCGTGAGGGCGACCGCGTTTTCCGAGGAGAGTAGAAGATCCGCAAACGCCTTTGCAGTATTTATTAAATCACTCATGTTTTAAAAAGAAAGGGGGTGACGAATCACCCCCTTTTTATTGTCTATTGTGTTCAGGGGCGCACGCTGACGCGCCCTACCCTGTTTATTTGCCCAATATGCTCACGACGCAGGTTATGCCGTCCATGGCGGGCTGGGCGCCGCCCATGGTCTCGATGATGCCGACCTTGGCGTCGTTCTGCTGACGCGCACCGGCCTCTCCGCGGAGCTGCCATACTATCTCGGCCGTCTGAAGAAGGCCGGTAGCCCCTACCGGATGGCCCCTGGAGAGGAGCCCGCCGCCGGGGTTAACCGCAACACCGCCCGAGTTTATCCAGGTGCTTCCATCCTCTATGAGCTTTACGCCCTCCCCTTTTCCACAGAAACCGAGCGCTTCATAGACCATCATCTCGGCTATCGCGAAGGCGTCGTGGATTTCGGCGACGTCCATGTCCTCGGGGCCGAGCCCTGCCATTTCATAGGCGAGGCCTGAGGTCCGGGCGACGTTTTCCGAGGGGTCACAGGTGAGACCCTTGGGGCTCGAGTACTTGCCGGACTGGGCTATGCATCCGAGGACCTTTATCGGCTCCTTCGTTGCGAGCTTGTCGACGAGCTCCTTGGAACAGAGGACTGCGGCCGCAGCTGCATCGCCTACGGGGCAGCACATGTTCCTGTTAAGCGGATCCGCTATCATCGGCGCGCTAAGGACTTCTTCTATAGTAGTTTCTTTTCTGTACTGCGCTATCGGATTCATGGAGGCGTGCTTTCTGCTTTTTACCACGACCTTCGCGAGCTGCTCGGGGGTTACGCCGTATTCCATCATGTATCTCTTGGCCCTCATGGCGTAGAGGCCCGGCATCCCCATGCCGAGTGCGACCTCGATGTCGTCTTCCTCGAGGGGAAGCGGCCCGCCCGACATGACGCGGCTCAGGTTCTCGACCCCGAGCGCAAGCGCTATGTCGTACTGACCGTATGCGATAGTTCTCCAGGCTTCCCAGAACGAAAGCGTGCCGCTGCCGCAGGCGCCTTCGACGTTGATCGTGGGCTGCCCTACGAGCCCTATTTCCTTAAGTGTTCTCTGCCCGACGCCCATGCCCTGATAGACATGGCCGCAGAAGGCTATCTCTATCTTTCTAGGATGAATGCCGGCGTCTTTTATGGCCGCCCATGCCGCCTCACGGCCCAGCACGTGAGCCGCCTTTTCCGGGAACCTGCCGCAGGCAGTGGTCCCAACGCCCAGTATGTATACGTCTCTCATTGTGAAACCTCCTAGGAAAAGCTTACCGGTATTTTAAAAATTTTAGCAACTAAAGGCAAGTAAAATGCGGAAGGGGCCAAAAATAAAAAAGGAGCCCTCCCGGTATTCGAAAGGGCTCCCTGAGTTTTAACTTTCCTGTTTCGACTGCTTTCAGCCAAAATTTACTGCGGGGTCTGCGATGCAATCCACGTAGCAACCGGCGTCCATTTCCCGGTAAGGATCAACATGCCGGGGATGAGCAGCGTTACGATGGACTCTATGACGAAGAGCCATGCAACCGCCGGAGCCAATGCCTTTCCAAGCGAGAATACGAGCCAGCAGAGGAGGGTCAGAAGCGCCCATGCCCAGGCAAAGTAGGCATAGTATTTAAACCCGGGGATAACTGCATCGAGGTTCATGAAGTGGAGACCGTACCAAATGAACACTACGGTCGCGAAAAGACAGAACCACCCTAAACCCTTAGCATCGTATCCATGGATAAAAATACCGGCAACCATGAGATAAATAAGAGCGAATACCGATACCAAAGCCGTTGCGGCGGTTTGCTCCAGGCCGTGCAGATGCCAAGCTGCTATAAGAATCAATATGGCCACACCCAGGTTTAATACACCGACCTCTTTGGCCCCGGTCTTTCCGAGCACTGTCATACCGTTACAGAAAAACACAAATCCAACGAGTAACAAAACGTAACCAAGCAATAGGTCTATTGCCATGTCTCTCCATACCTCCTATAAGTTATTTGTGTGATATACGTGGATTTCCACCTTCCACAAAGGCTATACCAACCATATGGATGGTTTTTATCACACTTGGCGAACCAATGTCAAGACTCTTTTTTAGAATTTGGCTGAAAATTTAATAAATGAGACGCACTTAAGGGATAAATTGTGAATTATGGACGTGAGTTAGTGCGGGCGGCACGAGGCCCGTGCCGCCCGGTTATGGGCCGGGAACAGGTATGTTCCCGCCTAAATTTTATGCAGATTCTTTTCTCTGTACGAGGATGACCCACTTACCCTTCTGGACTATCTCGCCCGACTGGTTGTGAACGTTTACCTCGAAGATTAAAAAGCCCATGTTCGGACGCTTGTGCTCCCTCTTTTCGACAAGCTTACGGGTGATGTGAATCGTGTCTCCGAACTTGACCGCGCCCGAGAACCTCCAGTCCTCGAGCCCCATGAAGGCTATCGTCGCAAGGCGCGGCATGGTGAACCAGAGCCCGGAGGCCACCGAGAGGACGCAGAGGCCGTGCGCGACCCTGCCCTTAAATACGGTGTTCTTGGCGAACTCCTCGTCTATGTGCATGTTGTTAAAGTCCCCGGAAAGCCCGGCGAAACTGACGACGTCCGTTTCGGTTATCGTCCTTCCGGTGCTCTTGTGCTCGGCGCCTTCCTCGAGGTCTTCGTAAAAAACTCTGGTATCTTCCTGCGACATTGTCGAAGTCTCCTGTGTTAATTTATGTGGGCCGCCCGCATAGACGGCGCGGCGTGCCCGCTGGGCCTTCCGCCTCGTTCCCCTCTTTACGTCCCCCTACACTCTCTTACTTTGCGGGCCTGAACTTGGGGAGCGTAACCTCGGGCGTGACGTCGTCGAACACGACTTCGACGTCCATGCCTATCTGAACGTCCCTTACGTCGCAGTCAACGATGTTCGTCATCATCTTTACGCCTTCTGAGGTTTCGACCAGCGCCACTACGTACGGCGGATCGTTCTTATAGGCCTTTGTCGGGCCCATGTGGTGAATGGAGAAGGTCCATACCTTCGCCTTTCCGCTTGCCTTTACCCATTCGATGTCCTCGGACATATCGTTGCCCGGGGATATGGCGCGCGGGTAGAAGAAGAATTCCCCCGTGGCCTTCGATCTCGGGAGCACGAGCTCGTGCTTCTGGGCCGCCTCCCAGTAGGGTTTGGTTTCCGGACGAAAATCCGGCAGTGGTTTCTCGTATGGTTTATTTTCAGCCATTGTCTTTTGAGTCTCCTTTTT
>MRWG01001325.1_pt1 | contig 16504 bp, 16 predicted proteins | sample 1013341 | NCBI WGS metagenome assembly MRWG01 (sample SAMN06117577, study PRJNA244670) | biofilm metagenome | biome: Water; feature: Cathode Biofilm; material: Biofilm; isolation source: microbial consortium enriched at the cathode of a solar microbial fuel cell | place: USA: District of Columbia ... | reverse complement strand
TTCTTCTTCATCGAGATGAACACCCGCCTGCAGGTGGAGCATCCGATCTCCGAGGCCATTACCGGCATCGACCTGGTGCGCGAGCAGATCCGCGTCGCCGCGGGCCTGCCGCTGGACCTGGAGCAGAAGGACATCAAGTTCTCCGGCCACGCCATCGAGTGCCGGATCAACGCCGAGAACCCGGAGACCTTCATGCCCTCCCCGGGCCTGGTCACCGACTACCACGCGCCGGGCGGCCTGGGCGTGCGCGTCGATTCCGGCCTCTACGCCGGCTACCGCATCCCGCCCACCTATGACAGCCTGATCGCCAAGCTGATCGTCCACGGCCAGACGCGCAACGAGTGCCTGATGCGCCTGCGCCGCGCCCTGGAGGAGTTCGTCATCGTCGGCGTCGACACCTCGATCCCCCTGCACCAAAGGTTGATCGGGGCGCAGGACTTCATCAACGGCGACTACGACATCCACTGGCTGGAAAAATTTGTCGCCGGAAAAGTCTAGCGCGATCTAGCGCGAACGCCCCCTTCGCTTATATGATTCGGCGTCATGCAGCTGACGCCCGACCTCCTGCTCCGCGCCTATGCCATTGGGATCTTCCCCATGGCCGAGAGCCGTGTCGACCCGGAGCTGCATTGGATCGACCCGGACATGCGCGGCATCCTGCCGCTCGACGGCCTGCACGTGCCGCGCAAGCTGCGCGCCAAGATCCGCCGTGGCGACTTCGAGGTGCGCTGTAACACCGCCTTCGAGGACGTCATCCAGGGCTGCGCCGAGCCGGCGGAGAACCGCCCCGACACCTGGATCAACCCGGTGATTGAAAAGCTGTACAACGAGCTCTTCGAGATGGGCTTCGCCCACTCCGTGGAATGCTGGCAGGACAGTGAGCTGGTCGGCGGCCTCTACGGCGTCTCCCTGGGGGCGGCCTTCTTCGGCGAGTCCATGTTCAGCCGCGTCACCGACGCCAGCAAGGTGGCCCTGGTGCACCTCGTCCTGCGCCTGAAGAAGGGCGGCTTCCAGCTGCTCGACACCCAGTTCACCACGCCGCATCTCAGCCGCTTCGGCGCCAAGGAGATCCCGCGCGAAGACTACCGCCGGCTGCTGACCAAGGCGGTCTCGGCCCAGGCGGAGTTCTATTCGGGCGGGGTTTCGGATTCGGAGCTGGAGGCCTTCTTACAGTCGACCACCCAGACGTCGTAGACCGGGTGCTCCACCGCCGAGATGGCGGGGCTGGAGGCGAACATCCAGCCGGTGAAGACTTCCACCGCCGGCGAGTCCGGGCGGACGTCGACGATCTCCAGGAAAGCGGTGCTCTCCGGCGTCTCCTCCGGCGGCTTCTTATCGCAGGCGCGGGCGATGATCTGCAGGGAGCCGAAACGCACCGGCTCGTTCAGCGGCGCCTCGAAGGTGGAGATGCGGGCGGTGATCTTGTCGAGGCCCTGCAGCACGGCGATATCGCCGGGAACGGCCCCGGCCGGCGCCGGCCCAATTATCGGCAAGGCAGCGGTCAGAAAGGAAAGGGCCAGGGCCCGGGTCACAAACCTCAAGGGTAAAATCCTTAACTCTCTTTGGCCTTCTTGGCGCCCTTGCGGTCGCCGTAGGGGTTCTCCAGGGAGTCGACCAGGGCCAGGAGCACCTCGCGCAGTTGGGCTTCGTCGCAGCCCATCAGAATTCCGTCCTCCAGGGCGTCCTGGGCCATCTCGCGAATTTCCTCCAGATTCTCGTTCAGAATCTTGATCTTTTCGCGGCAGGAAAGTGGCGCGCCGTCGGGCTGCAGCCAGACCGGAATCTCGAACTTCTTGGCGGTAGGTGCGGACACGCGAAGAACCTCAGCAGAAATTCACTGCCAAAGATTTAAGGGCTCCCCCTGGGCGGCGCAACCTCGGCGGTCCGGCAGCCCCGGCGTCGCAGAGACCGGGGAGCCGGTTTTCGGCCGCTTTCGCCCTATTGCGGGGTATCGCCGCCCACGTTGCTCTCGGCGGCCGCATCGGCGGCGCTGAAGATGAAGCGCCCCAGCAGGTCGACCACGTTGATCGAGCCCTGGGAGTACTGGATCGATCCGCCGTCGGCGATGAAGTCCTCGGCGCCGCCCGGCTCCAGGGCCACGTAGTTGCCGCCCAGCAGGCCGTCGGGAATGATCCGCGCCGAGGTGTCGGTCGGCAGGCGGATGGCTTTGTTGATGCCGATCAGGACCTCGGCGAAGTAGGTGTCGGGATTGAGGCGCTGATCGACCACCGTGCCGATCTTCACGCCGGCCATGCGCACGTCGGTGCCGATGGTCAGGCCGGAGGCGTCGTCGAAGGACACCAGCACCTGGTAACCGTCGCCGGCGCTGTCGCCGATGGAAGTGCTGCGGAAGGCGAAGACGACGAAGGCGACGGCCACCAGCAGGACCAGCCCGCCCATCACCGTCTCGATCATGTTTCTGCGCATCAGTCAGGTCCTAAACAGTCTGGCCCGGATCGGGAGGCTGGCGGCGGCGGCGCCCACACCCGGACTTGAGCCCTCTTACGGGGCTCAGTTGGGAGTCCAGGGTTCGTAGTCGCCGGTGGCACGGTCGCGCTTGCCGCCCTTCAGGGTATGCCCCGGCGGGCGGTAGGCCTGCACCGTGCCGGTCAGGTTGGGCTGGTGGTCCTTCTGCCAGGGCTGGCGCGCGACGCCGCCCTCCGGCGGGACCTCGCTGGTGGTGTGGTGCAGCCAGGCATGCCAGTCGGGCGGCACGCGGCTCGCCTCGACCTCGCCGTTGTAGATCACCCAGCGCTGCTCCTTGCGCAGCGAATCCTTGTGCGTGCGGCCCCCGCCCTTGGCGCGGTAGTAGCGGTTGCCCTGCTGGTCGCTGCCGACCAACTCGCCGCGCAACCAGGTGAAGAGCCTTGTGCCGATGGTGGTCCCCATGCCCGAGACGTACCCCTTGACTGAATAGAATACCCGAACGCCGACTCGCCGCGGGGGGCCGTTTCGGCCCCCCGGCAGCGGCCAGACTATGGCACTCCGGCGGCGATCCGTCCAGCTTTCGGGGGCGCTCGCGGCACCCGCCCCGCAAGGCCCAGATTCGGCGGATTCCCGGGGCCGTGGCGGGTCCGGCCGCCCCTTTGGAGACAAGCCGGAGCCTCTCGGATAGTCTGAGCGCTGCCTGGCACGGAGGGGGAAGGACATGAAGGTAGAGACTTTGACCCTGAAGGGCCTGCGCGCCCGCCCGGTGGTGCTGAAGCTGGAGCGCCCGATCGTCGCCCGGATCGCCACCATCACCGACTGGCCGCTCATCCTCATCGACCTCGACACCGAAGAGGGCATCACCGGGCGCAGCTACCTGGAGCCTTATGCCGTCAAGGCGATGCGCTACCTCATCCCGGCTCTGGAGGACCTGGCCGAGCTGCTTAAAGGGCGGCCCCTCGCCCCCTTCGAGCTCTTTGACGCGGCGCGCAAGTCCCTGCACTTCGTCGGTTACGAAGGCCTCTCCATGATCGCCGTTTCCGGCCTCGACATGGCCGCCTGGGATGCCCTGGCCAAAGCCGCGGGCATGCCGCTCTGCGTCTTCCTGGGCGGAACCGCCGGCCCGGTGCGCGCCTACAACAGCAACGGGTTGTGGCTGCAGGCCCCGGCAGCGCTGGGGGCCGAAGCCGTGGAGCTCTGCGCGGAAGGCGGCTTCGAGGCCTTGAAGCTGCGGCTGGGCCGCGACCGGCCGCGCGACGACATCGCGGCCATCGCAGCGGTACGCCGCGCCGTCGGCGAGGACGTGAAACTGATGGTCGACTTCAACCAGGGCCTCGATCTGGCCGATGCGCTGGAGCGCTGCCACCAGATCGACGACCTGGGCCTGGCCTGGATCGAGGAGCCCATCGTCTACGACAATTTCGACGGCTACGCCCAGCTTGCCGCCGAGCTGCGCACACCGCTGCAGATCGGCGAGAATTTCTACGGCCCGCGCGACCTGCACAAGGCGCTGCAGATGAAGGCCTGCGACCTGGTGATGCCGGACTTCATGCGCATCGGCGGCGTCACCGGCTGGCTGCGTGCGGCGGCCATTGCCGGCGCCGCGGGCATTCCCATGTCGACGCACCTCTATCCGGAAGTCGCCGCCCACGTGATGCGCGTCACCGAGACCGCGCATTGGCTGGAGTGGCAGGACTGGGCCGACCCCATCCTGCAGCGGCCATTCGATATCCGCGACGGCCTCTACTATGTGCCCGAAGACGTGCCCGGCGTCGGCCTGGAATGGAACGAGGGCGCCGTCGCCGCCAACCTGGTGGATTTGTAAGGCCGCAGCGACAGTGGGCCATCTGCCGACACTCATCAGCATCGCCGCTGCCGGCGGCATCTTCGTGCTCTTCGGCGCCAAGCTGGCGCCCGGCCGCTAGATCAGCGGGCCTCCTCGAGGCGGTCCGCCGCCAAGCGGTCGAGGACGCCGGCCTGCCGGGCCATGCCCCGGCGGCGCTTTAGGTCCGGCTGACCGCCGGCACCGCCATCTCGAGCTTGCGGATCTTGCGGTAGAAGGGCTCGATCTGCGCGACCTCCTCCACGGCCGCCGGACGGTGGAGGGCGCGGTAGCCCGTAAGCCTGCCGTTTGCATCATAGCGCGGCGTGAAGTGCGCCAGCTCCCAGGCGGCCTCGCCGTGCCTGGCCCGGCTCACCACGTAGGCATGGACCTCCTCTCCGAGCCGCAGCTTGCGGAGGGCTTCGCCGTAGACGCAGGCGGGCATCTCGGGATGGGCGAGACCATTGAAGGGCTGGCCCAGCAGTTCCTGCTCGGAGAAGCCGCAGGCCCGCAGGCAGGCATCGTTGGCGTAGGTGATCCGGCCGTCCAGGTCGGCCTCGATAACCGGAGCGTCGTCTTCGCGGAAGGCGGTTTCGGATTCTCGCCTGTCAGAGGTGGCGCCGGGGCGCAACATCATTCCTCGCTCAACCATGTTTCCATGATTTACTTAGTAATAACTAATTCAACTGCCATACATCTAGCATAAAAGCTTGATACCCCCAATATTTTTATGTATATAATTAATATATAATAAGTATAAAATTTTACATATTAATCACAGAACCCAAACGTTCTTGCGCACTAGTTGAATTGCCGGGCAGCCGACAGGCCGGGGGCGGCAAAATGTCGCCCCGCCCGGCAAGCCCGGGCGGGGCGAAGCGCACCGGCGGACTGCGGCCGGAATCAGGCGCTGTGCAGGGTCACGGCGATGGGCGGCGCGGCCTTGAGGGTCTGATAGACGACGCAGTAGCGCTCGGTCAGCTTCAGCAGGCTCGCCCGTTCCTCCTCCGAGAGATCGCCGTCGATGTCGATGTCGAGGCGGATATCGCGGAAGCCCACCGGCGCTTCCTTGTCCACGCCGAGCGTGCCCCGGAAGTCCAGGTCGCCCTCGGCGCGGATGCGCGCGTCGCGCAGCGTGAGGCCCAGCGCCGTAGCCACCGCATTGAGGGTAACGCCGGCGCAGGCGACGAGGGCCTCCAGCAGCATGTCGCCCGAGCAGGCCTGCAGGCCGGAGCCGCCGGTCGCCGGGTGCAGCCCGGCCTCCACCAGCGCGCGGCCGGTCTCGACCGAGCAACTCAGTCCCTCGCCGATGGCGCCCTCCGCCTTCAGGGTCACCACCGCCGCCTCCGGGTCATCCCGGTAGCGCGCCTTGATCGGCGCCTGCATTTCCTTCAGTTGTTCAGCGTCCATGTCAATCGGCCTTGCATTTCATTTCAAAGTTCTTGAGACAACAGAGCCGCCTCTCCCGAGTCAGCGGACTGCGGGAACAAAGGATAGTCAGTTTAGACGGCACGTCGCCGCAAAAGCGGCGGGGTCAAGCAATCGTTACCGCTGCGCGCGCTATTCGCCGAGCTGCAGCAACCGCAATTCGCTCTTCACCAGGTCGGGCACAACCACCAGCAAACCGTCGTCGTTGGGCACTACGGCGAAGTCGGCCGGTCCCTTGAAGTCCACCGCCAGCTTCTGCAGGCCGGCCTTGGCGCTCCACAGGTTGAGGGAACCGGAATCCCAGTCGGTGACCAGCAGGTCGCCGCTCTTCACCTGGTAGATGCCGTCCAGCCGGCCGATCCCTTCGGCCAGGGCCTTGGGCTCGCCGCCGGGCATCATGGCATAGATGCCGCGCGCTTCCTCGCTGGACTTGAAGCCGACCATCAGCAGCGAACCGTCCGCCCCGGGATAGAGCCCGTTGGGATTGACGGCCTTGCCGGAGGACACAAGCGTGACCTTGGGCTCGACGCCCATGGCCAGGAAGTCCGCCGGCTCCACGCGATAGAGCTGGTCGCCGCGGTTGTCGCTGACGAAGACGGCATCGCCGATGATCGTGGGATCATTGGCGAACTTGATACCCGGCAGGGCGACCTTGCGGCCTTCCTTGCTGTTGGTGTCGAAGACCCAGAGCGAGTCGATGTCGGTGACCCACAAGCGGTCGCCGGCGACCCAGATGCCCTTGGGCTTGTTGAGCACCTGCCCCTCGGCGGGCAGGAAGGTTTCCTCCATGACGCTGCCGTCCAGGGCCACCTTGCTGATCCGCCCCTTGCCGTCCATCTGCGTCGGCTTCAGTTCGGAGCCGAACTCACTGACGTAGAGCACCTTGGCGATGGGGTCGTAGGCGACGGATTCAGGGAACTTGAAGCCGGTCGCGGTCTTGTCCGAGAGCACCTTCATGCCCTCGGCCTGGGCAAGGCCAGCCGTGCCACCCAGCGCCAGGAAGAAGGCTGCCGCCAAAGCGGAAGCCCGAAGGTACCGGTTACGCATAGCATTTCCTCCCCTTGCTTATCGGCGTGCCGCGGCACGCGGCGGCGCCTCGTTTGTCTGCGTATTATTGACCAGGAGCGGGAAAACACCTAGTGCGCAGCACAACCGCCGAAGGAGCCTGCGCCCGATTTCTCCCTTTATTGCCACCCGTCGCCCCAAGGCGAACGACTATCATCTCCACCGCCTTGAGGATGCGAAGAGAGAAGAAGATGTCGGTGAGCACAGCGATCGAAAGCCAGGCGAAGCCGACGGCCGCCCCGATACAGAGATCAATCCTCGTGCTTGGCCTCACGCAGCGGGTGGGTACGAACTACCTGGCGCGCCTGATCGCCACGCACCCCGATTGCACCAAGCCGGCGACCATGCATGAGGACTTCCTGGTCAGCGGGCTGCCGCACCTGGAAAGCTACCTGCGCAGCGTCATGTCGGGGTGGAAGGAGAAATGGGGCACCCGCGAGAAGCTGCCCGAACTGCGCCGCTTGCTGGGGACGGCGCTGACCGACTTCATCGACTACGACACGCAAGACATTGCCAAACGGAGTGTCCTGAAGACCCCTACCGTCGATGGCCTGGAGTACGCCGCCGCCTTTCTGCAGGACTGTGACGTGGTGGTTCTCACCCGCTTCGGGCCGGACGTTGTCGAGTCCGCCATGAAGAGTTTCGGTTGGAGCTTCGAATCAGCCTGTGAGCGCTGGGGGCGCGCGGCGCGCTACGTCGCCGAACTGGCGGAGCGGCCGCAGCGCGACTTCTTCCTCATCAGCTACGAGGACCTGGTGCGCGATTCCGAAGGGGAGTTGCGTGCGGTCTTCGAGTTCACCGGCCTCGATCCGACGACTTTCGACTTCGCCGCCCTGAGCGACTTCCCGGTCTACGGCTCCTCGGTCGAACGCGGCGGCGCGGAGAAGGTGCACTGGAACCCGGTCGCCAAGACGAAGGACTTCAACCCCCTGGGCCGCAGTGCCCACTGGTCGGCCGACGCCTTCCGGCGCTTCGACTGGCTGACCGGCGGGGTGTCGCGGCGCCTGGGCTATGAGCTGCCCTACAGCTACGAGGACGGACCGCTTTCCCGCTTGGTGAACAGATTGCGCGATCAGAAAGCGCGGCTGCGCCAGTTCTCCGGAGCGAGGTAAACGGCCACTCCGGAAGGCGGACGAGCCGGCGCCCCCCCGAAAACCAGCCTGGACAGCTCCTGGCCCGCCCCCTATAGAAGCGGCCATGCAAGATTTCTGGCGGGATTCCGGCTATCACCTTCTGGAGCGGCGGGCCGACGGACACCTGGCGGTGACCGACGACTTCCTGCGCGCCTACCTCAACCGCCCGGAGGTGCGCCCGGTCGAGGAGTCCAACGAGGCCGAGCGCGCCCTGCACGCCAGCCTGCTGCGCAACCCGCGCGAGGCGGTGAGCGGCGAGCGCCTGGCCGCCATGGCCGACCCCGACGCCATCGAGAACTACCAGGTGGTGCTGGGCTTCCGCGACCGCCTAATGGCCGCCGGCAGCCTGGAAGACGCCTACCTGAAGCTGTTCCTGGAGCCGGATGGCATCCCAGGGGGCGTGGGGGTGCCGCCGCTGTTCATCGACCAGCTGGCCCACGTCATCGCCCGCGCCATGCTGGAGGGCGAGAACGACCCCCTGAAGCTGCGCGCCGCCGAGCTGCTGTTCCGCGCCCAGCAGGTGACCATCAACGACGGTGCTCTCATGGCCGCCGACGCCGAGACGGTGGAGATGTTCGCCACCTCCGGCGGCTTCGGCAGCCTGGGCCGCCTGGTGGCCGAGGCGCAGACGCCGCTGCGCACGGTGGAGCTGGACGTCCTCACCGAGGACAACGCCGAGATCTACTGGGCACGCGACAGCCGCTACGACACGGTCCTGAACCTGAACTTCGCCGGCGCCGGGCTGGATGCGCTCTGCCGCGTGCTGGAACGCTGGGTGCGGCACTTCTACGCCATCGGCGTCTCCATCCAGCCGGTGCAGAAGATCAGCGACGAGCACTGGGTCTGGCACATCGGCCTGGACGCCGAGGGGACGGCCATGCTGAACGACCTCTACAATGGCGTGGAGGTGGGTGAGGGCCGGCTGGCGCGCCTGCTCTCTCTCTTCCGCATGGAGTTCGAGGATCCCTCGCTGCTGCTGCCCAGCGTCGCCGGGCGGCCGGTCTACCTGGCCATGGCCATGACCGAGCAGAGCCAGCTGCGCCTCAAGCCGCAGAACCTGCTGGTCAATCTGCCCCTGGCCGAGCGCGCCTAGAGCAATCCGCGTCCAGGCGGACGCGGACAAGTTGCTCCAACCTTTTAAGACAGATCAATTTATCCCCGATCAGGCGATTCCACCTGCCCGAGGATTGATCTAGGCGGAGACTTCCTCAGCCGAGATTGCGCAGCCGGTCGATGCGTTCTTCCATCGCCGGGTGAGTGGAGAACAGCGCCCGCGCGCCGCGCCCGAAGTGCTTCACCGGGTTGGAGATGTAGAGGTGCTGGATGGCGCGGTTGGCGTTCTCGTAGCGCACCTCGCTGCCGCCGATCTTCTGCAACGCGCCGATGAGGCCCAGGGGATTGCGCGTCAGCTTCACCGCCGTGGCGTCGGCCATGTACTCGCGCTGGCGCGAGATCGCCATCTGCACCAGGCGCGCGGCCAGCGGCGCCAGGATCGAGAAGACCAGCAGCACGATGAGGGCGATGGCCGCGGCGCCGCCCTGCTTGCCCCGGCGGCCTCCGCTGAAGCGCGCGAAGCGGAAGCTGCGCAGCGCCGCGTCGCAGACCAGCACGATGAGGCCGACCAGCACGCCGACCGCCGTGGCGTAGAGGATGTCGTTGTTGCCGATGTGGCTCATCTCGTGGCCGACCACGCCCTGCAGTTCGCTGCGGCTCAGCTTGTCCATCAGGCCGCGGGTGACGGCGATGGCCGCCTTCTCCGGTTTCAGGCCGGTGGCGAAGGCGTTGAGCGCCGGAGTCTCGATGACGGCGACGCGCGGCTTGGGCAGGCCGGCGGCCAGCGCCATTTCCTCGACGATGTTGTGCAGCCGCGGCTCCTCCTCCACCGTCACCTCGCGCGCGCCGGCGAGGCCCAGGACGATGCGGTCGCCGCGGGTCAGGGCGACGATGATGGCCAGCGCGCTGGCCACCGCCATGATAGCGGCGCCGCGCAGGCCGCCCGCGCTGACGGCCAGGGGGTCGACATAGGGACGGCCGTCCGGCGGCGCCAGGAAATAGGCCTCGAAGACCCAGCCGAGGACATAGCCCAGCGCCAGGCCGACCAGCACCAGGATCAGGCAGAGCCAGAAGGTGTTCCAGCCATTGCGCCGGATGGCGGCGTGGAAGTCGGTCCGTGCCAGTCCTGAAGCTGCGGGGCCGGAAGGTGACGGGCCCCAGGGACCGGATGCCGCCATGACCCTAACGCAGGTCGACCTTCACCGGCTCGCGCGCTTCTTCCGGCACCTCGAAGTAGACCGACTTGGTGAAGCCGAAGCGGCTGGCGATGAGGTTGGAGGGAAAGGTCTCGATGGCGGTGTTCAGGCTCATCGCCGAGTCGTTGTAGTGCTGGCGGGAGAAGGCGATCTTGTTCTCCGTCGTCGCGAGCTCTTCCTGCAGGCTGGCGACGTTCTGGTTGGAGCGCAGCTCCGGATAATTCTCCGACAGGGCGAAGAGGCGCCCCAGGGCCTGGGTCAGCACGCCCTCGGCGGCGATGGTCGCCTCGCGGCTCTGCTCGCGCGCCGCTACCGCCTGATTGCGCGCCTCGACCACCTTGGTCAGGGTCTCCTGCTCGTAGGACATGTAGTCCTTCACCACCTCCACCAGGTTGGGGATGAGGTCGGTGCGCCGGCGCAGCTGCACGTCGATCTGCGACCAGGCCGCCTCGACCTGGTTCTTCAGGGCCACCAGCTTGTTGTACAGCAGCACCCCGATCAGGACCGCCAGGACCGGCAGGCCGATGATCACGATCAGAAAAATGGTAACGCCACTCATGCCTTGTCCCCCGATTAGCAGATCGCTGGCGCAACTATAACGACTGGAGCGCCCCAAGCCCACGACTTCGGAACATAACCCTGGAGGAAGCAAGGTGGCCCGGTTCCGCTGACCCGCCCCACGTACTGCGCCGGCCGGCCGGCACGGTCGGCGACTGCAGAAACGGTCGAGGTTTGTCCGCCGCATGGCTATAGTAAGCGACTGAATGGAAGTGCCGGCCCCTCCTGGGGCCTCCGACCTCATCGAGAACGCAATCTGAGCTGACGGCCTCAGAATTCGAGATGCAAATTCGAAGCGCGCCACAGCATCAAAATCTCCTGACCCGACTTTTCGGGGGGGTCGGACTTCGCCTGCTTGTCGGGGTCCTGGCGTTCAGTTCCGTGGTGACCCTGATCCTGACCGCGCTGCAACTCTACCTGGACTACCGGCGCGACGTGGGGGCCATCGAGGACAGGCTCGACGAGATCGGCAGCAGCTATCTCGGCGCCATGGGAGAGAGCCTGTGGAATCTGGACAGAAACCAGCTGCACCTTCAGTTGTCCGGCATCCTCCGCCTGCCGGACATCAGTTCAGCCCGCGTCTACGAGACTACCGACACCCCCAGCCCCCTCGCGATATCGCTTGGCGATGAGCATCCCGAAGCCGGCATCGTGCGGCAATATCCGATCGTTCATCAGATCCGCGGCGGGCAACAGACCATCGGCCACCTTCACGTCGAGGCCACGCTGACCGGCGTATACCGTTCGCTCCTGGACCGGGCGCTGATCATTCTCGTCAGCCAGGGTGCCAAGACTTTCCTGGTGTCCTTCTTCATCCTTCTGATCTTTCATCGACTGGTGACCCGTCACCTGTCGGACATGGCCGACTTCCTGGGCGGCTTCTCTTTCCAAGGACCAAAGCCGGCTCTGACACTGCAGCGCTCGGCGCCGAAACAACCCGATGAGTTCGATCAGGTCGTCGCGGCCTTCAACACCATGATTGCCAAGCTGCAGAGCGCCTACAGCCAGATCTCCGAAGCCAATGCGCGACTGGAACGGGACAACGCAGCGCTGGCGCGGGCAGAGGCCGCCCTGCGCGAGAACGAGCAGCGCTTCCGGGACTATACGGAAACAGCCTCCGACTGGTTTTGGGAGACGGACACCGACCATGCCTCAACCTATCTCTCCGATGAGATCCGCGCCTTTGGCTTCGACCGGGAAAAGCTGATCGGCGCCCACCGATGGGACTTCGCGACCGACCTGCTGACGGAACCCGACAAATGGCGCGCGCACCGGGCCTTGTTGGAGCAGCGAAAGCCTTTTCGCAACTTTGTCTACAGCATGCGCGAGAACGACGGACCGCTATGCTACCTGACCAGCAGCGGCAAGCCGGTCTTCGATGAAGATGGTCGCTTTCTCGGCTATCGGGGCACGGCTAGAGACATTACCGCCCGCAGCCTGGCCGAAGCACGTGTGCGGGAGCTGTCGCTGGCCGTGGAACAGAGCCCGGCCGGCATTGCCGTGGTCGACGTGAACGGCCGGCTCATCTACAGCAATCGGGTGTTCCTGCAGATCGTCGGACTTGATGAGATCGGCGAGGACACGACCATGGCCAGCATCCTGCCCGAGGGATCCTGGCAGCATCTCTCGGCGGCCGCGCAGCGCGGCAGCACAGGGCGGGACGAGGTCTTCGCCAAGCGGCTGTCGCAGGAACCCTTCTGGGGGCTGGTTTCGGTCGCCGGATTGAAGGCTTCGGCCGGCGAAGCCAAGCACCTGGTCGTCGTTCTGCAGGACATCACCCGCGAAAAGGCCGCGCAGCAGGAGCGCGAGGCGCTCCTGCAACGTCTGCAGCATACCGGAAAGATTGAAGCCATCGGCCGCCTGGCCGGGGGCATCGCGCACGACTTCAACAATCTGCTGGGCGCGATGATGGGTTTTTCGCAGTTCCTGGTGGAAGACCTGCCGGAAGGCTCCGCGTCGCACAAGCATGCCCAGCGCATCGTCGACATCTGCGAAAAGGGCAAGGAACTGATCGATCAATTGCTGGCCTTCGCCGGCGCCCGCGATACCGAGCGGCGAGTCCTCGACGTCGCCGCGGTGGTTCAGCACTCCCGCAACCTCATGGAGACCTGCCTGCCCTCTTCCTGCAGCCTGTTGATCGAAACCGGCGACGAGTCGCTGCCCGTGCTCAGCAATGAGGTGCAGCTCCACCAGGTGCTGCTCAATCTCTGCATCAACGCTCGGGACGCTTTCGGCGCGGAGCCCGGAACGGTCAGCGTCGCATTGTCGCGAGTGCGCCCGGACCGCGATACCTGCGCCAAAGTGGAACGAAAGGGCGTGGGCAGGCTGCAAGAGGGCGAAGACTATGCGCTGATGGTCGTTTCCGACACCGGGGCCGGTATGGATGCCGAGACCCAGGCGCAGATCTTCGAGCCCTTCTACACAACGAAAGGGCTTGGCCGCGGCACCGGCCTGGGACTCGCGGTCGTGCACGGCATCGTCACGTCGTATGACGGCGCGATCTACGTGGAAAGCGAAACTGGTGTGGGCACGACATTTGAAATATACCTGCCGCTCGCCTCCGCCCCCCTGGCACCGGCAGTCGAGGAAGCCGCCCCGGATGAGAAGATGCATGGCAACGAGCGGATCCTCGTCGTCGATGACGACCGGGATCTGGCCCAGGCATTGACCATCGGCCTGCATCGTTATGGCTACGAAGTGCTGAGCCTGACCAACCCCGCTGACGCCCTGCGGATCTTCAGCGAAGAGCCCGGGCGTTGGGACCTCGTGGTCTCCGACCAGGTGATGCCTGGAATGACCGGGCTAAGGTTGGTCGCGAAATTGAAGGAACTGCGCCCGGACCTCAGAGCCATACTCTATACGGGGTTCGACGAGAAGATCACCGCAGGCACTGCTTCACTTCAAGGTATCGATGCCCTGCTCCACAAGCCGGTGACCCCGCAACAGCTGGCCGTGCAGGTCCGGCGGGTCCTGGACTCGCCATCGCAGTCCGACCGGTGACCGCTGTGGAGCATAGCAACCCCCTCAACCGCCGCAGGCTGATCGCGCGCGGCATCGGCGCTCGCGTTTCAGTTCTCGTAGGTCTCGACGGCCGCTCCAGAGGTCAGGCATCGATCGATCGCAGCCACCAGAGCGTCGGAATCGACCGGCTTGCTCATGCCGGCAATAGCCCCGAGCACCTGCATGCAGCGAAGATAGCTTTGGTTGTATCCGCTGAGGGCGATAACCGACACCTCGGGACGGCATTCCTTGATCACCGAAATGAGCTGCACACCATCGATTTCCGGCATGAAGATATCGGTAATGACCACCAGAACCGGGTGCTCGCGGATATAGTCCAAGGCTTCCTGCGATTGCCAAAACGCCGCACAGCGGATGCCGCGGCGCTCGAGAAGCGTCGTTAGAAAGTCGAGGCTGTCGCAGTCATCGTCGATCACGACCACGCTGGCGAAATCTCTTTCTTGTGTGATGCTTCCATCCATGCGAGGAAATTAATGCATTTGTTTATGAACACAAGATCGCCATGCGCATAGCATGCTGGGCCAAGAGGTTAGGTCCCGCCTTTTCTCCCACATATTCTCGGTACATACTTTTGGATAGGCGCCTAACACCTATGGTTAGGTTTCTCGTGTTTACTCGCCTTGTGAGAGAGGTCGATGCAGGTAGTTATTGCTGACGACCACCCTTTGTATCGCGAAGCGCTCAGCCTGCGCCTGCAGCAACAGCTTCGTGAGGCGGAGATAGTCGAAGTCGGCGCGCTCGATGAGCTGCTGGCTCTCGCAGAGACCGACGGCGAGCAGGTCGAGCTGGTCTTGCTGGACCTGTGTATGCCGGGGATGATCAGCGGACAGACCGTCGAAAGGGTCGTCCAAGCGTTTCCGCAGGCCGCCGTCGTCTTGGTATCGGGCGTGGCCCAGTTCCAGGATATCAGGCAAGCGGTCGATGCAGGCGCCCGCGGCTTCCTCCCGAAGACCATGTCGTCGAAGCACTTCGCACAGGCAATCGAGATGATTATGGGCGGTGGCACCTTCCTGCCCGCCGATACGCTGAGGCAGTGCGGTCCTTCGGCCGTCGCTGACAGCGATGCGCAAGGCGAAGCGGCAAAGCTGGCCACCGAGTTGACGCCGCGACAGCAGCAGGTCCTCGCCCATCTGGCCTCGGGGGCGACCAACAAAGAGATCGGCCGCCATCTGGACATCGCGGAGGTGACCGTGAAGCTGCACATCCGCCAGGTCCTGCGCAAAATCAACGCCCGCAACAGGGCGGAGGCGGTGTCGATCGCCACGCGCGCGGGCCTGATCTGAGCGCGGCGGCGGCAAGGCAGCCGCCCGAGCTCCCCCCACCAGATTGCCACCCCTTCACTGCCGGAGTCCCCGGCGGATGGAAGGCCCGAGTCCGGCACCCGGGGCGGCCGGCGACCCTTCGGAAATTTTTCCCACCTTCGGCCGAAGAGCGGAAAGGCGCGGCAGAGCACGCCTGCCGGCGCGCCGGCCCCCCAAGCCATGGCGCTTTAACCAGTTCTTAACTCAAAATGTGGTGACCTCAGGCATATGTTGTGTTTTAATGACATCGCGTCACAAGATGCAGCAAATCGCGAGGGTTTGCGGGGGATTCCGGGGGCAGCGGACAGGATCAAGCCAGGGTCCAAGAAGGACGGTTTCAGGCTTCTGTCCCACCATCTGTGACGCGCTGCAGGTTTAACAGACAGTAGAGAGATTGGAGAATACCGCATGCGGGTTGCGCGTCGTTTTACGGAAGCTGGCACCGACGTCTACGACAAGATCGAATTTCGCCGGACGTCGAGCGAGATTCGCAATCCCGACGGCTCCCTCGTGTTCCGCGCCGAGGACATCGAGGTGCCGAATTCCTGGTCGCAGGTGGCCTGCGACATCCTGGCCCAGAAGTATTTCCGCAAGCGCGGCCTGCCGCTGAAGTCCAAGCGCGTGCCCGAGGACAACGTGCCGTCCTGGCTGTGGCGCAGCACGCCCGACCACGAGGCCATGGCCGACATCGCCGAGGACGAGCGCTTCATCGGCGAGACCTCGGCCAAGCAGGTCTTCCACCGCATGGCCGGCACCTGGACCTACTGGGGCTGGAAGGGCGGCTACTTCGACGCCGAGGAGGACGCGCGCGCCTACTACGACGAGATGCGCTACATGCTGGCCAGGCAGATGGCCGCGCCGAACTCGCCGCAGTGGTTCAACACCGGCCTGCATTGGGCCTACGGCATCGACGGCCCCAGCCAGGGCCACCACTACGTCGACTTCTCCACCGGCGAGCTGACCCGCGCCGCCAGCGCCTACGAGCACCCGCAGCCGCACGCCTGCTTCATCCAGTCGGTCGGCGACGACCTGGTGAACGAAAACGGCATCATGGACCTCTGGGTCCGCGAGGCGCGGCTCTTCAAGTACGGCTCCGGCACCGGCACCAACTTCTCCGCCCTGCGCGGCGAGGGCGAGTCGCTGTCCGGCGGCGGGCGTTCTTCCGGCCTGATGTCCTTCCTGAAGATCGGCGACCGCGCCGCCGGCGCCATCAAGTCCGGCGGCACCACCCGGCGCGCCGCCAAGATGGTCACCGTCGACCTCGACCATCCGGACATCGAGGACTACATCAACTGGAAGGTCCACGAGGAGCAGAAGGTCGCGGCCCTGGTCACCGGCTCCAAGACCTGCGACAAGCACCTCAACACCATCATGCGCGCCTGCCACGAGTTCAAAGCCGTGGAGTCCAGCGAGCAGACCGACGCCTTCGACCCGAAGAAGAACTTCGCCCTGAAGGCGGCGATGAAGGCGGCCCGCGCCGCCCTGGTGCCGGAGAACTAC
>MRWG01001324.1_pt1 | contig 16515 bp, 14 predicted proteins | sample 1013341 | NCBI WGS metagenome assembly MRWG01 (sample SAMN06117577, study PRJNA244670) | biofilm metagenome | biome: Water; feature: Cathode Biofilm; material: Biofilm; isolation source: microbial consortium enriched at the cathode of a solar microbial fuel cell | place: USA: District of Columbia ... | reverse complement strand
GTCGATACGACGTTGTCCGCCGGGCTGAGCGAAGCCGCGACGGATGCGATCGGCGCCGCGTCCTACGTGCAGTGGTTCATTCAGATGATCGGCATGGCGGTGGGTGTCGGCGCGACCGCGCTGGTCAGTCGTTCGATCGGTCGAGGCCGACAGGCGATTGCGGACGCGGTGACGGCGCAGTCGCTTTTCCTGGCGGCTGTGGCCAGTGTCGTGGTCGGTGGCATTCTCTTTGCGATCGCGCCGGTGGTGGCGGTTGTGCTGCAGATGTCGGACGCGGCCACTGACGCAGTCGTGCTCTATCTGCGAATCACGGCGCTTGGCGTTCCCCTCAGCGGTGTTCTGGTCTCCGGCATTGCGTGTTGCCGCGGCGCAGGTGACGCCAAGCGACCGCTCATGGTGATGGTCGCCGTCAACGTCGTGAACATCCTCGTGAGTTGGGCGCTGTCTGGTGTTGATCTGGCTCGGGCGACGGCGGATGGCGGCCGCGCCGTGTTCCTGACGAACCCGTTTTCCTTTGACATGGGCATCAAAGGCGTTGCGTACGGAACTGTTTCCGCATGGTTCGTCGGCGCCTGTCTGGTGCTGTGGTGGCTGGCTCGAGGCACGCCGGGCGTGCGCCTGAAGCGACGTCGGTTGCGCCCCAACCCACGAACGCTCTATCGCGTAGCTCGTGTCGGCATGCCGAACTTCTTCGAGGCATGCGGCATGTGGATGGGCAACTTCCTCGTGCTGCTTGTGGTCGGCTGGATGGCCGCGGGCGATGAGGGGTTGCTCGGCGCGCACATCATCGCAATTCGCGTTGAAGCGTTCAGTTTCCTTCCGGGATTCGCCATGGGCATGGCCGCGGCGACGCTGGCGGGCCAGTACCTCGGCGCCGGTCGGGCGGATCTTGCCGCTCGCGCCATGGTGCGCTGCTGCGGCATTGCGACGGCCATCATGGGAACGATGGGGATTCTCTTCATCGTGGCGCCGGGGCCGATCGTGGGGCTGCTCTCGCAACAGGCGTCGCACCTTGAGTTCTCGCCGATGCTGATCATGATCGCCGGGTGCGTGCAGGCGCCCTTTGCGATTGGCCTGGTCTTGCGCACCGCGATGCGCGGCGCCGGCGACACCAAGGTCGTCATGTTGCTGACGTGGTTTTCCACCTACGCCATTCGACTGCCCGCCGCGTGGTTCTTCTCCGGCGTTGATATCCCGCTGTGGAACGGGATGGTGATTCCGAATCCGGGGCCGGACTGGGGGCTTGTTGGTGTGTGGGTCGGCCTGTGCAGCGAATTGATCGTGCGTGCGCTGCTCTTCGGCGGCCGATTCGTGCAGGGCGGATGGCGGCGCATTCGCGTTTGATTGTCGCGATCAGGCAGGCGCGACATTGCACTACCATGGTGCAGGATGCAGATTCGACCAGCCACGATTGAAGACCTCAACGCGATCTTTGAGATTTATGAGCACGAAGTGCTTCACGGCGTCGCGACGTTTGATACGGACGCGTACTCGCGTGATGAGCGTCTGGCGTGGTTCGAACATCATCAGACGCCGCTGCACCCGGCCGTGGTGCTCGAAGATGGCGACGCTGTCGTGGGGTGGGCTGCGCTGTCGCAGTTCTCATTCAAACGCGCGTATGACCGGACGGCTGAAGTTTCGGTCTATGTGCACAAGGATCATCGCGGCAAAGGCATTGGCCGGCGCCTGCTGACTGAATTGATCAAACTGGGCAGAGAGCGCGGCGTCGGCGTGCTGCTGGCCCGTATCGCGGCCGAACAAGTGCCAAGCCTGGGGCTGCACCTTTCACTCGGGTTCCAGCACGTCGGCACCATGCGACGCGTCGGTGAGAAATTCGGACGCGTGCTGGATGTGGAGTTGTTGGATTATCAGCTTGATGGGGGTTGATGAGTATTGGAGCTGGAATGTCGCTCTCCATGCCCACGCGGACGTGGGCATGCCACCCCTCCGTATCCTCTGTTTTCTTTCGTGTTCTATCTCTGTAATCGAGCGCGTGAGAAATCTGTGCGCGCAGGAATGCATTGGAAGCCGCTTCCTGACGGGCGCGGTTCGGGTTTGAAATTACAAATTTGAGATTTGAGATTTCAAATTTGGAATCTCAGACCAGAGATGTGATTGCTTACGCGCCGACGCGCAGGCGTTCGTGCAGGAAGTCCGGCAATCCCCGATCGCGAATTTTCTTCTCGGTCGCATCGATGTCATAGGACGCGCGATGCGTACGGAACGTGCGCTCGGTCGTGTCGAGCAAGCCCCAACTGGCGTCCGGGTTGCGGTCGCGGGGCTGGCCGACGGAGCCGGGGTTGAGCAGCACCTTGTGGTCAGTCGGCAAGGTCGTCATGACATCGGCCGGCATGGGCAGGCTGCCGCGGATGTTGTTGGCGTCTGGCTCTTCACCATCGGGGCAGGCGAACATGGCGGGCAGGTGCGTGTGCCCGAATGCGCCGATGCCGTCATCAAGCCCCTTGAAAGACTCGGACGCGAGTCGCTTGTTCATGACGTAGGCGTACATCCGGGGTCCGAATGACGCGTGGGCAATCTGCACGCCGCCGAGCTCATCCCGCATGGGCCACTCTGCGATGGTCTCGAGTTGGCTGTCGGTCAGGAGCGACCGCGTGAGATTCAGGGAGAGGGCGGCCGTTGGGTTGAAGTTGGCCGGTGTGTCCTCGACCAGGGCGGCTTCATCGTGGTTGCCGACAATGATCTTGTCGCAGACGCGTGAGACCAGATCGACGCACGGGCCGGGATCGGGGCCATAGCCGACGACATCGCCCAGGCAGAGCAGATGGTCCACGCCAGCGGCGTCGATTTCGCGGAGAACCGCGATCAGCGCCTCGAGGTTGCCGTGGATGTCAGAGATCAACGCAATTCGGGCCATCAGTGCTCCGGTCGAGAGTGGCGAGTCGTCTATCGGCTCAATCACCGGTCCTGCGGCAATGGAGACGACAGCGAACACTCATTCGGGCACGTTTCTTTGGAATTCCGGGTCTGGCGTGTCTCAGGCGAACATTTCAACGACAAATCGCGATATCGGATCGTCCGAAAAGGTGAACGAAGCGTCCGAGAACGGATGAGCGCGCAGAAACAGCCGAAGCGGCGCGGCGCTTCGGCGGAGCTCGAATTCTTGGGCGTGGACTCAGTCCTTCGAGGAACTCGTCTCGACGGCTTCCTGATCCTCGGGCGATTCCGAAGGCTGTGGAGCGTCGTCGGCAGGCGCCGTGTCGGCTTTGGCGGCCTGTTCCTTTTCAAGCTTGCGCTTGTAGGTCTGAATCTTGTTCTTATCCGGCGCAATAATCATGGACACGCGTCGCCCCATCTGGCGCGGCGGCGTCTCCACTTTGCCGATGTCGGCGAGCTGCTCCACCACACCCTGGAGCAGATCCTGCCCAAGATTGCGGTGCTGCATTTCACGACCTCGGAACTGTTGCACAATGAGCACTTTGTGGCCGTCCAGCAGGAACTTGCGAGCCCGGTTGACGCGAATCTTGACGTCATGCGGATCGATCTTGATGGATCGCCCGAGCCGCACTTCCTTCATTTCGGCTTGTTTTGAAGCGGCGCGATTGCGCTGCTCCTTCTTCGACTGCTCATATTTGTACTTGCCGTAGTCCATGATCTTGCAGACCGGCGGCCGTGATTCCGGCGCGATCTCGACAAGGTCATACCCGGCGGCTTCGGCGCGTTGCAGCGCTTCGGACGTCTCAACAACGCCCACCATTTCATCGTTTTCGTCGATCAGGCGGATCGGCGAGATTCGAATCATGTGGTTGACACGGGTCCTCTTGACAGGCCCGGTTTCTCGGAAAAATCGTCTCCTGGCGATCGTGCGCACTCCTTTACTGCGAGGCAATGAATGCGGTGGTTGGACCAACCAACACCGCGCCGGCGTCAATGCGCCGTTCAATCGTGATATCGGACAGGGGGCGGAGCGAATTCATGCCTGCAGGGCGCTGCCGTTGGCCACGCCCCGCGAATCCTGAGAGTTGAACATGTCGAGGATCAGAATCTGGCTCCGCAAACAGGAATGACAGGCCCTCCGGCGGGTCCGTCGCTGACAAAAGCTATCGCGCTCACACACCGGCGGCAAGAAGAAATCGCCTGAGGATTTCATGAGGCGGGGACAAGCGACGTTCGGACGGACTCGGCGCCGCGGGTCCGAATCTCAGCATTGATGCTCTTGACGAAGTCCTCCAGCGGCATCGCGCCAAGGTCTTTCTCGACGCCGAAGGCCCGAACGGAGACCGTTCGCTGCTCCGCGTCACGAGGCCCGACGACGAGGAGGTAGGGGATCTTCTCCTCCGCCCCCATACGGATCTTGGCCTGAACACGGTCATTGGAGTGATCCACGGTCGCCCGCACCCCGACGTCCTTCAAGGCCGTCAGGACGTCCGCGGCGTAATCGGCGCTTTTCTCGCTGATGGGGAGGACTCGGACCTGCTCGGGCGCCAGCCACGTCGGGAACGCGCCGGCGAAGTGCTCAATGAGCACGCCGACAAATCGCTCCATCGAGCCAAAGGGCGCACGGTGGATCATCACCGGGCGGTGCGATGCGTTGTCGGCGCCCACGTAGGACAGATCGAACCGCTCCGGCAGGTTGTAATCCACCTGCACGGTGCCGAGCTGCCATTCACGCCCGATGACGTCGCGAACAACAAAGTCGATCTTCGGCCCATAGAACGCGGCTTCGCCCGGCTCTTCGGTGTAGTTGGCGCCGAGCGATCGAGCGGCGTCGCGACAGGCGGCTTCGGCTTTGTCCCAATTCGCAGGATCGCCGACGTACTTGCCGGAATCCGGATCGCGCAAGCCAACTCGTACGCGATAGTCATCGATGCCAAGCGTCGTCAGGATGTGGCGCACGATTGATAGGCAACCCTGCACTTCATCGGCGACCTGGTCCTCGGTGCAGAAGAGGTGCGCATCATCCTGCGTAAAGCCGCGCACGCGCGTCATGCCGTTGAGTTCGCCGGACTGCTCCCAGCGATACACCGTGCCAAATTCCGCGAGGCGGACCGGAAGGTCGCGATAGGAGCGCGGCTGCGAATCGAAAATCTTGATGTGGTGCGGGCAGTTCATCGGCCGCAGGAGATAGCCATCAATGTCGCCGGCCTGCATTCGGTTCGAAAGGTCTGCGCAGGAACAACCTTCATCGGACAAGGCCTTGATCGTCTCGCGATCGACCAGCGGCGGATACTGCGAATCCTGGTAGTAAGGGAAGTGACCGCTCGTTCGGTAAAGGCCGAGTTTGCCGATGTGCGGCGTGTACACGGTCTCGTAGCCCTGGCGCGTCAACTCCTCCGTGATGAAGCGTTGCAGCTCCGTTCGAATCACGGCGCCTTTGGGCGTCCAGAGAATGAGACCCTGCCCGACTTCGTCGTCGATATGGAACAGTCCGAGCTTCTTGCCGATGACGCGATGGTCACGAGCTCTCGCTTCTTCAAGTTGCTTCAGGTGCGCATCAAGCTCTTTCTGGCTTGGGAACGCCGTTCCGTACACGCGTGTCAGGCGGTCGCTGTTCTCATCGCCATGCCAGTAGCTCGACGCGATGGACATCATCTTGACGGCGCCGATCTTGCCAGTGCTCGGGACGTGCGGGCCGCGGCAAAGATCTTCCCACGCGCTGCCGGGATCACCCGTCGCATACCACGACAATTCATCAGAGCCCGCATCGACGGCGCGCTCGGCGTTGTCGAGCTTGTACTTGCTGCCTTCGGCGCGAAGCTTTTGGAGCCCTTGGTCAATCGGAAGTTCAAACCGCGTGAATGGGCGATCTTCCTTGATGATTCGTTTGATCTCCGCTTCGATCTTCTCGAAGTCATCGGATGAGATCATGGCGCCTTCCGGGAACGCAATGTCGTAGAAGAACCCGTTCTCCACTGGCGGGCCGTACACGAGCTTGGCATTCGGGAAGAATTTCTGAATCGCCTCCGCCATGACGTGCGCCGCCGAGTGGCGCATCAGGAACAGCGCATCGGGATCCACATCGCCGGATCGCGATTTCGGCGTGATGAGGCTGATCTCCGCGTCGTTGTCGATCACGGCGCTCAAATCAACAAGTTCGCCATTGACGCGAGCGCCGACCGCGGCTTTGGCAAGGCCCGGGCCGATGGACGCGGCCACCTCAGCGGCGGTGACCGAATGGTCAAATTCCTTGACAGATCCGTCTGGGAGCGTGATTCGTGGCATGGTGTCCGGCGTGTGCCGCACTGCAGTTGAGTGCGTGGGAATCGTGGGAAAGCGAAGACTATACGTCATCGAGAGGAGCCGGAGTTCAGGGCGTGCGGTTTGACGGGGGCGCATCGCATCCTCACCATGGCGGGGCGATTGGCCGCAGACCCACAGGATGCGGTGGTTGGCGCTTGGTCACGGTCATCGCAGAAAGGGGTGGCCCTCGTGCGATGTCCATATTGCGGCGCCAATGACGACCGCGTCATCGACTCGCGCCTGAGCGAGGGCGGTTCCGCCATTCGGCGTCGGCGGCAATGCAACGCGTGCGCACGCCGCAGCACCACGTATGAACGTGTCGAGGGCGGGAACCGATTGACCGTCATCAAGCGAGATGGCGCCCGAGCGCCGTTCGACCCTGAGAAAGTCGTTCGGTCTATCCAACTGGCGTGCGGCAAGCGGCCCATTCCCGAGGCTGACCGCGTCCACCTTGCCGAGGAGGTGGAGGAGGAACTCCACCGCGACTTTGACCGGGAAGTGGATTCCTCAGAAATCGGGAAACGAATCGCGGCCAAGCTCCGTGACCTTGATGAAATCGCCTACATCCGCTTCGCGAGTGAATACGAGCAGTTCCGAAGCGTTGGCGACATCCTCGACATGGCGCAGCAACTTTCGCAGCGCGTCCGGGATGTGCGGGAACAGCAGCGACTCTTCGACGAAGAGTAAACTGCTCCCATGGTCAACTCACGCGCAAACTGGTGGACGGGGCGATCCGTGTCCTTGCTGGCATTCGTCTTTGTCGTCACGTTCTGGTGCGGCTGCGCTCCAAAGAAGGAGCAGGCCCTGACCAACGAGGGCAATCCGGGAGACGTCGTTGCTGGGGGTGAGGTCGGTTACGGGCCGTCGCCGGCGATTGAAGCGCCCGTGATTGATGACGCTGCGGATGAGACCGCATCGACTGTGACTGAAGCGGCTGGCGAAACCCAGCCCCGATCGAGCGAACCTTCGGATATCCGTCGTCGCGATGGCCGCCCGTCGTGGTGGATTGATGACGCGTCGCGCGACCACGGCGAGGTGGTCGTGGCGGCTGAAGCGCTGGGGCCGACCATTCGCGAAGCGCGGCGAGCCGCGATCGACGCTGGTGTCACGCGTCTGGAGCGAGCGCTTGGGCGTGAACCCGCTGATTGGGTCGTGAAAGCGGCCATGATTCAGCCGCTGCGCGCTGTGCGCGGTCCGGAATCGGTCAACAAGTTTGTGGGCTATGTGCTGATCGCCGAAGTGGACGGCTGAAGCGCGGCGAATCGCAGGTCGGCGTTATCGCTTGTTGGGGATCGCGGCTTCGCGTGTTTCTTCTTCGATGTAGAGGTAGGCGCCGCAATTCGAACATTTGTTGATCGCGCCGCCCGAGATGCTTGAGCTCACCAGTTCCATCGGGAGGAGCACCTGGCAGGCGCCGCAGCAATATTCCATCGCGCGCCGGTTCATTTCTTCGATCGGCGCCATGACGTCGTCTTCGCGGAATTCAACTTCGGATTCGAAGTCGGCAAGCACATCCGCCGGGAGTTCCGCCGCGGCGCTCTCGCGCTCTTTCTTCAATTCATCGAGTCGTGTTTTGATTTCCGCAGCTTTTTCATCGCGCTCTGCAGCGGCGTGATCGCGGAGTTTGACGAGGTCGACGCGTCGCGACTCAATCTCTTCGAGCTGCGCCTTGACCTCTTCGAGACGCGTCATTGACTCCAGCGCGCGTTCCTCGATGGTTGACTTGTCGGCTTTGAAGGTGTTGACCTCGGTCAGCAGCGCTGAGTACTGCTTGTTGGTCGTCGCAGAGTTCAACTGCTCGCGCAGTTTCTCGATGCGCTCATCAATGCCTTTGATTTCTGATTCGTCGTTGTGCGTGGTGGCCTGCAGTTGGCGGGCCTGTGTTTGAAGCGACTCACGCTTGGCGTCCAGTTCGGTGAGTTCGCGTTCGCGCAGTGTGAGGAAACGTTCTGCGGTCTTCACCCGGCTCTGCAGGCCTCGGACCTGTTTATCAACTTGGTACAGGCGAAGCAGTTTCGCAGTGAGAGCCATTCAGTCCTCCACCAATGGGCATTTCATCGCGCATCGTCTCATGACATCACTATAGCGGCGCGGCGACACCATGTCGTCATGAATTTGGGCGCGCCCGACTTACGACAGCGCAATGATGAGCCAATGCGCCGCTGGAGCGGCGAATATGAGCGAATCGACCACATCAAGCACGCCGCCGAGGCCCGGTAAGGCGCCCGAGGAATCCTTCAATCCCGAATCGCGTTTGAACAGGCTGATGGTGAGATCGCCGCACGGACCGATGAGCGCGAGGGCGGCGCCCATGACGGCCGCTTGCAGCGGGGCCAAGGGGAAATCAATCAATGAGCCGCCCAGCGTGGACACCCCGACAGCCACCAGCGCCGCGAAGGCCATCCCTCCAACAAGGCCCTCCCAGGTCTTCCCGGGGCTGAGCCATGGGATGAGCTTGTGACGACCGATCAGTCGCCCGGTGAAGTACGCGCCAATGTCGCTGGACTTGACGATGAGGATCACCGCAATCAACGCCCACGCGGTGACATGCTGCCGCAAGACCAGGTAATAGGCGGGAATCAACCCGAGATAGACAAGCGTCAGCGCGGCTGCTCCCATCCCGAGCAGGGCGCCATCGGTGCGTTTCGGCCATGAGACAGCAACCAGCGTGGCAAGGAGCCAGGCCGCGATCAGCGGCGTGATGATGGTCACGGTCGGTGTGTCAACGGGCGCCATGGCCGCCGCGGCGCCGATGAGGAAGCCGGCGACCGCACTCCCGACGCCAAGCGCGGATGAAATCCGTGCACCCGATTCGCGCAGCATCACGGAGAGCTCGGCAGCAGCGAGACCGATGATCGGCAGCGCGATGAGTGCGAGCGCCAATCCCCGAAGATGCCATTGCGATTCAACCCAACCGTCAGTCCATGCCAAGCCGATCGCCAAAGCGATCAGGGCGGCGCCGGTTGGCAGTCGATGCTTGAGCACGGGAAGAGAAGGTAGCGATCAGGCGTTGGTCACGCCGCCGAATCGACGCTCGCGCCGGGCATAATCACGAATGGCCTCGTGAAGCTGCGGAGCGCGGAAATCGGGCCAGAGGACGTCAGTGACGTGCAGTTCTGAGTAGCTGATCTGCCACAGCAGGAAATTGCTGATGCGCATTTCGCCGCTGGTCCGGATCAACAAATCCGGCTCAGGCAGTCCGGCGGTGTACAGGCTCGATTCGATGACGTGCTCGTCAATGGAATCAGGCGTGATCAGCCCTTCGACCGCTTCTCGCGCGATCGCTCGCACCGCATCGACGATCTCGGTGCGGCCGCCGTAGTTCATCGCGACGCACAAGGTGGGGCCGGTGCAGCGACGCGTCGCCTCCACCGTCGCATCGAGTTCGCTGAGAACCTCGTCCGGAAGGCCTTCGCGGCGACCGATGGGAACAAACCGAATGTTGTTTTCAACCAGATGGTGACGCTCAGCCCGCATGTACTGCAGCGACAAGCCCATCAGCGCGGCGACCTCATCCTCCGGCCGCTTCCAGTTCTCGCTGGAGAAGGAGAACAGCGTCAGGACTTCAATGCCCAGACGGCCGCATTCTTCGATCGTCGCTCGGATGGACTCGGCGCCGGCCTGATGGCCGCGAATTCGCGCCAGATTGCGGTCTTTCGCCCAACGGCCGTTGCCGTCCATGATGATCGCGATATGTCGTGGAATTCGCTCAGGCGGCACGTCTGGAAGGAGTGATTCCGGGTCCGCCTTGGGATTGCGCGCTCGGATGCGCTCCAGCGCGATCCGCGACGACTCGGAAGGAGCGACAGCGTCCGCCGCCGCAGCATCCGAAATCACACCTGTCTCTTCAAGGCCACTCATGACGCGATCGTACCCTATCGACCGAAGTGCGATGAACCTGTGAGGTTTACGTCACGAGTCATCGACAAGTGCGGGATTCACTTCATTCTTTGGAGAATGACTGGGTGATTTCCTCTGGGGGCGACTTCTCGTCGCGCCAGCGTTCGGCGTGGACCACAATGTGCTCAGCCAGATCGATCATGGCTGTGCTGGGCGTCAGAAATCGCCAATCATCGAGGATCGCCACACGGTCGTTCTCAATGGCCGAAATTCCAAGCTCCGCCCATGGCGCCAGGAGCGTCTCGCGATCCATGTCGCCAGCCTCGGGCGAGAGAATGAACACCGAATCCGGGTTCAGCCGTTTCAGATCCTCGCGATCGAGTGAGACATACGCGGCCCCGGTTTCGGGCAGGGACGCAAACCCGAGTCGGAGCATGAGATCGTGATGAAACGACCCTGGCCCGGCGACGCCGATCGGGCTGACCCAATACACCGAGAGCGACCGACCAAGGACCGGCGCCAGTTCGGGACGCGGTCGCCACGCGCGGGCCATGCGAGCCTGGAGCGCCTCGCTTCGCGTGCGAACGGCATCGTCGGCAAATTCCGTTGAGAGCATGGTGACCGCGTTGGGGATGTCATTGAGTTGCAGCAGCGGCAACTCAAGTAGCTCCCAATGTCGATCGCGCGCGACCTGGACCAGCATCGATGGCAACTCGCCCGCGCCATCCTGCATGAGCACATGCGTTGGCTGCAGCCGCGCCAGAACTTCGTAGTCAACGCCGGATTGGTCACCGACGACAGGGAGACCGGCGTCCACTGATTCATCAAACGCATGCCGGCCAATGATGCGATCACCGAGACCAAGATCGTTCAGGATGATGGAAATCGCTGGGCTGAGTGAGGCGATTCGAATCTCGTCGGCCCGCTTGGATTGTTCAGCCCCAGACGCCGAAGGCGATTCCTCGCGGCACGCGGTTGCGAGGCTCGCCAATGCGATCACGAGAAACAGTCGGATAAGGCGCCCTTGCGCACGGCGATGGCGTGCCGCGTTCATGAGACGCCCGCTGCTGTGGAGCAGATCGAAGATTCCAATCGCTCGCGTAATTGGTTCAATGCGTCCTGCTCATGGAAAAAGAAGGGCCATGTGCGATCCGATGCCAGAAGCGCTTCATCGCGGCGGCTGACCAGTGATGCGGCTTCATCCTGAAGCGACTTCAGCTTCGGCGCGTTGGTCTCGCGGTATTCGCGAAGCAGGTCGTGGAGTTGTTGAAAGAAAGGCGCCGGGTCGTGCTGTTCCGACCGCGCCTTTTCGATGGCATTGACGAATGATTCTCGCTGCGACTCAAGATCCGTCTGCCCCAGCACGGCGGGATGATGCCTGGCATGGTGCGCCGCCCACACGGCTCGGTCGATGTCCTCAGCTGGCGGCGCGCCATCGCCAAGAGGGAGACGCAGAGTCGCGCTGACCACCAGAATTGGCGCGAGGGAGGCGCCGAGCCAATCGCTGAGCCATCGCTCAGTGATTTGGTCGTACACGCCGCCGCCTGTGCCATGGATGAAGAGATCGCACATGTGAAGCCGCATGAACCCGGTCAACAGCAGCGCCCGGGGCGCGATTTCGCTGATCGGAATGTCGTCAAGCTCATGAGAAAACACCGGCCGACGAAACTGCCCGCGACGCAATCGCCACAAGGGAAGTTCGAATTGATTCGCGGCTTCGTCACGAGCGAGGGGCGACACACGCGCCTGCGGAATCGCGCGGGCGGCGTCGTTGTAAATCTGTGTGGCTTGACGCGCTTCTGACTTCAGTCGCTCGACAAGTTCACAAAACCCCGTTGATTGATGCAGCCGACTGGCAAAGACAACCGGCGCCGGATCCACCTGCGGCGCCATCAATTCCGTCAGCGTGTCACTCACCTGAAGCGCGGCTGAGTCTCGCACATGAGTTCGTTCCAAGGCAGCAAGAAGTCGATGCATTCCCGACTCGACACTCGGAAGCGATTCGAAGCCTCGCAGCCGCATGTGGCCGGAAAGCGTTGACGCGGACGCGGCAGGAACCGCGCTCTCGCCTTCGGTGAGATCAATCCGTTCTCGCTTCCATCGCCCTTCATTGTCCTTGATCGGCGCTTCAAGGAACGCGTAGTCGCTGACATCCTGATCCGGCATGACCCAGGAAGGAGCGGCTTCAGCGCAGTTCGCGATGGCCTGGCAGGCCATGTACTTGGCAAGAATCCCCGCATGCCACCACGCCGCCTGATGACCTGTCATGACGATCGGTTGATCCGTCGGCAGTTCGAGCGCGTTTCGCGTCGCTTGGCTGATCGGCGGGCGCTCCACACCGGCGCGCAACTGCAACTTCGACAGCGCCGTCGGCCCGGATGGCTCAACGGTGATGGCAATGTCACGCTGGCCGCCGCGCGGTGTCATCACCCACGACACCCTGCAGCAACATCCGCGAGCGCGGCGGCCGGGAGTTGATCGGCGCATCGCTCCAGTTCGCAATGAAGCACTTGCCGATAATGCGCCATGCGCTGCACGGCGTCATTCAGCGGACCGCCGAAGCTTCGCGTTGGATCGTTGTAAATCAAGCGAACAGGGATCTCAGTAATTCGAAGTTGCGCGGCGACGGATTGCACCCAGAACTGCATCGGGAAAGCATAGCCCTTCTCCGTCAGTGAAAGCGATCGAAGCGCTTCGGTGCGATGCGCCTTGAAGCCGCAGAAAGCATCCGTGAGTTGGAGCCCAAGGCGCGTATTCAATTCCGCGGTGATTTCTTTGTTGATGGAGCGCCGATCCGCCGGGGGGCTGTCGCCATCGCCGGTGTTCTCGAGATATCGAGAGCCGCTGATGATGTCCCATTCGTTCGATTCAATCGCTTCGACGAAACGCGGGATCGCGGCGGGTTCGTGCTGCTCATCACAGTCCATCGTGATGACCCAGTCGAAATCAAACGCATCCGCCCATCTGAATGCGTCGCCGAGCGAGCGGCCGTAGCCACGGTTCTCTGCGTGACGAATGACTTCGACACGGTGCTTGGGCAACATGCAGGGCGTCGCATCCGTGGAGCCGTCATCAATGACGAGCACATCGGGCGCAAACTGGAGCACGCGTTCAAGAACTGAATCCACGTACTTCTCTTCGTTGTAGACGGGTATCGCGACAAGAACTCGCATCACACCTCCGAGTTTGGTGAAGGGACGAAACAGGCATACCGGTGAAGGGGACCGGTCGGTGCGTGACGCTGTCGTCGGCGCGGGTGATGCTAGACCCCGTGATGTGTCAGAATCAATCGGGCGCAGCCGTCGGACGGGCGCCGCGCCATTCCACGCGGTCTCGCAGCAGATCCCAGCGCAGCAATTCGCCGGTGAGCGGCGTCGGGGCGTCCGCGTCATAAAGCGTCACGATGTTGCCTGGCCATGCCGTCAATTCCGCGAAATTGAGGGAATTGTCGTAGAGCATTCGATCGGCGATCACCTGGCGGCGACCCTGGGCCGCGTACACCGCGCCTTGCGCCTGCGCCCAAACGAATTGCGGGGCGTCGGCGCTCGCGGCCTGCTCGACATCAGGATCGAACGCAAGATCAAGTCGTTCCGCTTCAAGTTCGGTGATCTGACGCGCCCCGGGTGGGCGATGCCGCACGCGAACCTGCCTCGTGAATTCAGCGGCGCCAACATCGCGCTTCAAGAGGAAATGACCGTCCCATTCGATCAGCGTGGTGCCTCGAACATCAGGACCGCGTTCATCCTCGCCCGACGTATCACGGTTCTCGATCAACAACCGACCGGGGTGGGGGACGAGCAATTCCTGCTCTGGGACCGTGGCGATGATCTCTGGCCCATCGAGGTAGATGAGGCGAGACAGACGGATGCCGCCGGGCGCATCAGCGTCGCTCACGTATCGACGCGACTCAACGCGCGCCACGTTGACTGCGTCCGGCCCGGCCGCGGCGCCATACGCGACGGCGCGCTCGATGGATTGGTTCGACGCATCATCTTGCTGCCGCGATTCGTACGGTCGCGTAAAGAGGTCGATTCGACCGGCGGTCACGACGTCGCGCGCCAGTTCGGAAATGTCGGCCGTCAGCACGCAGTCACCAAGGAACGTGGCTTCCCCGGCGACGTCGTCGTACTTCATTGAATCCGCCCATTGGAGGACGATGCTTTCATAGCCCAGACTGTCGTCGGCTTGCAGTCGCTCCAGTTGCCCGGAGCCGAACACCGTGAGCGATCGGCGCGTTTGGTCGATGCGCATTTCGTTGCCGGTGACGGCGTTGTCGCCGAATGAAATACGAGCTGGGTCGCCTTCAAGATCAGCGACATTCTGATTCGGGTAGGCGCGCAACGAATCAGCCGTCATGCGAACGCCGTCAGCGGTTTGCGCGACGACGCCGAGGTCGGCATTGAATACGCCGACTTCAAGGCGGCCGGCATCGGTGCGGCGGAAGGTCGCTTCGGCGAGGTCGGCCCGAAGCGTTGAACCATCGCGGCTGACTCGCACATCGCCTTGCGCTGTTGCAATCGACGGCGTGACCTCAGGCTGCGAGAGATCGAATTCAATATCGATTCGTTCGGCGGTCAGCAGACCGTCGGGCCCCGCGTCGGCTCGCGCATTTCGCGAGATGACGACGCGCGACAAGGTGGTGGCGTTGTCTTGGTTGATGTTGAAATAGGAGTCCATGGAATCGCCGCTGATCGCCAGGTCTCGATCAACGGCGAGCACGTCGCCATTGAAACGGGCGCGCTGGATGACGGAGTCGGCGCCAAAATCAATGCCGGTCTCGCTCCTCGCCAGCGTGACCAATGCGTCACGGCGCCACGAGATTTCAGCGGGCGTCAGCGGCTCATCGAGCGATGCGTCTTCCGGCACATTCAGCGATGTGATGACCCCGGGGCCGGGGAAAACGGCTTCGGCGCTGGCGAGATCCAGATCGAATCGATTGGTCGTCGCTTCGAACTGGTCAGCCGCGCGCAGGACCACGCCTCGCGATCCGACGCCCGACCAGTGAATCAACCGCGACGCGATGGCGAAGTCGAGACTGACGCTGGAGGTGGAGAGTTGTGACACATCGTCATGGAGTTCGACGGCGCCGCGCGTTGGCGAAGACAGGCGTGCCAGGGCGTCATCCTGTTCGAGTTCCAGCGTGGGCGCATCAAGCGGTCGAATCTCCAGCCCACCCGACCAGCGCACTTCGACGAGGGCGTCGTTGGCGGAATCTGAATCGGCGCTTGCGGATTGCTCGGGCTCAGATGTCGATTGACTGCCGCCGCCGAGGTGCCGCAAGCCTTCGAGAGTCGCTTCGGTTGGTCGGTTGTCGTGCAGCCGCGCCCAGAGTTCGAAACGTTCGGCCAGAGCGCGGCGTTGTCCGAACAGAATTTCAACGTCGCCTCGCATCGCCGCGCGGTAGAGGGAGGTCACGATGGCGGCGCTCAAGCCGGAAGCGTCTTCGCCTGCGTTGGCGGCGTCGTCGTCCTCACTGCCGAATTCAGAAGGGTCGATGGTGGCGAGTCCCGCGGAATTCGTCTCGAACAGCGCGAGGCGTTCGCGGACTTCATCGATCAGCAACGTGAATCCGGTGAATTCAAGATGGACGCCTTTCGCTTCAATGACCACGTGATCATTGGTTCGCACTTCGCCCATCGTGGTGTCGAAGTTCAATGATGCCGTTTCGAAGGTCAGCGTTGGCGACCACTGTGATTCATCGCCGAGTGGGCGAGGGTCTTCATCGAAGACTCGGATAAGCACATCGCCGTCGAAGCGGCCTGATTCCGGTTCACGGCGACCCTGCGGCTGAAGCAGGCTTCCCCGAGCCGCCTGAAGGTGGGCCACGCCGCCACTGGCCATGTGAATCCACGCCTGCGGCCGCTCCACTTCGATGCGTCCGCCTTCGCGGGGTTCGAGGCGGTCGTACAGGAGTTCGCGCTCGACGCGGCCCTCCTCATCGACGAATTCGATTCGCCCTTCCTCGGCGGCGTCAAAGGACGGGCCAAGGAGTTCTTCAACGGCGCCGGCGCGTGCGTTGGTCGCGACTGGCGGCGTCGCTTCAGGAAAGAGCTGGGCCTCCGGTGTCGCTTCGCCAACGGTGGACGCGGGCGTGTTCTGCGACATCACGGACCAGACGATGGCGCCGACCGCAACAACCGCGAGCACGGCGGCGGCGACGAGCGCGATGCTCTTTCCCATTCCTTCGGATGACGAATCAGATCGTGACATGGGTGGCGTTCATGGTACGCAGAGTTCTGCCTTTGGATGCTGGGGATTCAGTCCCTGACGACTTTCAGGGCAATAAGGTCCTGCACATCCAGCAAACCGACGGGTTGGCCCTTGCTATCGACAACGGGGATTTCGTCCTGCCGCGCTTCGCGAACCAGATTGACCGCGTCGCGGACCAGCGCGCTCGCGTCGAGCGTGCGCGGGGCTTGCGTCATGAATGCGGCGATGGGTTGCTGGAGTTGAGATGGGTCGCGGACCACCAGGCGT
>MRWG01001323.1_pt1 | contig 16527 bp, 11 predicted proteins | sample 1013341 | NCBI WGS metagenome assembly MRWG01 (sample SAMN06117577, study PRJNA244670) | biofilm metagenome | biome: Water; feature: Cathode Biofilm; material: Biofilm; isolation source: microbial consortium enriched at the cathode of a solar microbial fuel cell | place: USA: District of Columbia ... | reverse complement strand
GGGGAATCCCGGGGGGCGGGAAGGCGGAGGAGGCCTCAGACGGGGGCGCCGGTCCTGGAAACCCCGGCGCCGACGTGGATCTCGGGGCTCGGGAGGGCCTCGGTGGCGCCCATGAACTCCCGGATGGCCTCGACGATCCGCTCGGCGGTGCGCACGTTGACCAGCCCGGCCGTCGCGTCGATCTCGGGGCGTCGCCCGGAGCGGACGGCGCCGAGGAACTCCTCGATCTCCATCACGATCGGCTCGCCCCCGTCGATCATGAGCGGCTCGATGTTGACCAGGTCCTGCCAGTTGAGGTCGGTCAGGTCCTTGCCGGCGCGGAGCTGCTCGCGGACCTCACGCATCTGCACCTCGTTGGCGGTGCGTTTGATGATCAGGCCCTGCTTGGCGGCGTAGTCGATCTTGATGTACCCGTTCTCGCCGGTGATGCGCGCGATGCGCTCGGTCTTCATCGCCAGGCGGCTGGCGGTGACGTTGGCGACGCAGGTGCCCTCGGGGAGGTGGAAGGTCAGACGCGCGTTGCAGAGGTCCTCGTGCTCGGTCACGATCGCCACGCCGGAGGCCTGGATCTCGTCGGGCTCGCGCCCGCCCATGAGCATGAGCACGACGTCGAGGTCGTGGATCATCATGTCCATGACGACGCCGATGTCCACGGAGCGGAAGGTCATGGGGCTGACGCGGTGAACCTCGATGAAGCGTGGGACCAGCTTCTGGCTGATGGCGCGTCCCTCGGGGTCGTCCTCGCTCGCCGCGGCCTTGCGCATGGCGCGCATCACCGGGTTGAAGCGTTCGATGTGCCCGACCATCAGGCACGCGCCGGACTTCTCGGCGATGTTCTTGATCGCCTCGGCCTCCTCGGCGGTGGGGGCGAGGGGCTTCTCGATCAGGCAGGCGACGCCCGCCTCAAGGAAGCGAGCGGCGCTCGCGTGGTGCGCCGTGGTGGGCACGGCGATGCTCACCGCGTCCACGCCCGCCTCGAGCAGCTCGCGCTCGCTCGCGAACGCCTTGCACCCGTGCTTCTCGGCGATGGCCTTGGCCGTCTCGGGGTTGGCGTCCACGACGCCAACGAGTTCGACGTTGTCCATCTCCGCGTACACGCGCGCGTGGTGCCGCCCCATACGTCCGACGCCGACGGCGCCGCACCGGAGCGGACGCCCGGCGGCGCCCGGTGTTGAGTCGTTGCTGCTCATGGGATTCCAGCATAGCCGTCGCCGCTCGGGCGAGGCTGTGGTTCTCGGACGGCGCGCCCAAAGACGCGGCTCCGCGGTCTGTCAGCCGGCGGCCTTCTCGAGCGCCGCGGCCAGGTCGTCCTTCTTCGTCAGCCCGACGAACTTGTCCACGACCTCGCCCCCCTTGAAGAGGATGACCGTCGGGATGGCGCTGATGCCGTACTTGAACGACACGTCGCGGTTGTTGTCGGTATCGACCTTGCCCACTTTGACACGCCCGGAGAACTCGCCGGCGAGTTCGTCGATGGTGGGGGCGAGGATGCGGCAGGGCTGGCACCACTCGGCCCAGAAATCCACAAGCACGGGCACATCAGCGCCCAGCACCTCGGACTCGAAGTTGTCGTCCGTGAACTCCGTCACATGCTCGCTGGCCATGGGGTGTGGTCTCCTTCGCGGTGTTGCGCGCCGCCGCTCGGGCGGTCCATGATCCTAGACCGGACGGACCTCCGCTTCGCCCGAGGCCCGCATGGAGGCCCAGGCGGCGTCAAGCGCCTCGCGGTGGGGGGCGACGTGGTGCACCCGAAAGATCCGGGCGCCCCGCTCCAGGTGGCGCACGCTCAGTGCCAGGCTTCCGCTGAGGCGTTCGCCCGGGGTGGAATCCCGCCCCAGACTGACCCGCCCAACAAAGCTCTTGAGGCTCAGTGCGCTCAGCACCGGGCGCCCGAGCGTCAGCAGCTCCCCCGTGCCCTCCATCAGCTCCAGGTTCTGCTCCACGCTCTTGCCAAATCCCAGGCCCGGGTCGAGCACCACGCGGCCCGCGTCCACGCCCGCCCCGAGCGCGGCGCGCAGGCGCTCGGCGAGCGCGTCGCGCACGTCGGTGACCACGTCGTCGTACGCGGGTGGGCGCTCGTACCGGTCGGAGAACGAGTCCTGATCGGGGGCGCGCAGCCGGTGCATGAGCACCAGGCCGCACGCCTTCTCCGCCGCCAGCGCGAGCATCGATTCGTCTTCGGTCCCGGCGCTGACGTCGTTGATCGCGTCGGCGCCCGCGTCGATCGCGGCGCGGGCGACGGGGGCGAGCGTGGTGTCCACGCTGATGGGCGCGTCGATCCCCGCGTCCCGGATCGCGGCGACGCTCGGCACGACGCGCGCGATCTGCTCATCGGCGGGAACGCGTCGGGCGCCGGGGCGCGTCGACTCGCCGCCGATGTCGAGCAGATCGGCGCCCTCATCGATCGCGCGGCGCGCGTGCTCGGCGACGAGGGCGGGCGTGGCGAGCTGGCCGCCGTCGCTGAAGCTGTCGGGCGTCACGTTCAGGATCGCCATGATCCGAGGGCGGTCGAGCGTCATCGGACGATCGCGCGCGGGTTCCCAAGCGTGCTGGTGCATCCGGTCTCCAAAAACGGAAGGGGCCGGCCCGACACGGACCGGCCCCGAACGATTGTGTCGGCGTGTCGCGGAGTCTACTCGCCGGTCACGCCGCCCATGCCCATCCCGCCCATCTGCTGGGCGAGCGGGGCGAGGGTGTAGATCGTCTTGATCACCTCGTTGGGCACGATCAGACGCGAGCGGACACCCCCCGAGTCGGTGGTCACCCCAAGGGCGACGGGCGGCATCGGGTCGAAGCTCGGGACCTGGTCCGCGACGCCCATCATGAGCAGGAAGGGGCCGACCGTCTTGCCCACCTGGTCGAGCGCCAGGTACCCCTCGAACGTCCGCCCCTCGGGCATCAGCGGCAGCACCCGCTCGAGCATCGCGTTGGAGGTCAGGCCCGTCCCGCCCTTGGCGCTCTCGATCGCCTTGGTCATGAACGCCTCCGAGCGGGAGAAGGTGTGGACCATCCCCCCGTCGGCCGCGGCGACAAACCCGCGCGGGCCCTTGCCCGCGGCGCCGAACATCGCCTGCGTGATCATCTGCGGGTCCGGGCCGAAGCCGCCGGCGCCGGCGCTGTCGGGGAGCTGGACGTCCATGTTGATCGCGTACGCGCTGACGGGAACGCCCGCGATGGTCTTGGCGCCCTGGTCGAACTCGGTGTTGTACGAGACGCCGCCGACGGTCGAGCCGTCCGCCGCGGTGAGGGTCTGCTTGAACTCGTCGATCAGTCCGCCGGCGTCATCGGTGCGGGCGTAGATGACCGTGTTGGCCATGATGCCGGTCATCATGAGGCCGGGGTTGGCGCCCACGACGCCGGAGAGGCCGGTCGAACGATCGATCAGGTGGGCCATGCCGACGTTCTGCTTCGCGTCGGCGCCCTGCTCGCCCGCGGCGGCCTTGACGCTCTCACCCAGCTCGCGGAGCTTGGGGGCGGAGGTGTCGATGGCCCACGCGGCGTAGTAGTCCACGGCGGGGAGGCGGGAGATGAGCTGCTCGCTCGTCCCCTGCTGGGTGAAGTACGTCGCCGACTCCGAGCCGTCCTTGAACTGCAGGCCGAAGTCGAGGGCGAGGCCGACGTCGGTGACGCTCAGGCCCATCACGCCCACGCGCGCATCACGCAGCACGGCCTCCTGCGCTCGCTCGGAGAGGCTCAGCAGATTGTTCCCGGCGCCCCCGAGCATCTCCGCCTGGCCCGCCGCCTGCTCGCGCCCCGCGTCCATCCCCTCGCGGAGCATCGGGGAGAGGATCGGGATGTCGGCGATGATGGTGATGTCCGCGCCGTCGGCGATGCGGGCGCCGTTGGTCCCGAGACGCTGAGCGTGCGCCGCGAGGCGACCGTTCTCGGCGTTGTACGCGCCCACGAGGTCGGCGTTGTCACCCAGGAGGGCGTACCCGCCGTTGAGGTTCCGGGCGCGGACCTCGTTGCCCTGCATGTTGAGGGTGGTGATCGCCGCGCTCGCGTCCCCCCCCATCACGGAGGCGAACTCGTTGTAGTCGCTCACCGGCGCGACGACGAGCACGTCCGGATCCCCCTGCCCGTTCTCGGGCGGGTAGACCAAGACCGTCATCGAGCCGTTGCGGTCGATGCCGGGCATCGAGACCATCATGTTCATCATCTGCGGCGCCATCCGCGCCTGGCCCTCGAGGCCGATGGCGCCCGCCGCGGCGTCGAGCTTGTCGATCAACGCCCCGACATCGCGGACCGAGATCACCAGCGGGGTATCACCCGGGACCAGGTCGAGTGATGCGGGGGGCGCCCCCAACGCGGGCCAGGCCATCGCCAGACCGCTGGCGGCGCTGAGCATCAGGGCTCGGGTCTGAGTCGTCTTCGTGCGCATCAATCGGGTCCTTTCCTCGTGGGCGCACGCCCTCCCGATCCGTCCGGGGGGCGTCGTGGTCTCTCGCTTGAGGCGCGGCCATACCAGGGGCCGGCGCCTGCCTCGATCCATTGTTACGTCTTTGCCGCGCCCGCGTTACAGAACCTGACACGCTGCCCGGGAGAGAAGGCTCGGAGAGGGGACTCAGGCCGCAGATCCGGTCTGGGCCTCGTCCTCCTCCTCTTCCTCTTCTTCCTCCTCTTCGTCTTCCTCGTCGTACGCCTCGTCCTCGTCCAGGATCGGGTTCCCGTCCTCGTCGAGGGGGTTCCCGTCCGCGTCACACGGGTTCCCGTCCTCGTCGACGTACTCGTACTCGTATTCCTCGTCCTCTTCCTCGACCTCGTCTTCCGCCTCTTCGTCTTCCTCGTCTTCCTCGTCCTCTGCCCCGTCGTCCTCGGCGTCCTCCTCCTCGTACGCGTCGTCCTCGTCGACGGGCTCCTCGTCTTCCTCTTCGAGGTCTTCCTCCTCGAGGTCCTCATCCGCGTCTTCGACCTCGGCGTCGTCCTCGGCCTCGACCTCGTCCTCCAGCTCGGCCTCGGGCTCCGGCTCGTCTTCCTCCTCGGTCGCCTCGGGCTCGTCATCGTCCACGCGGAACGGGGGCGCCTCGGTTGACTCGTTGGAAGGGGTCGTCGCCTCGCCGTCGAACAGAGGCGGCTGATCGGGGTCGCCCCCCGCCTCGATCCGCGCGATCTCCGCCTCGTTGAAGGCCTTCATCGCCTCCCACTCCGCCTCGGTGATGAGCACGTCGCGCGCCACCGAGCCCTTGTGGTCCGAGATGATTCCCGCGATGCCCATCAGGTCGATCAGGCGGCTCGCCCGCGTGTACCCGATCGCGAGGCGGCGCTGCAGGAGGCTGACGCTGCCGCGCTTCGTCTCGAGCACGATCTCGACCGCCCGGTCGAACATCGGGTCTTCCTGCGCCGCCTTGAGCGACGCCGAGGAGTTGTTCTGGCTCTCGTAGATGCGGTCCTCGTCCGCGTCTCCCGAGCGGAGCTGCACGAGCTGGCGCTCGAAGCTCGGGGCGGCGATGTCCTTGAGGAACTTGACCGCGCGCCGGATCTCCTTGTCGTCCACCAGCGTGCCCTGCGCCCGGCTGAGCTTGTGGCTCGAGGGCGAGAGGTAGAGCATGTCGCCCTGTCCCAGCAGCAGCTCGCCCCCCTTCTGGTCCAGCACGATCCGGCTGTCCATCCCCGACGCGACCTTGAACGCGACGCGGCAGGGCATGTTCGACTTGATCAGGCCCGTCACCACGTTCGCCTGCGGACGCTGCGTCGCGAGGATGAGGTGGATGCCCACCGCACGCGCCTTCTGCGCGATGCGGATGATCGAGCCCTCGACCTCCTTGTTGGTCATCATCAGGTCGGCCAGCTCGTCGATGATGAAGACCATGTAGGGCAGCTTGCGCGGGACACGCGCGCCCTGCTCCTCCGTCTCGATCTCCAGACGCTCCTTGAGTTCCTCCCACTCCAGGTCGTTGTACGCCGCGATGTCGCGCACACCTGCGTCCGCCAGCAGCTCGTACCGCTCGTCCATCTTCGTGACGGCCCACTCCAGGATCGCCGCGGCCTTGCTCATCTCCGTGACCACCGGGCACATCAGGTGCGGGATGTCCCGGAACTGGCTCATCTCGACCATCTTCGGATCGACGAGCACCAGCTTCAGCTCGTTGGGCTTCTTCGTGTAGAGGAAGCTCATGATGATCGTGTTCATGCAGACCGACTTGCCCGAGCCCGTCGTGCCCGCGATGAGCATGTGGGGCATCTTGGTCAGGTCCGCGATCAGCGGCTCGCCCGAGGCGTCCTTGCCCAGGAACATCGGGAGCTTCATCTTCGAGAACCGCTCCCGGTTGCTCATCAGCTCGCGCAGGCGCACCTTCTCCTTGGTCGGGTTCGGGATCTCGACGCCGACGGTGTCGCGTCCCTCCATGTTCGAGACGATCCGGATGTTGACCGCCTTGAGCTGGCGGGCGATGTCGGAGGAGACCGCGTTGATCGCCGCGACCTTCGTCCCCGGCGCGAGCTTGAGGTGGTAGAGGGTGATCACCGGGCCGGACTCGATGTCCACGACCTCGCCGTCGATCTTGTACTGCTGCAGCGCGCTCTCCAGGGCCGCGCCCTGCTCCTGCACCAGCTCGCGCAGGCGGTCGTCGAAGTCCTCCTCCGGCTCCTCCAGGATGTCGAGCGTCGGGAACTTGTACCCCTCAAGCTCGACCGTGTTCTGCAGGTCGGAGAGGTCCTCCTCCGTCGCCAGCTGACGCGTGGCGCTGCTGAACCGGACCGGGAGCTTGGCGATCTTCTCACGCAGCTGCTCCTGCGTGAAGATCTGCGGCGCCCCGGGGAGGTCGTCGTCTTCCTCGTCCTCCTCCTCGTCCTCGTACTCGTACTCGTCGTCTTCCTCGTACTCCCCGTCCTCCTCGTACTCCCCCTCGGGATCTTCTTCGTACTCGTCCTCGTACTCGTACTCCTCGTCGTCCTCGTACTCCTCCTCGATCTCCATCGGGGTCGGAACGACCCGCACGCGCTTCTTCTTCGCCCGCGGGGTCGGCTCGATCTCGACCAGGTCGTCGTCGATGTCGTTGAGACGCACGCGGATCGGCTTGCGATCCTTGAGCATCCCTCGCAGCCCACCGATCAGCCCCCCCGAGGCCCGGGCCACGCCCCCGGCCATCTCTCCCGCCGCGCGCCCGCTCACCTCCGCCGCCGCCCGCGTCCCGTACGCCGCGGGCATGAGCACGCGGTAGAGCGCCATCGGCGCCTGCCAGAGCAGGCGGTCGCACGCCACGAGCAGGCCGACCGCGGTCAGCAGGCCCATCCAGAGGAGGGTGCCCCCGACGGCGAAGCGGGGAACCAGCTCACCCACGATCGCCACGCCCGCGGTCCCTCCCATCAGCCCGGGAAGGGGCCCGCCCTCGGGCCAGGCGACGCTCGAGAGCCCGCACGCCGCCCCGGTGAGCATCAGGATGCCCACGAGGCGCAGCGCGATCGCCCCCATCGGCTGGCGCATGGCGCTCAGAATGAGTCCGGCGCCGGCAAAGAGCATGGGCACGATCACCCCGATGCCCAGCACCTTGAGGGCGTGGTACGCCACATGCGAGCCGGCCAGCCCACACCAGTTGCTCGCCGGGTCATTGGTCGGCCAGACGCTGTGGCTGGGCGGGTCCGCCGGCGAGAAGCTCAGCAGGCTCGTCGCCAGGAAGGCCCAGCAGGCGAGGGCGAGCACCCAGAGCAGGGCGCCCCCGACGCTGTAAGTGCCTTCAAAGGCGTCGCTTGTGTCGGACACCCGGTAGGGGCGTCCCTTCTTGGCGCTGGTTTTCTTTTTCGAGGGCATATCGCATGCAGGTATCGGCCCGCCTGCCTTGAGAAACCCACATTCCGCCCGTCCCGTGGGACGTTTGGCCCCTCCCGGGGAATCAGAGCGGTCCCTCGCTCGGCACGCCGTCCACCAAACGCCGGATCATCAGCGGGTTCTCGTCCTGCAACTCCGGCGGGAGCTGGGCCTTGGGCGCGTTCTGGTAGCAGACCGCCCGCCGCCAACGCTCGATCGCCCTCGGCCCCACGGCGGTGGTGTGGGGCTGGTTCGAGGCCGGGTATGGCCCCCCGTGCACCATCGAGGTGCAGACCTCCACCCCCGTCGGCACGCCGTTGAACACGATCCGCCCCACCCGGTGCGCCATCGTCTCGCTCAGCCGGGTGAGCAGGCGCCCGTCATACTCATCCCCCCAGATCGAGGCGGTGAGGCTGCCCAGGATCGCTCCCGCCCCGTCCATCAGCCCCTGCTCCCCGTTGCAGAGCACGACGATGGCGCTGGGGCCGAACGTCTCGACCTGCAGGGTCGGGTGGTGCAGAAAGGTCTTCAGGTCGGTCATGAAGAGGGCGGGCGCCCCCTCGGCCTTGCGCAGGGCCGAGCGCTCACCCGCCGCGGGCACGCTCCCCCCCAGCAGACGCACGCCCTCGACCTTGTTGGTCTGGTGCAGCCGCTTCGTGTAGTTGTCCGCGATCCGACGGGCGAGCATCGTCTCGGGCATCCGATCCGCCAACTGATTCATCAGGGACTTCGCAAACCGGTCCGCGGCTTCCGACTCGTTGACAAAGATCAGCCCGGGGGAGGTGCACATCTGCCCCACGGCGTTGGTCATCGACCCGGCGATCCGCTCGGCGATCCGCTCGGCGTCCTTCTCCATCGCACTCGGGCAGATGAAGATCGGGTTCGTCGAGCCCATCTCCGCAAAGACCGGGATCGGGTCGTCCCGCTCGCTCGCGATCCGCGCCAGCGCCATTCCCCCGCCGACCGAGCCGGTGAAGCCGACCGCCCGGATCGCCTGATGACGCACCAGGCGGGCCCCGATCTCCTTCTCACGCTTCCCCCCCGCGTGCAGGAAGGCGAAGACCCCCGGATCCATCGAGCACTCCGCCACGGCGTCCACCACCGCCCGGGCGACCATCTCCCCCGTTCCCGGGTGCAGCGGGTGCCCCTTGACGACCACCGGGCAGGCCGCGGCGAGCGCACTGGCCGTGTCTCCCCCCGCGGTCGAGTACGCCAGCGGAAAGTTGCTCGCGCCGAAGACGGCCACCGGCCCGAGGGGGCGGAGCATCGAACGCAGGTCGGGCTTCGGCGCCGGGCGGCGCGCCGGGGCGCCCCGATCGATCGTCGCCCGGACCCAGTCCCCCTGGCGGATGATGTGCGCGAAAAGCAGCATCGTGGAGGTGGTGCGTTCACGCTCGGCGCGCAGGCGCGTCACGCTCAGGCCCGTCTCCTTGCCGGCGATCTCCAGCAGGCTCGGGCCCAGATCTGAGATGTTCTGCGCGATCCGTTCGAGCAGGGTCGCCCGGGCCTCCCCCGAGCTTGGCCCGAAGGTCCCGAACGCGTTCCAGGCGTCCGACGCCGCACGGTCGATCTCCTCGTCCGTCGCCGGGTGGTACTCGATCCCGATCGCCTTGCCCGAGCAGGGGTCCTCGGCGAAGAAGAGGTCCACCTTGGGCGACGGCCCGCCGGACTTGCCGCCCACGAGGCTCCGCCCCTCGATGATCTCGAGTGCCCTGCTCCTGGTGGAGAATGCCCCGCCGGTCTGCGTCGCCATGCTCGCTCCTTCGTCCCGCCGATTCACGATCGTCCCGATCCGGCCCGGACTCTGGCCGAAACTCTATGTGTCGCGTCCTGTTCGGTATACTGTCGGGTCATGCCCGCCAGAGTCCGCTCATACCTGCTCCAAGGGGTTGACGCGTCGATCTGTGAGATTGAAGTCGACGTGGACGACACCGGCATGGAGAAGCAGATCATCGTCGGCCTGCCCGACACCGCCGTCCGCGAGTCGCTCGAGCGTGTTCGCTCCTCGATGAGCAACGCGGGGTACCCCTTCCCGCGCGGCAAGGCGGTGATCAACCTCGCCCCCGCCGACGTCCGCAAGGAGGGCCCGCTCTACGACCTGCCCATCGCCGTGGGCATGCTCATCGCGCAGGGCGTGGCCCACGACGCCGCCGGTGGGCTCGACCCGAGGCGGACGATGTTCGCCGGGGAGCTGGCCCTCGACGGGCGGGTGCGTCCGATCCGGGGCGCGATCGCCGCCGCGGTCCTCGCGCGCGACCGGGGCCTCGAGTCCATCGTCGTCCCCGCGGACAACGCGGGGGAGGCGGCGGTGGTGGAGGGGGTCAACGTCTTCGGCGTGCGCACGCTCACGGAAGTTCTCGGCCTGCTCTCCGGGCATCTCGACGCCGACCCCGTGCAGTCGCCCGACGTGCGCGCGATGCTCGAACGGGCCCGGGCGCCCGTGGACTTCGCCGAGGTGCGCGGGCAGGAGGCGGTCAAACGCGCCATCGTGATCGCCGCCGCGGGCGGGCACAACCTGCTCATGCTCGGCCCGGCGGGCTCGGGCAAGACGATGATGGCCAAGGCGCTGCCCGGCGTCATGCCTCCCCTCACGCCCGACGAGGCGATCGAGATCACGCGGATCTACTCCGCCGCGGGGGAGCTTCCGCCCGGGAAGAGCCTCGTGACGACGCGCCCGGTCCGCACGCCGCACCACACCGCCTCCTCGCCCGCCATCGTCGGTGGTGGGGTGGTCCCGCGGGCCGGGGAGATCAGCCTGGCGCACAAGGGCGTGCTCTTCCTCGACGAGCTGCCCGAGTTCTCGCGCGACGTGCTCGAGACGCTCCGCCAGCCCATGGAGGACCACGTTGTCACCATCGCCCGCGCCCACGCGTCCGTGCGTTTCCCCGCCAGCTTCATGCTCGTCGCCGCGATGAACCCCACGCCCCGCGGCGACATCGCCCCCGGCGAGGTCGGCAAGCGCGAGATGGAGCGCTACCTGGGGCGCATCTCCGGCCCGCTGCTCGACCGGATCGACATCCACGTCGAGGCGCCCGCGGTTCCGTGGAAGCAGCTCAGCGCCGAGCCGACGGGAACGAGCACGGCCCAGATGCGCGAGCAGGTCGCCGGCGCCCGGGCCTTCCAGGCCGAGCGTCAGGGCGCCGGCACGCCCAACGCCCGTCTGAGCGGCAGGCAGCTCGACACCCACGCCGCGATGACCGACGAGGCGCGCGCGCTGCTGGGCGAGGCGATCACCGGCCTGGGCCTGAGCGCCCGGGCGTATGACAAGGTCCGCCGCCTGGCGCGCACGATCGCGGACCTCGAAGCGGCGCCGGTCATCGCCCCGGACCACGTCGCCGAGGCGTTGGGGTACCGGTTGCTTGATCGACGGGTGTAAGCCCTACGGCCCCTCGTGCCCGTGCCCGTCGGCGTCGTTGTCGTGGGCGTGCGTCGTCCCGTCCGCGTGCCGGTGCAGGTTCTGGCCTCGCCCCATGCCGATCGGCTCGTCGCAGTGCGGGCACTGGTCGGGCAGACGGTCGTGCTCGAGCGTGGGGACGTTCTTCAGGCAGCTCGGGCAGGGGTTGGCCCGGACCGTGGTGCGCTTCCCGCACTCCGGGCAGGGAACGTACCCGTCGTTGGCCTCGGACAGCTCCTGAAACTCGGCGAGGGTGACGTCGAACTCCGAGCCGCAGTCCACGTTCCGGCAGACCCAGAAGGAGAGGCGGTCGAGCCCCTCGGCCGGTCCCTGCCCGCGCAGGTTGATGATCGTCATCACCACGGCGCCGGCGAACCCGGCGCCCGCGATCCCGCTCAGGATCAGGTCTTTCTTCGTCATGCAAGCTGGCTCCGGGTGAGGCTGGCGCGTGCCAGGCGGCAAGTGTGGGGCGGCGAGGGGGCTGCGTTGGGGCGTTGAGGCTGGGGCGTGACCGGCCGCGGGATCAGGGCACGTACTCCTCGTTCTCCCAGAACTCCTCGTGTCCGATGTAGTCGTTGTTCCAGCGCCGGCGCGACTTCTCGTTCGGCGCCGTCAACTCCTCGTAGCTCATCCGATCCGCGTGCCCGTCGGTGAAGAGCACGTTGGACCCCTCCGCGTGCCGGTCGCTCGGGCGGGCGAAGCGGTTGGTCGAACTCGGGTTGATCCAGTGGTCGCTCCCCCCCTCCGGGCTGGTGTCGGCGATCGCGATCATGTCCGCGGTGCTGACGATCCGCTGCTCGGGGATGCCGTCCCACGCGTAGTGATCCACGTGCCCCCCCAGGCCGAACATCTCGTTGGTGACGAACCACTCCACGCCCCACTCGTTGTACCCGTAGGTCCCGAAAAGCTGGTTCAGGCGGGGCAGCTCGTTCTCGAAGTACCCGAACCGCGCCGTCTGCGCCTGCTCGGCGTTCTGCGCCCACCAGCTCGTGGGCAGGTACCGCGGCTTCCAGTGGAAGTCCTCGTACGTCGAGGGGCAGTTGAAGATCTCGGTGTTGTCCGTCTCGAACGTGTGCTCACGGATGATCGGCTGCCAGACGTAGTAGAACCGCACCCCGATCTGGATGTGCCCCGCGGTGTAGTTCCCGTTGTTGTCGATCACGAAGCTCTGGAGCCCCGTGCCCTGCTGCTTGAGGTTGTTCAGACAGAGGAGCGATTTGGCCGATTCTCTCGCGCTGCCCAGCGCCGGCAGCAGGATCGAGATCAACAACGCGATGATCGCGATGACCACCAGCAGCTCAATCAACGTGAACGCGCGGCGAGACCTGTGCATGACAAACGCCCTCGACGAGATCGGGTTTTTGGAACCAGCTCAGCGGAGAGACCTCCCCGCCCGTCGGCCACGACCGGCCACGACCCGACCAGTATGCCCGAAACCCGCCCCCGATGCGAGCGGCTTTCACCCCGTTGGCGTCCCGGACGCCGCGCACTACGCTTGAGACCCTGATAGCCCCACCATCCTGACGATTCGGCGCGGCCGCGCCCCGGAGCGAGCGATGCGATCCACCAACCCCCTTCTGACCCTCATCTCCCTCGGCGCCCTCGCCCTGGTCGGCGCCTGCCGGGCCCCCCAGCCCGCCGATTCCGCCCCGACCGGGGACCCGGAACGCAAGCTCGGCGCCTTCGACGCCTCCGAACGCCGGGCGGGTGATGGGAACATCTTCGCCGCCCTCGACCTGCCCACCCCCACCGAGGTCCGCCTCGGCTCAGGCGCCCCCGGCCCGGACTACTGGCAGCAGCGCGTGGACTACCGCATCGACGCGACCCTCGACGCCGAGGCCCGTCGCCTCGACGCCTCGATGCACGTCACCTACCACAACAACTCGCCCCACCAGCTCGACTTCCTCTGGATCCAGCTCGAGCAGAACCTCTTCACCCCCGATTCCTGCGGCGCCCTCTCGCGCAACCCCGGGGGCGTCATGAAGCAGCTCGACGGCGTCAACGCCGGCTACGACCTGGGCACGGTCTCCGTTGATGGCCAGGAGCTTGAGGTCCACGTCTACGACACGCTCGCGCGCGTCGAGCTGCCCGAGCCCATCGACCCGGGCGCCACCTTCGAGTTCGATCTCGACTACGCCTTCGACATGCCCCCGCACCTCCGGCGGATGGGAAGCGAAGAGGTCGAAGACGGCGTCATCTTCGAGTACGCCCAGTGGTACCCGCACGTCTGCAAGTACGACGACGTCTCCGGATGGAACACCATGCCCTATCTCGGCACGGGCGAGTTCTACACGGATTTCGGTGACTTTGAGGTCAGCCTCACCGTCCCCGCGAGCCACCTCGTCGGCGCCACCGGCCGGCTGCTCAACCCCGAAGAGGTGCTCACGAGCGAGCAGCAGGACCGCCTGAACGCCGCGATGACCAGCGCCGAGCCGGTCGTGATCCGTTCCGCGGATGAGGTCAACGACTCGCTCTCTCGCCCGCGCGGGCGGGACACCCTGACCTGGCGCTTCCGGGCCGAGGACGTGCGCACGTTCGCCTGGGCCAGCTCCGAAGCGTTCATCTGGGACGCGTGCACCGCGACGATCAAGGACCTGGACGGCAATGACCGGGACGTGCTCTGCCAGAGCCTCTACCCGCGCGAGGCCGAGGTGTGGGGGCCGGATCACGCCGACGGCGGCTCCACCCGGTACGTCAAGCACTCGATCGAGCACTACTCCAAGACCCTCTACCCGTACCCCTACCCCTCGATGATCAACGTCAACGGACCCGAGGGCGGGATGGAGTACCCGGGGATCGTCTTCTGCGGCGCGCGCACCAACCCCAAGGGGCTCTTCGGCGTCACCGACCACGAGGTCGGGCACTCCTGGTTCCCCATGATCGTCAACACCAACGAACGCAGGCACGTCTGGATGGACGAGGGCTTCAACTCGTTCATCAACATGTACTCGAAGGCCGCGTGGTACGGGGGCGAGGTGGACTACGCCCGGTACCGCCAGCAGACCATGCAGATGGCCCGCGAGACCAACCCGATGCCTGTCGCGACCACGCCCGACCAGATGTGGTCGCGCTGGGTCGGGCGCCTGGGCTACCGCAAGCCCGCGTACGGGCTCTTCCTGCTCCGCGAGGTGATCCTCGGCCCCGAGCGGTTCGACACCGCCTTCCGCGGGTACGTGCACCGCTGGGCGTTCAAGAGCCCGCAGCCGTCAGATTTTTTCCGTTCCATGGAGGACGCCGCCGGGGCCGACCTGGCCTGGTTCTGGCGTGGCTGGTTCCTCGAAACCTCCCCCTTCGACCAGTCGATCGATGACGTGGTGGTGGACGACCAGGGCATGGCCAGCGCCACGCTCACCAACCACAAGGACCTGGTCCTTCCCGTCATCATGCGGGTGACCTACGACGACGCGAGCGTGGAGGACCGGGTGCTCCCCGTCGAGATCTGGTTCTCGACCAACCGGTGGCGGACCTGGTGGCCGACCGGGGGACGCTCGGTGCGAAAGGTCGAACTGGATCCGGAGGGCGTGCTGCCCGACGAGGACCGCGCGAACAACGTGTGGGGTGGGTAAGTCAGTCTGTTTGGAGAGTGTCCGGGCTGGCAAACCCCTCAATTGGGTTCCTGCGAAGCCAGGGAGGGGCGCGGAAAAACCGGCCTGAGACGTTTGGAGGGGCGTTTTGGAGACGATTTCGCCCAATCGCGCAAATCTTGCCCACCTTTCCACGCCGATCACGGAACAGTGGGGGTGGGAACGCGGATTACTATGTGGCGGCTTGATCCGCCCCTCTCCTGCGTCATCGGAAGCGCTCAAGGATGGCGCAAGGACAACCCTCCAGCCGAGTACAGACTCGGACGGAGAAATTGCCTCTTGGATTCAGGCACAGGCCTGAGCAGGGGGCCGGGCGAGCGATCGCCTGTATGCAATCGACACTCCCCCCCTTCCCGACCTTCGGGTCGGGACACCGGATGGGCGGGCTGCTCAAGCGTTTCCTCGCGGCTGGCAGCTCGCCTGTCCTTTTTTTAGTTCTACTTCATGTTCTAGCGTTGGCGTCCTGTGCATTCGAGTCCTGAAACTCAAAAACACAAGAAACTTACGCTATCTTGCCTGTCTTCACACGCGAAAGCTCATGCGGCCATCAGCGTGAGCAGGGCCGAGATCACCCAGAGGGCGACGCCCGCGTACACGCCCGAAATCAGGTCGTCGAGCAGCACCCCCCAGCCCCCTCGGACACGCTGAATCCCCCGTGCGGGGGGGGCGATTTCTTTGAAGATATCGAAGCATCTGAAAAGCAGAAAGGCCGCCAGAAGGGCGATCGGGGCCCGGGCGGGGTCCTTTAGAAGGGCGGGAGGGGCGAGCAGCAGCGTCACGCACATCCCGGCGACCTCGTCGGCGACGACGTTGGACGGGTCCTTGCCCCAGCGGGCCTCGGCGTGGTCCCCCAGGACGATGCACGCCCCGGCAAACAGGAGCAGCATGGCAAGCAACGCCCCGAACCAGACGCCCGGGGAGGCCCCCAACGCGAGCAGGGCGCCCGCGAGCAGGACGGGGGGCAGCGAGCCCCACGTGCCCGACGCGGGGCGGAGGGTTCCGAGCCCGAAGACCGTCAGGAGCTGAAACCCGGCCCAGAGTTGCGGATCGTCGCGGTGGGTGTCTGCCGTCATGCGACCACTTTACCCCGCGATCAGGGCGCGTGGATCAGCCCGCGCCCGGCGCGAACGCCTTTGACCAGGTAGGGCAGGCAGGAGGCGAGCGTCACCAGGACCGTCGCCCAGACGCTCAGATCGATCATCCAGCGGCCGAACGTTCCCGGCGCGACGTCGGCGAGCGCCAGCAGAAGCAGGACCAGCGGAACGACCGCGGACTGGAGCACCATCTTGAGTTTGCCCGCCAGATCGGCGGAGAAGTCGATCCCCTGGGACTCGAAGAATCCGCGCACGGAGGTCACCAGCAGCTCACGCGCGAGAAGCAGGACCGCCATCCAGGGCGCCACGCCCGAGGTCTGCCACCCGCGGGTTCCCTCGCCCAGAAGGGGGGGCTGATGAAAGAGCGGTCCGGCGAGGGTGACGAACGCGCCCAGGACGAGAATCTTGTCGGCGAACGGGTCCATGATGCGACCGAACTTGCTGATGGCGTTCCACTTGCGCGCGAGATGCCCGTCGAGGGCGTCGGTCGCGGCGGCGATCACGAAGAGCGCCATCGCGCCGAGGAGCACACCCCTTCGGCGGTCGTCCGGCTCGCTCCAGGGGTGGGCGGCGGTGCGCAGGCCGATTTCGATCAGGGCGAAGAAAGCCCCGGCGAGAAGCAGGCGACCGATGGTCAGCGCGTTGGGGATTCTCGCCCGGATTCCGGTGGCGGGGGGGCGTGAGGGGGCCTGGTCATCGGGCGGTGGCATC
>MRWG01001322.1_pt1 | contig 16533 bp, 17 predicted proteins | sample 1013341 | NCBI WGS metagenome assembly MRWG01 (sample SAMN06117577, study PRJNA244670) | biofilm metagenome | biome: Water; feature: Cathode Biofilm; material: Biofilm; isolation source: microbial consortium enriched at the cathode of a solar microbial fuel cell | place: USA: District of Columbia ... | reverse complement strand
GCGAATCTTCGCAGCCGTTGCCGACGTGGTCGAACAAGACCCAACCGGTTCGTCGTTCGGAGCCTCCGGTGGGGGCGAAGCAGACGAGGTCTGATTAATGGCGTCGCAGTCCTAGCGCGTGGATGCGCTACTCAGACAACGTGCATTGAGCGGCCTGCGGGTGGCCCCCCTGAATCTCATCTTTCAGGTTGATCACGGCAACTCTTGCCGCCCCTCCATTCTTTGGCCATTCAATCGCGAATACACCGCCGGGTAGCTCAAGTGCCGCCCGGTAGGTAGTTTCGGTTTTCTCCGTCGGTGCGATTTGCCCGAAGACACCCAGGCTGCCTTCGATGTAGGTTGTGCCGTCGGCATAGGTCAAGCTGAAAGGCTGTCCTACGCGACCGGTCCAGGTGCAATCGTAGTGCGCTAATTCCGCCGCCGCCGGTTGCACGAATGCGGACAAGAGACATGCGCCTGTAAACAGGCTGCGCCCCAACCAAACTGACCGAGTGCCTCGTTTACTGAAGACTGGTTTTTTCTCTCTGGATCTAACGGGCATGGCTTATCCTCGCTAAGGTTAATTCCGGCAGGTTCTCGCAAAACAAAACCTACCGATCGGTGACTGGCCGTGCCACCGGTGGCTTGGCGTCATCTTAGGGACATGCTACCAGCATCATGCGGCTTTTGTGATCGAAAGGATTATCCGCATGCAAGCTGGAAATGCAGCCCTGACACGTGGCGACCGCGTTCCAAATTTCCTTCTACCGGGGCTCGATGACAAGCTCTGGGTCTTCTACGACAAGGTCCGCGGCAAGCGAAACCTGCTCGTACTGCATCCGGCGGGCGAGGGGACGGTTGTTGAGGTGATCGAGGGAATAGAAGCTGCTCTGCCAGCGCTGGGGAAGGCGGACATCGATCCATTTTTACTACTGGTGGGGACGGAGGCTACCATCCGGGCGGATATCTCAAAGCTCTCCAGACAGCCGTCATTCATGGTGTTTCAAGATATAGAGGGGAAGGTTTATCCCGTGTTGGCCAGAGCTTTCGGGCGCGGCCCAGAACAGGCCCTTGCTCTGCTCCTGGATGAAAATCAACGGGTCTTGGAGGACCTTGGGGCTCCGGATGCGCAGGTTCCGGCAATGGCGTTGGCCAGCAGCGAGAAGCAACCCAGGCTTGGACGAACGGGAACGCTTGACAGTGTTGCCCCTGTCTTGATCGTCCCCAACGTGCTTGATGACGCAACCTGCGACGCCTTAATTGATCGTTGGCACAAGTTGGGGCATATCGAAGGGCTTGCGCAAAGCCGTGACGCGCAGGGGCGTGCAAAAGTGCTGGTGGCGCATGAAACGAAAAAGCGGCGGGATCACAGGATCACAGACGCAGCGGTAGCGCGGGATCTTTCGCAGTTAATCGGGCGTAGAATTGCGCCGGAACTGAGCAAGAGTTTCGGACTTGAAGGCTTTGCCTTCGATCACTTCGTAGTGACTTGCTACGCTGCCGAGCGCGGCGATTACTTTCGACCGCACCGTGACAATACGACAAAGGAAACTCAGGACCGGTTGTTCGCGATGACTTTGAATCTCAACACGGATGACTATGAAGGGGGCGGTCTGCATTTTCCGGAGTATGGACCTACCCACTATGCGCCACCGCGCGGTGGGGCGATTTTGTTCCCCTGTTCGTTGATACACGAGGCGACTCCCGTCACCAAAGGGCATCGGTTCACGTTGTTGAGTTTTCTGCGTCGCCCTCAAAAATCTGCGAACCTGAGCCCAATCGGTATCTGGGGTGCCGGACGTCCTAAATCGACCCCAGGATAGGCTGGCGAAGTTTTCATGCAGATAGGAGTACGTGGAGGTGGTTCAACAACTTCCAGCGAGAGTTGGCGATGAACTCAGTGAGGTCGACACCCCTACCTTGATCGTCGATCTGGACGCCTATGAGCGCAATCTTGGCCTAATGGCCAGTATTGTCGGCGACTCAGGTAAGGCTTTTCGCCCTCACGCCAAGACGCACAAGTCACCCGTCATTGCATTGGATCAAATGGCCTTGGGCGCCGTTGGTGTTTGTTGCCAGAAACTGTCGGAGGCTGAAATCCTATGGCAGGGCGGCGTACGCGATATCCTGATCGCGAATGAAGTCGTCGGTGAGCTGAAACAACGGCGCCTTGCCAAGCTCGCCCGTTCGATGCGCCTGACTGTTTGCGTGGATGATATCGAAAACCTCAGAAGCTTGAACCAGGCAGCCGAGGAGGCCGACAGTATTGTATCGGTTTTGGTTGAAGTGGATGTAGGTGGCGGGCGTTGCGGCGTGACGCCGAACGAGGCCGGCAATCTTGCCGCTGCCGCCGCAGATAGTCCGGCCCTGCGGTTTGCTGGAATACAGGCCTATCACGGAAGCGCGCAGCACTTGCGATCAGTGCAGGAACGTCAATCCGTTGTGGCCAAAGCTGCGAATCTTGCCGAATCCGCGAAAGCAGAAATTGAAGCGCGGGGTTTGGTTTGTCAGACCGTCACCGGTGGCGGAACAGGAACGCTTTTGCAGGACATTGAGCACCCGATCTGGACCGAACTGCAATGCGGATCCTACATTTTCATGGATGCGGACTATGGTCGCAATCGCGATGCGCGCGGCGCACCCTACGCTTTGTTCGAGAACAGCCTCTTTGTTTTGTCCAGCGTCATGAGCGTTGCGCATTCTGGAAAAGCTATTCTCGATGCCGGTCTGAAGGCGTTAGCTTTCGATTCCGGTCCTCCTACGGTGGCCGATAGGTCTGATTTTATCTATTCCGGGCCGTCCGATGAGCATGGAACCTTAACAGTACCCGCACATGAAAAGTTGGCTTTAGGCGACCGGGTGAGACTGATCCCGGGACACTGTGACCCCACCGTTAATCTTTATGATTGGTTCGTAGGGGTGCGGAACGACCGTGTAGAGCGAATTTGGCCCGTGGCGGCCCGCGGGGCGCTGTCTTAATAGCCGCCGACGTTAAATCCTTATTAACCCAAGTGAGTCATTCTAGGGAAGAAGGGGTAAAGGCTGCGGCGAAAGCGGCCAGGGCAAAAGGGAGCGTCGAATATGACGCAACATGAGCAAGAGATGAAACCCAACATAACTGTCATCGGCGTCGGTGGCGCTGGCGGTAATGCGGTCAATAATATGATTGTCAGCCAGCTTGAAGGCGTTGATTTCGTAGTGGCGAACACCGATGCACAGGCTCTTGAGCATTCGTCGTGCAAAAGCCGGATTCAGCTTGGCCACAAATTGACTGCTGGGCTGGGCGCAGGTTCAAAAGCTGAGATCGGCGCTGAAGCGGCAGAAGAATCAGAAGCGGAAATCAAGGCAGCCATCCAGGACGCCAACATGGTGTTCATCACCGCCGGTATGGGCGGCGGTACAGGTACCGGAGCGGCGCCCGTCATTGCGCGGATTTCCCGCGAACTTGGTATTCTCACGATTGGCGTTGTCACCAAACCTTTCCAGTTCGAAGGCGTGCATCGTATGCGCTCGGCGGAAAGGGGCCTGGAAGAGATGGCGCGCCACGTCGATACATTGATCATCATTCCGAATCAGAACCTGTTCCGAATCTGCGATGAGAAGACGACGTTCAAGGATGCCTTCAAGTTGGCAGATGCAGTGCTGAACTCCGGCGTCCGCAACGTGACGGATCTTGTCGTGATGAATGGCCTAATCAATCTCGACTTTGCCGATATCCGTTCGGTGATGGCTGGGATGGGCAAGGCCATGATGGGTATGGGTGAAGGCGAAGGCGAGGGACGTGCCGTACAAGCGGCCGAGGCCGCCATTTCAAACCCGTTGCTCGATGATATAACCATGCGAGGGGCCAGGGGCGTTCTTATCAACATCACCGGTGGTCCAGACATGACACTGTTTGAAGTTGATCAGGCTGCCAACCGCATCCGCGAAGAAGTCGACGCGGAAGCGAACATCATCTTCGGCTCGACCTTTGACGATGCCATGGAAGGTAAACTGCGTGTTTCTGTCGTGGCCACCGGATTTGATGCGGCAACGATAAAGCCGGAACTCCAAGTAGCGCCTGCCGCAGGCTTTGATCAGGCGGTGACTGTGGAGCCAAGTACGGCGGAACCTGTGTCTTCGGCCGATGACTTTAAGGAGTTCTCAGGAGGTTTCCTGAATGGCGAGACGGCCGGTGATCAAGCCTTGAACGGCCATGATACCGGCGGCGCCCAAGGGGATAAAGATAGCTGGGCCACCAGGGCACCGGAAAAGCCGTCCGTCAATCCGCAGCCGTTGCCGCTGCGTGGGGCCAGTGATGAGAAGCCATACAAGAACGGAGATGCGCGTCGAGAATCAGCGTCGGAGTTTGGTAGCTTCGTTGACGGCAACACACTGCGCAAGCTTAACCCGTTCGGAGAAGATGATTGGGGCAAGGATCATGCCAATGGCGCAGCTTTCTTCGAAAACAAGCCGGAAAAGTCACGCCACACGGTTACTCCAATGCCACCGGTTTCCGGTGGTGAATCGCGCCAGAAGGTTGTTGATGAGGCTTTGGTCGAAGATGTAACCGCCTGGATTACACGCAAGTATTTGGGTCCAAAGAAGACGGCTTCGGACAAGTCGGTAAATGGTTCCGCAAATGGTTCAGCTGCTGTCCTTACACAACTGAATGGTCATGTGGCCGCTGCCGATCATCTGGTGTCACCTTCAGAAGATGGCCAAGCGGCAATGGATAGCGGCGCGGAAAATACGGCTGGCATTGCACAGCCGGAATCCGATAAGGATCCAGAAGGCGCGGCGCAGTCTGACCTGGCGCGTGATGGCGACTTGGGTCACGAAGATAACATGGTCGCGAATGGCGCACCCGATAGCGACCTAGTGCCTTCGTTTTTGCAAGAGGGGGCGACGATTCCAGTTGAAGCCGCCGCTTCGATCCCTGCCTCCGACGAACCATCGAGCTCAACGTCGGACGACGACGAGGATCAGAATAGTGGTGGTTCAGGTGGCGCTCCGGAAACTGCTAAAGCAGCGAAAGGTGGCGCGATCCGAAACTTGCTGCGGTCGCTTAACCCGATCAGTGGTGGGACGACTAATCGGCGCAGCATCGATACTGGACGCAAGGTCCTCGATCGCTTGAACCGGCTACATGGTTATCCCGATAGCGAAGAAGGCGCTTCGCACGCCTAAAGTAACGCCTTACCCTTTTCCGCCCCCGATGACTGCACGGGAGAAGCAACCATCCAGGAAATTGCCCTTTCTGGATGGTTGTTTTCTTTTGAGTATCTGCTAGGCGATTTCATGACGTATTTATTGTTCACGCTAACGACGGATCAATCGATCCGCGGGCTCTATTGATTAGGGCATAGTAGTTGCGACCGGCATGGTCGGTGAACAGGCCTGACCGGAAGCTTGGACGGCTATGCGAGAGCTGGCTGGAATTTAAGATTGAGGAGGGGTGTTGATCAGGACGCCAACAATCTAGCGCGCACTTCATCTACAAGTTGCGACAACCCAAAAGGCTTTGCGAGGAAGGAACCTTTGCCGCCGCGGACCAGGTCCGCCGCTGAACGCTCGTCGAAGTATCCTGACATCAATATCACACGAAGGTGCGGATGCAGCAGGCGTGCCTGCTGTACGAGACTGGCACCATCAAGCGAGGGCATGGAGATATCGCTAAGAAGCAGGTCAAACGATTTGGGGCTTTTGGAGAAGACCTTCCAGGCCTCCTCGCCGGATGAACAGCTAACTACGCTGAACCCTGCATCCACCAAAGCCATTCGCGCCGAACTAAGGACCATCGGATCATCATCGGCCAAGAGAATGCGCCGGCCTCGGCAAAGCTCCGACAGGTCGGGATCGTCACTCGACGTTTTGTTTGCGGTATCTGCGGCGACGGGCATCATGCGGCGCAGTATCTGGGCTGACTGATGAGCGTCTTCCCGAATGCCATCTACGTTTTTAGGCGTGCTCTCCTTCGCCCGGCCAGCCGGCACACCAATGATCGAACTCTGAAGGCTTTCCATGCGCTGGGCGATTTTTGCCGCAAGACGCAACTTCCCATGAGCTTTGCGAAGTTCTTCGCGCGAGCCGTCATCTTGGTGTTCTGATGCCGTTACGGGGGCAGAGGATTCCTTCAACACAGCCTCCAATTTCCTATCGATCTAAGATGCGCCAGAATAGTTAACAAACTATTAACAACTGCAACGCTGGATTTAGGAGTCAGTATTAATTTCAATATTTCGGATTGGAATCATTGTGTAAAATCAGTGTGTTGTTACCCCTCTAAAAACTTTCCAATTTGTCAGTTTGCATTTTAAGTAATTTTACCCGCTACCGTAACCTGTATCGAAGATGAGTTGATCTCGCTGGCGGACATCTTCCTCCAGTTCCTGGAGCACGGCCGAATAGAGGTCACGTATAGAGACTATGCCTGCGATGCTCCCATCTTCTGCGATGACGGGCAGGTGACGAAACCCGCGTCGGCTCATCTTCTCAAGAGCGGTGAGAGCGTTATCTTCGGGACGGACGCTTTCTGGGTCAGGCGTCATAACCTCGCCCAGCGTTGTTGCGGCGCTATCCTTACCTTGGTGGACTACGCGCGCGACAACGTCACGCTCGGTGAAAATACCGGCCAGGCTTCCATCGTCATTGACAATCAGCACGGCGCCGATCTTGCGTGTCGTCATGATCTCGACGGCTTCTTGTACGGTGTCGCTCGCGGATAGAAGACTGAGTGCCTGGTCGGACACAATTCCCGGGACGATGTGACGTTCCATCTTATTCCTCCCTCGCCATTTGCCTGGCCTCATTGTTACATGAAACTCTTTGGAAATGGTTTCATGATTAGCCCGGTACTAGTTTCGGGCGTCCTGGGGGGAAAGGTCAAGCAAAGGCCTACAAAGGCGAAAGCCGATGGCCCGTACGGGCCATCGGCTTCGGCTCTTCTACATTGTTTGGCAGGAAAGAGACTACCAAAGAGCCCCAACGTCTTGGGTCAATCCGAACGCAATTGCGCCGCCTCCCACCAATAAGAACACCATGCGGACGGCCATCGGCCCGCGGGTATCAAATAGCGGTGGCAACAGAAGTCCTGCGCCAACGGCTGCTATGACAATTTCCAGACCCATTTTGCTTCTCCTCACGCGCCTACGCCTCAAGGGCGCTTTTTGGCAACGGCGGCGTTGTCACCACCATGTTTGTCATTATTTGTGAGGCTTGCTTAACAAAGGCTTAAATAGGCGCCTAAAATTTTCCGGGAAATCACTATTTCTCTTATTAATTGTTTCCTGGATTGAGCAAATAACATACTGAAAAATAACATAAAAATGTTACATACCCTGTGGTGCATCGGCCGGAGCATGCATCTTTTTTGTTGATAGATTCTTTAAGGCTCTATCAATCAGTGATCGTTCAACCGTTGGTGGCCGGCTTTCATACTTACAGGCAGACAGCACTTGTTCGATGACGAACTTAGGCTGATAGGCGGCCAGGGGCATGCCGTTGGATTGGATCATCTGCCCAACGTACTCTATGGCGCCATCGGGGAACTCCAGACCGTTGGCATTGGCGACGGCCTTGAAGATGCGCTGGAAATCGCTTGCCGCCGGGCTTTCGATTTCAATCTTGTAGGGAATGCGCCGAAGGAAGGCCGGGTCCATCAGGTCTTCGGGTGTTAGGTTTGTAGAAAAGATGACGAGCGCATCGAATGGAATCTCAAACGTCCGACCGGTATGTAACTTCAGGTAGTCAACGCGGCGTTCCAGTGGAATGATCCAGCGATTGAGCAGGTGGTCCGGCGCTACCAGTTGGCGCCCGAAATCGTCGATCATCATAATACCGTTCAGCGCTTTCATATGAAGCGGCGCCTCATAGAACCCACTGGTGCTGTTGTACTGCAGGTCCAGCATCTCCAAGGTCAATTCGCCGCCAACGATGATCAGGGGGCGGCGCACGGCGATCCAGCGCTTATCCAATGTCTCTTTCTCGATGGAGGTATCCTTCAGGATCGAGTTGTTCGGCTTTTCCTCTATCTTGATGGGGAAGTGCAGGGAGGGGTCGAAGATCTTGATAATTTCGCCGTCGATATCAACTGCGTGGGGGATATAGATGATGTCTTCAAACATCTTATTCATGCGTTCGGCCAGTGAGCTCTTGCCGTTGCCCGGTGCGCCGTAAAGCAGCATGGACTTGCCCGAATTGATAGCCGGGCCGAGTTCCGATAACAGGGCGTCGGGCACGATCAAGTCATTGTAGGCCTTGGTAATCTTGTCCTGCGGGATATGTGCGTTGCTGATTTTCTGCCGTAGGACGCGGTAGCAGAATGCGGATATCGATACCGGCGCTGGCCCGATGTATTGATTTCGATCGAGCGCATCGGACGCATACTGGTTGCCAGCGCCTGTTAATGCATAGCGAAACTGGCTGGAGGCGGAAGAGCCGGTTGACCCCAGGATTTCAAGCAGTCTCTGCTCAACCGCTCGCTCAAGAATTGTATTGATTACCGTGAAGGGGAGTTTCAAAGCTTCGACGCACTGGTTGGCAGTTTCCAATTTCTGCAACAGCATGGTCTTGAGCAAAAGCTCGGTAATCTTGGTGTCGCGAAGGCCGGTCTCGGCCACGCTCATCGGTTCGGCGGGTGCTTCTTGAAAAAAGCGATCCAGCGCTTCTGCCGATATGGCGCCTACTGCCACAAGATTGTCGCCAAGGCGGCCACCTTCGGCAAGTTGGCGTTGACGTGCAGCTTCGACCTGTTCGTCGCTGATCAAACCCTGTGCAACCAGAAGCTCACCGATGCGCATATCGTTTTTCCCCTCGATTAAATCCGCTAAAGGCGGTTCGGCAATTCACCATATTGTACTGTATTGCATCTGTAGACATAATGCGGGCGAAAGGATGACAGGGGATGGTTTTGAAAAGCTTGCCTGTAGCGGGGCGTAAGCCCGCGCGCGCGCGTTTGCATAATCTGTTTAGCCGGCAGCGCAGGAAAGGCGATATCCCCTTGGATTTGCCAGAAACTGAAGACGTTACGTGTCCGCCCGAACCACGGGACCAAGAGGCGTTGGAGCGCGAGAACGCAGAGCTTCGCGCTGAGAACCGGGAGCTTCGTGAAGCGGTTGCAGAGCTCCAACGGCTTTCTGATCTTGATCCGCTGTTGTTGATCCTCAATCGCAGAGCTTTTTTGCGCGAGTGCCAGCGCGCCCAGCAATACACGAAGCGTCACGGGATCAAAGCAGCCTTCTGTTACTTCGACCTGGACGGTTTGTCGGCCATCAACAATACCTACGGCCATCCCGTTGGCGATCTTGCCCTTAAAACAATTGTGGAATCGGTGCTGTCGGAAATCCGCGGATCCGATGTTTTCGGGCGGCTTGGCGGCGATGAATTCGGCCTTCTGCTGGTGGAGGCCGACGTCATGGCTGCCGACCGGAAAATGTCCGAGCTTAAGCAACTGATTCAATCCAACCCCATTACGGACCCCGATAGCGGCGCCAAGGTTCCTCTTAGCATTACCTTTGGTGTCGAATGGCTTGACCCTACGGCGATGCCGGAAAGCATCCTCGCACGTGCGGATGCCACCTTTTATCGGAACAAGAAACTGTATAATCGCTTGTTCCGTCGTTAGGCCGCGAAGAAGCGCTTTTTGTCGGTCGTCCAGTCCTGGCGCCAATCGACATAATCCTTCTCGCTGATGGGTGGGCAAATCAGGAATCCCTGCAAGTCGTCCACGCCCAGATCTCTCGTTAAATTCATGATGTCCTTGGTTTCCACGCCTTCGGCAACGGTTCGCATCCCTAGCTTGCGCGCGAGGCTGACGGCGCTTTCCAGAATGGCTCTGGAGCGGTGATCGGCAAGCGCCAACGATACGTAGGACCTATCCAGTTTCAACTCGCTGGCGGGCACGTGCTGCAACTGGGTCAAGGTAGAATGGCCCGTACCAAAATCATCGATAGCCAAGGTGATGCGCTTCAATCTAAGACGAGATAACACCTCGAAGTTGCGACGCAGATCCCCAAGGATGCTGGCTTCAGTTATTTCCAAAATGAAGTTGTCTAGCGAAAGATCGAATTTCCGGGCCTTTGCTTGCAATCGGTCGGGGAAGGTCAGGTCGACCAAAGTCGCAGCACTGATGTTAATCGCAAAGAATGGCGTGTCCTGACCATCGCCCAAGCTCTTAGCAATCTCGAAGGCCCGGTCGATGACCCGCTCTGTAAGCTGATCCATTAAACCATTTTCTTCGCAGGTCGGTATGAAACTGGCAGGTGTCAGCCACTTACCTTCCTCCGCTCGCCAACGGGCCAAGAACTCGATCCCCGTCACCGCACCAGTCCGCAAAGAAACCTTTGGCTGCATGAACAGATCTAGCGAGCTGTCCATCTCCGCGACCACCTGTTCCTTACTCAGTTGCCTTGGTCCACCGCGGCGGCCCTTCACGCGTTTGGGTTCGTAGGCTGCCAGGAGCCTTAGCAGGTCCGCCGTATCGAAAGGTTTCAGGAGCAACCCAAGAAAATCAATCCGACAGGCATGGATCATGCTTGAAACGGTGGAAGCAAGGCTCTCTTCTTCACCGGTAACCATCAAGAGGCCGCCAGGAAAGTCGATCTCCGCCAAGTGCCTGATGAATTCGATGCCGTCCATTTCCGGCATGTTGATGTCACAAATGATGACATCGACGGAACAATGAACAAGCTTATCCGCCGCTGTCGCACCATTCTCAGCTTGTTCGATTGCGGAGAACCCAGCCTTGCGCAAGCAGGTGGAGATTGCCCGCCGCAGGAGTGGATTATCATCTACAATCAAAACGTTAGCTTCTTGTGGCGTCATAAGATCTCTTGGCGAATCCTGGCGTGCGGTGGACATCATGGTGAACTCAAAGCCATTTCGTTTGCTAAGACAGCGAAGATCATTACAGGGCTTTGCTTAACAATTAGCTAAAACCCAATCGAAATTTAATCAGTGTCGTAAGATGCCTGCGGTCAGGGATCATTCTGGCTGAACGGCGCTGCACCCCTGCTGGCACCGGAGGGGCCCCAAGACCCGGCGCTGCGGATGGTGATCCTGGGAAAGATTGCATGCTGTTCCATCTCGGCGATAACCCGCTTTTTCGAGTCTAGCAAGCGAACATGCAGACGATCATGGCTTTCAAGCAAGGCGATGGTGCAATGAAGGGATTGCGCATGAATGATGTAGCTTTGAGGCAGGTACCCGCGACGCCGTATCCTGGTCTGCCGGCCATTATTTTCCGCGAAACAAGTCATGCTGAAGTTGGCTAGTGTGCCGCCTGTTAGCTCTACCAGATAGCGTTCCGCTTTGACCGAACTAGGCTGCGCTGCCATTGCCATGAAGAAAGTGAACGCAAAAGCCAAGGCAAAGCGATATAGGGCTGATCTTCGTGACATGGTTTCATCCGATCCTCAACGCGCCTGCGGCCGAATCAAGAAGGTTACCAGGAACCCGGTCACGAAACCGCCCAAATGGGCTTGCCAGGCTATCTGCGCGCCCGCCAATAGGTCGCCAACGCCCATCAACCCGCCGAACAGATTGAGCGCCATGAGAACGGCGGCAAGGACAACCGCGCGCTTGCGACCGGCCGGGTTCTTTGATTGAAGAAGAAGCCGGACCACCACGCCCATCATGCAGTAGACTGCGCCGGAAGCACCGATCATCACAAAGGCCTGGCCACCCTCGAAAACGGTTTGGGTCAGTGCGCCAGAAGCGGCGCCAATCACGAAAAAAGCAAGAAATGCCGGGATTCGATAGGCGCGCTCCACCAAACTGCCGAACGCTAGGAACATACCCATATTGATCAACAAATGCGCCCAATCGCCGTGAAGGAAAGCGTGCGTGACCAAGGTCAGGGTGGTTTGCACCGGGGTATCGAGTTGACGGTCGCCAAAGAGGGCAAAAAACTCGTAAGGTACGAAGGCGAAATGACGAAAGGTCCACGATTGGGCCGCGGGGCCGAGGACCTGTAACAAGGCGTGTAACGCGATCATTCCCGCCGCCAGAAAAGTCACCGCCGGTGGCGCCAGTAGTATCGGTTGGCGTTGGAATTCATTGCTTTGTTCTGTCATCGGGTACTTTCCAAGGGCGTGGGAGCAGGGGGTCCAGCCTTTCGTCACCGCCGCCGCTGTTCAAGAGATTTTTTCTTGCAGCCTATGTTGCAGTGCGGCATTGTCCGCCGCGTTCGTCACCGCAGCCGTATGTTAGGAGCCTTAGTGTAATGGATGTCAGCAAGATCCCTGTTGGAATAAACCCACCCTGGGATGTGAACGTCATCATCGAGGTGCCGATTGGCGCCGCGCCGGTCAAATACGAACTGGATAAAGACTCCGGCGCAATGATCGTTGATCGCTTTTTGCACACCGCGATGTTCTATCCCTGTAACTACGGTTTCATTCCCCACACATTGGCCGACGATGGGGATCCGGTGGACGTTCTGGTCGCTGGGCCCGTACCGGTTGTGCCCGGTGCTGTGTTGCGGGCCCGTCCGGTCGGCGTTCTCGTGATGGAAGACGAGAAGGGGCTTGATGAAAAAATTCTGGCTGTTCCGGTGGATGCCTTGCATCCCTGGTATACGAACGTCAGCTCTTACCGCAGCCTGCCGAAGATTGTTTTGGATCAGATCACGCACTTTTTCGAGCACTACAAGGATCTGGAATCCGGCAAGTGGGTTAAGGTCCAGCACTGGGGCGAGGCCGAAGAAGCGTCACGTTTCATCGAGAAGGCTATCGCCGCCGAGAAGGCTTCTCTCAAGAAGTAGGCCGCCGGCTCGCGCCTCTGATTAGGTCATGCCGCGAAAGCGGCCAAGAGGTAGACTTAGGGCAAAAAGACTGGCGGCGGCGGCCACAACGGACGGCCCGCTCGGTGTATCAAAGTACAAGGACGCCGTGAGCCCCAGCAGTACCGCTGCCGCGGCACAGGCCGTGGCCAGGACCGCCATCTGCTCTGGACTTGACGCCAGGCGTCGCGCGGTGGCGGCCGGAATGATCAACAGGGATGTGATCAGCAGGACCCCGACGACTTTCATAGCGACGGCGATGGTCATGGCGATCAGCAAAACAAACCCCAGTTTCAAGCGTCCGACGTGTAGCCCTTCTGCAGCTGCCATCTCTTCATGCAGGGTGACCAGCAGCAAGGAGCGCCAGAAGCGCAGAACGAGCAGCAAAACGACGGCCGCGATTCCGTATATCCAGTAGAGGTCACTCGTCCGCACGGCAAGAATATCGCCGAAAAGGTACCCGAACAGATCTATGCGCGCGTTCGGCAGAAAACCGAGCGTGATGACACCGAATGCCAAGCCAGCGTGCGCCATAATTCCCAAAATTGTATCGCCGGCTAGCTGTGACTGGCGCTGCATGAGCCAAAGCAATCCGGCCAGCATCAGGCTGCCGGCCGTCACACCGATGAACGGATCGATACCCAGTAGCAGGCCAAGCGCCACGCCCAGCAACGCATTATGCGCGAGGCTGTCGCCAAAATAAGCCATGCGCCGCCAGACAACGAAGCACCCCAGGGGGCCGGCCATCAAAGCAACACCTGAACCGGCCAGAAGCGCACGGACCATGAAATCGTCCAGCATCAGGCCTGCTCCCTTCCCGAGCTATTGTGATCAGCTTTCTGATGGGATCGCGTATCTTTTGGCAGAACCTCACCCGCCAAGCCGTGCCGATGATCGTGCTCGTGACTGTAAAAGGCCATGACACTGGCGGCGCGCTTTCCGAAAAGGCTGAGGTACTCTGGGTGCTGGCTAACAGCCTCCGGCGCGCCGGAGCAGCAAATGTGGTGATTGAGGCAGATTACGCGGTCTGTCCTCGCCATGACCAGATGTAGATCGTGCGATATGAGCAGGATGCCACAGCCGTGGCGGTCACGCAGGTTCGCAATGCGTTCGTAAAGCTCGACTTGACCGGAGAAATCAACCTGTTGGACCGGCTCGTCCAGGACCAGCAAGTCGGGTTCGCGCAGCAACGCGCGGGCAAGCAACACGCGTTGAAACTCGCCGCCAGACAAGGATTGTATCGGGCGATCGACGAGACGCTCTATGCCAACTTCACTCAAGCAGGCACGCAATGTTTCGGCCGGTGCTGGGCGAGGTAATGCCAAAAATCTGGCAACAGTGATGGGGATCACCGGATCGATGGAAAACCGCTGCGGCACATAGCCGATCTTCAGATCCTTATGCTTGGTTATTCGCCCGCTGGTTGGTTTCACCAACCCCAGCACAAGACGGGCAAGGGACGTCTTGCCGGCACCATTGGGCCCGACGACCGTCAAAATTTCGCGCCGCTGAATGGTTAGGTCCAGACCTCTCAGGACTTCGTTGCCTGAGAGGTTGAGGCCGGCACCGTTTAACGTGACGAGAGCCGAACCCTCTTCCGTTGGGTCTGTCATTGGCCGCGGGCCTCTCCCGAATGCTGCCCTTGACATCGTCCGCACAGGCCCTCGATCTCAAGCGTCCTATGTCCGGCCTCGAACTTTAGGTGCGCGAGCACACTGTCGATTGCCTGATCGATAGCCGGGTCGCTTACTTCCGCGGCAGAACCACAGTCGCGGCAAATCAGGAACTGGCTGATATGCTTTTCGCCGGGGACTGGGCATCCAACGTAGGCGTTCAGGCTCTCGATACGATGGATCAAACCCTGTCCCAAGAGGAAGTCGAGGGCGCGATAAACAGTAGGCGGGGCGATTCTGCCGCGATCACTCGACAAGGTGTCGAGGATATCATAGGCGCCGACCGGCGCATGGCGGTTCCAGACGATCTCCAAAACAGCGCGCCTAATCTCGGTCAATCGAAGTCCTCGTTTTTCACACAGAGCTACGGCTTCACCCAGAGCCCGTTCTTGGCAACGCTGATGGTCGTGCTCCGTTGTGCCGAAGGCCGCAGCAGTGGTGTTGAACCGAGTCACGAGCTTAATCCTCACCTATTGGCATAGATTGATATGTTATAACATCAGACATGTAACGGGCAAGCCGACACAAGCGAGGTCGTGATTAGCCTGACTGATCTCGGCGCATTGCTTTGAAGGTTGCAAGTGCTCTTTGCCGAGCCGTCGCGTGATCGACGATGGGGTATGGATAATCTTTTCCTAATTGGATGTTTGCTTCCCCGAGCGCAGCATTGGGTGCTTCCCAGGGCTTGTGGATCCATTGTTTTGGCAATGCTGACAGTTCCGGAACCCAGGTTCGGACATAGCTACCCTCCGGGTCGAACTTCTCCCCTTGTGTGATTGGGTTGAACACCCGGAAGAACGGCGAGGCGTCAGCGCCACTTCCGGCAACCCACTGCCAGGAGGCACTGTTGCTTGCAACATCAGCATCTACGAGTGTTTGTGCGAACCAAGCAGCACCCTGGCGCCAGTCAATCAGCAGATCTTTTATCAGGAACGACGCCGTGATCATCCGCACACGATTGTGCATCCAACCACTTTTCCATAACTGGCGCATGCCTGCGTCAACGATGGGATAGCCCGTATTGCCTTTGCTCCAGGCGAGCAAGGCCTGGCTGTCCTGGTTCCAGGAAAACTTATCGAACTCAGGCCGCCAGTTGCGTTCGGGGAGGCTGGGCCAGTGATAAAGCAGATGATAGGAAAAATCCCGCCATCCCAGTTCACGAAGGAACGCCCAAGCAGCGGCTCGCAAGCCATCGTCGTGCCCGGTTTTCTCGCTAACCATTAAGGTTGCCTGCCAGATCTGGTTTGGTGATATCTCACCCCAACGTAGGTGTGGCGACAGACGCGAAACCTGTTCTCGGTCGGGCCTGTCGCGACCCTCCCGGTAGTGACACAGGCTTTTATCCAAAAAGGTCACAAGCTGATCTAGAGCGCCGGCTTCTCCCGGCTGCCAAGTGTCGGAAAAAACCTTTGCCCAATCCGGCCTGCGTGGCGATAACCGCCAATCATCTAGGCGCTCGCTGAAGCAGCGAACGGCAGGCAGCTGTGCGATCTGCGGCGCTGCAAGGACAGGAACCTGTTCGCGGTGTCGCTGGAGCGCGTTCCAAAAGGGCGTGAAAACCTTGAATGAACCACCGGCCTTGGTCTTCACCGTCCAGGGTTCAGCCAAGAGCGAGCCGTTAAAGGTCTCAACAGTCAGGCCTTGCAGCCGTAAATCCCGTTTGATTTTGCGATCACGCTCCTTCCCGCCAGGCTCATAACGACGGTTCCAGAACATCGCTCCTGCTTGTGTTTCCTCAACGACCTGCCGGAGAATTTGTTCCGGGTCACCACGCCGCAGAACCAAGGACAGACCTTGAGCACTTAGACTCCCTTCGAGGGCTTTCAGGCTATGGTGCAGCCACCAGTCACAGGCGGTTTCCGTCCCGGCATTGTAGTTCCTGCAGATGTTGTCATCGTTGGCCGTCTCTTCGAGAATGAAGAGTGGGACCACAGTCTCGCCGGCAGCGACTGCGGCAGTCAGGGCCGGATTGTCGGAAAGGCGAAGGTCCCGGCGAAACCAAATGATGGAAACGGTCATGCATGGCCCCTTCACGTTAAGTCTATGAAGGCTTTACGTTCTTGCCTCCGGATCGGATCACAAGTTTCGACCGCTTTATACAGCGCCGCTTTACCGAGGTAC
>MRWG01001321.1_pt1 | contig 16555 bp, 18 predicted proteins | sample 1013341 | NCBI WGS metagenome assembly MRWG01 (sample SAMN06117577, study PRJNA244670) | biofilm metagenome | biome: Water; feature: Cathode Biofilm; material: Biofilm; isolation source: microbial consortium enriched at the cathode of a solar microbial fuel cell | place: USA: District of Columbia ... | reverse complement strand
GTGCGATGCGCAAACGCGCTGGACGTCGCTGCTAGCGACACGTGAGGGCGGGCCAATCTTTGGCCCGCCTTCTTTTTCGCCCCTTGCACGCGGTTCAAATGCGGTTACAGGGCCGGATGAGGGAGGCCGCCGATTGGGGCACCCCTCATCCGGCCGCCGGCGCCGGATCCTTTGTTAACAAGAAACCGCCGCCCGACGCCGGCCGCGAGCGATCGCGGGGCGGCATTGAAGGAAGTCAATCATGACGGACTTCGACAACCATCAGGTCGAGCCGGATCACGATCAGCCGCTCGGCCACAATAGCTCCTCGAACTCCGGGACCCCGTTCGAGCTTGAATATCATGCGCCCAAGGTGCTGCAGGAGGCCGATCGCAAGGTCCGCAAGGAGACGGCGGAGCATGTCGCCGAGATCCGGAAGAGCATCGAGGATTTTGGCTTTGTCATTCCGGTGCTTATCGAAGGCGATGGCGAGATCGTCGACGGCCACATCCGCCGCCGCGCGGCGATCGAGGCGGGGCTTCCGACGATCCCCTGCATCCCACTCGACGGCCTCGACGAGACGCAGCGCCGCAAGCTGAAGATCGCGGTCAACAAGCTCCAGGAGAAGGGAACCTGGGACGTCGAGCTGCTGAAAGTCGAGTTCGAAGCGCTCGACGATCTGGGCGTCGAGCTGACCGAGTTGGGCTTCGAGACCGGCGAGATCGACGTCACCATCGGCGGCGCCGACGCGGCCGATGAGGACGGGTCCGACCCGGCCGACCGTGACGCCCCCGCCGCCGGCGCCGACGAGGACGCCGTTACGCGGCTGGGCGACCTCTGGCGGCTCGGCGATCATCGCGTGCTGTGCGGCAACGCGCTCGCAGACGCGGACGTCTCGCGCGCGCTCGGCGGCGATCAGGCCCGGATGGTGCTGACCGATCCGCCCTACAACGTGCCGATCGACGGCCATGTCTGCGGCGCCGGCGCGACCAAGCACCGCGAGTTCGCGATGGCGAGCGGGGAGATGGACGACGCGGCCTTTGAGACCTTCCTCGCCGATGCGCTCGCCCGCGCGGCCGCCAAGGCTGCCGACGGCGCGATCTTCTTCGTCTTCATGGATTGGCGGCACGCTGGCCACCTGACCTGCGCGGCCGCGCGGTGCGACCTGACGCAGGAGAACCTCTGCGTCTGGGTCAAGGACAACGGCGGCATGGGCGGACTCTATCGCTCACGGCACGAACTGGTCTTCGTCTTCAAGGTGGGCGCAGCCAAGCCCGTGAACAACGTCCAGCTCGGCAAGCACGGGCGCAACCGGACGAACGTCTGGGAGTATCCCGGCGTCAATACGCTCGATCCGGACCGCAAATCGGACCTTCAGTTCCACCCGACCGTCAAGCCGGTCGCGCTCTGCGCTGATGCGATCCGGGACGTCTCGCATCGTGGGGACGTCGTGCTCGATCCATTCCTGGGGAGCGGCACAACGCTGCTCGCGGCCGAGCGGACCGGGCGGCGGTGCGCCGGCCTCGAGCTGTCGCCCCCCTATTGCGATGTGATCGTCCGGCGGTGGGAGGATCTCACCAGCAAGGAGGCCGTGCGCGAGGCGGACGGCGCGACCTTCGCCACACGCGCCGCGGCGCGTGACGCCGAGACGTCGAACAATCAGCGCGACGATGGGGGCGATCATGACGAAACGGCGTAATCTCGACGGCGACTACGCGGTCGGCCACGGCAAGCCGCCGAAGTCCGGGCAGTTCAAGCCCGGCCAATCGGGCAACCCGAAGGGCCGGCCCAAGGGCGCGAAGAACGTCAAGACGGTGGTGCAGGAAGAGGCGCTCTTGACCGTCACCATCACCGAGGGCGGCAAGCAGACCCGCGTCACCAAGATGGCGGCCTTGATCAAGAGCCTGATCAACAAGGGGCTCGGCGGCGATCACAAGGCCGCGGCCCGCGCCATGGACCTGATGCAGACATACCTCGACGAGGTCCCCGACGACCGCAAGGCGGCCCCGGCGCTGTCGGCCGAGGACCGGAAGGTGCTCGACGACCACGCCTCCTTCCTCGCGGTCCTCGACGAGGCGGAACAAGCGGAAGAAGAGGAGAACGCCGATGCAAGCTGACGACGCATTGCGCGCGCTCCTGCAGGAGCGGCTCTTCGCCTTCGTCCAGCGGGGCTTTTACACGCTCAACCTCGGTCAGACGTTCCAGGCGGAATATCATATCCGGGCGCTTTGCTATCAGCTTGAGCGGGTCGCGCGCGGCGAGGTCAAGCGCCTCGCCGTCGCGATGCCGCCTCGCCATCTCAAGTCCCATGTCGGGTCGGTCTGCTTCCCGGCCTGGCTGCTCGGTCGCAAGCCCGAGACGCGGATCATCGGGGCGTCCTACGAGACCGGCCTGGCGCGGACCTTTTCGCTTCACTGCCGGCAGTTGATGCAGCAGCCATGGTATCGGAACGCGTTCTCGAAGACTCGGCTCAGCGCCGAGCGCAACACCGCCGACGAGATCCGAACCACCCGCAACGGCTACCGGCTCGCAACCTCGGTCGGCGGGCCGCTCACCGGCAAGGGCGGCGACGTGCTGATCATCGACGATCCGATGAAGGCGGGCGAAGCGACCTCGGAAGCGAACCGGGAGGCGGTGAAGGAGTGGTATCGCTCGACCCTGTCGAGCCGTCTCGACAACCCCAAGGGCGGGGCGATCATCCTGATCGCCCAGCGGCTCCATGTCGACGATCTGTTCGGCGCGGTGACGGATGAGGACGGCTGGGAGATCCTCGATCTGCCGGCGATCGCCGTTCAGGACGAGGAGATATCGCTGACTGATCGGGCAAGTTGGACGCGGGTTGCCGGCGACGTGCTGGACCCCGAACGCGTCGGCCGCGCTGAACTCGATCAGATAAAGCGGGAACTCGGCTCGGCCCTGTTCGAGGCCCAGTATCAGCAGCGCCCGGCGATGCCGGAGGGGAACCTGATCCAGCTCGATTGGTTCGGGACCTATGGCGCCGCCCCGGCGGATCACGAGTTCGAACTGATCGTCCAAAGCTGGGATACGGCATCGGTCCCCGGCGAGGGTAACGACTATTCCGTCGGCACGACCTGGGGGATCCGTGGCCGGTCCTTCTACCTGCTCGACGTGATCCGAGAGCGCGTGAACTACCCCGACCTTCGCGCCCGGGTCCTTCAAGCGCAACAGGACCACGACGCCGACTGCGTCATCGTCGAAGAGGCGGGGACCGGCGTCTCGCTCTTTCAGGATCTTCGCCGTGATGGCCATGACTGGATCCGGACCCTGAAGCCGGTCGGCGACAAAGAGAGCCGGGCGGCGCATCAGTCGGCGAAGATCGAGCGGGGCATGGTGCTTCTTCCCGCCGAGGCCTCCTGGCGGCGGGCCTTCGAGGACGAGGTGGCCGTCTTCCCGCACGGCAAGCACGACGATCAGGTTGACAGCATGGTGCAGTTCCTGCGCGCGACCGACGCGCGCAAGCCGCCCTTCGATCGGTTGAGCCTGCACAAGTCGGCCGATTGAAGCGACGCCGGACGCGTTGGCGTCGTCCGGCGGTTCGCCTCCTTGAGCGGGCCCCGGGGATCCGTCCCCGGGGCCTTCTTATTGTCCGCTCATTCTTCTGCAGAAACCATTGGACTTCGGTCCCTGAGGGAAGCGTGCATGCACTCCAACCGGCGGCGGGAAGGCCGCCGCCGAAGGCGCAAACTCCAAGGAGGCCCAAGACCATGGCGACCCGATTGACCGACACCCAGCTCACCATCCTCGCCGAAGCCGCCAAGCGCGACGACGGGGCCGTGCTGCCCTTGCCGGCGGCGATCACGCTCGAGGGCAAGCGCCTCGGGCGGACCCTGCAGGCCTTGATCCGGCGCGGGCTCGTCACCGCCGTCGCCAGCAAGCTGGAGTGCATTGGCGGCGAGGATCAAGAGGCGCCGGAAGATCTTCGCATCACCCGCGCGGGGCTTCTGGCGATCGGCGTCGAGCCGGAAGACGCCGAGACGAGCGAGGAGGCCGAGCCCGACAAGGCCGGCGAGGTCGTCGTTCAGCCGGAGACGCCCGACGCGCCCAAGACGAAGGCGGGGACGGTCGAGGCGATGCTTCGGCGCTCCGACGGCGCGACGATCACAGCCCTGCAGGACGCGACTGGCTGGCAGCCCCACAGCGTCCGAGCCGTACTCTCGGGTCTTCGCAAGAAGGGGCGCGCCGTCGAGCGGACCAAGAGCGAGTCGGGCGAGACGGTCTACCGGATCGCGGGGGTTTGAGGCGATGACGGACCAAACCGCCGCCTATACCCTCGCCGATCTTTCGACCCGCTCTCGGGTTGACCTCAAGGCGGACTACGAAGCGCACTTCGGGACGGTCCCGCCGTCCCGGATGCGCGATCCGATGCTCCGCCGCGCGGTCGGCTACGCCCTTCAGGTCGAGGCCGCGGGCGGCCCCGACAAGGCGCTGGAGCGTCGCCTCGACCGCATGGCAGCCGACTATCGCCGGACCGGGACGATCAAGGCGGAGACCCCGCCGACGGTCGCGAAGCCCGGCACGCGGTTGCTTCGCGAATGGCGCGGCGTGACGCACAGCGTCACCGTCACCGACGACGGCGTCGTCTGGAACGGCGAGACCTATCCGAGCCTCTCGGCCGTCGCGCGGGCGATCACCGGCACCCGCTGGTCCGGGCCGGTCTTCTTCGGTTTCAAGAAGCGAGCCGCGTGATGGTGAGGACTCCCCGCAAACGGTGCGCGATCTACACCCGCAAGTCCTCCGAAGAAGGGCTCGAGCAATCCTTCAACTCGCTCGACGCCCAGCGGGAGGCGTGCGAGGCCTATATCAAAAGTCAGGCCCATGAAGGCTGGGACGCCCTTGGGCAACGCTTCGACGACGGCGGTGTCTCCGGGGGCACGATGGAGCGGCCGGCGCTGCAACGGCTTCTCAGCGCCGTTGAGGCCGGGTCGGTCGACGTCATTGTCGTCTACAAGGTCGACCGTCTCACCCGTTCGCTCGCGGATTTTGCGAAGATCGTCGAAAAGCTCGACGCCAAAGACGTCTCCTTCGTCTCCGTGACCCAACAGTTCAACACCACCACCTCGATGGGGCGGTTGACCCTGAACGTCCTGCTGTCTTTTGCCCAGTTCGAGCGAGAGGTAACCGGCGAGCGGATCCGGGACAAGATCGCGGCCTCGAAAAAGAAAGGCATGTGGATGGGCGGCCATGTGCCGGTCGGCTACCGCGCCGAGGATCGAGGGCTCGTGGTCGAGTCGGACGAGGCTGAGACGGTCCGAACGCTGTTCCGTCTTTATCGCGACCACGGCTGCGTCAACGCCGTCCGGGCCGAAGCGCAGCGGTTCGGTCTCGTCAGCAAATCCGGCAAGCCCTTCAGCCGAGGGCATATTTATCGCGTCCTGTCGAACCCGATCTACATCGGGCGCATCCCGCATGGGGCGGCGAGCTACGAGGGCGCGCATGCGGCGATCGTCGATGCGGAGCTATGGCAGGCGGTGCAGGATCGGCTGGCCGACAACCGGATCGAACGGCGGCAGCGCAGCAACGCGAAGGACCCGAGTCTTCTCACCGGCAAGCTCTTCGGCGCCGACGGGACGCGCTTCACGCCGAGCCATACGAACAAACAGGGGCGGCGGTATCGCTACTACGTGGATCAGTCGGCGAAGCAGAGCGCGAACGCCAAGCCGCAGCGCATCCCGGCCGACGAGATCGAGGGCGTCGTCATTGATCTGTTGCGGACGCGGCTCGGCGAGCCGATGAACCTGATCGAGGCGCTCCATCGGCCCGACCTCACGCCCGCCATGGCGCATGCGGTGCAGCGCGCGGCCGAGCCGTTGGCGGCGGCGTTGAAGGCCCCCCGCCAGAACCGGGACCTCGTGCAGCGGCTCGTCCGGCGGATCACGCTCGGCGAGGAAGCGCTAACAATCGATATCGACGACGCAGAACTGCGCCGGGCTCTTGATCTCGATGCAGTCGAAACGGAAGACGAGGAGGACGCGGGGCATCGGATCGAGGCGTCCGTTGCGATCCGTCGGCGGGGCGTCGAGCAGCGCTTCGTCCTGAACGCCCGTGAAACTGATTGCACGCGGCAAACCGACCCGGGTCTAGTTCGCGCGCTCGTGCGGGCGCATGACTGGTGGACCCGCCTCCGCGACGGCGAGGCGGACGGGCCGGGCAGAATCGCCGCCATGGACGGCGTCCAGAGCAGCTACGTCTCGCGCCTCCTGCCGCTCGCCTTCCTCGCGCCCGACATCAAGCGGTCGATCCTTGATGGAACCGTGCCCGTCGATCTGACCTCGGACCGGCTCACCAAGCATCTCGATCTGCCGATCGATTGGAAAGAACAGTGGCGGCTACTCGGGTTCCCATCACCCTAGTTTTGGTACCGGCCAGTCGCCGACGAGAGAGAAGGGGCCCTGCGGGGCCCATTCTTCTCCGCCAATGGGTCTCCGGCGGTGCGTAAAGGCGAAGGGGCGGCGCTGAGGCCGGCAGTTGGCGGGGCTCAGGAGAGGAGCCGTAAAATTCTCGGAATGCAGGCGGGTGAATGGCGGAGAGGGAGGGATTCGAACCCTCGGTACGCTTGCGCGCACAACGGTTTTCGAGACCGCCCCGTTCGACCGCTCCGGCACCTCTCCGCAGGTTCGGGTCGGAAGACCCGGGCAGGCGGGGCATGGACGCCCTCCCGCCGAAGCGCGGCGGAACCTAGCGAAGCGGCGGGCGGCTGACAACCCCGGAAAGAGGCGCGAAAATGCGGCCCATTCCGCGCCGGGGCGGATGCCTCACGGCGGCCGATCGGGCGTTGACTTGGGCGCCGCAATGCCTATAGTGCGCGCCGTTCGCGCCCGGGACCGTCCCGGGCGTTCCTTTGGTTTTGCGCAGTTCGAGGCCCGAGTACCGGCCGGCCCCGCTTGAAGCGGGCGCCCATGGCCGCGAAAGTCCCCGCCCGCCGCGGTCACGCGACGGATCCGGGGCGCCGCAGGACGCGTTGAGAATGCTGGGAAGGCACCCCATGTTCGCAGTGGTGAAGACCGGCGGCAAACAGTACCGTGTCGCCAAGGACGATGTGATCAAGGTCGAGAAGCTCGATGCCGCCGAAGGCGATATCCTGGCGCTCGACGAGGTGTTGATGGTCTCCGGCGACGGCGCGCCGCAGGTCGGAAACCCGACGCTGAAGGGCGCGGTGGTCGAGGCGGAAGTGGTCGCCGAGGAGCGCACCCGCAAGATCATCGTCTTCAAGAAGAAGCGGCGCCAGAACTACCGGCGCAAGAAGGGCCATCGCCAGCACCAGACGGTGCTGAAGGTCATCGAGATCTCGCTGGACGGCCCGAAGCATGCCGGCAAGAAGGCGGCGCCGAAGAAGGCGGAAGCCAAGAAGGCCGAGGCGAAGTCGGACGCCCCGAAGAAGGCCGAGGCCAAAAAGGCCGATGCCAAGAAGACGGACGCGAAGAAGACCGATGCCAAGAAGGCGGCGCCGAAGAAGGCGGCCGCCAAGAAGACCGCCGCCAAGAAGGGCGGTGCCAAGAAGGCAGCCGCCAAGAAGGCGGATGGTGAGAAGTAAGGAGACGGGTCATGGCGCATAAGAAGGCAGGCGGTAGCTCCAGAAACGGGCGCGACTCCGAGGGTCGGCGTCTGGGCGTGAAGAAGTTCGGCGGCGAGCGCGTGCTGGCCGGCAACATCCTCGTGCGCCAGCGCGGCACCAAGTTCCATCGCGGCGAGAATGTCGGCATCGGCAAGGACCACACGCTGTTCGCGCTGGTCGAAGGGCATGTGACCTTCAAGAAGACCCGCGATCGCACCTACGTGTCGGTCGCGCCGCTCGAGGCCGTCGCTGCCGAATAGGGCCGGCCCCGTACGCGAGAAGTCGCGAACAAGATTTGGGGAAAGGGGAACGGCCCGGCCGTTCCCCTTTTTCCGTTGGAGGCGCCGGCGAGCGGCGGGAATGAAGCGATGAAGTTCCTCGACGAAGCCAAGGTGTTCGTCAAAAGCGGCGACGGCGGGGCGGGCTGCGTCTCCTTCCGGCGGGAGAAGTATGTCGAGTTCGGCGGCCCGAACGGCGGCGACGGCGGGCGCGGCGGCGACGTCATCGTGGAAGCGGTCGGCGGGCTGAATACGCTGATCGACTACCGCTATCGCCAGCATTTCAAGGCCCAGCGCGGCGGCCATGGCATGGGCTCGGACCGCACCGGCGCCTCGGCCGACGCCGTCATCCTGAAGGTGCCGGTCGGCACGCAGGTGCTGGCCGAGGACAAGGAGACGCTGCTCGCCGACCTGACCCATGAGGGCGAGCGCGTCACCATCGCGCGCGGCGGCGACGGCGGGCGCGGCAACACCGCGTTCAAGACCTCGACCAACCGGGCGCCGCGCCGCTCCGAGCCCGGCTGGCCGGGCGAGGAGATGTGGCTCTGGCTGCGGCTCAAGCTGATCGCGGACGCCGGTCTCGTCGGCCTGCCGAACGCCGGCAAGTCGACCTTCCTGTCGGCCGCCAGCCGCGCCAAGCCGAAGATCGCCGACTATCCCTTCACCACGCTGCACCCGCAGCTCGGCGTGGTCGGCGTCGACGGGCGCGAATTCGTGCTGGCCGACATCCCCGGCCTGATCGAGGGGGCGCATGAGGGCTCCGGCCTCGGCGACCGGTTCCTCGGCCATATCGAGCGCTGCCGCATCCTGCTTCATCTGATCGACGGCACGGACGAGAATGTGGTCGAGGCCTACCGCACGATCCGCGCGGAGCTGGAGGCCTACGGCCACGGCCTCGCCGACAAGCCGGAGATCGTCGGCCTCAACAAGACCGACGCCTCGATCCCCGAGCTGGTGGCCGAGCAGATCGCGGAGCTGAAGGCCGAGACCTCAAGCCCGGTCTTCGCGCTGTCCGGCGCGACCGGGGCGGGCGTGAAGCCGGTGCTGCATGCGCTGGCCGACGCGATCGCGGCCGCCAAGACGGCCGATCCGGCGCCCGAGGAAACCGAGCCGACCGACGCGGAAGCCGAAATCGACACGGCGGCGCCCGCGGAGGCGGGGGCGGAGGCCGGCGCGGGCTGGAGCCCGCTGGACGGGGACTGAGAAGGGCGCGGCACGCATGGGGATAAGCCTATGGGGATGAGCCTGCAGAATGCCCGGCGCGTGGTGGTCAAGATCGGTTCCGCCCTCTTGGTGGATCCGGAGACGGGCGCCATCAAGCAGGACTGGCTGGACGCGCTGGCCGACGACATCGCGGGTCTGAAGGCCGGCGGCCGGGACGTTCTGGTGGTCTCCTCCGGCTCGATCGCGGCCGGGCGCCGGCAGCTGGGGCTGAGCCGCGGGGTCCTGAAGCTGGAAGAGAAGCAGGCCGCCGCCGCCTGCGGCCAGATCCGCCTGGCGCACGCCTACCAGACGGCGCTGGCGCGGCACGCCATCACGGTCGCCCAGATCCTGGTGAGCCCGGCCGACACCGAGGAACGGCGCCGGCATCTGAACGCCCGTAACACGATCCTGCAGCTCTGCAGGCTGGGCGCCGTGCCGGTCATCAACGAGAACGACACGGTCGCGACCGCCGAGATCCGCTACGGCGACAACGACCGGCTGGCGGCGCGCGTGGCGACGATGGTGAGTGCGGATCTCTTGGTCCTGCTCTCCGACATCGACGGGCTCTACAGCGCCGATCCCAGGCGCGCCCCCGAGGCCGAGCACATCCCGGAGGTGCCCGAGATCACGCCCGCGATCCTGGCGATGGCCGGCGACGTGGCATTGCCGAGCGAGCGCGGCGGGCTGTCCACCGGCGGCATGGTGACCAAGCTGGACGCGGCGCGCATCGCGGTCGGCGGCGGCTGCACCATGGCGATCGCGGCCGGCCGCGCGCCGCACGCGCTGAAGGCGGTGGCCGACGGCGCGCGTGCCACCTGGTTCCGCCCGGCGACCGAGCCGCTGGCGGCGCGCAAGCGCTGGATTTCCGGCACGCTGAAGCCGGTCGGCGCCTTGCATGTGGATGCCGGGGCGGCCGCGGCGCTGGCCCGTGGCAAGAGCCTGCTGCCGGCCGGCGTCACGGCCGTCGACGGTGCCTTCGAGCGCGGTGATGCGGTCAGCGTGCTGGGCCCGGACGGGGCGGTGCTGGCGAAGGGTCTGTCGGCCTACGCCGCCGACGACGCGCGCCGGATCATCGGCCGACGGACCAGCGAGATCGCCGAGATCCTAGGCTTCGACGGCCGCGCCGAGCTGGTCCATGCCGACGACCTGGCGCTGGAGAGCGGCGCCCGGGCCCGGATCGGCCAGGCCGGGGAGCCGGTTGCCGAGCCGCGCGCGGCGGGCCTAGAGTGACGGCGATAGATCAAGAGGAGCGACGCCATGAGCGATGCGGCCCTGGCGGAAATGAACGAGCCCGACCGCGCGGCGACCGATGCCGCGATCGAGACCGAGGTGCGCGATATCGGCCGGCGCGCGCGGGCGGCAGCCCAAGCGCTCGCGCTTGCCCCGGCGGATGCGAAGTCCCGGGCGCTGACCCGCGCCGCCGCGCTGATCCGCGAACGGGCCGAGGATATCGCCGCCGCCAACGCGAAGGACATGGAGTATGGCCGCGCCAAGGGGCTGAGCGAGGCGCTGCTCGATCGGCTCTCGCTGACGCCGGAGCGGATCGAGGGCGTCGCCGCCGCGGTCGAGGCGACGGCCGCGTTGCCTGATCCGGTCGGCACCGTGCTCGAGGCCTGGGACCGGCCCAACGGCCTGAAGATCGAGCGGGTGCGCACGCCCTTGGGGGTCGTCGGCGTGATCTATGAAAGCCGGCCGAACGTGACGGCGGACGCGGGCGCGCTCTGCCTCAAGGCGGGCAACGCCGCCATCCTGCGCGGCGGGTCGGAGAGCCTCAACAGCTCCGCCGCGCTCGCCGGCTGCCTTTCCGACGCGCTGGCGGCGGAGGGGCTGCCGGCCGACGCGGTTCAAATGATTCCGACCCGCGACCGGGCGGCGGTCGGCGCGCTCTTGCGGATGAGCGAGCATGTCGACGTGATCGTGCCGCGCGGCGGCCGCTCGCTGATCGAGCGGGTGCAGGCCGAGGCGCGCATGCCCGTCTTCGCCCATCTGGAAGGGCTCTGCCACGTCTATATCCACGAAGCCGCCGATCCGGAGAAGGCGGTCGCGATCGCGCTCAACGCCAAGATGCGCCGGGTCGGGATCTGCGGCGCGGCGGAGACGCTTCTGATCGACCGCGCGGCGGCCGAGAGCCTGCTGCCGCGGATCGCGGACGCGCTCACCGAGGCCGGCTGCGAGTTGCGCGGGGACGCGGCGGCGCGTGCCCTCGTGCCCGCGATGACGTCGGCCACCGAGGAGGATTGGCGGACCGAATATCTCGCCCCCATCCTCGCCGTGCGGGTGGTGGACGGCATCGACCAGGCGATCGACCATGTGAACCGCTATGGCTCGCACCATACGGAATCGATCGTGACGGAGGATGCGGCGGCGGCCGAGCGTTTCCTCAACGAGTGCGATTCCGCGATCGTCATGCACAACGCCTCGACCCAGTTCGCCGACGGCGGGGAGTTCGGCATGGGCGCGGAGATCGGTATCTCGACGGGCCGCATGCATGCGCGCGGGCCGGTCGGGGCCGAGCAGCTTTGCAGCTTCAAATACCGGGTGCGCGGCACCGGCCAGTGCCGGCCTTGATCGGACGCCCGGTAGCGACGCCGTGAGGGACGCCGACCCGAATCGCACGCGCCATCTCTTTCCGGCGGAACTGGATCGCGCGTCGGGGTTCGGCTTCGGCGCGAAGGCACGCGGCGGACGGCGGGCGGTCGGCCTGCTCGGCGGGTCCTTCAACCCGGCGCATGAGGGCCATCGCTACATCTCCGAACAGGCGCTGAAGCGGCTGCGTCTCGACCAGGTCTGGTGGATGGTCTCGCCGCAGAACCCCCTCAAATCGCGGGCCGAAATGGCGAGCCACGCCGATCGGATGGCCAGCGCCCAGGCGATGGCCAAGCATCCGCGAATCAAGGTGACCGATATCGAAAGCCGAATCGGTCTCGCCCACACTGCCGACGTCTTGCAGCGACTGACGAAACGCTATCCGCGCATCCGCTTCGTCTGGCTGATGGGGGCGGACAACTTGGCCGGCATTCACCGCTGGAAGCGCTGGCACAAAATATTCATGACCGTACCCATTGCCGTTTTCGCGCGTCCCTCCTATGATTCAAGGGCGTTGGCCGGGTTGGCGGCCACGCGGTTCCAGGCGGCCCGCCTGCCGGAGCGCAAGGCGCCGTCGCTGGCTTTCCGCGATCCGCCGGCCTGGGTGTTTCTGGCAATCCGCCGGCACCCGGCCTCCGCGACGGAGATCAGGGCCCATCGGGGCTTCCCCGGGGCCGGTCGCGGTTAGGCCATCGGCTGAAAGGGTGCGGGCGCAACGGCACGAGGAGAGACGGGCCATAGCTACGCAGCACGGGTACGGACACAAGGCCGATCATGCGGGCGAGGGGGAAGCCACCCCGATCCCGGCGGTCGCGCCGGACGTCCTGAAGTCGGTCGTCGAGAGAAGCCTCGACGACGACAAGGCGCAAGCGGTCACGGTCATCGATCTCGCCGGCAAATCCACCATCGCGGACCATATGGTCATCGCCTCCGGCACGTCGCGCCGGCAGGTGGCGGCCATGGCCGACCATCTGATGGAGCGGATCAAGGCGGCGGGAATCCACCACCCGGCGATCGACGGGCAGGAGCAGGGCGACTGGGTCCTGATCGATGCCGGCGACGTCGTGGTGCATCTGTTCCGGCCGGAGGTTCGCGCGTTCTACAATCTCGAGAAGATGTGGGGCGTGGACCTGCCGGACATGCCGGCGCAGTCGGTGACCGGGCGCGAGGAAGCGCTGCACGCCTGAGCGGGGAGGGCCTTGGTCTCGTCCTCAGGGACCGAGGCTTGAGGCGCACGCACCGGCGGGTGTATACCGCGTCGCGTCGGCGACGGCGGACGCGGAATGGAATGCACGCGTCCGATGCCGCCCCCGCTTGCGGAGAGGACGGTCATGCGTATCACCATCGTCGCGGTCGGCAAGGGCCGCAGCGGCCCGGAACAGCAACTTTTCGAGACCTACAGCCAGCGCTCGCAATGGCCGCTGGAGCTAAAGGAAGTCGAGGAGAAGAAGGGGCTCTCCGGCGATGCGCTGAAGGCGCGGGAGGCCGAGCTGCTGCTGGGCGCCGTGCCGAAAGGGGCGTTGATCGTCGCGCTGGACGAGCGCGGGCGCAACGTCACCAGCCGCAAGCTGGCCGACTGGATCGGCGAGAAGCGGGATAACGGCAAGAGCGATCTCTGCTTCCTGATCGGCGGGGCCGACGGGCTCGATCCCGCGGTGCGCGCCCAGGCCGATCTGGTGCTCGCCTGCGGGTCGCTGACCTGGCCGCACCTGCTGGTGCGCGCGATGCTGGCCGAGCAGATCTACCGTTGCCAGCAGATCCTGGCGGGCCATCCCTACCATAAGGATTGAGACGGCCCCCCCGGATCCGCGTCCGGTCGTTCCCGCGTCAGCGACGGACGGGGCGGCCGGTCTCGACCACCCGGTCGATCTCCGTGCGGGCGACGCCGATGTCGGCCAGCTCGTGGTCGTTCATGGCATGCAACTCGGCACGGGCCCGGTTGCGGGCGCGCATGCGGGCGAACCGCAGCTTCAGGCCGGCGAGCGTGCCCAGCAGGTGGAAGCGATCGCCGCAGGGTGCGATGATGGCGTCGTTGAGGCTCATCGAACCAACTCCTTAGTGGTTATTGGACAGCATTACTGACCTACTAGATAGGCTTGCACCATCCGCCTAGCTTGCAGGGGGGTGTTGCGCGGGATGCATGGCTATTCGCTTGCCGCGCCACGCCATGCGCGTTAGGCGTGCGCCGCAATCGCGCGCACGGATCATGAGGAGGGCCGCAACTTGGCCGCCTATCGCTTCAGCCTGCACGAGGACCGCATCGCCCCCGGCGGATGGGTCGAGATCGCCACGCCGGCCGCGAACCGGATCCTCTATTGCGTGGAGGGCTCGCTCGGCGTGGGCGGTGGGAGCCTCGGCGACCTCGTGCCGCTGGAACGCGACGAGGCACGGCTCGCGATCGGGCTGACGCGGCTGGAGACCGGCCACACCGGCGCGCTCGTACTGCGCTGGGAACTTACCCCGGCCGAACAGCAGGAGGAATTGGAGGAAGCGGGCGTCACCTCCGGCCTTCTGATGGAACGCACGATCGAGCTGCCGGAGGAAGAGGAGCGTCTGATGCGCCTCGACGCGGTCGCGCTGACTCCGGGCGCGAGCGACCCCTCGCACATCATCCCGGGCCCGTCGCTCCGGGTGCTGGCGAACGGCGCGGTATCGGTCGCGCTCGGCGATCAGACGACGCCGCACCGGCCGGGCGGCGCCTGGTTCGTGAAGGAGGGGGAGGAGGCCTCGGTCTCCGCCGACGACACCGCGCCGGCGCTCACCTTCCGGGCGGCGATCCTGCCGACCAGCCTCAAGGGCGAGAGCGCGATCTTCTACGCGGAAAAGGGCGAGGGCGACGGTCCGCCGCGCGCGCGGGTCTATGTCGACCGGGAAATCCTGCTGTAGCGGGCGCCGGTCTCACGCCGTCCGATTGCGAAATGCGCAGCGGCCCGTCACCGGCCGGCGCGGAGCGCCTGGGCGGACGGGACGGGCGGCGGGCCGGGCCCGCCGCTCAGTGCAGGGTGAACAGCCCGCCGACGGCCCGCGTCTCGGCCGGGGTGACGATCTTGCTGCGCGCCAGCGTCACCGAGTGCAGCCGGCCCTCGATATTCTCCATCCAATAGTCCAGGAAGCGCTTGAGCCGCGGATAGTCCGGCGCGATGTCGTAATGCTGCCAGATGAACTTCTGCAGGAGATCGGGATAGTCGGGAAGGTGGTAGATGATCTCGGCGGTGGCCAGGCGATAGCCCTGGACCTGCTGCTGGAAACGGGGATCGATCTCGCCACGCATCGGCACGCTCTCCTCTGTCGCATTGCAGTCCGATGACGAAAGTGTGCGGCGCGATTCGAATGCGCGCAAGAAAATTGAGCAAAATCAACATTCTAGCAGCCGGCATCCGAGACTGCTGACAATCGCGATCAAGTCTCTTGAAAGCCGGTCAACGCTCGCCTATCTATTCGCGGCTTAGCACTCTTGCAGGAGGAGTGCTAAGAGGGCGCGCCGCCTGGAGCGCGGGCGCCGGAACATCTCCTGAACAACCTTTGTCTACCGAATAGAGGAGGTTCCCAAGATGGCGTTTCGGCCACTGCACGACCGGGTTCTGGTTCGTCGCATCGAAGAGGATCAGAAGACGGCCGGCGGGATCATCATCCCCGACACCGCGAAGGAAAAGCCGATGCAGGGCGAGGTTCTGGCCGTCGGCCAGGGCGTGACGCTGGAGAACGGCTCTGTCCGTCCGCTCGACGTGAAGCCGGGCGACACCGTGCTGTTCGGCAAATGGTCGGGCACCGAGGTCAAGATGGACGGCGAGGAGCTGCTCATCATGAAGGAGTCCGACATTCTCGGCATCGTCGAGGTCAAGGTCGCCAAGAAGAAGGCCGCCTGAGCCCGATCCCATTCAACCGCTTGCTCGTGAACGAGGAGTGAAGAAGAAATGGCTGCGAAAGACGTGAAATTCTCGACGGACGCGCGCAACAAGATGCTGCGCGGCGTCGATATCCTGGCCGACTCGGTCAAGGTCACGCTGGGGCCGAAGGGCCGCAACGTGGTGATCGAGAAGAGCTTCGGGTCGCCGCGCATCACCAAGGACGGTGTGACGGTCGCCAAGGAGATCGAGCTCAAGGACAAGTTCGAGAACATGGGCGCGCAGATGCTGCGCGAGGTGGCCTCGAAGACCAACGATATGGCCGGTGACGGCACCACGACGGCGACGGTTCTGGCCCAGGCGATCGTGCGCGAGGGCGTCAAGGCGGTCGCCGCCGGCATGAACCCGATGGACCTGAAGCGCGGCATCGACGCGGCCGTCGAGGCGGTCGTCGCCGACATCGCCAAGCGCGCGAAGAAGGTCTCCCAGTCCTCCGAGGTCGCCCAGGTCGGCACCATCTCCGCCAACGGCGACAAGGAAGTCGGCGCGATGATCGCCAAGGCGATGGAACGGGTCGGCAACGAGGGCGTCATCACGGTCGAGGAGGCCAAGGGCCTGGAAACCGAGCTCGACGTCGTCGAGGGCATGCAGTTCGACCGCGGCTACCTGTCCCCCTATTTCGTGACGGACAGCGAGCGCATGCAGGTCGAGCTCGACGAGCCCTACATCCTGCTGTTCGACAAGAAGCTCTCCAACCTGCAGGCCCTCCTGCCGGTGCTGGAGAAGGTCGTGCAGTCGGGCAAGCCGCTGCTCATCATCGCCGAGGATGTCGAGGGCGAGGCGCTGGCCACGCTCGTCGTCAACAAGCTGCGCGGCGGCCTGAAGGTCGCGGCCGTCAAGGCGCCCGGCTTCGGCGATCGCCGCAAGGCGATGCTCGAGGACATGGCGATCCTGACGGGCGGCACGGTGATCTCCGAAGAGACCGGCATCAAGCTCGAGACGGTCGACATCTCCATGCTGGGCCGCGCGAAGAACATCACCATCACCAAGGATGAGACGACGATCGTCGACGGCGCCGGCAAGAAGAAGGA
>MRWG01001319.1_pt1 | contig 16596 bp, 13 predicted proteins | sample 1013341 | NCBI WGS metagenome assembly MRWG01 (sample SAMN06117577, study PRJNA244670) | biofilm metagenome | biome: Water; feature: Cathode Biofilm; material: Biofilm; isolation source: microbial consortium enriched at the cathode of a solar microbial fuel cell | place: USA: District of Columbia ... | reverse complement strand
TCCAGAAGCCGCCCGCCGATCTGCGCCAGCTTGCCGCCGACGTCGGCGTCGACATCGTACTTGAGGATCGTGGCGCCGCCGTCCTCGATCAGCGTGACAAGCGCACCGCCCTTGGCGAAACCGGCCGCGCCGCCCTTGCCTTCGCCGGAAATGCGATAACTTTCCGGCGGATTCAGGTCGCTCAACTGTACGCTGCCCTTGAACTTCGCCTTCACGGGGCCGACCTTGGCCCGCACCTCGGCGTTGAACTCCGTATCCGAAACCTGTTCGAGGCTCTCGCACCCCGGAATCGACTGCCGGAGGATTTCCGGATCGTTCAGGCCGCGCCATACTTCGTCTCTGGGCGCCTCGATGCGCTTCTCGTCGGACAACTTCATTCAAAATCTCCAGTATTCGGGCCGGACAGCAGTATTCGAGCGGAATTGTTATGGGAATGTATAAAGACTTGCAACGCCCGGCGTCATCACCAATTTTTATATAGGACGAACACCGGCCCTCTGCCACCCGGCGATGCCGATGTGGCGGTGGGCTTGGTGTTCCTGACATATGAACGAGAGTGCCCGGGGCCTGTTCACGGCCCTTAACGACATTCCAGGGGGAGAATTTCATGCCCGCGATTACGGTTCGCGTTAACGGCCTTGAAGTGACGAAAGAGGTCGGCGCGCGCACATTGTTGAGCACATTTATCCGTGAGCAGCTCAAGCTGACAGGCACGCACGTGGGCTGTGACACCAGCCAGTGCGGTGCCTGCGTCATCAAGCTGGACGGCAAGACCGTCAAGAGCTGCGCCGTTTTCGCCTGGGAATGCGACGGCGCCGAGATCGGCACGATCGAGGGCCTTGCCGAAGGCGACGAGATGCACCCGATGCAGGAAGCGTTCCGCGAGCACCACGGCCTGCAGTGCGGTTTCTGCACGCCGGGCATGGTGATGACCGCGGTGTCGCTGGTCGAGAACAACCCGGACATCGACGAGGACGGCATCCGCCACGGCCTCGAGGGCAATATCTGTCGCTGCACCGGCTACCAGAACATCATCGACGCCGTGAAAACCGGCGCCAAGGCGATGCGGGGTTAAGACCATGTACGATTTCGGTATCAAATCTCCCGCTTCCGTCGACGACGTCAAAGCTGCCCTGGGCGAGGCCGAGGACGGCCAGTTCCTGGCCGGCGGCCAGACCCTGGTCCCGGTGCTCAAGCAGCGGCTCGCCATGCCGTCGGATCTGATTTCACTGGCCCGCGTCGAAGATCTCGCCGGCATCACCTCGAGCGGCGACAGGATTACGATCAAGGCCATGACCACGCACGCCGAGGTCGCCGCCAGCGCGGATATCAAGTCGGCTACTCCGGCGCTCTCGAAACTCGCCGGCGGCATCGGCGATCCGCACGTCCGCAACCGCGGCACGATCGGCGGCTCGGTCGCCAACAACGATCCGGCGGCCGACTATCCGGCCGGCATCCTCGGCCTCGACGCCACGGTGGTCACCACCGAACGCGAGATCGCCGCCGACAACTTCTTTACCGGCATGTTCGAGACGGCATTGAACGAAGGCGAGCTGATTACCGAATTCCGCTTCCCGATCCCGGAAGCCGCCGGTTACGTCAAGCTGCCGAACCCGGCGACCCGTTACGCCCTGGTCGCGGTCATGGTCGCCAAGTTCGGCAACACCGTTCGCGTCGCCGTCACCGGCGCCGGTCCCTGCGTGTTCCGGGTCGCGGAAATGGAGCAGGCGCTCACCGCGAACTTCAGCCCGGACAGCATCAAGGACGGCCTGGTTCCGGCCGACGATCTCAACAACGACATTCACGCAAGCCGCGATTACCGTGCGCACCTGATCGGCGTTCTCGCCCGTCGTGCGGTTGCGGAAGCGAACGGCTAAGCGGGGGAAAAAGAACATGAGCACTTACGTCGCACGCAACGGTATCGGTGAAAGCCAGCGCCGCATGGAGGATTTCCGGTTCCTGACCGGTCACGGCAAGTACATCGACGACGTCAACCTGGATGGCCAGGCCTACGCCATGGTGCTGCGCTCGCCGGAGGCCCATGCCGACATCAAGTCCATCGACGCGTCGGAAGCGCTGGCACTCGACGGTGTTTTGCTGGTCGTCACCGGCGAGGACTGGAAGGCCGCCGGGTACGGGCCGATTCCGACCAAGTCCGGGGTCCGCAAGTTCAAGGACGGGTCCGATTTGAAGGAGCCGCCGCACCACGCCATCGCCATCGACCGGGTCCGCTACGTCGGCCAGCCGGTCGCGCTGGTGGTGGCGGAGAGCCTCGATCTCTGCCGCGATGCGCTGGAGTTGATCGACGTCGATTACGGCAGCCTCCCCTCGGTCACGCACCAGTCCGAAGCGGTCAAAGAGGGCGCGCCGCAGATCTGGGACATCGCGCCGGGCAATGTCTGCCTCGACTTCGAACTCGGCGACGAGGACGCGCAGAAAAAGGCTTTCGAGGATGCCGATCACGTGATCACGCTGGAACTCGTCAACAACCGGGTCACCGCGGCACCGATCGAACCGCGCGGCGCGGTCGCCGACTTCGACCCGGAAACCGGCAAGTACATCCTCTGGAATTCGTCGCAGAACATTCACGCCAACCGCGACACCATCGCCGACGTGGTGCTGAAGATCGGCAAGGAAAACCTGCACCACATCGCCCCCGACGTGGGCGGCGGGTTCGGCGGCAAGAACGGCGTCTATCAGGAACCGATCCTGATCCTGCACGCCGCCAAGGAACTGAAGCGTCCGATAAAGTGGATGAACGACCGTGCCGAGAGTTTTCTCTCGGACACGCACGGCCGCGATCAAGTTTCCAAGGTACAACTGGCACTGGACAACGACGGCACGTTCCGGGGTCTCAGGACCGAGACCATCGGCAACCTGGGCGCCTTTTGCGGCACCGTTGGCCCGTTCACACCGACCGGCGGATCGAGCCGGACCCAGGGCGGCCCGTTCAGGTTCGACGGTATCTACTACACAGCCATCGCACCGTTCACGAACACCTGTCCGCTCGATCCCTACCGCGGCGCCGGGCGTCCGGAAGGATCCTACCAGATGGATCGTATTATCGACTATGCGGCGGCCAAGCTGGGCATGGACCCGATCGAACTGCGCCGCAAGAACCTGATTCCGCCTGAAGACCTGCCGATGAAGTCGCCCATGGGCCTCGACATCGATTGCGGCAACTTCCCGGAAGTGTTCGAACGAACCATCCGGATTTCCGACCGCGAGGGCTTCGCGAAGCGCAAGGAAGCGAGCGAGGCGAAGGGTTTCAAGCGCGGCTTCGGCGTCTGCATGTATCTGGAATGCACCGGCGGCGGTCCCAAGGAGGAAGCCAAGGTCGTGTTCCGCGATGACGGCAAGGCCGAGCTTTCGGTCGGCACCGCGTCGACGGGCATGGGGCACGAGACGGTATTCGCGCAATTGCTGGCGGGTCATCTGGGCCTGCCCATGGAGGACATCGCCTTCCGCCAGTCCGACACCGACGCAACATCCATGGGCGGCGGTCACGGCGGGTCCCGCGGGCTCGAGGTCGGCGGCAGCGCCGTCACCCAGACGTCCCGCGAAATCATCGAAGTCGGCAAGAAAATCGCGGCACACCGCTTCGACGTCGATGCCGATAAAGTGGACTTCGAGGAAGGCCGTTTCCACGTGCCGGGCACCAACCACACCATGACGATCCGCGACGCCATCGATTCGCAGAACGATCCGGACAACCTGCCGGACGATCTGGAGCCCGGCTGCATGAACGTCACCAGCGTGTTCGAGCGCGGCATCATCTCGATCCCCAACGGCGGCCACGCCTGCGAGGTCGAGGTCGATCCGGAAACCGGTACCGTCAGGGTCGACGGTTACTGGGTGGTCGACGACTTCGGTACCATCGTCAACAAGATGCTGGCCGACGGCCAGGTCATGGGCGGCGTCGCGCAGGGCCTTGGCCAGGCGCTGATGGAGAACATCCTCTACGACGACAGCGGCCAACTCGTCACCGGCTCGCTGATGGACTATGCGCTGCCGCGCGCCGACGACATGCCGCGCATGGTCATCGATTATTACGAGGATGCACCGACCGAAAAAAATCTGCTGGGCGTCAAGGGTGCCGGCGAAGCGGGCTGCGTAGGCGCACCGCCGGCCATCGTCAACGCCGTCTGCGACGCGCTCAAGGAGTTCGGCGTGCATCACATCGACATGCCGCTGACGCCCGAGCGTGTGTGGCGCGCCATCAGGGATGCAAAAACCGCCGGTTAAGCCTATATAGGCACCATGAACGGCAGATTCTCAGAGTACGTCCTCCCGGACCTCCGCAAATGGCGGTCCGAGGGGAAGCGCGCCGCGCTCCTGACCCTCTACAACGTCGAGCCGACGGGGCCACGCCCCGCCGGCAGCCAGATGGCGGTCTCGGATGCCGGCGATTTCACCGGCTTCCTCTCCGGCGGCTGCGTCGAAGGTGCGCTGGTCGAGGAAACCAAGGCGGCCATGGACGAGGGCAAGAACCGCTCGATCCGCTACGGCGTCAATTCGCCCTATTTCGACATCACGCTGCCGTGCGGCAGCGCCATCGACGTCTATATCGACGTCGGTTTTCCGGACGCGGTTTCCCAGGATCTTGTCGACGCCATGGACAAGCGCCGATCCGTCACCCTGACGACCGACATGTCCTCCGGCGAAAGCCGTATCGGCAAAACCGCCGATAGTAACGAACGGCTGCAACTGACGCTCGACGGCGAGGCTTTCAACCGGCTGTACCGGCCGCCGCTCAGGCTCGTCGTCGCCGGCAAAGGCCCCGTGCTGGCCGCAACCGCCGAAATCGCCGCGGCATCGGACATCGCCGTCCACGCCGTCACCACCGAGGACGAGATCGCGCACCAATGCGAGGCGGCAGGGGCAACCACCTCGAAGTCGCTGCCGCCGGGCATGATCGATACCTGGACCGCGGTCGCGACACTGTTCCACGAACACGAACTTGAAGGCCCGGTCCTGAAGGCCGCGATGAATTCGAACGCGTTCTATATCGGCGCGCTCGGCAGCCGCAACACGCACGCCGAGCGGGTCAGTCGTTTCCTCGAGGACGGCGAGAGCGAAGACGCCGTCAAACGGATCAAGGGTCCGCTCGGCATTTCAATGGGCTCGCGCAATCCGCCCGAGATTGCGATCTCATTGGTTGCCGAAATCCTCATGACCTACCGCGAGAGATTTCCCGTATGACGGCCACACCGGACGCCGACAAGGCTGCCGCGATCGTACTCGCCGCCGGACGCTCGGAACGTTTCGGCGCGGACAATAAGCTTCTTCATCCGGTCGACGGCACGCCGATGATCCGCCGCACGGCGGAACAAATACTGGGCGCAGGCCTCGGCGATGTCATCGTCGTTACCGGCCACGACGCAGATGAAGTCGAGCGCGCGCTTCAGGGACTCACCGTCCGCTGCGTCCGCAATGCCACACCATGGGCCGGAATGGGTATCTCGCTGGCCACCGGCGCCAATGCGCTGAATCCGGAGACGGAAGCCGTATTCGTCGTGCTGGGCGACATGCCCACACTGAAACCGGAAACGCTTGTGGTCATGCTGGACGGCCTCGACCCAAAGGGCGGACACGACATCGTTGTACCGGTGCATGATGGACGGCGCGGCCATCCGGTCCTGTTCGCGGCCCGCTATTTCACGCAGCTCTGTGCATTGTCCGGCGACACCGGTGCGCGGGCGATCCTGAATGCGCACCCGGAACGGGTCCATGCCCAGCCTGTCGACGACCCGGGCACGCTTCTCGATATCGACACACCGGACGACCTGAAGTAAAGCTAGCGCGCGTCGGCGAGGATCATGTCCGACGCCTTCTCCGCGATCATCATCGTCGGCGCGTTCGTATTGCCGCTGATCAGGTTCGGCATCACCGACGCGTCGACAACGCGCAAGCCCTCCAGACCGACCACCTTGAGCGAAGGGTCGACCACCGCCATCTCGTCGGTGCCCATCTTGCACGTACCGACGGGGTGATAGAGTGTCGCGCCCGTTGCCTTGGCGTGGGCCAGCAGCGCCTCGTCGTCGGCGGCCTCCATACCCGGCGAGAGTTCCTGCGCCGCGTGCGGGCCCATGATGCTCGTCGCCATCAACTGGCGTCCGATTTTCAGACCCGCGACGTGAACTTCGCAGTCGGTGCGGGTCGCAAGAAAATTCGGCTGGATATCGGGCTTCGCCGTCATGTCGGGCGAGGTCGCATGCAAATAGCCACGGCTCTCCGGCCGCAACTGGCACGGGCCGATGGTGATACCCGGAAACTTGTCGAACACGCGCTTGTGCGGATTGGCGAAGGTCGCGTGCGCGATATGGTACTGCAGGTCCGGCTGCTCGAGTTCTGGACGGCTTTTCACGAACCCGCAGATGATCCCCGCCGGCATGGTCAACGCGCCGGTGCGCCGGGTAAAGAACCGGAACGCCTCCAGCATCAGTCGCGGACCGCGCGTCAGCTGATTGAGGCTATCGAGACCGGAGAGCCGCCACGAAACACGCGAGATGTAATGATCCTGGAGGTTCTCGCCGACGCCTTTCAGATTGTGCACGACCTCGATCCCCAGGTTGCGTAGCAACTCGCCCTGGCCGATCCCCGAGAGTTCCAGCAACTGCGGCGACTGAATGGCACCGGCTGCCAGCAGCACCTCCTTCTTCGCGCGGATCGTGCGCTCACGGCCACGCTGGTTGATGACCACGCCGGTTGCCCGGCCGTTTTCGACGATAACCTTCTGTACGAAGGCATGCGTTTCGACGTTCAAGTTCTGCCTGTGCCGCACCGGATCCAGGTACGCGTTCTTGGCGCTGAACCGGCGACCATGGCGTTGCGTCACCTGAAAATATGCGAAACCTTCCTGGTCGGCGCCGTTGTAATCGACGTTCATCGGATAGCCGAGTTCGCCCGCCGATTGGATCACCTTGTCGAGGGTGTCGTATTTGACCGTGGTCTCGGTGACGTTGAGCGGACCGCCCGTGCCGTGATACTCGTCCGCGCCCTGCTCCCGGTTCTCGGAGCGCTTGAAGTACGGCAGCACGTCCGAATAGGACCAGCCCCGGCAGCCCATCTGCGCCCACGTGTCGTAGTCCGCTGCCTGACCGCGCACATAGAGCATGCCGTTGATGGCACTGGAGCCGCCCAGCACCTTGCCGCGCGGCACCGGTATCGCCCGGTCGTTGGTCTTTGCGTCGGGCTTGGTCTCGAACAGCCAGTTGATCGACGGATCGACCATGGTTTTGACGTAGCCCGCGGGGATATGGATCCATGGATTTCGATCCTCGCCGCCGGCTTCCAGCAGGCACACGGTAAACCCCGGATCGGCGCTCAGCCGGTTGGCCAGCACACACCCGGCGGACCCGCCGCCGACGATGACGAAATCGAATTCCATGGTGATCTCTCTCCTCTGTCCGGCGACTAATTTAACGCCCGGTCCCCGGGACGCAATCACCGGCTCGCGGATTGTCCGGACAACAATATCCGTTCTGGACAAGTCCTCACCGGTCGGGAAGGATCATGTCCGTTTTCGCCCAAACTCCCCGCGCAGGGCTACACCATGACACTACGACACGGCAGACAGTTTCTCAGCATTCCCGGCCCGACGACGGTACCCGACGAAGTCCTGGGGGCGATGCATCGCCCGGCCATCGACATATACGGCGGCGAGGGCGGCGGCGAATTGCTGAACGTCACCACGAACTGCCTCAAGGACCTGAAGACTATCTTCGCAACCCAGGGCGACACCTATATCTATATCGCCAACGGTCACGGCGCTTGGGAGGGATCGCTTGCCAACGTGCTCAGCCGCGGCGACGCGGTCCTGGTGCTGGAAAGCGGCCGTTTTGCCGTCGGCTGGGGCGAGTTCGCCCGCAGCATGGGAATCGAGATCGAGCGCGTGCCTGGAGACTGGCGCCGCGCCGTCGACCCGCAAAAGGTCGAGGATGCGCTGCGCGCCGACACGGATGGCAGGATCAAAGCCGTGCTGGTGGTGCAGATCGACACCGCCAGCGGTTGCGTCAACGACATTCCCGCAATCCGCGCCGCCATGGATGCGGCGGGACACGACGCGCTTTTGATGGTCGATACCATCGCGTCACTCGCCTGCATGCCGTTCGAGATGGACAACTGGGGCGTCGACGTCGCCGTCGGCGGCTCGCAGAAGGGCCTGATGACGCCGCCCGGTCTGAGCTTCGTCGCGGCCAACGCCAAGGCCAAGGAACGGCATAAAACCGCAGACCTCTGCACGCCCTACTGGAACTGGTCGAGCCGCGATTTGGAGGAACACTACCGCAAGTATGCCGGCACGCCGCCCGTGCACATGCTGTTCGGGCTCAGGAAGGCGATGGACATGATCTTCGAGGAAGGACTCGAAAACATCTTCAGGCGCCATGAGCTGCTCGCCGGCGCCACGCACGCCGCTGTCGAAGTCTGGCGGCAAAGCGGCGCCTTCGATTTCAACATAACGGAACCGGCGGAGCGGTCGTGCTCGGTGACCACGCTCCTGCTGCGCGAAGACCTGCGGCCCGAACCGATTCGCGCCTTCTGTTTCGACCGGCTCGGCGTGACTCTCGGCCTCGGGATCGGCGATCTCTCCGGCAAGGCGTTCAGGGTCGCGCACATGGGCCACGTCAATGCACCGATGCTTCTCGGAACCCTGGGCGCCCTCGAAATCGCGCTCGACGCCCTGGGACTGACGGGCGAAGGGTCCAAAGGCGGCAACGCCGCGGCCGCGGCCTATCTGGCCGACGCGCTTCGCGATCAGGAGGAGTAGACCAATGACACTGACACTCGATCAGGCCAGCCGGATCGTCGACGGCGCCCAGGCCTTCGGCCAGGAAAAGGGCTTCGATCCGTTGACGGTTGCGGTACTGGACGCGGGCGGGCATCTGGTCGCCTTCAAGCGCGCCGACGGCAGCGGCATCCTCAGACCGGAGATCGCGATGGGGAAAGCCTACGGCGCGCTCGGCTTCGGGCTCGACGGCCGCGATCTGAAGGAAAAGAATTCGACGTTCCTGGGGGCCGTCGCGGCGGCCTCGGGCGGCCGCATGGTACCGGTGCCGGGCGGCGTACTTGTCCGCAACAGTACAGGCGCGATCATCGGCGCGGTCGGCATCAGCGGCGACCACTCCGGCAACGACGAACTGGCCGCCATCGCCGGGATCGAGGGCACGGGTCTCGCCGTGACGCCGTCGCTGAAGGCGTAACCAGGATCTATTCGTTACGGACTCCGACCACCGACGCCACGTTGATTTCCGGCGGGTGGTCGACCCGGCCCCGGACATCGGCAAGGAAAGCGTCCCTAAATTCGTCCCCCGACATGGTTTCGAGGTCGGAAAGGTCGATGTGAAGTTCCATGGCGATTCGGTCTACACGCTCCAGCATCCCGGTCGTGCGCAGAATCTCATGCTCGGCACCTTCGCAGTCGAGTTTCATCATCGCGCAGCGGTCGATGCCGTATTCGTCGAAGACTTCATCCAGCGTTGTCGCCTCAACGCGCACCAGTTCCCCCAAGGTCTCCGACTGAAACCGGCTGACGACAGCTTCGCTGGCAAAGGCATTTGACGCGCCGGAATCGCCGTGCATCACCATTAGCTCCAGGTCACGGCCATCGGCATTGACCGCCTTGTTGATTGCAGTGACATTCCCGATCCCGTTGTCGCGGAGATTCTGCTGCAGGATATCGAAGGTCTCCGGCGCGGGCTCGAAGGCGAAGACACGTGCATCGGGAAATCTGCTCGCAACGGGAATTGAGACGACCCCCACATTCGCACCGACGTCGACGAACACATCGCCTTCGCCCAGCGCAAGATCCGCCAAGCCGTAGATATCGTCATAGAATTCACGCACGAGCCCAAGCAATGACTGAGATCCCGGAACGTCCCGGAAGCTGTGCGATATTCCCGCGAATCCGACCTCGACGAACGGCAGCGACGAGTCACGCTCGAAGGCCTGTTTGAAGAGGTCGAGCGATTGTGCCGGCTGCTCCCCGCGCGTCAGGATGCGGGCCACCAGCCACAAGGCACGCGTCATAAGACCCGTCTGAAAATACGGCAACAGCAATTCGAAAGCCCGCCCCGGATCACCGTCGTCGAGGGCGGATTCCGCTGCCGAGATGGCCTGTTGCTGGTCTGATCGTTCGTTCATACGGCATTCACGCTCGCCGGAAGATTTTCAGTTATGACGGCGGTCATCGCCGCAAGCAACTGGCGCTTGGGAAACGTCTCGCGAAAGACCATGCGTACACGGCGGCGCGCTTCCTTGTTGATGGCAGGCCGGATTATGATTCCCGGGCGGATAAATCCCAAATCTCCGACCATCGATGCCGGCAGGAAGGTGATGCCCGCACCGGCCGCCACGAGACCCACGATCGTCTCCAGACTGGACGCCTGGGTGTCGATGCCCTGCACGCTCGCTTTCCGGTCCAGACCGCACAACCGCGCAACCTGATCGCTCAGGCAATGACCGTCCCGGAGCAGCAAAAGCTCCGCCGTATCGAGCTTCGTCACGTCCAGCGGCTTTCCGGTATCCAAAGGATGACCGAGCGGCAACGCAACACAAAATGGTTCGTCATAAAGAGGAATTTCTTCGAGGCCCGTTTCCTGCGTATCCGTCGCTGTGACGGCGACGTCGACCTCGCCGGCACACAATTTTCGTTCCAGCGCCTGAGTGACGTCCTCGCGCAACGTGAGCTGCATCTTCGGCAACGCTTCCTTCAACGGACGCAGAATCGCCGGCAGCAAAAACGGCCCAACCGTCGGAATGGTCCCAAGGCGAAGCGGCCCGGCCATCGGATCCGCATAGGCCGCCGCAGCGGCTTCGATCTCGTCGGCGATCAGAAGAGCGCGTTTCGCCTTCTCGACCACTTCCTCGCCGATCGGCGTCACGGCAACCCGCCGGTTGGTACGCTCGAACAATTGCACGCCGAGCCGCTCCTCGAGTTTCTTGATCTGTCCGCTGAGCGCCGGCTGCGAAACATGGCAGCGTTCGGACGCCCGGCCGAAATGACCTTCCTCGGCGACGGCGACGACGTATTGCAGGTCACGCAGGTTCATGGCGGCTCCTTAAATCGGCACCGCTTATTATAATTATAAAATCAATCGATTTCAATTATATGAACGATTGCGTTAGGTATTCCGATAAGCAGGAGCCCCCGGTCACCGGGGCAGCTTCTCAAAGCGTCACGCGGCCAAAATCCCCCCGTTTGCGCGTGATCACTTCGGCGGGCCGGTCGACGCCGTGGCCACCCGCCGTCAGTCGGCGGCAGGCATGGGCCGCCGGCGAAGCAGGACAAGCCGGGCTCACGCCCGGCTTGTTCCGTTCTCAGCTTATACTTTTCTAGCCCGCCTTCAGTTCGAGGCGGCGGCCATGAAGGATAGGCTCGGTATAGCCGCTCGGTTGTTCACGCCCCTTGAACACCAGATCGCACGCCGCCTTGAATTCGACACCATTAAACCCGGGCGCCATCGGCGTATAATTCGGGTCGCCGGCGTTCTGCTCGTCCACCACCGCGGCCATGCGTTTCATGGTGTCCATCACCTGTTCTTCGCTGCAAATACCATGATGCAGCCAGTTGGCGATATGCTGCGACGAAATCCGGAGCGTGGCCCGGTCTTCCATCAGCCCGACGTTGTTGATGTCCGGCACCTTGGAACAGCCGACGCCCTGGTCGACCCAGCGTACGACGTACCCCAGGATGCCCTGCGCATTGTTGTCCAATTCGGCCTGGATGTCTTCGTCCGACCAGTTCGGCCGGTCGGCAACCGGATAGGACAGGATATCGTCGAGTTTGGCGCGCTCGCGCGATTTCAGTTGCTCCTGGATTTCCGAAACCACCACCTCGTGGTAGTGCGTCGCGTGCAGTGTGGCCGCCGTCGGCGACGGCACCCAGGCCGTGTTGGCACCCGCCTTCGGGTGCGCGATCTTGGCATCCAGCATGTCCGCCATCTTGTCCGGCATCGCCCACATGCCCTTGCCGATCTGCGCCTTGCCCTTGAGCCCGCACATCAGGCCGACGTCGACGTTCCAGTCCTCATAAGCAACGATCCAGGCGGCCGTCTTCATGTCGCCCTTGCGGATCATCGGCCCCGCTTCCATCGACGTATGGATCTCGTCGCCGGTCCGGTCCAGGAAGCCGGTGTTGATGAACACGATCCGGTCCTTGGCGGCGCGAATGCATTCCTTGAGATTGACCGTGGTGCGGCGTTCCTCGTCCATGATACCGAGCTTGAGGGCGTTGCGTTCGATGCCGAAGGCATCCTCGACCATCGTGCAGGTTTCGGCGGCGAAGGCCACTTCTTCCGGCCCGTGCATTTTCGGCTTCACGATATAGACCGAGCCCGCATAGGAATTTCGATAGGTGCCGAGCTTGTCGAGGTCGTACTTGGCGATCGCCGACGTGATCACCGCGTCGAGCAGGCCTTCGAAAACCTCATTGCCGTCAGCATCCAGCACGGCCGGCGTCGTCATCAGGTGGCCGACGTTGCGGACCAGCAGCAACGAGCGCGCCGACAGCGTCACGTCGCCGCCACCCGGCGTCGTGTAGACCCGGTCCGGGTTGAGCGCCCGGTCGACGGTCTTGCCGCCCTTTTCGAACGACGCCGTCAGATCGCCTTTCATCAGGCCGAGCCAGTTGCGGTAGACGAGCGCCTTTTCCTCGCCGTCGACGGCGGCGACGGAATCCTCGCAGTCCATGATCGTGGTGATTGCGGATTCCATGATCAAGTCTGCGACCCCCGCGGCATCGTCCTTGCCAATGGGGTGGCCGCGGTCGATGACAACCTCGAAATGCAGTCCGTTATTGACGAACAGGATCGTTTCGGGATCGGCGGCATCGCCCGTGTAACCCGCAAGATCTTCCGGCACTTGGAGGCCCGTTTCGGACCCGTCCGTCATGGCGACGACAAGCGACCCGTCGACGATTTTGTAACCCGCGCTTTCGGCATGCGAACCGCCGGCCAACGGCGCGTTCTTATCGAGGAAGTCACGCGCCCAGGCGATGACCTTGGCACCGCGCTTGGGATTGAACTCCTTGGTGGCCTCGCAGCCGTCGTCGAACGGAATGGCATCGGTGCCGTAAAGCGCATCATAGAGGCTGCCCCAGCGCGCATTGGCGGCGTTCAGCGAATAACGCGCATTGGTCAGCGGCACCACAAGCTGCGGCCCGGCGATGGTCGAAATTTCAGGATCGACGTTCGATGTGCCGACCGAAAAATCGTCGCCTTCCTCGACCAGGTAACCGATGTCCGAAAGAAACGACTTGTAGGCCGAAAGATCGGACGGCTTGCCCCTGTTTTCCTTGTGCCAGGCATCGATCTGGGCTTGAAGGTCATCGCGCTTTTCAAGAAGCGCCCGGTTCTTCGGCGTCAGTTCGGAAACGATTTCGGCGGTTTTCGCCCAAAACTCATCCGCCGAAATACCGATTCCCGGCAACACCTCGCCGTTCACAAAATCGAATAGCGTCTTGTCGATCTGCAAGCCGCTGGACTGCACTCGTTCCGTCATAATTTCCTCGTCCACACTATAAAGCCACCGGGTGCCACATAAGGGCCGATCCCCATGATGGCAATGTCGCAATGCAAAAATACGGGTGCGTTATACAGGTAAACCGGCCAAATTCCAGCCATTTCCGCCGTTCGGCAACGCAGCAGAAGAAGCCCGGGACGGAAGAAAATCAGTCGAACAGCCAGCCGAGCCCGTCGAGCGTGGCGCCCAGCGGGTGATACTCGCACCCGACGTAACCGGTGTATCCGAGCCGGTCCATGAGATTGAAAAGGTAGGGGTAATTGATTTCACCGGTGTTGGGCTCGTGACGCTCCGGCACGCCGGAAACCTGCACATGCACGATGTCGTCCAGGAGCGCCTCAAAACGCCGGGCCAAATCCCCTTCCATGATCTGCACGTGGTAGAAATCGAACTGGATTCCGACATTCGGCCGACCGGCCTCGGCCACGATTTCGGCCACCGCGGCACTGGTCGGCATCAGATAGCCGGGCACGTCCCGGCTGTTGAGCGGCTCCAGAACGATTGTGACACCGTCAGCCTGGCAGCTATCGGCGGCATAGCGGACGTTTTCAAGATAGCATGCCCGCATCTCGTCGTACGCACCGGGGTCCGGCACCAGTCCCGCCATGACGTGCAACGTCCGGCAATCGAGCGCGCGGGCGTACTCGAGAGCCTTTTCGATGCTTTCGCGAAATTCGCCCGTCCGGTCCGGCAACGCCGCGATGCCACGCTCTCCTGACGCCCAATCGCCGGGCGGCGCGTTGAACAAAGCCTGCGTAAGGCCGCTTTCCTTGAGACGCGCGGCGACGTCGGGTGCCGGATGGTCATAGGGGAATAAAAACTCGACGGCATCGAAGCCGGCGTTACTGGCAGCGGCGAACCGCTCCAGGAACGGGACTTCCGTGAACATCGTCGTCAGGTTGGCGGCAAACAAAGGCATGGCCGCATCCTAACCTTTTCCACGGGGAAGTTCGATTCCGGATAGCTCCGCGAAGACCTTGATCACGGCGGCATCGTCCTCGCGCCCAAGCCCCATCGCCTTGGCGGCGAGAAACTGCTGGTGCGCGGCAGCCGATACCGGCAGCGGGAAACCTTCGCGTTTGCCCGTCTCAAGCACGATCCCGAGGTCCTTGACGAAAATCTCGACGGCGCTTTTGGGACTGTAGTCGTTCTCCAGCACGTGCGGCACACGGTTCTCGAACATCCACGAGTTGCCGGCGGAGGCCGTGATCACCTCGTAGACCGTATGCGCGTCGAGTCCGGAGCGGATGCCGAGCGCCAGCGCTTCCATCGCCGTCGCGATATGAACGCCGGCCAGCAACTGGTTGACCATCTTCATGGTCGAGCCGGGTCCGGCCTCGTCGCCGAGTTCGAACACTCTTTCGGCAACCGCATCGAGGAACGGCCGCGCCTTGGCGAAAGCCTCGGGCGCGCCCGAGCCCATCACCGTAATCTGCCCCGCTGCCGCCTTTACCGCACCGCCGGAAATCGGCGCGTCGAGGTAGAGCAGTCCCATTCGGTTCAAACGCGCCGCCACGTCGCGGGCAAAGGCCGGCGGTACGGTCGCGCACCCCAGCACCACGGCGCCCGCGGGCAACGCCTCTGCCGCACCGTTCTCGCCGAACAGAACGGCTTCGGTCTGATCCGCATTGACGACGACAACGGCGAGGCAATCCGCCCCGGCGGCCGCGTCTGCGGGTGCTTTCGCGGTCTTGCCGCCCGCCGCGGCGAAGCTGTCCAATACGGTTTTCGCAACGTCACATCCTGTGACGTCGAGCCCGGCTTTCAGGGCCGAAGTCGCGATTCCCATTCCCATGGCGCCCAGTCCGACAACGGCGGTATTCAATGAAGTCATGTGTTCTCCTCCCAAGTTCCCCCGTATTGTGTGAAAAGCGCCCGGCGGTGCAAGGCGGCAAATTCACAACTGAAATTCGCAAAACTCTCAGCATTCGCCTTCCATCTGCGTAGAATTATCGCTACATATACCGGCCAGAGGCGGATGCCACGGGGAGTGCAGCCGCCGGTTCTGCAAAGACGGAAGAGAGATATCCAATGACGTTTGTGCGCCTGATCGCCCTCGCGGCGGTTTTTGCCGTATCAGCCACCCAGGCCAACGCGGAACCGATCCGTATCGGCGAAATCAACAGCTATACCCGTCTGCCTGCTTTCACCGAACCCTACAAGAAGGGTTGGCAGATGGCGCTGGAAGAAATCAACGCCCGCGGCGGCATCGACGGCCGCAAGATCGAGGTCATCAGCCGCGACGACGCAGGCAAGCCAGGCAACGCCGTTAAGATCGCCGAGGAACTGGTGAAGCGCAACGAAGTCGCCTTGCTCACGGGTACGTTCTTCTCGCATATCGGCCTCGCCGTGTCCGACTACGCCAAGCAGAACAAGGTGCTCTTCATCGCCGCCGAACCGCTGTCGGACGCCCTCGTCTGGTCGAAGGGCAACGAGTACACGTTCCGGCTACGGCCTTCGACCTACATGCAGTCCGCCATGCTGGCAGCCGAAGCGGCCAAGACCGACGCCGTCAAGTGGGCGACGGTGGCGCCCAACTACGCCTATGGCAAGGATGCCGTCGCCGCCTTCAAGGACGTGCTGAAGAAGCTCAAGCCGTCGGTCGAGTTCGTCGACGAGCAGTGGCCGGCGCTGTTCAAAATCGACGCCGGCGTCACCGTGCGCGCGCTCGAATCCGCCAAACCCGAAGGCATCTACAACGTCACCTTCGGTCCGGACCTGGGCGCACTGGTGCGGGAGGGCACGGTGCGCGGCCTGTTCGACGGCCGCACCGTGGTCAGCCTGCTGACCGGCGAACCGGAATACCTGGAACCCCTGAAAGGCGAAGCGCCCAAGGACTGGATCGTCACCGGCTATCCCTGGTACGCGATCGATACGCCCGAGCATAACGCGTTCCGCACGGCGTACGAAAAGCGTTGGGACGAGACCCTCAAGATGGGCTCGCTCGTCGGCTACAACACCATGCTGACCATCGCCGCGCTTCTGGAAAAGACCGGCAGCACCGACACGGACAAGATGGTCGCCGCCATGAAAGGTCTCGAGGTCTCGACCCCGCAGGGCAAGATACACTATCGC
>MRWG01001318.1_pt1 | contig 16622 bp, 17 predicted proteins | sample 1013341 | NCBI WGS metagenome assembly MRWG01 (sample SAMN06117577, study PRJNA244670) | biofilm metagenome | biome: Water; feature: Cathode Biofilm; material: Biofilm; isolation source: microbial consortium enriched at the cathode of a solar microbial fuel cell | place: USA: District of Columbia ... | reverse complement strand
CAGCACCCGACTGAGGTCGACGACGCGGATGCCGTCCAGCGCCCCCATGGTCTTCTCCTATTTCGCGGCGAACCGGCCGAGGATGAACGCCGGAACGATGGCGATCAAGAACACGACGCCGAGCGCAAGAAAACAATCCTGGAAGGCGAGCGACAGCGCCTGGGCGTCGAGCGCGCGGGCGAGGAAATCGGCCGCGACGGCGTCGGTCGCCGTCGGGCCGAGACCGGCGCCCGCCAATTGCCGATCGAGGACGTTCAGCATGTCGAGCGTCGCGCCGTTGTCGGCCGACTGGGTCAGGTTCATCGTCTGCGCGTGCACGGCATGGCGCGACTGCAGCCAGACGACAATCAGATTTGTGCCGCTGGCGCCGCCGAGCTGGCGGATGAAGTTCATGTTGCCGGACCCGCGCGCCAGCTCGTTCGGATTGAGCGCCTTGAACGCGGTCGCCGACAGCGAGGGCAAGATGAACGCCAGGCCGAAGCGGCTGAACGCCGCGAAGCCGGCGACCGTCCAGAAGGCGGAGTTCGCGTCGCACCCCGCCATCAGGAGCGCTCCGATGGCGAAGCAGGCGAGCCCGGCGGCGACCATCCAGTGGCCGGGAACCTTGTCCGAAAGCCGTCCCGTGAACGGCAGCGACAGGACGAGTAGCAGACCGGCCGGCAGCAGAAGCACGCCGGCGCTGGTCGCGGTCAGGTTCTGAACGTCCTGCACGTAGACGGGAATAATGTAGCTTGAGGCGAAGTTCCCCGCGCCGAATACAAACGCGACGGCGACGGCGGACGCGAAGCCGGGATTCCGGAAAAGGTCGAGCGCCAGGATCGGCGCGCGGCTGCGCGTCTGCCAATAGAGGAACACGCCGGTCATCGTCAGCGACAATGCGAGCTGGAACGAGATCTTGTCCGAGGACCAGCCGAAGCGCGGGCCGCCGGCGATCGCGTTCATCAGGAGCGCCAGCGCCGCAAGCAGGATCGCGTATCCCGCCCAGTCGAACGGCGGCCGGCCGCGGCCGTCGGTCTTCGCGGGCATGAAGATCAGGCCGCCGACGAACGCCAGGAAGACGGCCGGCAGCGGCATGATGAACATCAAGCGCCAGGAGAACTCGTCGATCGCGATGCCGCCGACGGCCGGCCCGATCGCGGGCGCGAGCGTGACGCCCGCCCCGAATATCCCCATCGCCGAGCCCCGCCGGTCGGGGGGGAAAACCTCGACGATCGTCACCATCACAAGCGGCTGGATGATCCCGGCGGCGGCGCCCTGCATCACCCGGCCGACGATCAGCGCCGGCATCGCCGACGCGGTCGCACAAACGAACGAGCCCGCGGTGAACAGCAGCAGCGTGCCGAGAAATGCGCCGCGCTTGCCGAAGGCCGCGATCATCCAGGCGTTCAGCAACTGGCTCGCCGTCATGGTCGCGAGGAACGCGGTCGCCAGCCACTGTGCCTCGTCCTGTCCGACGCCGAAGGCGCCGCGCACTTCGGGCACGGCGACATTGACGATCGTCGCGGAAAGGACCATGGCAAACGCGCCGAGGAGCCCGGTCGTCGTTACGAACCATCGGTAGGCGGGCCCGAACCTCCGGGCCAGTCCTTCGGCGCTTTCATCCGATGCGCCTGGCCCTGCCTGGCTGGGGTCGCGCGACTTCGCCTCCTTCGCGGCGGGGAATTCCCTTCCCAAACCGCGCTATGCTAAAGGATATCCCCAGCATGAGAAGCGTATGGCGAATAGCGGCCCTGGCCGCGGTTCTGGGGATGGCGCCGCTGGCGGCATCGGCCCAGCAATCGGCTACGGAACAGTCCTATGGCGACTGGGCGAAGCAGTGCGAGCCCGCGCCCGACGGGCGTGAGCGCTGCTACCTGATCCAGACCGTCCAGGCGGACTCGAAGCCGATCATGGTGGTCATCGTCGCGTACTCGCCGGAACGGGACCGGGTCGCGGCGATGATCGACGTGCCGCTCGGCATGGACATCCCGGCCGGCCTCAAGGTCCGGGCGGACAATCTCGAGAAGGACATCGCGTTCGAGCAGTGCCTGCCGACCGGCTGCCGCGCCATGCTGCCGATGGACGACGCGATCATCAGCGCGCTGAAGCGCGGCGCCAAGGCCGCGATCACCGGCCGGGACCGCGATGGCGCGTCGGTCGAACTGCCGATCTCCGCGACCGGCTTCGACGAGGCTTTCGGCGCGCTCTAGGCCGGACTAAGCTCTCCCCCAAAGTGAACCAAATCGCGTTGGGGGAACGCCTGATGATCTATGAGTTGCGCACCTATACCCTGAAGCCCGGAACCGCGCCGGTCGTCGCAAAGAACGCGGGCACGGTCGCGCGCGACATTCGCGGCGACGACTACGGCAAGCTGGAAGGCTATTGGCTGACCGAGATCGGACCCCTCAACCAGGTCATGCATCTCTGGAGCTACGCCGACCTGAACGAGCGGGCCGCGAAGCGCGCAGCGCTCAGCCAGAACAGCCGGTGGACGAGCGAGTATCTCCCCCTGATCCGGGAGCACATGGTCCGCCAGGACATCCGCATCCTGAACCAAGTCGTCGGCCCGAACGCGCCGCCCGGCGAAGGCAACGTCTACGAGCTTCGCAACTATCGCCTCCGCCCCGGCGCCGTAAAGACCTGGTGCGGCCACTTCGTCGAGGCGCTGCCGGTCCGCGAGAAGTATTCGAAGCTCGTCGGCCTCTGGACGACGGAGGCCGGGCAGCCGAACGAGGTCTGCCACATCTGGGTCTACAAGGACCTGAACGCCCGGGCCGAGGCTCGCGGCGCGGCCACCGCGGACAAGGAATGGCAGGCCTTCCTGAAGACCGGCGGGCCGCTGATCGAGGAGATGTGGTCGACCGTCATGCTGCCGGCCGCCCACTCGCCGCTGAAATGAGCGGGCCCGCGACGACGGCCGCGACGACGCGGCAAGGATTCGACCTGGCGCCTCTGACGCCGGGCTTCGGCTACGAAGTTCGAAACCTTCAGGTGCGGGACGTGGATGACGCCGTCTTCCCGGCGATCTACCAGGCCTTCCTCGAAGGCCAGATGCTGTTGTTCCGCGGCCAGGACCTGCCGCCCGGCGACCAGGTCGCCTTCGCCCGCCGCTTCGGCGAGGTGCAGGTCCACGTGATGAACCAGTACCATCAGGCGGGCCACCCGGAACTCTACTATCTCACCAATGTCGGACCGGACGGCAAGCCAAACGGCAAGCACCCCGACCGGGGCACGATGGTCTGGCACACCGATGGATCGTGGCGGCCGCGCACCGGCCAGGCGACCATGCTCTATGCCGAAAGACTGCCGGCGAAGGGCGGCGAGACCTGCTTCGCCGATATGTACGGCGCATACGACGCGCTCGGCGAGATGGAAAAGGCCCGGCTCGGACGGCTGCGCGCCGTGCACAACCTGGACTTCTCGCGCACCCGGCGTCACGGGGAAGACCCGATGACCGCGGCGCAGAAGGCCGAAGTGCCGCCGGTGGCGCATCCGGTGCTGCGGAAACATCCCGAAACCGGACGGATGACCGTCTTCCTCGGCGACCACGCCGAGCACATCGAGGGCCTGCCCTATGACGAAGGCCGCGCGATCATCGAGGAACTGAACGCCCGGGCCGTCGGCTCGACGACGATCTATCGTCACAGCTGGCGGCCGGGCGACTTCATGGTCTGGGACAACCGCTGCCTGCTGCACAAGGCGGAAGCCTACGACGTCCAGAACGAAGCCCGCGTCATCCGGCGCTGCACCATCCTAGGAAATGAGGTCATCGCATGAGCAAGCTCAAAGGCAAGTCGGTCATCGTCACGGGCTCGTCGAGCGGCATCGGCGCCGCGACGGTCCGCCAACTGGCGGACCGCGGCTGCCATGTCGTCATTAATTTCTCCCGCAGCGAAGCGCCGGCGGAGGCGGTCGCGGAGGAATGCCGGGCGAAGGGCGTCGAAGCGCTGGTGGTGAAGGCGAACGTCGGCGACGACGCCGACTGCCGCCGTCTGGTCAAGGCGGCGGAGGACAAGTGGGGCCGGCTCGACGGCGTCGTCAACAACGCCGGGACGACGAAGTTCGTCGCGCACAACGACCTCGACGGCCTCTCGGCCGAAGAGTTCCTGGACATCTACCGGATCAACGTGGTCGGGGCCTATCAGATGGTGCGCGCCGCGGCGCCGCTGCTGAAGGCGTCGGGCGACGGCGCGGTCGTCAACGTCTCCTCGATCGCGGGCGTGATGGGCACCGGCTCCTCGATCGCCTACGCGGCCTCGAAGGGCGCGCTCAACACCATGACCCTGTCGCTCGCCCGCGCGCTCGGGCCGGAGATCCGCGTCAACACCGTCTGCCCCGGCTTCGTCCAGGGCGACTGGCTGCGCCAGGGCATGGGCGCCGAGCGCTATGACGCGACCAAGGCCGCGCTGGAGCAGAACACGCCGCTGCGCCGCGCCGGCGGGCCGGAGCACATGGCCGAGGCGATCGTCATGTTCCTGGAGGCCGGCAGTCACATCACCGGCGAATTCCTGCTGGCGGACGGCGGCCATCACCTCGCCGGCGCGCCGCTGACGGCGCGTTAGGGAGGGCGAGAGATGGCGGGACGGCTCGACGGCAAGGTCGCGATCATCACGGGCGGCGCCTTCGGCATGGGCGCCGAAACGGCCAGGCTGTTCGCTTCAGAGGGCGCAAAGGTCGCCATCGCCGACATCCTGGAAGACGAAGGCCCGAAGCGGGTGGCGGAGATCGAGGCCGCCGGCGGCGAGGCGCGCTACTGGAAGCTCGACGTCACCGACGACGGCGCCTGGGCGCAGTTCGTCCAGGAGGTCCAGGGCGCCTTCGGGCGGATCGACATCCTGGTGAACAACGCGGGCGTTTCCGGCAGCAAGTACGAGGATCCGTTCGACGACGCCGGCTGGAAGCTCTTGATGAGCGTCAATGTCGACGGCGTCTTCCTCGGCATGAAGCACTGCATCCCGGCCATGGCGGAGACCGGCGGCGGGTCGATCGTCAACCTCTCGTCGATTTCCGGCAATGTCGGGCAGAGCAACATCCATCACGGCTACAACGCCTCCAAGGGCGCGGTTCGGACGATCACGAAGTCCGCCGCCGTGCGGCACGCGCCGCAGGGCATCCGGGTGAACTCCGTGCATCCGGGCCTGATGCCGCCGATGCGGACCTCCGGCGCGACGGCCGATCCGGTCGTCCGGGCGAAGATGCTGAAGCGGGTGCCGATGGGCCGGAACGGCCGGGCGGACGAAGTGGCGAAGGCCTGCCTGTTCCTCGCCAGCGACGACGCCAGCTACGTCACCGGCTCCGAACTCCACGTCGACGGGGGTTTCCTGGCAAGCTGATCGTGCAACGAATTCGCGTGGCTCGGCGTTCCTGTCGGGATGCCCGAACGCAATGACGATCAGCACGCGGACCAGGTCCGCGAGCGCCGAGAAGAGACGGAACGCGAGGCGGAAGCCGCCGAGCAGTCGCTGACGGCGCACGAGCAGGACCAGGCGGTGAAGCGTCAGCGCCTGTCCGCGCTGACGATCTACGCCATCGTCCGCCGGGAGGGCGACGAGGAGCTTGGCCGACCCGCCCAGTCGCTCTGGTGGTCGGGGATCGCCGCCGGCCTGTGCATTTCAGTTTCCGTGGTCGCCGAAGGCGCGCTGCACCACCTGCTCGAAGGCTACGGCTACCGCCCGGCGGTCGAGAACCTCGGCTACACGTTCGGTTTCGTGCTGGTCGTGCTGTCGCGGCTGCAGCTGTTTACGGAAAACACGATCACCGTCGTGCTGCCGATCCTGGCCGGGCCGACGCGGCGGCGCTTCCTCGCCGGCGCGCGGCTCTGGTCGCTGGTCTTCCTGGCCAATATGGCGGGCGCCTTTCTCGCCGCCCTGATCATCAGCCGGCCCGGCGTCGTAACCCCCGAGCACGCCGCCGCGATGTTCGAACTTTCAACTCATTACATCGAGACGCGCGGCGCCGACGCCCTGCTGCTGGGCATTCCGGCCGGGTTCCTGATCGCGGCCCTCGTCTGGATGCTGCCGTCGGCGCGCGGCGCAGAGTTCTTCATTATCGTCGCCTTCACCTACCTGATCGCCGCCGCCGGGTTCACCCACGTGGTCGCCGGCGCGGTCGAGGTGTTCATCACAGTCCTGTCGGGCGGCGTCAGCGCCTGGTCCGGAATATTCCAGATCATCCTGCCGACCTTCGTCGGCAACGTCCTCGGCGGCACCGGTCTGTTCGCGGTGCTGGCCTACGCCCAGGTGCACGAGGAAATGTAGACGGTCAGGCGACCGCGATGCCGCCGCGCAGCGCGCCCGCCCGCACGTCCCGCCACAAGACCGCATGATCCGCCGGCAGCGGCCGGCTGTTCGGCATCGACAGCCAAAGCCGGTGCAGCAGACGCGCCTGACCGCTCGCGGCGTCGTCCTGGAACGCCGTACGCGCGTGATAGGTCACATGGCTGTTCAACAACTGGATGTCGCCCGGCCGGAGCATCATGGCATGGGAGAGTTCGTCCGCGACGGCCGCCAGCATGTCCAACGCTTCCCATTGCGCCGCCGACATGCGCGGCGTGTCGGAACGAAGCTGCGCCGCCTCGACATAGGTTCGGGAATAATGGCTGGTGAGCTTGCCGTCGGCGACGCCGAACACCGGCAGCGGATAGGCCTCATCCCCGCCGCCCGCCTCCTCGCCGAGCCGCGAACGCCAGATCGGCTCGTAGAGCAATTCCAAGAGATCCGGGCGCCGCGCCAGAATCGTATTGTGCACCGCGGCCGTGCTGGCGATCCGGCTTTCGCCGCCGGCCGCCGAGCGTTGCGCCATCAGCAGTCCGACGACGTCCGTCCGGTCGGTGTGATAGCGCAACTGCCCATTCGAATAGGTCCGGGCCTTGGACGACAGGAACTCGCCGCCGTCCTTGTCCGTCATGCGCTCGTGCCTGGCGCCGAGGTCGCCCGGCTCCGCCCGGATATCGCGCATCATCTGCCCGGTATTGTCCTGCGGCACGGGCCGGCCGATCCAATGGCCAAGGCCCATCCAGAGCAGCCTGAGATTGTCCGCCGCATAGCGCTCGACCGGCAGGCCGCGGATCAGGTGAATGCCCCGCCCCTCTTCCAGGGACGTCGCGACGCGCGCGGCCAGCCCTCCGACCGCATCGAGCGGAAAGGTCGCGCGATCGACCGTTTGCCAGGTCCGGCCGGCCGCCTTCGCCGCCCCAACCGCCGCATCCAGTTCGGCCACGTCGGCCGTGCTCAGCTCGTCGACCCACCCGGAATCGGCGGCGAGGTCGGCGCCGGTCCACACATTCGCTCCTTCGAACGGCTGACGCATCGGGCGCTTCCTTTCCACATATGGCCGGTTACGAACGTCAAACTGTAAGACGTCTGCAACGTCCGTGTCACACATGCCGCATATCCCCGCCGCATCAGATAAGGGCGGAACGCATGGCGGCGGCGATCGAGATCAGGAAGGCGAGCAAGTCGTTTCGGCGCGGCGCGCCCGTGCTGCGGGACGTCGATCTTGCGATTCCGCAAGGCGAACTGGTGGCGCTGATCGGCGCCTCCGGCTCCGGCAAGTCGACCCTGATCCGATTGATCGCCGGACTGGAGCAGATCGATCGCGGCCCTGGCCGGATCGCCGTCCTGGGCGAGGCGGTCCAGGCCGACGGCCGCCGCCTTAAGCGACAGCGCGCGCTGCGCCGCGACGTCGGCGTCATTTTCCAGCAGTTCAATCTGGTTGGGCGGCTGTCACTCTTGAAGAACGTGCTCGCGGGCCGCCTCGGCCGCGCGCCCGGCTGGCGCGGCACGCTCGGTCTCTTTGCGCGCGCAGACCGGATCAAGGCGCTCGAGGCGCTGGAACGCGTCGGCATCGTCCGCTTCGCACGCCAGCGCGCATCCAGCCTTTCCGGCGGCCAGCAGCAGCGCGGCGCCATCGCCCGCGCGCTCGCCCAGGAAGCGCGCATCATCCTGGCGGACGAACCGATCGCGTCGCTCGACCCGGCCTCGGCCGAACAGGTCATGGAGATCCTGGCCGACATCAACCGTCGGGACGGCGCGACCGTGATCGTATCCTTGCATCAGATCGACCACGCCTTCCGTCACTGCCGGCGCATCGTCGCGCTGAAGGAAGGCCGCATCGTCTTCGACGGCCCGACGCACGCCATCGCGCCGGAAGATCTGAATGCGCTCTACGGGATCGATCTCGCGGGCGACGGTCCCGACGACGAGACGCCCATCCGCCGGCCCGGAACCAGAAACCCCGCGCCGGCGCGGGCGGCCGAGTACGCCTGAAACACTCACCTAAACCTTTCGCAACAGGGGAAACTCAACATGATCAAACGCTTGATCGCAGCCGCGGCCATCGTCGCCGCCTCCGCCGGCGCCGCCCGGGCGGACATGCCGGAGCAGCTCAACTTCGGCATCATCTCGACCGAGTCGAGCTCCGCCCTGCAGCAGTCCTTCCAGCCCTTCCTCGACGACATGTCGAAGGCGCTCGGCGTCACCGTGAAGCCGTTCTTCGCGTCCGACTATGCCGGCGTCATCGAAGGCATGCGCTTCGGCAAGGTCGACGTCTCCTGGTTCGGCAACAAGTCCGCGATCGAAGCGGTCGACCGGGCCGGCGGCGAAGTCTTCGCGCAGACGATCAAGGAAGACGGCTCGCGCGGCTACTACTCGCTGCTGATCACCCAGAAGGACAGCCCGCTGAACTCGCTCGACGACGTTCTGAAGTGCGACAAGTCGCTGTCCTTCGGTAATGGCGACCCGAACTCCACGTCCGGATTCGCGATCCCCGGCTACTATGTCTGGGCGCTGAACAACAAGACGCCGGAAGATTGCTTCGAGCGCGTCGTCTCCTCGAACCACGAGGGCAACGCGCTCGCGGTCGCCAACGGCAAGGTCGACGTCGCGACGAACAACACGGAATCGCTCTATGAGCGGCTGAAGAAGAACAACCCCGAAGCCGCGGCCAAGATCAAGGAGATCTGGCGCTCGCCGCTGATCCCGTCCGACCCGATCGTCTGGCGGAAGGACCTGCCGAAGGACGTCAAGGAGAAGGTCTACTTCTTCTTCATGCAGTACGGCCGCTTCGGCGACATGGAAAAAGTGAAGCACGAACGGGAAGTGCTGGCCGGCGTGTCCGACGGCTGGGGGCCGTTCCTCGCCTCCTCGAACGCCCAGTTGCTCGACGTCCGCCAGATCGAAGCCTTCAAAGCGAAGCTGAAGGCCGAACGATCCGGCGACAAGGAGGCCATCGCGAAGGCGAACGAAGAGCTCAAGCATCTTGCCGAAATGGCCAAGGTCGTCGGCGGCGCCGGCTACTGAGCCGCGCCGCGGTCGCCTGACCGCAGGGGCCGGCGGACAGCCCGCCGGCCCCTTCCCGTATCCAGAGACCGGACACCGCCCGCCATGCGCGCACCCGACGCCGCCCCCTCGCCCGAAGTCCTGGCCGCCCTCTCTTACGATTGGCGCAGTTTCGCCGGCTATGCCGCCGCGGCGCTGGCGCTCGCCGTCCTTCTCGGCGTCGCCTATCAGCCGGCGGAGGTGTTCAACTGGACGCTGTTGTTCACCGACGCGGCCAACATGGCGACCTTCGCCAAGGACTTCCTCAGCCCCGACTTCGCGGACGGCGTCCACTATCTGGAGAAGATGGTCGAGACCGTCTACATCGCGCTCTGGGGCACGGCGCTCTCGATTGTCTTCGGCGTGCCGATGGCGCTTCTGTCGTCGGCCAATATTGCGCCCTGGTGGATCGTGCAGCCGGTGCGCCGGCTGATGGACGCGGCCCGCGCGATCAACGAGATCGTCTTCGCCATCCTGTTCGTCGCCGCCGTCGGCCTCGGGCCGTTCGCAGGCGTCATGGCGATCTTCATCCACAACCTCGGCATCATCTCGAAGCTCTTTTCGGAGGCGGTCGAGGCGATCGATCCCAGGCCCGTAGAGGGCGTGCGCGCGACCGGCGCGTCGCGCATCCAGGAGATCCTCTACGGCGTGATCCCGCAGGTCCTGCCGCTGTGGTCGAGCCTGACCCTCTACCGTTTCGAGACGAACGTCCGATCGGCGACCGTGCTCGGCATTGTCGGCGCCGGCGGCATCGGCTTCGTCTTCTTCGAAAGCTTCCGCTCCTTCCAATACGACAAGGCGGCCGCGATCATCATCGTCGTCGTGCTCGCGGTCACGATCATCGACGTCGTCTCGGCGCGCCTCCGCAAGTTCCTCGTCTAGAGCCCGCCAGGAGCCGTCAGCTCGACCGCGAGCCCAACTGGCTCCCGTGCCGTGACCCCCGCCAGCTCAGCCCGCGAGATCGCCGCTCGCGCCGGCGCTCAGCGTCTCGTCGTTGTCGGACGACGGCTTGGCGGTGAAAATGTGAAGCGAGCGCTTCTTCTGCTCGTCGTTGCCGCCAGAGACATGGTCCAGCGTCTCATCGGTCAGGTCGATGGCTTTGCTCGTCGTGTCGGTCATGTCGGTCGTCCTTTCAGAAGCATGGCGCCGCAACATCGGCGGCGGTTGATGGACCAACGGCGGAGCGGAAAGCCCGCCGTTACCGTCGAGATGGGGGACCTCGACCGAACCGCAACTTCCGCGAACAGTGGATGTGACGCCACGCACTTTCCGCTGCGCTGCGCTCTGGATGGCTCAGGCGATCCGGCTGGCTCTAGATGCGGTAGACGCGCGTCGCCGTGTCGTGGAAGAGCGCCGCCTTTTCGTCCGCCGAGTAGTCCGCGGCGAGGCGCTTGAAGGAGTTCCAGAGCACGTTGTAGCTCGCGGCCATCTTGTCGACCGGGAAGTTCGATTCGAACATGCAGCGCTCGACGCCGAAGAGCTCGATCGTCGTCTCGTAATAGCGCCGCGTCCGCTCCATCAGCTCCTCGCTCGTCGGCGGCTCCGGGTTCTTGTGCCAGTCGAAACCGTTGACCGCCATGACGATGCCGCCGAGCTTGGCGACGACGTTGGGGCACTCCGCCAGCGGCTTGACGGCGCAACGCCAGGCGGCGAACACCTCGTCCTCCTTATCCCGGTAGGGGCCGATGCCGACCGGGCCGCCGAAGTGGTCCAGGACGATCGTCGTGTCCGGAAACGCCTTCGCGAGGTCGGTCAGCCCCGGAATCTGCGGATGATAGCACCAGCCCTCGAAGGAAAGGCCGCGAGGTCCGAGATGCTTGAAGCCGGCCCGGAAATTTGCGTCGGCATACATGCCGGACGGCGGATTGGTCCGGCCGTTCGGGACGTCGGGGCTCGGATCCCAGGCTGCGCCGCAACGGATGCCGCGAAACCGCCCGTTGCCGGCGGCGATCTGGGCATCGAGCGCTTCCGCCGAAAGCTTGTCGCCCATCAGCAACGGCGCCGTGCCGACGATGCCGGCCGCGACCTGGCAGGGCCCATACTGGCCCGACGCCGCCATCGCGGCGACGCCGTTCACGAACTCGGTCTCGCCGACGCACTTCAGGTGCTCCGGCCCGTCGGCGCGGAACATCGACCCGCATTCGATATAGACGGTCGAGACGATGTTGTGGCCGGTCCGCAAGTCCGCCAGCATTTCATCCAGCAGATACCGGTCCTCGACGTAGTCGCCGGGCCGCCCGTCCCAGAGATGGTGGTGCGGGTCGCAGATCGGCAGGTCAGGCTCCAGCGTCTCCTCTTCGACGAGCGCGAGCCAAGCGTCGTTCGTGGCCATGTTACGTCTCCTCAGGGCAGCGCGTCGGCCAGTTCGTAACGGCGCCAGGCGCTCATCTGCAAGGCGGAGGTCTTGCAGTGGACGACGACCGGCCGGGTCTTCACGGCGAAGGCCTTGGCGATGCCGTCCGCCACCTCGGACTCGTCGGCGATCGTAATTCCTTCCGCCCCGAAGGTGCGCGCCCAGGCGGCGAAATCCGGGTTGGTGAGGCGCGTGCCGTCCATGAACGGCCGGTCCGGATAACGGACGTAGGAGTGCATGCCGATCGTGCCGTACATCGAATTGTCGGAGATGATCATGATCGGCGCGACGCCGTACTGAACGGCCGTCGCGATCTCATTGCCCATCATCAGCGCGCCGCCGTCGCCGATGAAGCAGACGACCTGCGTGCCCGGCCGGCGCATCGCCGCGGCGACCGCCATCGGCATGCCGGAGCCCATGGCGCCGACGACGGAGGCCAGGAACATCTGGCCCTGCTTGAAGCCGATATAGCGATGGACGAAGCTGCCGAAGTTGCCGGCGTCCGAGGTCACGGTGGCGTCGGGCGCAAGGTGCTTGTCGACCTCGCAGACGATGGCGGCGAAATTGACGCCGTCCGTCGTCGGATCCCATTCCTTCGCCAGAAGGTCGCGGTGGATCTTGTTCAGGCCGTCGACCCAGCCCTGCCGCGCCTTGGCGTTCGCCGGCGGCGCATCGGCCAGGAGCGCCTTGATCACTTCGTGCGGGCTGGCGGCGATGCCGAGGTCGGGGCGGAAGACCCGGCCGACCTCGTTGGCGTCCGGCCAGATATGTACGAGCGGCAACTGCGGCTGCGGCGCGGTCGGGAAGGAGTAGGACTGGCTGACCGTGTCGGTCATGCGCTCCCCGAGCGCGATCATCAGGTCCGCCTTCTTCATCTCGTTGATCAGCGCCGGCGGCACGCGGATGCCCATATAGCCGCCGTAGTTCGGATGGTCGGCGCTGAACAGCATCGGCCGGCGGTGCGTCGGCGAGATCGGCAGCGTCCAGGTCTCGGCCAGCGTGTTGAGATCTTCATAGACCGCCGGGTCGCGGATCGCGTCCGCCATCAGGCCGCCGCCGACCAGCACGAGCGGCCGCTCGGACTTCGCCAGCATCTCTTTCAGCTTCGCCATGTCGGCGGTCCGCGGACCCGGGATGACGGCAGGGCGCGGCTGGTCGACCGGCGCGTCGGTCTCGTCGTCGAAGATGTCCTCCGGCAGGATGACGGCGACGGGGCCGGGCGTGCCGCTTTCGGCGACGTGGAAGGCGCGGGCGAGCGCTTCGGACGCCATCTCCGGCTCGTTCACCTCGATCACCAGCTTGGTGATGTCGGAGAGGAGGACGGAATAGTTCTGTTCCTGCAGCGCCAGGCGGCCGAAGTCCTTCCGCTCGACCTGACCGATCAGCATCACCAGCGGCGTGGCGTCGTGATAGGCGGTGTGCAGCGCGACGATGCCATTGGAGAGGCCGGGGCCACGCGAGACCATGCACACGCCGGCGCGATTGCGCAGACGCCCGTCGGCGGCCGCCATGAAGCCCGCGCCCGCCTCATGCCGGCAGACGACGACGCGCATCGAGTTCTTTTCGACCATGGTGCTGGTGAGGCCGATATAGCTCTCCCCCGGCACGCAATAGACCTGATCGACGTCATGCGCCTCCAGGCTCTCGACAAGCAGACGGGCGACGGATTGCGGCATCTTCGCGTTTTCTCCTGGAATGGCCCGACGCCGGAACGCGCGGCCTTGGAATTTCCGCGATGATAAAAGGGAAACGCGGCGGCTGGCTACGGGCCGAAAGCGCCGAAATCGCCTGGAGGGGACGGGCGGCCGCCTGTATGGTCGCGGCAATCAGAAGATCAGGGACCGGAACGTCGCCATGTACATGACCCAGGGGCTGCGCCGGGCCGCGAAGGCCACGCCGAACGAAGCCGCAATCGTCTCCGCCAAGGGGTCTTGGACGTGGGCCGAATTCGAGAATCGCGTCGCCCGGCTGGCGGGGACGCTGCAGGCGCTCGGCCTCGAGATGGAAGACCGCGTGGCGATGCTCGCCGTCAACTCGCATCGGTACTGCGAATACTACTACGGCGTCTTCTGGGCCGGCGCGAACGTCGTGCCGATGAACATCCGCTGGTCGCTGAAGGAGCACATCTATTCGATCGACGACGCCGGCGCCCGCTTCCTGATCGTCGACGACGCTTTCGCCGAAATGGGCGCGGAGATCGCGGAGGCCTGCGCATCCGTCGAGCGCGTCATCTTCGCGGGCGACGGTCCGACGCCGGCGGGCATGCTGTCCTATGAAGGCCTGCTCGAAGACGCGGCGCGCGCGGACGACGCCTTCCGAAGCGGCGAGGATCTCGCGGGCATCTTCTACACCGGCGGCACGACCGGGTTCCCGAAGGGCGTGATGCTGCCGCACCGCGCGCTCTGGACGAGTTCCGTCTGCTTTGGCGCCGGCATGGACATCACCGCCGCCGACCGGACGATCCAGGCGGCGCCGCTCTTCCATATCGCCGGCAGCGCCATGGTCTTCTCGACGACAACGTTCGGCGGCAGCCACGCGATCATTCCGGGCTTCGAGCCGAAGGCCTTCCTCAATGCCGTGACGGAGATGCAGGGCACGCTCTCCCTGCTCGTGCCGACGATGGTGGGCATGCTGCTGCAGGAGCCGACGCTCGACGACGCCGACGTCTCCGGCCTGACGCGGCTGATCTACGGCGCTTCGCCGATGACGCTCGCCATCCTGAAGGAGGCGATGCAGAAGATGCCGGCGACCCGCTTCATCCACGCCTACGGCCAGACGGAACTGGCGCCGCTCGCGACCCTGCTCGGCTCCGAATACCATGTGACCGAAGGGCCGAACGCGGCGAAGATCCGGTCCGTCGGCCGACCCGCCGCCTGCGTCGAGATCGAGGTCGTCGATGCGGAAGGCAACGAAGTCGCCCGCAACGTCACGGGCGAAGTCCGCGTGCGCGGCCCGAACGCCATGCTGGGTTACTGGAACAAGCCGGAGCAGACGGCGGCGACGCTCAAGGACGGCTGGGTCCACACCGGCGACGGCGGCTACATGGACGAGGACGGCTTCGTCTATATCGTCGACCGGGTGAAGGACATGATCATCACTGGCGGCGAGAACGTCTATTCGGCGGAAGTTGAGAACGCGATCATGCAGTTCCCGGGCCTCGCCGAATGCGCGGTCATCGGCATCCCCGACGACCGCTGGGGCGAGACGGTGCACGCCATCGTCGTGCCGCGCGCCGGGCAGAACCCGGACCCCGCCGCGGTCGTGGCGCACTGCCGCGACCTGATCGCCCACTACAAGTGCCCGCGCACGGTCGATATCCGCCGCGAGCCGTTGCCAAAGTCCGGCGCCGGCAAGATCCAGAAGTTCGAACTCCGCGCGCCCTTCTGGGAAGGCCGCGACCGTCAGGTGGGCTGACGGCGTGAGCGACGACCCGCACGGCTCCACCCTGCTTGGCCAACCGGCGACGATCCCAGGCTCGCCGGAGGAAGCGCGTCTGGAACGCGTGCCGAACCCGCATCCGGACGTCGATTACGTGGCGCGCTTCGTCTGCCCGGAGTTCACGTCGCTTTGCCCGGTCACCGGCCAGCCCGACTTCGCGCACCTGGTGCTCGACTACGTGCCGGACCGGTGGCTGATCGAATCGAAGTCCTGGAAGCTATATCTCACGAGCTTCCGCAATCACGGCGCCTTTCACGAAGGCTGCACCATCGACATCGCGAAGCGCGTCCTGGAAGTCGCCGCGCCTCGCTACGTTCGAATCGCCGGCTACTGGTACCCTCGCGGCGGGATTCCGATCGACGTCTTCTGGCAGAGCGGCGCGCCGCCCCAGGGGCTCTGGCTCCCCGAGCCGGGGGTGCCCCCCTATCGCGGCCGCGGATAGCAGGGATATGCTTCGCGCCAGAGAAGACAAATAATCGGGAAACGCGGCAATGGCGCTCTATGAACTCAGGACCTACACGCTCTACGTCGGCAAGATGGCCGAAGCGGTCGATCTCTATACGAAGTACGGCTGGCCGGCGATCGAAAGCGGCGGGCATGACAAGCACTTGGTGGGATATTTCCAGGGCGACACAGGCACGATCAATCAGATCGTCCATCTCTGGAAGTTCGAGGACGACGCCGAGCGGCGCGCCCATTGGGCCGCCGTCTTCGCCAACAAGGCCTTCGTCGAGGACTTCGCCGCCCGCTTCCGTCCGCTCGTCATGACCCAGGAGGTCAAGCTGCTGCACGCCGCGCCCTGGGGGCCGCATCCCTGAGCCGGTGGCCGGCGAGCCCATGAGCGCCGTCACCGCGGACCTCGCCCGCTTCGTCGTCGAGTATGACGGCGATGCCCTGCCCGACGCCGTCGCCGACCATGCGACGAGCCATTTCGTTAACTTTGTCGGCTGCGCCCTCGGCGGCGTCGACCATGACGCGACGCGGCGGACGCTCGCTGCAATCTCGCCGGTCGCAGGCGAGGGTCAGGGCAGCCTGATCGGTTCGACGCGCCGCCTGCCGCCGCTCGAGGCCGCACTGATCAATTGCCAGAGCTCGGCGGCGCAGGCCTATGACGACACGCACCTTGCGACGGTGCTGCACCCGACCGGCCCGATCGCGGCGCCGCTCCTGGCTGAAGCAGAACGTCGACCGGTCGACGGACAGTCGTTCCGGACGGCGCTGGCGCTCGGCCTCGAGGTCGCCTGCCGGGTCGCGGCCGCCCTCTTCCTGCCGCCGGCCAAGCCGGAGGTCGGCTGGTACATGACCAGCGTCGCCGGGCCGATCGGCGCGGCGGCCGGAGTGGCGCGGCTGATCGGCCTCGACGCGAAGGCGACGGGCCGGGCGCTCGGCATCGCGGCCGGCCAATCACAGGGCTTTCGGCAGAGCCACGGTACAATGATGACCAGCCTGTCGCCCGGCCTGGGTTCCCGGGCGGGCTACATGGCGGCGCTATTGGCCGAGGCGGGCGTCACCGCGTCGGATCAGGCCCTGGAAGG
>MRWG01001317.1_pt1 | contig 16631 bp, 16 predicted proteins | sample 1013341 | NCBI WGS metagenome assembly MRWG01 (sample SAMN06117577, study PRJNA244670) | biofilm metagenome | biome: Water; feature: Cathode Biofilm; material: Biofilm; isolation source: microbial consortium enriched at the cathode of a solar microbial fuel cell | place: USA: District of Columbia ... | reverse complement strand
AAGAACGATCCCGGCCCGTGGCAGGGCGAGTTGCGCAACATGTGGAAACCGACGGCGCAGGACGCGCTGTGGTTCCATGGCGGCAATCTCGCGCTATCGCGGTTCTATTCCAAGATCGTCGCCCTGCAGATCAAGGCGCGGATGGAAGGCATCGACACGCCGGTCTACCGGGATCCGACATAGCTTCTGGCTGAAACGACGCGCCGCCCCTCAATGCCGGCAGTAGGGGCGGCCGAAATGCGCGACCACCAGTTCGGTATGGGTCTGACGCGGTTTGGCTCCGCTTGCGGCCAGGTCGGCCGGGGAACGGATTTGGTCATTGGGCAGCCAGGCGCCACCGGCAACGATGCCGCGCGACACCAGCCGCTCGGTGGCCGTCAGCGTATTGCCGACGGAATCGGTGAAGGTGACGATGCCAGGCTCGAGCGCCAACACGCTGAGATCGGCCGGCCCGCCGACGGCCACCCGGCCGAGATCCTCGCGGCCGATCGCGTCGGCAGGCGCCTGCGTGGTGGCGCGGATGATCTCGGTCAACGGCATGCCGAGCGCCATCAGCTTGGACATGCACACCAGAAGATCGAAGGCCGGCCCGTCGACGCACAAGAGATGGACATCGCTGCTGATCACGTCGGGAAGCATGCCTCCGGCAAGCATCGTGCGCGCGACCTCGAAGTCGAACGAGCCCATGCCGTGGCCGATATCGAAGATGACACCGCGCTCGCGCGCCAGGCGCATATCGGCCTTGATCTCCCCGGCGCCGTTGACCGGCGCGTTCGGGAACGGGCGAAAGCAATGGGTGAGCACGTCACCGCGCCGCAGGCGCTCGAGCACCTCAAGGCGTCCGGGCGGCGGTTCGTCGATATGCGCCATCACCGGCAGGCCGGCCCGGTCGGCGGTTTCCATGGCCAGCTCCAAGGGCGCGATGCCGCTGGTGCCACCGGCAATGCGGCCGGTACGCACCTTCATGCCGACGATCACGTCCTTGTGCTCGAGCGCGCAGGCGACCGCCTCGCGCGGGTCGCACAGCCGCAGGTCTGCGCATTCGCCGACCATCAGGCGGTTGGAAAACCCGAAAATGCCGGCGAAGGAAATGTTGAGATAGGCCACAATACGCACCTTGGCGCGTTCCATGACGTGACTGCGAAAACCGAGAAAATTGCCGGCGCCGGCGCTGCCGGCATCGACATAGGTGGTGGTGCCGCTCGGGGCCGCCAACCGGTCGGCGTCGACGCCCAAGGACGTGCCGCCCCAATAGACGTGACTGTGCAGATCGATCAGACCAGGCGTCACCAGACATCCATCGGCCTCAACGATGCGGGCCGCGCCGTCGGCGGGCAATCCGGCGCCGATGGCGGCAACCCGCCCGTCGGCAACACCGACATCCACAACGGCATCGACGTCATGGCTGGGATCGATCAACCGACCGCCTCGAACAAGCACGTCAAAAGACATCAGCCAACTGCTCCCGTTCGCGCATCCATGGCAGCGCGTCCATTCTCGCCGCGCCCGTTCACACGGGCTTGTAGGCGACCGCCTCGACCTCGATCTTGATGTCGATCATCAACCGGCTTTCCACGGTGGTGCGGGCCGGCGGGTTTTTGGGGAAATGACGGGCGTAAACAGTGTTGAACGCGCCGAAATCGCGCGCGTCCTCAAGCCACACCGTCGTCTTGACCACGTCGTCCATGGTGCAGCCGGCCAGTTTCAGCGCCGCGCCGACATTGCGCAACACCTGCTCGGTCTGCTCGACGATGCCACCTTGCACGACCTTGCCGTCGCTGACCGGGACCTGGCCGGAGATATAAACAAAATCGCCCGCGCGCACGGCGGGCGAAAGCGGAACGTGGGACGTTCCGAAGCATTGCTTGGACATCAAAAACCTCCAGTCAGCACTCTGTCGTCGATGCGGATGCGCCAGACCGTGGTGCACCACACACGAGGCACCGCGCACTTCACCCGCCGTGACGGCGGCGAAAGAACAGATTTCTGCGCCACCGGCAGTCCGATCCTGTTACAGGCTGTGTTGGAAAGCAACACGTTTCGCGATTTTGTATTGCTTTGTTACAAGATTATTCGCATCCTGTTTGCCAAGGAAGCGGAACGGCCGCCAGTTCGCCGGTTGCCGCGCCGCAAACAGCAGGAATCGACGGGGGGAGACATGATCGATTTCGCGGGCGCTCGTGTGGTCGTGACCGGCGCGGGCGGCGGTGTGGGTACCGCGCTGGTGGAAACGCTTCGTGATTGCAATGCCAGGGTCGTTGCCTGCGACCGACCGGGCGCGGATCTGACGGCGCCCGGCATCGCCGAAGCCCACCATTTCGACCTTTTGGACGAGGACGCGCTTCACCGCATATGCGCGGCGATCTGCGAGGCGGGCGCGCCGGCCGCGGTGATCTCGAACGCCGGCTGGACACGCGCCGAAACGCTCGCCGACATCACGCCGGAAAACCTGGCCGCGGAACTCGACGTGAATTTCCGCAGCGCGGCGCTACTGTCGCGCGCGTTGTTGCCAGCGATGCGCAACCAGCCCTCGGGGGCGGCCTTTGTGTTCGTCTCCTCGGTCAACGCGCTCGCCCATTACGGCAACCCGGCCTATTCGGCGGCCAAGGCTGCCCTGCACGCCTGGATGCGGGCGATCGCCACCGAGGAAGGCCGCAACGGCATCCGCGCGAACGCCGTCATCCCCGGATCGATCAAGACCGACGCCTGGACGCATCGGCTGGAGGAAAACCCGGAAATACTGGCCGCCGTCACCCGGCTCTATCCGCTCGCGCGGCTGGTGGAACCGAACGAAGTGGCGCGCGCGATCGTCTTTCTGGCATCGTCCTGGGCAAGCGGCATCACCGGTGCAACACTGCGGGTGGATGCGGGCGTGAGCGCCAGCAACCTGCCATTTCTCGAGCAGATCGCCGGCTAGCCGCGATCACGGTCATTCAGCGGAGCCTTTTCATGAATTTTCTCGACCTCGACACACCGGCCGTGATCATCGACCGGCGGATCGCCGACGCCAATCTGCGCCGCGCCCAGGATTACGCCAACGCGCACGGGCTGACGCTGCGACCGCACATCAAGACCCACAAGCTGCCGCTGTTTGCCAAACGCCAGATCGAACTCGGCGCCGTCGGCATCACCTGCCAAAAACTCGGCGAGGCCGAGGCAATGGCCGACGCCGGCATCGCCGACATCTTCATCCCCTACAACATCGTCGGCGCCGACAAGCTGGACCGGCTGCATGCGCTGCATCAACGCCTCACGCTTTCGGTGAGCGCCGACAGCCGGCCGACCGTCGAAGGCTATGCGGCGCGTTTCGCCGATCCATCGCACCCCCTGCCCGTCTTGATCGAATGCGACACGGGTGCCGGGCGCTGTGGCGTGCAATCGCCGCAGGAGGCGCTGGAACTCGCCCGGCTGATCGACGACGCGCCGGGGCTGCGCTTCGAGGGGCTGATGACCTATCCACCGCGCGGCGCGGGCGCCAAGGTCGATGCGTGGTTCAAGTCGGCGAAAAAGATGCTTAACGACGCCGGGCTCGAGGTGCCGCACATATCCAACGGCGGCTCACCGGATCTCTATGCCGCCGCCGAGGTGACGTCCGCGGACGAGCACCGGCCGGGAACCTATATCTACTCCGACCGTATGCAGGTCTCGCTCGGGCTTGGAACGCTCGAGGATTGCGCGTTGACCGTGCTGGCGACTGTCGTCAGCCGCCCGACCCCGGACCGCGCCGTGCTCGATACCGGCTCCAAGGCGCTGGCCGCCGACCGCTGCGATGCGCCCGGCCACGGCCATATCGTAGAATATCCCCAGGCGGTGGTGACCGGGCTCAGCGAGGAGCACGCGGTTGTCGACCTTTCCGGCTGCATCGAAAAGCCGGCGGTCGGCGACAAGGTGCGCGTCATTCCCAACCATGTGTGCGTGGTGTCCAATCTTTTCGACGCCGTCCATCTGATCGACGGTCAAGAGGTGATCGCCCGCGTGCCGGTCGCCGCGCGCGGCCGCGTTTCCTAGAACGACAAAAGTGTCGGCAAACCCCACTACGGAGCGTCAGATGCAGTTCGACAAAAACCCCTTCCCGCAAGGCGATGCCGACCGTCACTACCTCTGGGAGATGCTGGTGCGACGCGACATCGACGCCTTCATCGCCCAGGACTGGTCGATGGTCGAGCACGACTTCATCGCCGAGAGCTTTTTCGGCATGCACGCCCATTTTCTCGCCGACGCCGATGCCTGGCGGCTGCAGTTCCCGCGGCTGGAGGTCTATCGCGACGAGTGGCTGCGCCAGGCGAAGGAATCGGCGGCGAGCCGTTTCGGCGAACCGCTGCGCGAGGCGATGTTCCGTATCACCAATATGCGCGACATCGACATCGACGGCGACCGCGCCGTGCTGCACAAAAAGTTCAACGGCGAGATCGCCCGCCCCGACGGCGAGCCCACGCAGCTCAAATGGCAGACGCTGTATTTCTGCCGCAAGGTCGACGGCGTGTGGAAGATCGCCGGTTTCGTCGGTTACCTGCCACATCCGCTCGGCGCGTGAGTTCTGGCCGTCCCAAGGCGTCCCAATGCAGGCGTGACAAAGGCTGCTCAGGCCGCAGCCGAAGACATCGGCTGGGGAACGAAGCGAAGCCCGGCGGCGTCCCGTTCAAGGCGGCCGAATGCGGGTGAGGGAAAATGATACGGCGCCAGGATCGTGCCGGTGCCGGCGTTTTCCTCCAGCAGACGGTCACGCGTGGCGCGCGCCATCTGCGCGTCGGCGCAGAAATTGGAGACGAGATCGCGGCGGGCGAATTGCAGCGGATGGTGCAGCACGTCGGCCGTGAACAGCACCGAGGCAGCGCCGACGGTCAGGCGAACGACGCACATGCCAGGCGAATGGCCAGCGGCCGGCTCGAAACGCAGGCCGGGCGCGATCTCGAAGGTCGGGTCAACCAGCTCCAGGCAGTCGGCCTCCCTCAGCGGCAAGACGCTGTCGGCGAAAGCGCCATGCAGGACGAGAGTGGACGGTTCGGCCTGTTGAAGCCGGTTCCAATGATCGAATTCAGCCCGCGGCGCGACGTAGCGGGCCCGCGCGAAAGTCGGCTGCCAGCCGGCATCGCCCAAAACCGTGTTCCAGCCGACATGATCGGCGTGCAGGTGCGTATTGACGACGATGTCGACGGCGTCGGGACGTATGCCGAGTCCATCGAGCAGATCGAGAAACGGCCCGTCGCGGCGATGCCAGGCGGGGCGATCCGGCCGTTCCTTGCCGTTGCCGATACCAGCATCGATCAGTGCGGTAAAATCCGGCGTCTGGATCAGATAGGTGTTGAAGCTCAAAAGCAGAGTTGCGGCGTCCGCATCGACGGTTCCGGCCGGGACCGCACCGGCTGCAGCGCGCAGATCGTCGGCCGTCAACGCGCCGAACAAGGCGGTGGCGGGCCATTCTATCCGGTCGATATCGGCGATGCGGACGATCCGCACCTGACCGAGGGTCAAGACATCCATGGAGCAGGCCGGTCGGCCGTGCCCGATCTCGACATGCAGGGTTTCGATCATCGCGTCCTGTCCTCGTTCCTCCGCCATCGGTCGGGCGCCCCCACGGTCAGACACCGAGGTAACGATGCCTGACTTCCTCGTCGGCCTGCAGTTCGGCCGGCGTCGCGGTGTAGACCACCTTGCCTTTGTTGAGGATCACCACCCGATCGGCGAGCGCCAGCGCGAATTTGAGACGCTGCTCGACAAGCAGGATCGTCGAGCCGCGCGCCTTGACCATTTCCAACACACCGAACAATTCCTTGACCAGAAGTGGCGACAGGCCCTCCGTCGGCTCATCGAGAATAACCAGCCGCGGGTTGCCAACCAAGGCGCGGCCGACGGCCAGCATCTGCTGTTCGCCGCCCGAGAGGGTTCCGGCGCGATTGTCGCGGCGTTCGGCGAGCCGCGGAAAGGCGTCGTAGACGGCATCGACGCTCCAAGACAGTCCCTGCCCGTCGAAACGCCGCAAATGGCGCGCGATCTCGAAGGTTTCGGCCACGCTCAGCGAACGGAAGGTGCGCCGGCCCTGCGGCACCAGTGCGATGCCGGCGCGGCTACGCGCTTCCGGAGTCGCCCGGGTCAGCGCCCTGCCCTCGAAGCGGATCGCGCCGCGGCGCGGCGGGTTGAAGCCCATGATTGTACTGGCGAGCGTCGACTTGCCGACGCCGTTGCGCCCCAACACGGCCACCAACTCGCCCGGCCGCACGTCGACCGAGACGCCCTGCAGGATGTAGCTGTCGCCGTAATAGGTGTGAACGTCGTCCACGCTGACGATCGGTTGCGCCATACTGCTCATTCGCCTTCGCCGAAATAGATGCGTTGGATATCCTCGTTGGCCTGTACCTCGGCCGCGGTGCCGGTGGTCACCAGCCGGCCATTGTGCAGGATCGTGAACAGGTCGGCGACCGCGAAGGCGACGTCCATGTCGTGCTCGACCACGATCACGGTCACGTCTTCGGGCAGGTCCTTGATCAGGCCGACGACGCTTTCGGTTTCGGTTGCCGACAGGCCGGAGGTCGGTTCGTCGAGGAGCAGGATACGCGGCCGGTTGGCGACCGCCATGGCCAGTTCCAGCTTGCGCTGGTCTCCATAGGAAAGATTGCTGACCAGCGTGTCGGCGCCGGCGGGAAAGCGCCATTCGGCCAGGATGTCGGCCACCCGTTCGGCAATGCGCGGATAGGCGCCGGCCGGCCGGATCATCCCAAAGCGGCTCGCCGACAGCGCCCGCACGGCCAGATGGACGTTTTCGCCGACCGTCATGTCGGGAAACAGCGAGGTGATCTGGAAGGTGCGCGCGAGACCGTCATGCGCGCGCCGGTATGGGTTTTGTTTCGACACATCCTGCCCGAACAGCCTGACCGCGCCGGAGGTCGGCTGCAACTGGCCGCCGATCATGTTGAACAGCGTTGTCTTGCCGGCGCCATTGGGGCCTAGGAGCACCCGACGTTCGCCGACGCCGACGCGCAGAGACACGCCGTCGACGGCGCGCAAGCCGCCGAATTGCATGACCACGTTGTCGACATCGACGGCTTGAGCGCTCATGCCGATCTCCTGGCGCGCCAGGCGTCGCCGACAAGCGTTACCACGCCCTTGGGCGCAAACAGCATCACACAGATATAAAGCAGCCCGAGCACCGTCAGCCAGCGATCGGTGTAGCCGGACACGACATGGCTCATGAACACCACAAGGAAGGCGCCCAGGAACGGCCCGATCAGCGTGCCGGCGCCGCCGACGATCACCATCAGCGTCACCTCCGCCGACACGACGATGCCGACCGCCTCGGGGCTGATGAAACCCTTGTAATAGACGAAGATGACGCCGGCCCAGCCGGCGAAGCCAGCGGAAATGACAAAGGCCAGAAACTTGTAGAGCCAGACATTGTAGCCAAGCGCGGCCATGCGGTCGGGATTTTGGTGAATGCCGCGCAGCGCCTCGCCGAACGGCGAGCGCACGATCAGCCTCATGAGCAAAAGCGCGGCGGCGGCGGCGGCAAGCGCCAGAAGATAGTAGCCGGCAGTCGTGTCGACGTTGAGGCCCGGCAGGCCAAGATCCGGCCGGCCGATGCCGCGCAGGCCGTCGTCGCCGCCGGTCAGGCTGCGCCACGAAAACGCAATCGCGAAGGTGATCTGACCGAGCGCCAGGGTGATGATCAGGAAATAGACGCCGCTGGTGCGCAACGCGAGCAAGCCATAGAGCGCACCGACGGCCATGCTGGTGGCGATCGCGGCCGCCGCGCCCCACCAGAAGCTGTCTGAAACATGCAGCATGACCAGGCCGGCGGTATAGGCGCCAACCCCGAAATAGGCGGCATGGCCGAGCGACGGCAGTCCGGTCTGGCCGAGAAGCAGGTTCAGCCCCAGCGCCAGGACGGAAAAGATCAGGCAGTCTATCAAAAGCCCCGTCGAGTAGCTCGACAACAGCCCGCCAAGCGCGGCCGCGGCGGCGAAAGCGGCGACCGCCAGAGCGCCCGCTACAAGGGAAGGTCTCATCAGAAAAATCTCACGCACGGCCGAAAAATCCTTCCGGACGGATGACCAGCATCGCGACCATCGGCACGAAAATGGTGAACATGGCGAATTCCGGCAGCAGCGCCTTGCCGATCGTGTCGCTGAAACCGATCAGCAGGCTGCCGACGAAAGCGCCGCGCAGGCTTCCCAGCCCGCCAATGACGACGACGGCGAAGGCCTGCAGCACGACCTCGAAGTCAGCGCCCGGATAGATGCCCAGCATTGCACCGCCGAGCACACCGGCCGCCCCCGCCAGCGCGGCGCCGGCACCGAACACCAAAAGAAAGATCATCTTGATGTCAAAGCCGATCGCCCGGACCATTTCGGCATCATCGACACCAGCGCGAATGACCGCGCCGATCCGGGTACGCTCGATGATCAGCCAGATCGCCAGGGCGACCGCGAAACCGCACAAGATCAGAGCAATCCGGTATTTTGGAAAGAACAGACCCCCGAACCTTAGCGCACCGTCGAGAAAATCGGGCCTGTCGAGCGTCTGGGGCAACCCGCCCCAGAACCAAAGCGCCAGATCGGAGATAACCAGTAGGACGCCGAAACTCATCAAGACCTGACCGAGCTCGTTGTCGTGCACACGCTCAAGCAACACACGCTGCAAGACCATGCCGATGACGGCGACGAGCGCCGCGGCAACCATAATGGCGAGCCAGAAATTGCCGGTCTGGTTGAGCACCGAGAGGCCGATATACCCGCCAAGCAGATAAAACGATCCATGCGCCAAATTGATGATGCGCATCAGGCCGAAGATCACCGAGAGGCCGGAGGCGATCAGGAATAGCAGCATGGCGAGCGACAGCCCGTTGAGTATCTGGATGGTGTAGAACGCCATGCTTGCTGTTTTCCGAGATGCGGTTGGTCCGAATGCGGGAAGACGCGGTTATTTCGCCCAATCGTTGGCGATATCGCGATAGGGCTTCATCGCCATGTAGTCTTCCGGGCTCCAGGTGTAGAACTGGGAGATGGCCTCGAAACGCGCGATCGGCTCGTTCACCAGCTCGCCGTCCTTGCGCTTGACCTCGAAGGCGTAAATGTCGTGCACGGGGCTGTTGTAGCCGTCGAACTTGAATGCTCCGCGCGGTGAATCGAACGACACCGCCGCCAGCGCCTCGTTGACCTTGGCCGGATCGGAAAGGTCTCCGCCAAGCGCCTCGATCGCCATGTGGATCGCCTTGGCGGTCACGTAGGAGCCTTCGGAATAGAGCGTCGGCGAACGATCGTATTTTTCGCGGTACGCCTTCACGAAGGCCGCGTTGCCGGGCGTGTCGAGCGCGCTCGAATAATGCGAGGCTGTCACGATGCCAAGCGCGGAATCGCCCTGCTGCCCAAGGATCAGATCGTCGGTCAGCAGGCTCGTGCCGACCAGCGGGATCGTGCCCTTGAGCCCGTATTCCTCGAACTGCTTGACGAATTTGATCGCTTCGGAGCCGGCGAAGACCGCAACGACCGCATCCGCCTCGTCGATCTTGAGGCTGGTGAGGAACGGCGCGTAGTCGGCCGTGCCGAGCGGCGGATAGAGCGACTGGATCACTTCGCCGCCGGCTTCGGTAAAGGTGCGCGCGATGCCGCCGGTCTGTTCGAAGCCCATGGCGTAGCCGGGCGCGATCATGACCACGCGTTTGTAACCTTGTTCGAAGAGCCATTTGCCGAACGGATGGCTGGCCTGGCTGCCCGAACTGTTGGTGCGAAAAATGTTCGGCGCAGCCAGTTGCTGCGTCAGCCCGTCGGCGCTGGCGACCGACACCACCAGGGGTACGTTTTTTTCCACCATATAGTCGCGCAGCGCATAGGCGACGCTGGACGACACGATGCCGCCGACGAAATTGACCTTGTCGCTCTCGACCAGCTTCTTGATTTTCGTCAGCCCGACATCCGGCTTGGCCTGGGTGTCCTCGAAAATAACCTCGAATTTGGATCCCGCAGCCATGCCGCCGATCTCGTCGACATAGAGCTGGAAGCCGTTGCGGACATCCTCGCCAATCACCGCGAACGGACCGGTATTGGGCGACATCATGCCGACCTTGATGGTTTCCTGTGCCAAAACACCGCCAGAAGCGAACAGGCTGGCCGCCACAAAGGCAGCGGCGAAAGTCTTCAATCGGAGTTTCATGAAACGGTTCCCCTGATTATTGCGCGTTTGAAGCGGACGTGTTCGATGCTCCGGGCTCATAGTGCGTCGGGTGCGGCAATCCGGCTTGCTTGCCAGCGCATAGTCGCTTGGATGTGGGCGCACCCGCCCCCTTCCCGCGTCTTCCTGTCCACGGTGCGGTCACTCGCACGCCATGCGCGTCATGCCGACATCGACCTCCCAGCTTCGCGCTTCGGCTTCCGCCAGATAGGGGTCGAGCCGTTCCGCCCGCGCACGCACGGCCTCGGCCTCGCGCAGCACGGCCGGCATCAGTTCGGCAAGTTCGTCGGCGAGCGCATCCTCGTCGATCGTGAGCAGTTTGCGGTCGCGAACGACGAAACGCCCGTCGACCATGACGGCGCTGACGCCGCGTCCCGCCTCGCCATAGACGATCTGCCGCGTTGCGTCGTTCAACGGCCGGTAAACCGGATCGTCGCGATCGAGGAAGGTGATATCGGCCTTGAAGCCCGGGCTCAGACGGCCGGTCGTGTCGAGGCCGAGCGCATGGGCGCCGTCAGCGGTGGCCGCCCGCAGACTATCGCGCGCGCCGGGGCCGTCGTCGGATCGCCCAGCAATGCCGGCCAGAAGCACGGAAAACTTCATCGCCTGAAACATGTTCTGGGCGTCGGAGCATGAACAATTGTCGCAGCCCAGGCCCGGCCGGATGCCGCTCTCGGCATAGCGGCGATACGGCGCTATGCCGTTGCGGGTTTTCAGATTGCTCATCGGGTTCATCACCAGCCTCGTGCCGCTATCGGCCAGCAGGCGGGCGTCGTCATCATCGAGCCAGACGCCATGAGCAAGCGTGAGGTCGGGCCCGAGCGCACCAATGCTGTCGAGATATCGGATCGGCGAACCGCCATGCGCCTCGAAAAGCATGCGCGCGCCAACCGCCTCGACGCGCGAAATGGCGACATGCGAAAACAGCCGCACCGAATGGGCGCGAGCGATCTCCAGCAGGCGCGCGAGCAGCGCCTGACTGCAACGTTCTGGGCTCGAAGGACAGACGGCCCAGGTAACGCGGTCGTTCGGCTCGGCAGGCAACTCGGCAAGGATATGCTCGAGCTCGGCGACCGGCGCGGGCATGTCGGGCGGCGGCGGCGGTCCAGCGACGATGCCGGCGAGGTCGGCCGGCAGGATATCGCGCAGGTAGGGGATCGTGTCGAGCGGTCCGGTGTCGGCCAATTGCAGACCGAGCACGACGCGCAACCCCGTCTCGCGATAGGTGTCGCGCACGATCGCCGCCTGGCGGCTTGTCAGCGGCCACAGGCTCAGCATGTCCTGAACCGTCGAAATACCGCCGCGCAGACATTCGGCGGCGCCGATCAGCGTGCGCAATCGCAATTCGCGATCGGAACGTGGCGGAAAGTAGCGCGGCAGGGCACGCACTGCCCAGCGCTCCAGCGACATGACGTCGAAAGCGCCCTTCAACAGCGCGTCATGCGAATGGTAGTGCGCGTTGACCAAGCCGGGTATGGCAATCAGCGAAGAGGCCTCGAAAATCTCGGCATCGTCAGGCGCCCGGACCGCGGCCGCTCCCTCGCCGATCGCGGCGATCTGGCCGTCGCGCACCAGGATGTCGGCTTTTGTTCCCCCCTCCTCGCCGGCCACGGGGTCGACCAGCGTCGCGCCGCGGACCCATATCGGCCGCGATTGCCGCTGTGCCCTCGCCGGCGTCGCGTTCAGCATGGATCGCCGGTCAGTTCGCGGATGGTCGAGCGCCGATCGATCCGCATCGCGGCCTTGCGCTCGATGCCAAAGGCCGGCCAGGCGGGCAAGGCGGCGGCAGCCGGCCTCCCTGTCCGGACAAAGTCCAGCCAGGCCGCACGGATCGTCGCCGACAGCTCGGCAAGCTCGGCCGGATCGGCGCCGGCAAGCATTGGCGCATCGCGCCAGGCTTGCGTAGGAGCGAACACGAACGGCAGCTCCAGGCAATGGCAGGCGCCAAACGGGCTGCCGGCCGGATGCCAAGCGAACTCGTAGAAATAGGCTTTTCCCCCATCGGCGGCATGCCGGGAGGCAAAGGCGATGGCGGGCTCGACAAACACATCCTGCGTCGCGACGGCGCTGAGCAGCGCGCCGGGTGTGCGCTCGCCGTCGCGCGCCATGCGGTCGAGCGCCTCGACGCCGCGCGGGCCATATAGGTCGGCGACAAGTTCGGCAAGGGTGCAAGCATCGAGCTCACCGGCGCGCGGATCGAGCGCGAAAAAGGCGTCCGCCTCGTCCACCGTGACGCCAATCAGCACATCGATGCCCGTCATGGCGTCGGCGGCCGCGTGGTCGAAGGCGATCGTGTCGGGAAGGCCCGCGCTTGCCTGGACCAGCTGGAACGGCGGCGCGGTGTCGCCGAACCGGGCATGCCGGCGGGCGATGGCGGCCTGCGCGCCAAGGATCGCGCTGACGGGACGTTCGGCAAGCCAGGTGCGGATCTCGTCCGGCCTGTCGGGATCGCCGCCCAGTTCCCTGACGAACTCGGCGCCGAGCGCGCACGCTTGGTCGCGGCCCTGCGGACGCATGCCCAATGCGGCGCTTTGCAGGATGACCCGCCGGACGCCCTTCGTCGGATGGCCGCCGGCGACCAGCGCAGCGATGGAATTTCCGCCGGCCGACTGGCCCATCAGGGTTATGTTGTCGGGATCGCCGCCGACGCTGGCGGCGATGTCGCGCACGACGCAAAGCGCGAGCGCCTGGTCGAGCAGACCAAGATTGCCGTCGCTGATGCCCGACGCACAGAGATAACCAAGTGCGCCCAGGCGGTAGTTGACGCCAATCACGACCACGTCGCCCTCGCCGGCAAGCAGGCTGCCATCGTACCAGTCGAGGCCGCCCGCGCCGCTCGAAAAGCCGCCACCATGCAGCCAGACCACGACCGGCCGGCGTGCATCGTCGAGCCCCGGCGTGGCGATGTCGAGGTGCAGGCAATCTTCGCTCTGCGGACGCGTGAAATCGCCCATCACCCCGAGCAGCCGGGAGGCGAGTTGCGGGGCGATCACGCCCGGCTCGAAGGCTTCGAGCGTCCCGGTCCACGGCGTCTTGCGGCGTGGCGGACAAAAACGGAGCGCGCCGACCGGCGCTTCGGCATAGGGCACGCCACGGAAACGGCAGACCGCCTGGCGGTGCAAGCCGGCAATGCGCCCCAGGGGAGTGTCGGCAAACACGGTTTCGGTCGGCAGATGCATGGGCGTTCCCTCTTCGCGGAGCGAGAAGCTAGCGCCAAAATCGACCGGGCGGCTTGCGCGAGAGCGCATTGGCGTTTGCGCGCGGATGCGGGCCAAGCCGTTTGCGCGCGGCGACAAGCGGGGCTGCGCTGTCGCGCAAGCAGAAATCCGCAACCCGTGCGATGCTGGGCGCAATGATGATCCAAGCGCAGGAGACCGCCATGAAGGGCGATATCGATTCAGTGAACCATCTGGGGATTGCGGTGCGCGACATGGAGGCCGCTTGCGCGCTCTATGAACGCCTCGGTTTTCAACTGACGCCGCTTTCGGTGCATTCGGGATCGAGCAATCCGGACGAGCCGGTTCAGCCGATGGCGACGGGAAATCGCTGCGCGGTATTTCCGAACAACTATATCGAGGTGCTGGGCATCGTGAACCCGGGCGCGCTCGACTGGGGCTGGGATCGCTTCATCGACCGGTTCGAAGGCGCCCATATCATCTGCTTCGGCTGCAAGGACGCCGACACGGTCGCGGCGCGTTTGTCGGCCTCCGAAGTCGCCAATTCGGGCGTGATCGCCCTGCAACGCGATATCGGCACGCCCGAAGGCACGCGCACGGCCAAATTCGACTGTGTCCATTTCGATCGCGCCGCAACCCCGGAGGGCCTGATACAGGCCGCGCGGCATCGCAATCCCGAATATGTGCATCAACCGCGCTACCTCACGCACGACAACGGCGCCACCAGCCTATCGAGCCTGCTGATCGTTTCGGAGGATCCCGTGGCGACCGCAGAGCGTTACGCGGTGCTGACAGGTCAGCCGCTCGGCCAGATCGACGGGCTTGCCGGCATCAGCCTGCCGCTGGTGACGACGCTGCGTTTCACGAGCCCGCAGGACGCGGGGCAACGCCTGTCGGGAACATTGCTGTCGCCGACGCCTTCGATCGTAGCCGCGACTTTCACCGTCGCCGATCTGGCGGCGGCGCGCGCGCTGATCGCCGACGCCGGCTTCCCGATCGTCGAGGGTGACAATCGCTTCCACGTGCCGGCCGAGCATGCGCTTGGGGTCGTGCACGAATTCGTGCCGGACGGGCGCTGAAGGCCTGTAGGCGTGTCCCGGGGACGGGCCCCATATCTGAAAAACGGCATTCAAACGAAGAAACAGACCGTGACGGTGAGCCGAGTGATCGCTGTCACGGTCTAACACCTGACCCGGCCGGCGCGACGGCGCGACGGACCTTGCGCGGAACGACCTCGTCAGGCGAGTTCCAGCCGCACGGCCTTCGCGCGTGCATCACGCGGGGCCATCCCGAAGCGAGCCCGGAACTGACGACTGAAATGCGGGATATCGTTGAACCCCTGCCGCATGGCGATCTCGGTCACGGTGAGATGAGCGTAACGCGGATCTACCAGCAGCGAGCGGGCCCGCATCAGACGCTCCTCGCGAACCCACGCGCCGAACGTCGTGCCGCTGTTGGAAAACAGCTTGTGCAGGTAACGTTTCGACAGGCCGAACGTTTCAGCGGCCTTGGCCGGCGTCAGGTCCGGGTCTTCCAGCGCGCAATGCAGATGCGCCTTGACCCGCGACAGCAGCATATGGCCGCCGCCGCCGACATTCCTTTCCAAATCGTCCTCGCCAGGTCCATCCCCGGACTTGAAGGCAAGCGCGATCAAGTCGAGCCAGATTTCGATGGCATGCGTTTGGTTGGCGCTCCCGAGCTGATGACCTTCCCTGATGAGAAATTGCAGGTGGTCACGCGCCAGACGGCCGATCCCACGTTCGGTGTCGGGCGTGACGGGTAGGTAGCGGGTCGGGTCGATCAGCCTGCTTTCCAGCAGCCGGCGCGGAACCGATATCAGCACGCGATCGGAGGCGTCGGCAAACGTCGCGTGGTAGGGCATCGCCTTGTCGAGCAGGAATAGGCTTCCGGCCGTGATCGCCGCCCGGCGATGATCGTGGTCGACGTTGGTCTTGCCCGAAAGGTTGAAACCGATGATGTATTGCGCCTGGTTGTCGGCATCAATGCAGTTGACCGAGCGATTCAGTTCGAGCGGATCGGACTGGATGCGTGAAATGTGCAGCGGGCCGAGGCGGATTTCGGAGGTTTGATAGGCAAAGCGACCCGCCTTTGCCGGCCGCACCTCGACGCGGGCAACGCAGCGGCTGACGATGGAGACGTACTGACCGATCTTCTCACCACGGGAGAAGTTGCCGCGCGAGAAAGCAAACCCGCCATGGGAAGCGCCGACTGTGCCGCCGATTTCAATCATGCCCTTCTCCTCTCACTTTTTTCCGCTGCTGACGCCATCCGTACCGAGCGATTCGACCAGGCGCTCGGTCAGGACCCGCACGAGATGGGCGCGATAGGCGCCGCCCGCGTGGATGTCGCTCAGCATCTGCCGCGAATCGAGTTCCAGGCCGGCGACTGCGTCTCGGGCGAAACTCCTCTGCAAGGCGGCCTCGGCCTCCGTCCAGCGGAAGACACCGGCTGAGCCCGCGCCGGTGACCGCGACCCGCACGCCATGCCGGTGGCGCGCGACAAACACCCCGACGATGGCAAAGCGCGACGCCGGCTGGCGGAATTTCACGTAGCCGCAGGTCCGGCATGGCGGGAAAACCACTTCGCGGATCATTTCGCCCGGCTCGAGCGCGGTCTCGAACAGGTCGACGAAGAACGCGTCCGCGCCGATCTCGCGGCGGTCGGTCCTGATCGTCGCAGCGAGTGCAAGCAGAGCTGCCGGATAGTCGGCGGCGGGATCATTGTTGGCGACGGAACCGCCGATCGTGCCCCGATTGCGCACCTGGGCATCGCCGATCATGGCGGCGAGGTCGGCGAGCCCCGGGATATTGTCGCGCACGACGGACGACGCGGCGACCGCGGCATGCCGGCACATCGCGCCGACACGCACCTCGTCGCCGGATACGGCCAGCTCCATCAGCTCCGATACGGCATTGAGATCGATCAGCAGGTCCGGCGCGGCCAGCCCCTGCTTCATGGTCGGCACCAGCGTCTGTCCGCCGGCAAGCAGCATCGGCTCGTCGCGCTCATGCAGAAGGCCGAGCGTCTCGGCCAGCGATGTGGGGCACGCATAGTCGAACTTGTTCATGGCCGCATCGTCTCCGCCGCATCCAGGATCGCCTTGACGATGTTTTCGTAACCGGTGCAGCGGCAGATATTGCCCTCAAGCTCCTCGCGCACCGTGTGTTCGTCGAGATCGCCTTCATGGCGCGCCACCATGTCGAGCGCCGACATGATCATGCCGGGCGTGCAGAACCCGCATTGAAGCGCGTGATGTTCGTGGAAGGCCTGCTG
>MRWG01001316.1_pt1 | contig 16647 bp, 16 predicted proteins | sample 1013341 | NCBI WGS metagenome assembly MRWG01 (sample SAMN06117577, study PRJNA244670) | biofilm metagenome | biome: Water; feature: Cathode Biofilm; material: Biofilm; isolation source: microbial consortium enriched at the cathode of a solar microbial fuel cell | place: USA: District of Columbia ... | reverse complement strand
CTGTACAGGGTCGCGCACCTGCTGACGATCAAGGACGTCGTCGATGGCGGCGAGGACTTCCTTATCCGGTATTGGGGCACCGAGTTGCGCCGGGCCCTGGGTTTCGAAGGCACAGGCATGCGCATCGGCGAACTGGAGCCGGAACAGATGCGGGAGAATCTGATCGAGCGCTACCGGCGCATTTGCGCAACCAAGGTCCCGGAATCCCGGCGCGCGAAAATCGAGCACCTGGCGCACAGAAAATTCGTCACGTACGAGGTGCTGCATGTGCCCTGGCTTGGTGAGCAAAGCGACGGTGTCGGTCAGATCATGACGGTCTACGAGTTCAATATCGAGCTCGAATAACAGGCTTCGGACATCCCGGTCAGAATGTTTCTATTTGCCGGATGTGATTGCTTGACACCCAGATGGGTGTGCTTTAGATGATCGCTTCCGTCGATGGCCGATGGCATCGACGGCCCCTGAAAAAGGGGGTGTAGCTCAGTTGGTTAGAGCGCCGGCCTGTCACGCCGGAGGCCGCGGGTTCGAGTCCCGTCACTCCCGCCACTTTCCTCTCGATTTTCCGGCTTTTCGACATTCGCACTTGGTGCGGTTCAAGACCGCCCGAAACGAACGTTCAGCGGTCAACCGGAGTCTATTTGCAACTGCGAAAAAAACCTGTTCCAACAAGTTTGAAGGCATTGAAAATTCTGACCTTGTGAGGCATACCTTTAATGCCTACCGTTGAGTCAAATCGTGGCGTCGAGGTGATACGACCACGAGGATTTGACCGGAACAAAAAACCGGGGAGAGTAAAGCTTTGGAAGGCTTATTGAGCGAGTATCTTCCGATCCTGGTGTTTTTGGGGATCGCAACCGCCATCGCCTGCATCGCGGTCCTGGGATCGTTCATAATCGCCCCGCAACGTCCTGACGCCGAGAAAACGTCCGCGTACGAGTGCGGCTTCGATGCGTTCGACGATGCGCGCCACAAATTCGACGTCCGGTTTTATCTGGTCGCAATCCTGTTCATTATCTTCGACCTGGAAGTCGCATTCCTGTTCCCGTGGGCGATTTCTCTCGGCAACATCGGGGTGTTCGGGTTCTGGTCGATGATGGTCTTCCTCGGCATTCTGACCGTCGGATTCGTATATGAATGGCGAAAAGGAGCGCTGGAATGGGAGTGACGAACACAGTCCAGACCGGGCCGGCGCCGCTGCCGCCGGGCAGCGAACAGGACGAAATCCTGCGCCAGGTCACCGGCGAATTGCAGGACAAGGGTTTCGTGATCGCGTCCGTTGACAAACTCGTCAACTGGGCACGGACCGGCTCGCTCTGGCCGATGACCTTCGGCCTCGCGTGCTGCGCCATCGAGATGATGCACGCCTATGTCGCCCGTTACGATCTCGATCGTTTCGGCGTCGTGCCGCGTCCGAGCCCCAGGCAGTCGGACGTGATCATCGTCGCCGGCACGCTCACCAACAAAATGGCGCCGGCATTCCGGAAGGTCTATGACCAGATGGCGGAGCCGCGCTACGTGATCTCGATGGGGTCGTGCGCCAATGGCGGCGGCTATTATCACTATTCATATTCCGTGGTTCGCGGCTGCGACCGGGTGGTGCCGGTCGATGTCTACGTGCCCGGTTGCCCGCCAACGGCCGAGGCCCTTGTCTACGGCGTGCTGCAATTGCAGAAGAAGATCAAACGCACCGGAACGTTGTTCCGTTGATGGCTCACAGTTAACGACGACGCACGGATCGACATGGATCAAGCTCTCAAGGAATTGGGCGGATACATCCGGGACACCCTCGGGGACGCGGTCGAGGACGTGACGGTGCGTCTTGGCGAACTGACCGTCATCATTCGCCGCGACGACGTCCTCAAGGTGATGAAGTTCCTGAAAGACGACGTGAACTGCCAGTTCCTGACGTTGCTGGACGTTTGCGGTGTCGACTACCCTGACGACGACGAACGTTTCGAGATCGTCTATCACCTGCTTTCCCTGACCCATAACAATCGGATTCGGGTCAAGCTCAGGACAGACGAGGACACCCCGGTAGCCAGCGTGACCAACCTGTTCAATTCCGCCAACTGGTGGGAGCGTGAAGTCTGGGACATGTTCGGCGTCGCGTTCTCCGATCATCCGGACCTGCGCCGCATCCTCTCCGATTACGGTTTCGAGGGACACCCGCTGCGCAAGGACTTCCCGCTGACCGGCTATGTCGAGCTACGCTACGACGACGAGCAGAAGCGGGTGGTTTACGAACCGGTGAAGCTCACGCAGGAATTCCGCACCTTCGACTTCTTGAGCCCCTGGGAAGGCGTGCAGCGCATGCTGCCGGGCGATGAAAAGGCCGAGGACGCCGCAGAAGAGGAGGCGAAGTAATGGCCGAAAGCCAGATCAAGAACTTCAATATCAACTTCGGTCCGCAACACCCGGCGGCGCACGGCGTGCTGCGTCTCGTCCTCGAAATGGACGGCGAGGTGGTGGAACGCGCCGACCCGCATATCGGGCTGCTGCACCGCGGCACGGAAAAGCTGATCGAGCACAAGACCTACCTGCAGGCGGTCGGTTACTTCGACCGTCTGGATTATTCGTCGCCGCAGAACCAGGAACACGCGTTCGCGCTGGCGACGGAAAAACTTCTGGGCATCCAGCCGCCGGCGCGCGGGCAGGCGATCCGCGTGCTCTATGCCGAAATCGGCCGGTTGCTGAACCATCTTATGAACATCTGCGCCTTCGCCATGGACGTCGGCGCCATGACGCCGATGCTGTGGGGGTTCGAGCACCGCGAAAAGCTCATGGAATTCTGCGAACGGGCCTGCGGCGCGCGCATGCACATGCACTATTTCCGTCCGGGCGGCGTCGCGTTCGACGTGCCGCAGCAGTTGCTGGACGACATTTACGAATGGTGTCCGAGCTTCCTCGACATATGCGATGACATGGAAAGCCTGCTAACGGAGAACCGGATATTCAAGCAGCGCACGGTCGACATCGGCGTCATCAATGCCGAGCAGTGTCAGGACTGGGGATTCACCGGTGCCAACCTGCGCGCGTCCGGCGTCGCCTGGGACCTGCGCAAGGCGCAGCCCTATGACGGCTACGAGAAGTACGAATTCCAGATTCCCGTCGGCACCAACGGTGACTGTTACGACCGCTATCTGATCCGCATGCTGGAGATGCGTGAAAGCATCAAGATCATGCGACAAGTCATTGAAAACATGCCGATCGGACCGGCCAAATCCATCGATCACAAGATCACGCCGCCGTCGCGTTCCGACATGAAGCACTCGATGGAAGCGCTGATCCACCACTTCAAGCTCTATACCGAGGGCTTCAAGGTGCCGGCCGGCGAAGCCTATGCCGCCGTCGAGGCGCCGAAAGGCGAGTTTGCCGTCTATCTGGTCTCCGACGGCACCAACAAGCCTTACCGCTGCAAGATCCGCGCACCGGGGTTCGCGTCGCTGCAGGCGACCGAATTCCTGTCCAAGGGGCACATGCTCGCCGACGTGGTCGCCAACATCGGCTCCGTCGACGTGGTGTTCGGGGAGATCGACCGATGAGCGATACACCTGAAACCTTCGAATTCAACGCCGAGAGCAAGGCCAAGGCCGACGCCGCCATCGCCAAGTATCCCGAGGGGCGTCAGCGTTCGGCGGTGATGCCGCTGCTCGATATAGCGCAGCGCCAGTGCGGCGGCTGGCTGCCGATGCCGGCGATCGAATACGTCGCGGACTACCTCGATATGCCGGCGATCCGGGTTCTCGAGGTCGCGTCGTTCTATACCATGTACAACCTCAAACCGGTCGGTAAGCACTTCGTTCAGGTCTGCACGAACCTGCCGTGCTGGCTCAACGGCTCCGACAACATCATGCGGACATGCCACGAGAAACTGGGAATCCGCGCCGGCGAAACCACCGAGGACGGTGAATTTTCACTGCTCGAAGTCGAATGCCTCGGCGCCTGCGTCAACGCGCCGATGATGCAGATCAATGACGATTATTACGAAGACCTGGACAGCGAGGCGACGAAACAGATCATCGACGATCTGCGCGCCGGCAGGCAGCCCAAGCCCGGCTCGCGGCTTGAGCGTTATACCTGCGAACCGCTCGGCGGCCTGACCAGCCTCACGCACCAGGAAGAGCTTCGTGCACAGAAAGTCTCCGAGAAGGGGGATAACTGATGCTGAAAGACCAGGATCGCATCTTCACCAATATCTACGGTCTCGAGGACCCGGGCCTCGCCGGCGCGCGCAAGCGCGGCAACTGGGACAACACCAAGAAGCTGATCGAACTCGGCCGCGAGAAGATCATCGAGCAGGTCAAGGAGTCCGGCCTGCGCGGCCGTGGCGGCGCCGGTTTCTCCACAGGCATGAAGTGGTCGTTCATGCCCAAGGAGGTGGGTGAACGTCCGCACTTCCTAGTCATCAATGCGGACGAGGGCGAACCCGGCACCTGCAAGGACCGCGAGATCATGCGCAACGATCCGCACACGCTGATCGAAGGAGCGTTGATCGCTTGCTTCGCCATGCAGGCGCATGCCGCATACTGCTACGTGCGGGGCGAATTCTACCGCGAGACCGAGGCACTGCAGCGTGCCGTCGACGAAGCCTATGAAAACGGCCTGATCGGCGACAATGCCTGCGGTACCGGCTGGAAATTCGATTTCTATATTCACCGGGGCATGGGCGCCTATATCTGCGGCGAGGAGTCGGCCCTGATCGAGAGCCTCGAAGGCAAGAAGGGCCAGCCGCGCCTGAAACCGCCGTTCCCGGCCAATGTCGGCGTCTGGGGTTGCCCGACCACCGTCAACAACGTCGAAAGTATCGCCGTGGTGCCGGAAATCCTGCGCCGGGGCGCGGAATGGTTCGCCGGGCTCGGCCGCGAGAACAACACCGGCACCAAGCTCTTCAACATCTCCGGTCACGTCAACAAGCCGTGCACCGTCGAGGAAGAAATGGGTATCCCGCTCAAGGAACTTATCGAGAAGCACGCCGGCGGCGTACGCGGCGGCTGGGACAACCTGCTTGCGGTCATTCCGGGGGGCGCCTCGGTGCCGCTGATCACGCAGGAGACCTGCTCGACCGTGCTGATGGATTTCGACTCCCTGAAGGCGCAGAAATCCGGCCTCGGTACGGCCGCCGTCATGGTCATGGACAAGTCGACCGACATAATCCGCGCCATCACCCGCCTGTCGCGCTTTTACATGCACGAAAGCTGCGGGCAGTGCACGCCGTGCCGCGAAGGCTCCGGCTGGATGTGGCGCATGATGGAGCGCATTTGCGCGGGCGACGCGACGCCGGCGGAGATCGATCTTCTGGAGGAAGTCACGAAACAGGTGGAAGGCCATACGATCTGCGCGCTTGGCGATGCGGCGGCGTGGCCGATTCAGGGCCTCATTCGTCACTTCCGCCCCTTGATGGAACAGCGGGGCGCCGGCGGACAGCCGGTCGCCGCCGAGTGACGCAGGAAGGTAAGGACACCCGATGCCTAAACTGACAATCGACGGCAAGGAAGTCGAAGTCGACGCCGGATTGACGGTCCTGCAGGCCTGCGAACAGGTCGGGATCGAGATTCCGCGCTTCTGCTACCACGAACGGCTGTCGATCGCCGGCAACTGCCGCATGTGCCTCGTTGCGCTGGAGCGCGCACCGAAACCGGTAGCGTCGTGCGCGATGCCGGTCGCCGAGGGCATGGTGGTGCACACCGACACCCCGGAAGTGCACAAGATGCGCAAGGGCGTGATGGAATTCCTGCTGATCAATCACCCGCTGGATTGCCCGATCTGCGACCAGGGCGGGGAATGCGACCTCCAGGACCAGGCCATGGGCTACGGCCTCGACCACTCGCGCTACAAGGAAAACAAGCGCGCCGTCGAGGACAAGGAAATGGGGCCGCTGATCAAGACGATCATGACGCGCTGTATTCACTGCACCCGCTGTGTCCGCTTCACAACCGAGGTCGCCGGCATCACCGACATGGGGATGCTGTACCGGGGCGAACACGCAGAGATCACGTCCTACCTCGAAAAAGCCGTGGATTCCGAGCTTTCCGGCAACGTCATCGACCTTTGTCCGGTCGGCGCACTGACATCCAAACCCTATGCCTTCGTCGCCCGGCCGTGGGAGCTTAAAAAGACCGAAACCATCGACGTCATGGATGCTCTCGGCTCCAACATTCGTGTCGATGCGCGGGGTTCCGAGGTGATGCGGGTGCTGCCGCGCCTCAACGAGGACGTGAACGAGGAATGGATCTCCGACAAGACGCGCTTTGCCTGCGACGGTTTGCGCCGCCAGCGCCTCGACCGGCCGTACGTCCGCCAGGGCGGCAAGCTGCAGCCGGCAACGTGGGACGAGGCGTTCGCCGCCATCAAGGCCAAGGTCGACGGTCTCGCGGGAAGCAAGATCGCCGCCATCGCCGGCGATCAGGCCGATTGCGAGGCGATGGTGTCGCTGAAGGCACTGATGGGAAATCTCGGCTCCGCCAACATCGACTGCCGCCAGGACGGCTCCAGGATCGATCCGTCGGTGCGCGCCGGCTACATCTTCAACTCGTCGATTGCCGGCATCGAGAATACCGACGCGCTGCTTCTGGTCGGCACCAACCCCCGGGTCGAGGCGGCGGTGCTCAACGCGCGCATCCGCAAGCGCTACCTGATGGGCAAGTTCCCGATCGGCGTGATCGGCGAGGCGGCGGACCTCCGGTACGACTACGAACATCTCGGGACCGGCCCGGAAGACCTGAAAGCGTTGCTCGATCCGAAATCCGAATTCGGCAAGGTCCTGAAAGCCGCCAACCGGCCGATGATCATCGTCGGTCAGGGCGCGCTCGACCGCGAGGACGGCGCCGCCGTGCACGCGCTGACCCGCGAGATCGCCGAAACCTACGGCATGATCAACAAGGCGTCCGGCTGGAACGGCTATAACGTGCTGCACACTGCGGCATCCCGCGTCGGCGGCCTCGATCTCGGCTTCGTGCCGGGCGAGGGCGGTCTTGCCACCGACGACATCGTCTCCGCCTGTGGCAAGGGCGGTATCGAGGTTCTTTACCTGCTGGGCGCCGACGAGATCGACATGAACGCGCTCGGCAACGCCTTCGTCGTCTACCAGGGCCATCACGGCGATGCCGGTGCGCATCGCGCCGACGTCATCCTGCCGGGCGCCGCCTACACCGAAAAGAACGCGACCTGGGTCAACACCGAAGGCCGGGCGCAACTGGGCCGTCTGGCCGCGTTCCCGCCGGGCGACGCGCGCGAGGACTGGACCATCATCCGCGCGCTGTCGGACGTGCTTGGTAAGTCTATCGAGGTCGGCGATCTCAAGGCCGTGCGCAGCAAGCTCGTCGACGCCAACCCGAATTTCCTCGGCATCGACAGCATTTCCGCCGCGCCGTGGGGCGAATTCGGCACTGCCGGTGCGGTGACTTCGGCCCCGTTCACGTCGCCGATCGAGAATTTTTACATGACCGACCCGATCAGCCGGGCCTCGGAAAAGATGGCCAAGTGCACCGAGACGTTCCTCGGCAGCCATGAAAAGTTGACCGGTACCGATGGCTGAACTGCTCGATACCCATATCATCCCGGCCATCTGGCTGCTGGCCAAGATCATTGCCATCGTGGTGCCGGTAATGCTGTCGGTCGCCTACCTGACGCTGGCCGAGCGCAAGGTCATCGGCGCCATGCAGCTCCGTAAGGGGCCGAACGTGGTCGGCCCGTTCGGTCTGTTGCAACCGATTGCGGACGGCGTGAAGCTGTTCCTCAAGGAAACCATCATTCCGACGGGCGCCAACCGCGGCGTGTTCATCGCCGCGCCTATGATCACCTTCATTCTGGCGCTGGTCGCCTGGGCCGTGATCCCGTTCGACGCCGGCATGGTGCTGGCCGACATCAACGTCGGCATCCTTTATCTGTTCGCGATCTCGTCGCTGGGTGTCTATGGCATCCTGATGGCGGGCTGGGCGTCGAACTCCAAGTACGCGTTTTTGGGCGCGATGCGCTCCGCCGCGCAGATGGTCTCCTACGAGGTTTCCATGGGCCTGATCATCATCACGGTCCTGATGTGCGCCGGTTCGCTGAACCTGTCGGCGATCGTCGAGGCGCAACGCGATCTCTGGTACGTCATTCCGCTGTTCCCGATGGCGGTGATCTTCTTCGTATCGACCCTGGCCGAGACCAACCGCCACCCGTTCGACCTGCCGGAAGCGGAAGCCGAACTGGTCGCCGGTTACAACGTCGAATATTCGGCGATGACCTTCGCGCTGTTCTTCCTCGGCGAATACGCCAACATGATCCTGATGTCGGCGATGACGTCGGTGCTGTTCCTGGGCGGCTGGCTGCCGCCGTTCGATATCGCGCCGTTCAACTGGATTCCGGGGCCGATCTGGCTGGCGCTCAAGATCGCGTTCTGCCTGTTTATCTTTGTCTGGGTGCGCGCGACGTTCCCGCGCTATCGCTACGACCAGTTGATGCGGCTGGGCTGGAAAGTGTTCCTGCCGATCTCGCTGGCTGCCGTCGCCATCGTCGCCGGCTTCCTTGTCGCGTTCGACAAGGCGCCGGTGCTGTAAGGGGAAGAGAGGACCGTCATGAGCTTCATAGGACGCGGCGCACGCACGATCTTCCTCTCGGAACTGGTTTCCGGGATGTCGCTGACGCTGCGCTACTTCTTCCGCAAGAAAGTCACCGTGAACTATCCGTACGAGAAGGGCCCGCTGTCATCGCGGTTCCGCGGCGAGCATGCGCTGCGCCGGTATCCGAACGGCGAGGAACGCTGCATCGCCTGCAAGCTGTGCGAGGCGATCTGCCCGGCGCAGGCCATCACCATCGAGGCCGAACCGCGCGCCGACGGCTCGCGCCGCACCACGCGCTACGACATCGACATGGTGAAGTGCATCTACTGCGGCCTCTGTCAGGAAGCATGCCCCGTCGACGCCATCGTCGAAGGGCCGAATTTCGAATTTGCGACGGAGACGCGCGAAGAACTGCTTTACGACAAGGACAAACTACTGGCCAACGGCGACCGCTGGGAAACCGAGCTGGCTGAACGGTTGAGGATCGACGCGCCCTATCGTTAAGGGGACGGGGTGTCTTTGGGGGTTATATGATACAGGCGTTTGCATTCTACATGTTTGCGGTGATCGCCGTCGCTTCGGGCGTGCTGGTGATCTCTGCCCGCAATCCTGTGCATTCGGTGCTGTTCCTGATCCTCGCGTTCTTCAACGCGGCCGGATTGTTCGTACTGATGGGCGCCGAGTTCCTGGCGATGATCCTGGTCGTCGTCTATGTCGGCGCCGTCGCCGTCCTGTTCATGTTCGTGGTCATGATGCTCGACATCAACTTCGTCGAGATGCGCCAGGGCTTCCTGCAATACCTGCCGGTCGGCGCGCTGATCGGCCTGATCCTGTTCGTCGAGTTGGTGCTCGCCGTCGGCGGCTGGGCCTACGCGCCCGAGGCCGTCGGGCTGGCCGCCGCGCCGACACCGGCGCCGGAGCAGATCACCAATACGCACGCCATCGGCCAGATCATGTACACCAAGTACATCTACCTGTTCCAGGCGGCGGGGCTGGTCCTGCTGGTCGCGATGATCGGCGCCATCGTGCTGACGCACCGGCGCCGCCCGGGCGTGCGCAAGCAGCGCATCCACGATCAGGTCATGCGCGATCCAAAAGAGTCGGTGAAGCTGCGCGACGTCGAGATCGGGAAGGGTATCTGATGCTGGAAATCGGTCTTGGACACTATCTGACGGTTGCCGCGATCCTGTTCGTGCTGGGCATCTTCGGCATCTTCCTGAACCGCAAGAACGTGATCATCATCCTGATGTCGGTCGAACTGATGCTGCTCGCGGTGAATATCAACCTGGTCGCGTTCTCGACGCATCTGGGCGACCTGGTGGGGCAGATTTTCGCCATGCTGGTGCTGACCGTCGCCGCCGCGGAGGCGGCCATCGGCCTTGCCATCCTCGTGGTCTTTTTCCGTAATCGCGGCTCCATCGCCGTCGAAGACGTCAACATGATGAAGGGCTGAGCCGCATGATCGAGACAATCCTCGTATTCCTGCCGCTCGTCGGTTCGATTATCGCCGGTCTCATGGTGTTCGCCAGTATCGGCGCCGACAAGCACCGCAAGCATACCCTCGATCTCGCGTCGCAGGTCGTCACCTGCGGCATGCTCATCGTCTCGGCGCTGCTGGCGGTTGTGATCTTCTTCGACGTCGGGCTGAACGGCAACGCGCGGACGACGGAACTCTTCACCTGGATCGCGTCCGGTTCGTTCGAACTCTCGTGGGCGCTCAAGGTCGACACGCTGACGTCGGTGATGATGATCGTCGTTACGGTCGTCTCGGCGATGGTGCACGTCTATTCGGTCGGCTACATGCATCATGACCCGTCGGTGCCCCGGTTCATGTGCTACCTGAGCCTGTTCACCTTCATGATGCTGATGCTGATCACCGCCGACAACCTGGTGCAGATGTTCTTCGGCTGGGAAGGGGTCGGTCTCGCCAGTTACCTGCTGATCGGCTTCTGGTACAAGCGCCCGAGCGCCAACGCCGCCGCGATCAAGGCGTTCGTGGTCAACCGCGTCGGCGACTTCGGGTTCGCGCTCGGCATTTTCGCCACGTTCATGCTGTTCGACAGCATCCACCTGGACACGATCTTCGCCGCCGTGCCGGGGCAGCAGGACGCGGTCCTCAACGTCTTCGGCGCCGATTTCCACGCCATGACGATCATTTGCATTCTGCTGTTCATCGGCGCCATGGGGAAATCGGCGCAACTCGGGCTGCATACCTGGCTGCCGGACGCCATGGAGGGGCCGACCCCGGTGTCCGCCCTGATCCACGCGGCGACCATGGTGACCGCCGGCATCTTCATGGTGGCGCGGCTGTCGCCGATGTTTGAATATTCGCAGACCGCCCTCGATATCGTCACCGTGGTCGGCGCCTCGACGGCGATCTTCGCGGCGACCATCGGCTGCGTGCAGAACGACATCAAGCGGGTGATCGCGTACTCGACCTGCTCGCAGCTCGGCTACATGTTCTTCGCCTGCGGTGTCTCGGCCTATTCCGCGGGGATCTTCCACCTGATGACGCACGGCTTCTTCAAGGCGCTGCTGTTCCTGGGCGCCGGTTCGGTCATTCACGCCATGTCCGACGAGCAGGACATGCGCAAGATGGGCGGCATCTGGAGGATGATCCCGGTGACCTACGTGCTGATGTGGATCGGCTCGCTGGCGCTCGCCGGCGTACCACCGTTCGCAGGCTTCTTCTCCAAGGACATTGTGCTCGAAGCCGCTTATGCGGCGGACTCGGGCGTCGGCCAGTACGCCTTCGCCATGGGCATCCTGGCGGCGCTGCTGACGGCGTTCTACTCGTGGCGGCTCCTGTTCATGACCTTCCACGGCACGTCCAGGGCCGACGAGAAGACACTGGCGCACGTGCACGAGAGCCCAAAGGTGATGATCATCCCGCTGCTGGTGCTGGCGCTCGGCGCCGTCGCCGCCGGGTACGTACCCTACAGCCTGTTCGTCGGCGAGGGCATGGGCGAGTTCTGGGGCGATGCGATCCTGATGCTGCCGCATCACACGGCGCTGGTCGACGCACACCACGTACCGGCGCTGGTCAAGTATTCGCCGCTGATCGTCGGCGCCATCGGCATCGGCACGGCCTGGTTCCTGTATATCAAACGCCCCGATATTCCGCCGATGCTGGCGGCCCGGTTCCAGGGCGTCTATCAGTTCCTGCTCAACAAGTGGTACTTCGACGAGCTCTACGACAAGCTGTTCGTCCGTCCGGCATTCGCCATCGGCCGCGGCCTCTGGAAAGGCGGCGATGGCGCGCTGATCGACGGCTGCGGTCCGGACGGCATCTCCAACGCGGTACGCATCATGGCACGCCGTGTGTCGGCGTTGCAGACCGGTTACCTCTATCACTACGCCTTCGCCATGCTGATCGGCATCGCCGCGCTGGTGAGCTGGTACATGTTCACGAAAGGGTCCTGAGGACAGCATGCTCGATATACCGCTTCTCACGATCCTGACCTTTGCGCCGCTCGTCGGCGTGCTGGCGATCCTGATCATTCGTCACGACGACCCGGAGGTGGTGGCGACGAACGCGCGCAACGTGGCGCTGTTCGTGTCTTCCGGCGTGTTCCTGCTGTCGCTGCTTCTCTGGTTCACGTTCGACCGCACCACGGCCGACTTCCAGTGGGTCGAGAAAGTCGCCTGGATGGACGACTTCGGTATTTCCTACCACATGGGGGTCGACGGCATCTCGGTGCTGTTCGTCTTGCTGACGACGCTGCTGACGCCGATCTGCGTACTGGCGAGTTGGACGTCGATCAAGGACCGGGTGAAGGAATACATGATCTCCTTCCTGATCCTGGAAACGTTCATGATCGGGATGTTCTGCGCGCTCGACCTGTTCCTGTTCTACATCTTCTTCGAAGCCGTGCTGATCCCGATGTTCATCATCATTGGCGTGTGGGGCGGCGCACGGCGGGTCTATGCGGCGTTCAAGCTATTCCTGTACACGCTATTGGGTTCGGTACTGATGCTGGTCGCCATGCTGACCATGTACTACTACGCCGGCACCACGGATATCGTCGAACTGATGGCCTACGACTTCCCGATCGACGTCCAGAAATGGATGTGGCTGGCGTTCTTCGCCTCGTTCGCGGTCAAGGTACCGATGTGGCCCGTGCACACGTGGCTGCCGGATGCCCACGTCGAGGCGCCGACGGCGGGGTCCGTCATTCTGGCCGGTGTGCTGTTGAAATTCGGCGGCTACGGGTTTCTCCGGTTCTCGCTGCCGATGATGCCCGAAGCCAGCCTGTTCTTCACGCCGCTGATCTACACGCTCTCCATCGTCGCCGTGATCTACACCTCGCTAGTGGCGCTGGCGCAGGAAGACATGAAGAAACTCATCGCGTACTCGTCGATCGCGCATATGGGCTTCGTCACCATCGGCACGTTCACGCTCACGACGCAGGGGATCGAGGGCGCCATCTACCAGATGCTGTCGCACGGCGTGGTTTCGGCCGCCCTGTTCCTTGTCGTCGGCGTCGTCTACGACCGTATCCACACGCGCGAGATCGACGCCTATGGCGGGCTCGTCAACCGGATGCCGGCCTACGCGCTGACGTTCATGGTGTTCGCTATGGCGTCCGTCGGCCTGCCGGGCACCGGCGGGTTCGTGGGCGAAGTCCTGGTTCTGGTCGGCGCCTTCAAGGCCAACACCTGGGTCGCCGCGCTGGCCGCGACCGGTGTGATCCTCAGCGCCGCCTATACGCTTTATCTCTACCGTCGCATCATCTTCGGTGAACTGACCAAAGAAAACCTGATGAAAATCACCGACATGAACCGCCGCGAGATGGCCGTTTTCGCCCCCTTGCTGTTCATCACGATCTGGATGGGGATCTATCCGCCGGCGTTTCTCGATTTCATGCACGTGTCCGTCGAACACCTGATCAATCAGGTGGAAACCTCACTCGCTCAGAGCGGCATGCTCGAGCTTGCAGGCCGATAGGGGGAAGAGCCGATGCCGATGGCCGAAATGCCCAATATCGTCCCCGCGCTGCCGGAGCTTTTCCTGGCCGGCGTAATCATGCTGCTGCTGATGTTCGGCGTATTCCAGAAAGGCGGTCTCAGCGACAACGACGAGGGAACGTTCCGCATCGTCTCGATGCTGTCCATCGTGACGCTGGTTCTGGCCGTGTTCCTGCTGGTGCCGGTGGCGGGTGCGCGCGCCGTGACGTTCTCCGGCATGTTCGTGACCGACCAGTTCGCCGTCTTCTGCAAGGCGCTGGTCCTGATCGCCGCCGCGCTCGGCATCATCGTGTCGCGCGATTTCATGGAGCGTCACAACATCGCGCGTTTCGAATTCCCGATCCTTATCGTGTTCGCCGCGCTCGGCATGCTGCTGATGATCTCGGCCAACGACCTGGTGAGCCTCTATGTCGGCCTGGAAATGCAGTCGCTGTCGCTCTACGTGATGGCCGCCATACAGCGTGACGACAACCGCGCGACGGAGGCCGGCCTCAAGTATTTCGTGCTGGGCGCCGTCGCGTCCGGCCTGCTGCTCTATGGCGCGTCACTGGTTTACGGCTTCGCCGGCACAACCAACTTCGATGCGCTGGCGACGCTGTTCGCGGGCGGGGGCGAGGTCTCGACCGGTCTCGTGATCGGGGTCGTGTTCATCCTCGCCGGCCTGTCGTTCAAGGTGTCCGCAGTACCGTTCCACATGTGGACGCCGGACGTCTACGAAGGCGCGCCGACGCCGGTCACCGCGTTTTTCGCCGTCGCCCCCAAGATCGCCGCGCTGGCCCTGTTCCTGCGCGTGATGATCGGCCCGTTCGGCGACCTGCTGGTACATTGGCAGCAAATCATCATCGTCGTTTCCGTGCTGTCGATGGCGCTTGGCGCACTGGCCGCCATCAACCAGCGCAACATCAAGCGCCTGATGGCCTACAGCTCCATCGGTCATGTCGGCTACGCCCTTGTCGGTCTCGCCGCCGGCACCGAGGAAGGCGTGCGCGGCGTGCTGATTTACCTCGCCATCTATCTGGTCATGAATGTCGGCACCTTCGCCTGCATCCTCTGCATGCGGCGGGGCGGCCGCATGGTCGAGGGCATCGACGACCTGGCCGGACTCGGCAAGACCCAGCCGTTGCTTGCCGCGACGCTGGTCGTGTTCATGTTCTCGCTCGCCGGCATTCCGCCACTGGCCGGTTTCTTCGGCAAGCTCTACGTGTTCCTGGCGGCGATCGAGGCGCAACTGTATGCACTGGCCATTATCGGCGTTGTCGCCAGCGTGATCGGCGCGTTCTATTACCTGCGCATCATCAAGATCATGTACTTCGACGAACCGCTGGATCATTTCGATACGCCGATCGGACGTGAAATGACCTTTGTCATCGGCATTACCTCGGTGATCATATTGCTGTTTTTCGTTTATCCGGCGCCCATACTTTCGAGCGCGTCGGCCGCCGCGGCCGCGCTGTTCGCGGGATGAGCGAGGAGCTGCCGCTCCCCCGGCTGCCTGCGGTCTACAACCTCATCGCCTTTGAGACCGTCGAGAGCACCATGGCTGAAGCACGTGCGCTCGCCGAGCAGGGCGAGGAAGCGGCGCCCGACGGCACCCTGATCTGGGCCCGCGAACAGACCAAGGGCAGGGGACGGCGCGGCAATACCTGGGACAGCCCTAGGGGTAACTTCTATTCGTCGCTGATCGTGCGACCGGACGTCCCCGCCTCGCGGGCGGCGGAACTCAGCTTCGTTACCGGATGCGCGATATTCGACACCGTCGGCGAGGTCTGCGAACCGGGTTTCGAATGCCGTCTCAAATGGCCCAACGATATTCTCATAAACGACGCCAAGATCGGCGGGCTGTTGCTCGAAACCAAGGCCGAGGCAGGCCAACCGGTCGATTACGTCATCATCGGCTTCGGCATGAATCTGAAGTCGCATCCCAAGGACACGCCGTTTCCGGCGACCGATTTCGTAGACCAGGGCCAGGCGATTCCGGACACGGTGTTCCTGGAGGCCTACGCCCGCCATTTCATGGAGTGGGCCGCGCGCTGGGTCGAGGACGGTTTCGAACCGATCCGCAAGCAATGGAAATGGCGCGCCTCCGGGATCGGCAAGAAAATCGTCGTGCGGCTCAGCGACGAGGATCTGGAAGGCATCTTCGAAGACATTGCCGAGGACGGCTCGCTGCTGCTGAATCAGGACGGCAAGATCCGCAAGATCGCCGCGGGCGACGTATACTTCACGCCTGCGAAGGAGGCCTGACGATGCTGCTTGCCATCGACAGCGGCAACACCAACACCGTATTCGCCGTCTTCAACGACGCGGGCGATATCGCCGGACAATGGCGCGCCGCCGCCAAAACGGCGAAAACCGCCGATGAACTCGCAGTCTGGTTGCCTCAGTTGATGGCGCTCGAAGACCTCAGCCGCGACGATATCGACGAAGTGATCATCGCCACCGTGGTGCCGGAAAACCTGTTCGATCTCCGGACCCTCAGCAAGAAGTACTTCGGCTGCGATGCCCTTGTGGTCGGCGACGAAGGTGTGAAACTCGGCATTGAAGTGCATGTCGACCGGCCGGGCGAGGTCGGTGCCGACCGGCTGGTGAATACGGTTTCTGCACACCAAACCTATGGCGGTCCGCTGATCGTGGTCGATTTCGGCACGGCGACGACCTTCGATGTTGTTTCCAAAGACGGCGCCTACGAGGGCGGCGTCATCGCGCCCGGCGTCAATCTGTCGCTTGAGGCACTGCAACGCGCCGCCGCCAAGCTGCCCCGGGTCGATATCGACAGGCCGGCGAGCGTCATCGGCACCAACACCGTCACCGCCATGCAGTCCGGCATCTATTTCGGCTATGCATCGATGATCGAGGGCGTGATCGCGCGCATCCGCGAGGAACTGAACGTCGCCGACCTGCCGGTTGTCGCCACCGGCGGCCTGGCCAAGCTTTATTCGGCCGCGTGCCCATCGATCCGCGATACCGACGACGACCTGACGTTGCGCGGCCTGTTCGCCATCAACAAGCTCAACCGCGGATGAGCGACGAACTTCTTTTCCTGCCGCTCGGCGGCGCCGGCGAAATCGGGATGAACCTGAACCTCTACGGGCTCGGCGATCCCGACGACCCGACGTGGCTGATGATCGACCTCGGC
>MRWG01001315.1_pt1 | contig 16650 bp, 18 predicted proteins | sample 1013341 | NCBI WGS metagenome assembly MRWG01 (sample SAMN06117577, study PRJNA244670) | biofilm metagenome | biome: Water; feature: Cathode Biofilm; material: Biofilm; isolation source: microbial consortium enriched at the cathode of a solar microbial fuel cell | place: USA: District of Columbia ... | reverse complement strand
GTCTGAAACTGCCGCCGCCCAGCTACGCGCGCCGCGGCGGGGAGATCATCGCCGCCCAGCTCGCCGCCGTCGGCGTGAAGACGGAAATCGAGCAGCTGGAATGGAAAGGCTGGCTGGAGCAGGTCTTCAAGGCCAAGGACTACGACCTCACCATCGTCTCGCACACCGAGCCCATGGACATCGGCATCTACGCCCGCGACGACTACTACTTCGACTACCACGATGCGGACTTCCAGGCGCTGATGACCAAGCTGGACGCGACCGTGGAAGAGAAGGGGCGCTATGCCATCCTAGCCGAGGCGCAGAAGAAGCTGGCCGAGGACTCGGTGAACGTCTTCCTCTTCCAGCTCGCCAAGCACGGCGTCTGGAACAAGGACGTCATGGGCCTCTGGGAGAACAGCCCGGTGCAGGCCAACGACCTGACGGAAGTCTATTGGAAGTAGGCGTGGCAGAAGCATCCTGCGTCCTTCGAGACGCCCGCCCGGGCTGACGCCCGGCCGCGCTCCTCAGGATGAGGTAGATCTTTTATGGCACCAAGAAAGATCCTCATGCTGAGGAGCCCCGAAGGGGCGTCTCGAAGCACGCAAAGAAGTGGTCCAGCGAACGTTTGCTTCTTCATTGGGATGGCGCGCTAGGCCATGACCCTCTTCCTGCTGCAGCGCCTGACCGCCCTGGTCGTCACCCTGCTGGTCGCCAGCCTGGTGGTCTTCCTGGTGATGGAGGTGCTGCCCGGCGATCCGGCGGCCGTTATGCTGGGTATCAACGCGCGGCCGGACACCCTGGCGGCCTTGCGCCAGCAGATGGGCCTCGACCTGCCCGCGGCGCAGCGCTACGTCCTCTGGCTCGGCGGGCTGGTCACCGGTGACCTGGGCACCAGCTACACCTACGGCGTTTCGGTCTGGGAGCTGGTGCGCGAGCGGCTCGGCCTTTCCCTGCCGCTGGCGCTCATGGCGATCACGCTTTCGACCCTGCTGGCCATTCCGCTGGGCGTGCTGGCGGCGGCCCGGCGCGGCCGCGCGGCGGACGCCGGCGTCATGGGCTTCACCCAGCTCGGCATCGCCATTCCCAACTTCTGGTTCGCCATCCTGCTGATCCTGCTGTTCGGCGTGCAGTGGCAGATCCTGCCGGCCGGCGGCTTCGCCGGCTGGGAGGCCGGGGCCTGGCCGGCGCTGAAGACGCTGATCCTGCCGGCGGTGGCGCTGGCCCTGCCGCAGGCGGCGATCCTGGCCCGCGTCACCCGCTCCTCGGTGCTGGAGACCCTGGGGGAGGACTTCGTGCGCACCGCCCGCGCCAAGGGCCTGACGCGCCGCGCCGCCCTGTGGCGCCACGCCGTGCGCAACGCCCTCATTCCCGTGGTGACCATCATGGGCCTGCAGTTCTCCTTCCTGCTGGCCGGCACCATCATCATCGAGAACGTCTTCTACCTGCCGGGCCTGGGGCGCCTGGTCTTCCAGGCCATCGCCCAGCACGACCTCATCGTGGTGAAGGACCTGGTGATGCTGCTGGCCGCCGCCGTGGTGGTGGTGAACTTCCTGGTCGACCTGGCCTACGCCGTCATCGACCCGCGCCTGCGCGGAGGCCGCTCCTATGAGTGAGCTTGGACGCAGTGAACCGGCGTCAGCCTGGCACGAGTACTGGGCGCGCGGGCGCGGCTCCGCCGCCTTCGTCTTCGGCTTGGGCGTCACGGCGCTGCTGGTCGCCGTGGCGCTGGTCTCACTGGTCTGGACGCCCCATCCCGTCGATGTCATCGACATCCCCTCGCGCATGCAGACGCCCTCGGCTGATCACTGGCTGGGCACCGACCTCTACGGGCGCGACGTGCTGTCCCGGCTCATGGCCGGGGCGGTGAACTCCATCGCCGTCTCCCTGGTCGCCGTCGGCATCGGCGCCGGGCTGGGCGTGCCGCTGGGCGCGCTGGCCGCGGCGCGGCGCGGCCTGGTCGAGGAAGTGGTGATGCGCTTCAACGACTTCACCTTCGCCTTTCCGGCGCTGCTCTCCGCCGTGATGATCACCGCCGTCCTCGGCCCCGGCGCCGTCAACTCCATCATCGCCATCGGCATCTTCAATATCCCCGTCTTCGCGCGCCTGACGCGCGGCGCCTCGCTCTCCTTGTGGAAGCGCGATTTCGTGCTGGCCGCGCGGGTCGCCGGCAAGGGCCGCACGCGCATCAGCGTGGAACATATTCTTCCGAATATCGCGAGCCTGCTCATCGTGCAGATGACCATCCAGTTCGCCCTGGCGATCCTGGCCGAGGCGGGCTTGAGCTATCTCGGCCTCGGCACCCAGCCGCCGGCGCCCTCCTGGGGCAAGATGCTGAACGAGGCGCAGACCCTCATGAGCCTCGCCCCGCACCTGGCGATCTTCCCGGGCCTGGCCATCATGGTGACGGTGCTGGGCCTCAACCTGCTGGGCGACGGCCTGCGGGACCTGCTGGACCCGCGCCTCAGGAGGCAGCGATGACCCTGCTCTCCGTCGCCGACCTCTGCGTCACCCTCGACACGCCCGACGGCCCGGCGCCCATTCTGCAGGACGTCTCCTTCGACTTGGGCGCCGGAGGCAGCCTCGGCATCGTCGGCGAGTCCGGCTGCGGCAAGTCGATGACCGCCCTGGCGCTCATGGGCCTGCTGCCCGCCCAGGCGCGGGCCAAGGGGGAGATCCGCTTCGAGGGAGAGAACCTGCTGGCGCTGCCGGAGGCCGCGCTCTGCAAAGTGCGTGGTCGGCGTCTCGCCATGGTGTTCCAGGAGCCCATGACCGCGCTCAACCCGGTGAAGACCATCGGCTTCCAGGTGGCCGAGGGCCTGCGCTGGCACCTCGGCCTGTCGCGCGGCGCGGCGGAAGCGCGCGCGGTGAAGCTGCTGGCGCGGGTCGGCCTGCCGCAGCCGCGCTTCTCCCCCGGCCTCTACCCGCACCAGCTCTCCGGCGGCCAGCGCCAGCGCGTGGTCATCGCCATGGCGTTGGCCTGCGAGCCGGCGCTACTCATCGCCGACGAGCCGACCACGGCCCTCGACGTCACCAGCCAGGCGGCGATCCTCGACCTGCTGGCCGAGGTGACGGAGGCGGCGGGCCTCGCCCTGCTGCTCATCACCCACGACCTGGCGGTGGTCTGGCAGAACACCGCGCGCATGCTGGTCATGTACGCCGGGCGCGTGGTGGAGCGCGGCGCGACCCCGGCGGTCTTCGACCGCATGGCCCACCCCTATACCCGCGGCCTCTTCGCCGCCTCGCCGGGGGCGCTCGATGCACCGCTTCCGCCGGGCCGCCGCCTGGCCACCATTCCCGGCCAGGTCCCCGATCCGCGCCAGCGTCCGGCCGGCTGCGTCTTTGCCGGGCGCTGCCCGCGCGCCCAGGACGACTGCCTGCCCGCCCAGCCGGAAGAGCGCGCCCTCGATGCCGCCCACGGCGTCGCCTGCCTGCACCCCTGCCTGGAAGAGGAGGACGCGCGGTGAGCAGCGGCGATCTCCTGCTGAAGGTCGAGAACCTGACCCTCGACTATGCCCTGCCGCGCCGCCGTCTCTTCGCGGCGGCGCCGCATCACCGCGCCCTCGACGACGTCAGCCTTACCCTGGCGCGCGGCGAGAGCCTGGCGGTGGTCGGCGAGTCGGGCAGCGGCAAGTCGACCCTGGCCCGCGCCATCCTCGCCCTGGAGGCGCCCAGCGCCGGCCGCGTCACGCTCTGCGGGCACAACGTCTTCGCCGCCTCGCACGGCGAGCTGCTTGCGCTGCGCCGCCACGCCCAGATGGTGTTCCAGGATCCCTACGGCTCGCTCGACCCGCGCCGCAAGGTGGGCTGGATCGTCGCCGAGCCGCTGGACGCGCTGGAGAAGGTCGGCCGCGCGGAGAAGCTTGCGCGCATCGCCGAGGCGCTGGGCTCCGTGGGCCTGAAGCAGGCCGACGCCGACAAGTTCCCGCACGAGTTCTCCGGCGGCCAGCGCCAGCGCATCGCCATCGCCCGCGCCCTCATCACCCGGCCCGACCTGATCGTCGCGGATGAAGCGGTTTCCGCCCTCGACGTCTCGGTGCAGGCCCAGGTGCTGAACCTCTTCATGGACCTGCGCGAGCAGTTGGGCTTGAGCTACCTCTTCATCAGCCACGACCTGGCGGTGGTCCGCCAGGTGGCCGACCGCGTGATCGTCATGCGCGACGGCGCGATCGTGGAGGAGGGGGCGACGGAGGCGGTGTTCCGCGCGCCGCAGCATCCCTACACCCGGGCGCTGCTGGCGGCGGTGCCGCGCATCGGCGTGCCGCGAAGCCGGGCGGGTTAGAGACTCTACAGCGGCGCGCCGTGCAGCAGGGCCTGGGCCAGCGCGGCCCACTCTTCCTCCAGGCTTTGGCGGCAGTGCGGCTTGCCGGCGCGCTGGTACCAGTAGCCGGCGTTGCCCTCGTCGCCTTCGACGCGATGCAGGTAGGCGTGCACCCAGGCGCCCTCGGCGCTGCCGTCGTCCTGGGCGATGCCGTGGGCGGTGTCCCAGTTGCCCTTGGCGGCGTGCCACAGCGCCGTCAGCAGGGGCGGCTGGCCTGCCGGAGGTATTGTTTCCCTCAGGCTGGCCCGGAAGGCTTCGAAATCCATCGTGTCCTCGCTGCCGGTCAGTCGCGGAAAATCCGCTCGCCCTGCTCGTCGATGATCTGGCGCGCCTTGATGACGGCGAAGTCGTTGGCGGCCTCCGCCGAGGCGTGGGTGTCGGCGCGCAGGAAGTGGTGCTCCTTGACCTCGCCGCCGACCTCCTTGCGGATCACGCCGGCGGTCAGCCACTGACCGTTCTGCGGTTGGGCGGCCGGGGTGATCTTGAACCCCTGGTAGTCGACCTCGTCGCCTTCCTGGGCGCCGCCATCGGAGCTGCCGCCGCCACCGCCGAAAAACTTGCTGAAGAGGCCCATGTTCCCGTTCCTCCCGGCTGCTTGTCATTTATGACAGGGTAGCGCCCCGAAGGCCTTCTTCCTACCACCTCCTGTGATCTATGCTGGCGCTACGTTTTTGGGTCCCGCCCGGGGCCTTTGTTGGAGCCTTTTGCTTGACCCGCCTGTACCACCCCGCCCTTTATGACCGTGATCCCCCTGTCGGCAGCTACTGGGAGGCCTCGGCCCCGCCGCTGGGCCGCGCAACGCCGCCGCTGCACGACACCGCCTCCTGCGAGGTCGCGGTCATCGGCGCCGGCTACACCGGCCTGACCGCCGCCCTGGCCCTGGCCGAGCAGCACGGTACCGATGTCGCGGTGCTGGAGGCCGGCACGCCGGGCTGGGGCGCCTCCGGGCGCAACGGCGGCTTCTGCTCCCTGGGCGGGGCGAAGCTCGGCTACGGGGTCATGGCCCGGCGCTACGGCCTGGAGGAGACGCGGCGCTTCTTTGCCGCCCAGATGGAGGCCATCGACCTGGTGCAGCAGACCTGCGCCGAGCGCGGCATCGACGCCGACATCACCGGCGGCGGAGAGATCCTGCTGGCCCACAAGGCGAGCCGCGGCGGCGCGGCGCTGCAGGAGGAACGAGAGGAACTGCGCGAAGTGGTGGGCCTCGACTGCCCGCTGCTCGACAACGACGCCCTGGCCGCGCGCGGCCTGGCCGGCGCCGGCTTCCACGGCGGGCTGGAGCTGCCGCTGGGCGTCGGCCTGCATCCGCTGAAGTATCTGCGCGGCCTGGCCCGCGCCGCCCTCGACGCCGGGGTGACGGTCTACGGCAACTCGCCGGTTACCGAGCTGCAGCGCCAGGGCGCCGACATCCTGCTGGTGACGCCGGGCGGGCTTCTCAGGGCGCGTAAGGTGATCCTCGCCACCAACGGCTACACCGAAGACGACAGCTTGCGGCCGCTGGCCGGCCGCCTCATGCCGGCGCTCTCCAGCATCATGGTGACGCGGCCGCTGAGCCAGGCCGAGCAAGAGGCGCAGGGTTGGACCTCCACGGTGATGTGCGCCGACAGCCGCCGCCTGCTGCATTACTTCCGCCTGCTGCCCGACGGCCGCTTCCTCTGGGGCGGGCGCGGCGGCATCTCCGGCTCGCCGGCGGCGGCGGCGCGCTCGCAGGCCCGCCTGCGCCGCACTTTCGAGCATCACTACCCGGCCTGGCGCCACGTGGAGACGGAGTTCTTCTGGCGCGGCCTGGTCTGCCTGACCAAGCCCCTGGTGCCCTTCGTCGGCAAGCTGGAAGGCGAGGGGCTCTTCGCCGCGCTGGCATATCACGGCAACGGCGTCTCCTTCACCGCCTGGGCCGGGCGCGCCGTCGCCGCCCAGGTGGCGGGGGCGCAGGGCGCCGAGGCCCTGCCGGCGGTGCTGCGCGCGCCGCTGCCGCGCTTTCCGCTGCCCTTCCTGCGCAAGGCCTACCTGACCGGCGCCTATGCGGTCTATGGCGCGCAGGACGCGCTGGCCTGATGCGCGCGGCGGCGCTCCTGCTCGGCTTTCTCTGCTGGGCGGCGCCGGCGCATGCGCAAGACGACCTATCTGGGGACGACCTGCCGGGCTGGGGCGCCACGCGCTGGGGCATGACCGCCGAAGAATTGCGCGCGGCGCTGGGCGAGCGGGCAGCGGAACTGCCCGGGCGCTGGGTCTACGGCGGCGCCTACGCCGAGCTGGCGGTGGAGGAGGTCGAAATCGGCGGTCTCAGCTTCACCGCCTATCTGCAGATGAACGCCGGGACAGACCGCCTGCAGCAGGTGCTGCTGGAACGCCGCCGCACGGGGGCGGTGCCGGCGGCCTTCGAGCAGGTTATCGATGCCCTGACCGAACGCTACGGCCCGCCGGCGGCCGACTGCGCCCAGGCCAAGACCGGCGGGCAGCCGCTGGACTACGAGGTCACCTGGCGCTTTCCCGCAACGACGCTGCACGCCAAGTTCCTCGACTTCTCCACCACCGCGGTCTTCTCGCGCGATCCCGAGGCCGAGCTCGACCCCCTGGTCATCGAGCGCAAGGTGCGGCGCAACCTGCGCCGCTTCATGCCGCGGCGTATCCTGCTGCGCTTCCACGACGCCAAGGTGAAGGCGCTCGATCCCGGCTGTGCTTAGAGGTAACTCCCCGTCAGGCTGAAGACCTCACCGCCGAGGCCGAGCTTGAAGCGGGCGAGGCCGCGCTGGCTTTCGGTGTTGAGGCCGCCGAGGTCCAGCCACTGGATGCCGTCTTCCTGCAGCGTCTCGATGCCGCGCCACAGCAGCAGGTTATGCGCCTGGGCGGTGTGGCCGGTCTCGCTGCTCCACGATGCGAGGTAAGTGGCGCTGGCGCCGTGGCGCGCCAGGATGACGCCGGCGGCCAGCTTGCCGTCCTGCTTGGCGGTCAGCGACAGCACCGCCCCGGGATCGGCCGCGGCGATGGCGGCGATGAAGTCGCCCGGCGTGCCGACGAAGCGGCGCTTGCGGCGGAAGGTGTCGTACAGCTCAAGCGCGGCCTGGCGCTGGCGCTCCTTGCGGTCGGTATGGGCCTCCATGCCCTTGCGCTGCGCGCGGCGCAGGGCGTTGCGCCACTTGGGATTCATGGCGGCCATCAGCGCTTCCGGGCTTTGCCGGAGATCGAGCCAGATGGAGGCATAGCCGGTGACCACGCGGCGAAAGCCCAGGGCGTTCAGCAGGGCTTCGCTGCGCGGCTCGTCGGGCAGCTCCGGCAGCCAGGAGAGGAAGTCGAGGCGCCGGCCGCGGTAGCGCTGCGCGATGGCGGCGCAGACGGCGGCGCCGCGCGGGTCGTCCAGCGGGTCGATCAGCCACACCGGGCCGCGCAGGATGCGGGTGACGCCGATGCCCCAGTAGTTCTTGCGGTAGGCCTGCACCAGAGCCAACGGCGTGTCGGAGCCTGTCCCCGGGCCGCGCTTTGCGCGGACCCCTGGGGCGGCGATGATGTGACGCTCCATGGTGTAGTTGTGCTGGCCGGCGACCGCCTCGCCGTAGGCCCAGGACTGCTCCAGGCTGCTCCTGCCGGCCTGGCGGAAAAGGTTCTCCCAGGCCTCCCGCGCTGCGGGTTGCCAGGTCAGGTCGTCGCCGATGTCGTCCAGGGAAGCCGCCAGCATGGGCGGCAGTTTCCCGGTTTTCCGCGGTCACGGCAACGGCTAGAGCAACCCGCGTCCAGGCGGACGCGGACAAGTTGCTCTAACCTTTTAAGATAGATCAATTTATCCTCGACCAGGTGATTCCACCTGATCGAGGATTGATCTAGTCTCGGGCGCATGACGGCGGACAGCAGAGACGACGACAAGGGCGGGGCCGTGCTGGGCCACGTCATCCCCCGGCGCCGCTTCACGCGCTGGGCCGTCTTCTACTTCCTGCTCTACTTCTGCCTGCCGGTGCTGCTGCTCGGCCTCTTGATCGACGTAGTGCTCTACGCCGTCTTCACCGGCCTCTTCGGGCGCTGCTACGCCCTGTTCTGCCTTTTCGGCTAGCTCGCCGGCCGGGCGGAAGTCTCCAGGGCGCGGCGCCCCGTCGCGGTGAGGGAGACGGAGAAGACCCCCGGGCTCACTTCTTTCTGAAGGACCCAGTGGGCCTGGCGGCACTCCTGCAAGGTGCGCCACAGGATGGTGCCCTCGGCCGACTCCAGCACGGCGATCTCGCCGGACATGCGGAGCAGTTCGAGGACAAGCTGCTGTTGGGGAAGAAGAGGCACGTCGAAAAGGTTTCCTGCAACGTTGTCGGGGCGGCCTGCCTATGTCGCGGCGGCGCTCACCCTGGGTATGCCGCGCAGGTTATCTGCTTCGCGCGCTTCCGACGAGAGGGGATGGGTGAGAGGGCGGCCGGCATGGCCGACCTCTCTCCTTCGCCTGATGCCGGAGGGAGCCGGCACTCAGACCCGTGGCGTCGGTCGCCTGATTCCGGGCTAACGCCGGATCAGTGCTGCACGCCGTCGGCCAGGACTCGACAGAGCTGGCTCACCGCCTCCTGATGACGGTCGTTGCTGATCCGTGTGAAGTTGCGGGCCAGGTCGAGGCACATGCGCTGGCGCTCGTTCAGCCGGCTGTCTTCACTGTTCAGCCCTTCGTAGAAGAAGCCGATGTCAACGCCGAGGACCTTGGCGATCTCGAACAGCCGGCCCGCCGACACGCGGTTGATGCCGCGCTCGTACTTGTGGGCCTGCTGATAGGTCACACCAATCATCTCCGCGAGCTGCTGCTGGGTAAGGCCCAGCATGGTACGGCGCTCACGAATGCGTTGACCGACATACTTCTCGACGCTCTGGATGTTTGCAGACACAGTTTCCACTCGATCCCACCGTTGCAGTTGAGGTATGACCCCTTTTTTCATCAACCAGACTAATCATTATGATGCATATCATAATCACTTCATCGAGTAAATAAGGCAAGGGGATTTTCGCCAGGATCGTGAGAGCGTCTTCTTGAGGCCCCGGGCCTTGGCCGGCCCCGGATCGCCGGCGCGTCTCCTGAACTTGCGAGAGTATAATTTAAAAACAAATAGATAGTCCCCCTTTGAGGGATCACCCGGCACCGCCTTTCCGTCTTGGCGAAACGCGGTGCTTCCACTTGAACGTATGGCGCGAGGCCGTTGCATCAACCCATGGCGGCATGCTTTCCACAGGTAATCAAACAGATACCCGACCTGGAGCAGCATTACGCCGCGCGCCGCGACCCGGCCGCCCGTTGCCGCTTTGCGTTCATTAGAGGGCGGCGCTCCGGGTCGGAGCCAGGGGCAAATTAAAGGCCAACCCCCCGTCCGGATGGTGTTTTTTTGGCTCCCTGCGACAGCCGAGGTCGCCTGCGCGCGGGACAGCGCCGGTCCGGCCCGCTCGACTGGCTCCGGGCGATCGGCCCCGCTTGGCTGCTGCGGGCGGGGCGCGACCCGAGGGGCGGGCCCAGGGACGGGCCTACGGACGGGAAGGAAAGCGTTTTGGACAAGACCATTCAGGCGGACCGCAAGCTGCGACTCGCCGTCGCCCAAATCGAGGCCGGCCACGGCGACATCGAAGCGAACCTGCAGAAGCATCTCGACGTCATCGACGCCGCCCGCTCCGTCGGGGCCGAGGCCTTGCTTTTCCCGGAGCTGTCGCTCACCGGCTACTGCGTCGGCGCGCAGAGCCTGGATCTGGCCATCGCCCGCGACCATGAGTTCATCCAGCGCCTCGGTGCGGCGAGCGGCGACATGTGGACGGTCTTCGGTTTCATCGAGGAAGGCGTCGCCGCCCAGATCCACAACTCCCTGGCGGTGCTGCACCAGGGCCAGGTCAGCTTCCTGCACCGCAAGCTGAACCTCGCCACCTTCGGCAAGCTGGAGGAGGGCAAGCACTTCGCCGAAGGGCGCTATCTGGAGACCTTCAATCTCGGGCCGCGCTGGCGCGCCGGCTCCCTGATCTGCGCCGACTGCTGGAACCCGGCGCTGGTGCATCTCGCGGCGGTGCAGGGCGCGACCCTGCTGCTGCTGCCCGTGGCCTCGGCCCTCGACGTGGTGGGCGGCGAGTTCGACAATCCGCGCGGCTGGCAGCGGGTGCTGGATTTCTACGCCATGGTCTACGGCATGCCGCTGGCCATGGCCAACTTCGCCGGCGTCCAGGACGGCGCCACCTTCTGGGGCGGCAGCCGCATCCTCGACCCCTTCGGCAAGAGCCTGGCCCAGGCCGACGACAAGGAAGCGTTGATCCACGCCGAGCTGGACTTCCAGACGGTGCTGGCGGCGCGCTACCACCTGCCGACACTGCGCGATTCCAACCTGGACCTCATCTACCGCGAACTGGGCCGCCTGACCTGGCAGGTCGGCGTGCCGCCGGAAAGCCGCAACATCTAACTTCCCTGCCTGCTTCTCCAGCGATGCTTGTGGTAGCTTGCCGCCATGCTGCTGCGTCTCGATACCGAGGTGAAGGCCATTGCCGCCGGCGGGCTCTCCGCGGCCGAGGTCTATCGCCGCGAGGACCTGCACCGCCGGCGGGCGTCGCGGCCCCTGGCGCCGGGGCTGCTGCACTGCCCGGTCTGCGGGTACAGCGCCGCCGCCTTCCTGCCCTTCGGGCTCGGCGGGCGGCGCAACGCCCTCTGCCCGACCTGCGGCTCGCTGGAGCGGCACCGCTTCCTCTGGCTCTACCTGACGCGCCACACGCGGCTGCTGCGCCAGGTGGCGCGGGTGCTGCACACGGCCCCGGAGCCCTGCCTGGAGCCGCGCCTGCGCGCCCTGCCCAACCTGCGCTACCAGAGCCTGGACCTCTTCGATCCGGCGGCCGACGTGCAGGCCGACCTCTGCGACCTGCCCTTCGACGACGGCCACTTCGACCTGCTGCTCAGCAGCCACGTGCTGGAGCATCTGCCCGACGACGGCCCGGCGCTGGGCGAACTGGCGCGGGTGCTGCGCCCCGGCGGGCGCGCCGTGATCATGGTGCCCTACGATCCGGACCTGCCCGAGACCGAGGAGGGCGGCCAGGTGACTTCGCCGGCCGAGCGCATGGCCCGCTTCGGCCATCCCTACCACTACCGCAACTACGGCGCCGACTTCCCCGCGCGCCTGGCGGCGGCCGGCTTCGAGGTGACGCCGGTCAGGGTGAAGCGGCTGCTGACGCCGCAGCGGCGGCGCTTCTACCGGCTGAACGACAATTTCCTCTTCGACTGCCGGCGGTGTCCATGACGGCCGCGCTCGGTCTGTGCCGCGGCCCGCGAAGGGTGGCCAGAGAGGACATTGTCTCGAGGCGGCATCCGGGTATGCTGTCGCCCCGAAGGGCCAATGAAGCGGGGATTTCGGGCGCGTGAGCAGCGGGTCGAATGGAGGAAAGACCGCCGGGACCAACCCGGGGGCGGGAGCCAGGCACAGCGGCGAGGCGCGCCAGCGCTTCGCCTTCCTGCTGCTGCCGCAGTTCTCCATGCTGGCCTTCAGCTCCGCGGTGGAGCCGCTGCGCGCGGCCAACCGGCTGTCGGGCGAGGCGCTCTACGACTGGCGCATCCTCACCCCCGATGGCCGGCCGATCCATTCCTCCAGCCGCATGCACCTGCTGCCGGATGGCGGCCTGGACGACTGCGGGCGGTCCGACTTCCTCATCGTCGTCGCCGGCCTGGAGGTGCAGCGCCTGCGCGAGCCCAGCGTCATCGCCGCCCTGCGCCGCCTAGCCCGCGGCGGTTGCCGCCTGGGGGCGCTGTCGACGGGCAGCTACCTGCTGGCCTGGGCCGGCCTGCTGGACGGCTTCCGCTGCACCGTGCACTGGGAAAACCTGGACGCATTCCGCGAGGACTTCCCCGACCTGGAGGTCACCGGCGAGCTCTTCGAGATCGACCGCGCGCGGCTGACCTGCTCGGGCGGCACCGCCTCGATGGACATGATCCTCAGCCTCATCGCCGAGACCCATGGCCGCGACCTGGCGGCCCAGGTGGCCGAGCAGTTCATTCACGAGCGCATCCGCGACACCCACGACCATCAGCGCATGAGCCTGCAGGGACGCCTCGGCATCAGCCATCCCAAGCTGCTGCAGGTCATCGCCCTGATGGAAGAGCACCTGGAAGAGCCCCTGGCGCGGGCCGAGCTGGCGCGCCGGGCCGGGCTCTCCACCCGCCAGCTGGAGCGGCTCTTCCGCCGCTACCTGGGGCGCACGCCGACCCGCTATTACCTGGAGCTGCGCCTGCACCGCGCCCGCGCGCTGCTGACCCAGACGGCCATGTCGATCCTCAACGTGGCGCTGGCCTGCGGCTTCGTCTCGGCCTCGCACTTCTCCAAGTGCTACCGCGAGTTCTTCCACAAGATGCCGCGCGAGGAGCGCCAGCAGGCCGAGAAGCGCGCCCCGCAGCCGGGGCCGCTGCAGCCCGAAAGCGCCCGCCTGCCCAAGGGCGGCTGACTCTCTTCAGCAAAGGTATCGGGCTTCAGGAAAGGTATCGGGGTTTAGACGGCCAGGCGCACGAAGGTCGCGTCGTCGGGCAGGATCTCCGGCTCGCCGCCGGCCTTGCGGTAGATGTCGCTGCCCAGCAGGGCGGCGTCGCGGTGGCCGCTGAGGCTCGTCTGCGGCGTGGCGGCCTGGAGCCGGCCGGCGCCGGCCTGCTGGCCCAGGACCTGCACCATGAAGGGCATGGAACTGAGGCGCGAGAAGCCGATCGAGCGTCCGCTGGCCGCCTCGCTGCGCAGCGGGGTGACCCCCGTCTGGCGGCGGTCTTCGCCGGCCCTGCGGTTGTTTGCCCGGCGCTGGTTTTCCGCGCGCTCGTTGCCGAGCTCCTGGCGCGCCTGGCGCTCGTCGATGGTGGCCTGCTGGAACTCCGGACGGCCGTGCCGTGCCGCCTTGGCCGGTACCACCGGTTGCACCCGCGGCTCGCTCTGGTCCGGCAGGGCGACAGCCGCCGTGCCCGGCGAAGTGCCGGGGGCCGGGAGCAGCTGTAGCCTTGGAACTGCGGTCATAGCAGGGGTTTCCCAGGGGCTCGACGGAACTCTATTCCTACCTTCTACAATAGATGCATGTTGTAAAAAATTTATCAAGCATTGAATCTAATATGGTTTATAAATTAACCAAATAAATTCACTATATTTTCTGTGACTTTATAATGATTATCGTCTTTTACAAACTATACACCATGGATGTTGTTTGAATGGCAAGGTTCTCCCGGCAGTATTTCACCGTTCTTTAAGGGCCGCCTGTCAGATTCGTTTAGTTTCGGGCATCAAGAGACGCCCAGGTCGGCTGGAACCCCGCTTCATCTTCAGGGGTTCGACTTCAGGTAGGAGAGCGCAAGCCGTGACCAAGACCACCGTCGACAAAGCCCCGGTCGACAATGCCAGGACGAAGGAAGATTGCCTGCAGGCGCTGGCGCGTCTGGAGACGGCGATCCGCGCCTCCGGCGACGTGGTCTACGAGTGGGATCTGGCGACCGACGAGATCGTCTTCCGCGGCGACACCTCCTCTCTCTTCGATGCCGAGGGTACGACCATGCCGCGCAGCGGCGAGGAAATGCAGGCGCGCATCAATCCCGAGGACGTGCCGCGCCGCCGCCGCGCCCTTTCCGACCACTTCGCCGGCGCCTGCGACTACGACTGCGAGTTCCGCCTGCGCACCCGGCAGGGCGAGTTCCAGTGGCTGCACGACCGCGGCGCCGTGGAATACTCGCCGGCGGGCACGCCGGCGCGCATGTCCGGCGTCATCCGCCTGGTCACCCTGCGCAAGCAGCAGGAAGAGCGCCTGGAATACCTCGCCAACTTCGACGACCTGACCGGCCACTTCAACAAGGTGCGCCTGCGCGAGGCGCTGGAGCACGCCCTGGCGCAGTCGATGCGCTTTGGCCAGTCCGGCGTCTACATGGTAATCGGCGTCGACCACCTGGACCGCATCAACACCGGCTACGGCTACGAGACCGGCAACGCGGTGCTCGTCGAGCTGGGGCGCCGCCTCGACAACTACCTGCGCGCCGCCGACGTCATCGGCCGCCCCGGTGGCGACTTCTTCGGTGCCATCCTCAGCGCCTGCTCCGAGGACACCGCGCAGATCGCCGCCGAGCGCGTGCTGCAGTCGATGCGCGACAATCCCATCACCGTCGGCGCCGACAAGGTGCACGTGACGGTCTCCATCGGTGCGGTGGTCTTCCCGGCCGAGTCCAAGACCGCCGTCGACGCCATGACCAAGGCTGAAAGCGCCATGCAGCAGGCCAAGTCTGCGGGCCGCGACTGCCTGCGCTTCTTCGCCCTCTCCGAGGAGCAGCGCCAGGGCTACCGCGCCAGCATGGACATCGGCGAGGAGGTGCAGCTGGCGCTGAAGGAGGACCGCATCGTCCTGGCCCACCAGCCGGTGGTCGACGCGGGATCGCACCAGGTGACCTACTACGAGTGCCTGGTGCGCATGTACGACCACGATGGCAAGCTGGTGCCGGCGGCGCAGTTCGTGCCGGCCATCGAACAGCTGGGCCTCATGCGCTCCATCGACAACCGGGTGCGCGACCTGGCGATCCTCGAGCTGGAGCGCAACCCGCAGGTCTCCCTGGCGATCAATATCTCCGGCCTCACCGCCACCGAGCGCTCCTGGTTCCGCGGCCTGGTGGCGCGGCTGAAGGAGCGCCGCGACATCGCCAAGCGGATGATCGTGGAAATCACGGAGACCGCGGCCCTGCAGGACATCGACGAGACCTCACGTTTCGTCTCGGCGCTGCGCGCGCTGGGCTGCAAGGTGGCGCTCGACGACTTCGGCTCGGGCTTCACCACCTTCCACCACCTCAAGGCCCTGACGGTCGACGTGGTGAAGATCGACGGCTCCTTCGTGCGCAACATCACGACGGACACGGAGAACCAGATCTTCATCCACAACCTGATGGCCCTGGCGCAGGCGCTGGGCGTGTCCACCGTCGCCGAGTGCGTGGAGACGCGCGAGGACGCCGACTATCTCTCCAGAGCCGGCATCGACCTGCTGCAGGGCTACTACTTCGGGCGTCCGGAGATCGACGGCCATCTGCGCGACGCCGGGCAGCCGGCCATCCTGCTGGCCGCCGCGACGCTCGGCGCCGCCGGCGGCGACTGAGCCGCCGCCGGCCCGACCGCCGGCCGGGCTATCTTCCGCTGATCAGGGCTTGTCTTTGTTGAGGCTGTCGATCTGCTTTTGCAGCAGATCGATCTGCGCCTTCAGGGCGTCGAGGGATTCCTTGGCCTGGCCGCCCGCGGGCTTCTCGCCGCCGGCCTGGGGCGCGGCGTTGCCTTCACCCGGCGTGCCTTCGCCCCCCGTGCCTTCGGCTGTGCCGAAAGGCGAGAACATGCGCATCGCGCTCTCGAAGAGCGCCATGTTCTGCTTGCCGACCTCTTCCAGGTTGCCGAAGGGGAACATGCCGCCGAAGGTCTCCTGCATCGACTGGCGCATGCGGTCCTGGTTCTGGGAGAAAGCCTCCATCATGTGCTCCAGGTACTGCGGCACCATCCACTGCATGGAATCGCCGTAGAAGGAGATCAGCTGCCGCAGGAAGTTGATGGGCAGCAGGTTCTGCCCCTTCGATTCCTCTTCGACGATGATCTGCGTCAGCACCGAACGTGTGATGTCTTCGCCGGACTTGGCGTCGTAGACGACGAAGTCGACGTTGTCCTGCACCATCTGACAGAGGTGGTCCAGCGTCACGTAGCTGCTGGTCGCCGTGTTGTAGAGGCGGCGGTTCGCGTACTTCTTGATGGTGATCGGCCCGCTGCCGTCACCCTGTTTCTTGCCGTTCTTTTCGGTGCCAGCCAAGTTCCAATGCCTTTCCCGTCGTTCGCATTTCCGTTCCGCCCTCCGGTTGTCCGGCGCGGTGCCCTGCAGCGAGCTCTGCGAATGCGTGTTCCCTTGCGGTATCGGCCTCCGGCAATCTCCAGGAGGCAATTTCCTGATCGGTTCTTCCCGCTGCCGGCTAAAGGGGTCTGCGATCGTCGCCTTGCCGGCCCGCCATAGGCCCGGAAATGCCGGAATTCATTACCGCATGTGCTAAGGGGATATTGCTGCGCCGCGTCACACACTGTCAACGTCTAGTCTCGAAGGCCCCGGGGAGCTGCCTTTTGGTCCGGTTTTCGGTCCATTTTCGCCCGCCGCCGGCGCCGCCTGCTGGCCAGGGCGCGGCGCTGGCCGCTATACTCCGCCGCGAAGACGGGGCCGGGACGAAGGCATGGTGAAGGAAAAGCAGGCGGAACCACCCGAAGAGCTGGAAGAGCTGGCGCGGCGCTACGTCGACCTCTGGCAGGACCAGATGACCGCTCTGGCCGCCGATCCGGAGTTCGCGGAATCCCTGCAGAAGGTCATGGCCGCCATGGGCGTGGCCGCCAGCGGCCTGCCGGCCATGACCTTCTGCAGGG
>MRWG01001314.1_pt1 | contig 16655 bp, 12 predicted proteins | sample 1013341 | NCBI WGS metagenome assembly MRWG01 (sample SAMN06117577, study PRJNA244670) | biofilm metagenome | biome: Water; feature: Cathode Biofilm; material: Biofilm; isolation source: microbial consortium enriched at the cathode of a solar microbial fuel cell | place: USA: District of Columbia ... | reverse complement strand
GGGTTTCGCCGGTGGGGCTACCGGTGTTGCCGTCGCGACCGTCCCGCTGCTCGGGCGGCGCGGTGCGGGATCGTACAACGGCGGATCGAGCAGCACGGTGTATTCGCGAACAACCCGCCCGTTTGCCCAATTCAGTTCAAGCAGGAAGTTCAGGAACGGTTCGCGGATCGGTTCCCGCGAGGAGATCTGGATATAGTCGTTCGCGCCCTCGTCGACGACGGTGAAGCGCAGTTGCAGCAGCACCGCGTCGCGCAGAACACCGGCGCGTTCGAACTGCGCCTCGTCGGCAAGTTTTACCGTGATGGAGTCCGCGTCACGCGCATTCGCGCCGAGAATCTCTACCCGCCCGTCGAACGGCTCGTTCAACGCAGAGGACTGCTTGAGAGTGCCGAGACCGAGACCAATCACGGTCTGGGACACCATCAGTAAAGCCAAAGCAGCGGCGAGATTCCGTAGCATGGTCGCTTCCTTAGTCGTTCATTGGTCGGCAGTCGCCCGGCATGACAACACTAGCGGCAGCAGGCTGCCCGGCGCCGTCTCGTTTGCCTGAACGATCTTCGAATAAACTTTACAATTGGGTGTTAACTATAGCTTACAAATAGCTTTTTACCAAGATTTCAGCGATCTGTACACTGTTGAGAGCCGCGCCCTTGCGGACGTTGTCCGACACCACCCAGAGATTGATCCCGCGGGGGTGCGAGAGGTCTTCGCGGATCCGGCCGACAAACACCGGATCACTGCCCGCGGCTTCCGTTACCGCGGTCGGGTAGGCGCCATCCGCGCGGCCGTCGAGCACCACCACCCCGGGTGCATTTTCAAGCAGCACGGTGACCTCCTCGGCCGAGATCTTGCCCCGCGTCTCGATATGCACGGCTTCGGAGTGTCCATAGAAGACCGGCACCCGCACGCACGTCGGGTTTACCGCAATGTCCTCGCGGCCCATGATTTTGCGGGTCTCCCACACGAGCTTCATTTCTTCCTTCGTGTAGCCATTGTCCTGGAACGTGTCGATATGTGGGAGACAATTGAACGCAATTTGTTTCGGATACACGGATGGGGCAATCGGCTTCGTGTTCAGCAGATTCGCGGTTTGCATCGCGAGTTCCTCAATCGCCTCCTTGCCGGTACCGGACACCGCCTGGTAAGTGGCGACGTTGATCCGCTCGATGCCGACCGCGTCGTCGATCGGCTTCAGCGCAACCACCATCTGGATCGTCGAGCAATTCGGGTTCGCGATGATGTTGCGATTGCGGTAATCCGCCACGGCATCGGGATTCACCTCCGGTACCACGAGCGGAATATCGTCGTCGTAGCGGAATTGCGACGTGTTGTCGATGACGACGCAGCCACTCGCGGCCGCCCGCGGTGCGTGCACCGCCGACACACTTGCCCCTGGCGAAAACAGGCCAATATCGATACCGTCGAAGTCAAACGTGTCGAGATCCTCGACGACGAGGTTTTTGCCGCCGTATTGAACGCGCGAGCCAGCCGAACGATGACTGGCTACCGCATGCACCTTCGCGGCCGGAAAGTTGCGCTCCGCGAGTATGGATAACATCGTTTCGCCGACTGCGCCGGTCGCGCCGACTACGGCGACGTTGAATGATCTGCTCATGACAATACTTCCGTCTGGTCCAGCGCGGCGACGACCCGTTCGCCCATTTCACGGGTGCCGATCCGGGTCATGCCGTCACTGTAGATGTCGGTGGTGCGAAAACCCTGGTCGAGGACCGTTGCAACCGCCCGATCGATACGGTCGGCGTGCGCCGCTTCATCCAGCGAATAGCGCAGCAACATCGCAAACGACAGGATAGTCGCCAGCGGATTCGCGAGATCCTGCCCCGCGATATCCGGGGCGGAACCGTGGATTGGTTCGAACATGCCCTTGCCGTTCGCGTCCAGCGACGCCGACGGTAACATTCCGATCGACCCCGTCAGCATCGACGCCAGATCGGACAGGATGTCGCCAAACATGTTCGTCGTCACGATCACGTCGAACTGCTTCGGCGCGCGTACGAGCTGCATCGCGGCGTTATCGATATACATGTGGGACAACTCGATGTCCGGGTAATCACCCGCAAGCCCGGTCACGACGTCACGCCAGAGTTCCGTCGCTTCGAGGACGTTGGCCTTGTCCACGGAACACAGTCGGCCGGCCCGTTTACCGGCGATTTCGAACGCGAGCCGGGCGATCCGCGAGATCTCCGGCTCACTGTAAACGAGCGTGTTCGTACCCGTGCGGACCCCATGCGCATCTTCGCTGATACCCCGGGGTTCGCCGAAATAGATCCCGCCGGTCAGTTCCCGGATGATCATGATGTCGAGTCCGGCGACGATTTCCGGGCGCAGACTCGACGCCGCCGCCAGCGGTTCGAACAATACCGCGGGTCGGAGATTGCAGAACAGGTCGAGTTCCGCGCGCAACGCGAGCAAGCCGCGCTCGGGTCGCAGGCTGCGCTCGATTTTCTCCCACTTCGGTCCGCCGACCGCACCGAGCAGGATGGCGTCCGCGGCGCGCGCGAGCTGCAGGCTGGTTTCCGGCAGCGGTCGGCCACAATCATCGATCGCGGCGCCGCCCATCAGTGCATGCTCGATTTCCACCGCGAGTCCGAATCGATCGCGCAGGGCCGTGATGACCCCGGTGGTCGCCGCCATGATTTCGGGACCAATGCCGTCACCCGGCAGGATCAGAATTTTTTTACTCATTTGTAGCCCATCCAGCGACCCGCGAAAAGCCGCGTAGGATACCGTAATCGACTGGGCGACAACACCGCCCGGGCGGGGCAAATCGCACCGCCACAGCGACAGCCGCGCCGCCCCCGAGGCGGTGGTGCGCGAAATGCTGTGGGCGTTTCACTATACTGCCGCCTCGAATCGTACGACGGCCGCCTGATGAATCCCGGACTCGAACTGCTGCAAGCTTACCCGTTTGAACGGCTCGCTGAGTTGCGCGCGGGCTTGCGCCCGCCGCCTGACCTCGCGCCCGTGAATATGTCGATCGGCGAGCCGCAACATCCGACCCCGACGTTTATCCACGAGGCGCTCGCCGCGGCGCAGGCCGGTACCGGGAAGTATCCGGCGACGCGTGGCAGCGAGGATTTGCGCGAGAGTATCGCGGACTGGCTGACCCGCCGGTTCCGGCTCGGTCCCGGCTCGCTCGACCCGGGCCGCCACATCCTGCCGGTAAACGGAACGCGCGAAGCGCTGTTTTCGATTGCGCAATGTGTCGTCGACCCGCGCGCCCCGGGCGCCGCGGTCGCGATGCCGAATCCGTTCTACCAAATCTATGAAGGTGCGGCGCTGCTGGCCGGCGCCGCACCCGTTTACATACCGTGCCCGGAGGCCAACGGCTTTATCCCCGATTTTGACAGCATCGATGAGGCAAGCTGGACACGTTGCCAGCTGCTGTACATCTGCACCCCGGGTAATCCGTCCGGCAGCGTGATGAGCGCGAGTCAAATTGCTTACGCGATAGAGTTGGCCGATCGCTACGACTTCATCCTCGTGTCCGACGAATGCTACTCGGAACTGTACCGCGACGAAGCGAACCCGCCCGTCGGCCTGCTGCAGGTTGCCCGGGACATGGGGCGAACGGATTTCAGTCGCTGCGTGGTCATGCATTCGCTGTCGAAACGGTCCAATGCGCCGGGACTGCGTTCCGGGTTCGTCGCCGGCGACCCCGCCCTGCTCGCGGACTATTTACGTTACCGGACCTACCACGGTTGCGCGATGCCGCTGCAGGTGCAGGCCGCGAGCGCGGCCGCGTGGCGCGACGAAGCACACGTCGTGGCAAACCGCGCGCTGTACCGCGCAAAATTCGATGCCGTCGTACCCCTGCTGCAAGCCCATCTCGACATCGCGATCCCCGAGGCCGGTTTCTACCTGTGGCCGCGACTGCCGGTTGACGGCGTTACATTCTGTCGTCGATTGATCGAAGAACAAAACGTCATTACATTGCCGGGTCGTTTTCTTGCCCGTGACGATCGCACCGGCAATCCGGGACAAAACCGGATCCGTATCGTGCTGACCGACGATCTCGCGACGTGTGTCACGGGTGCTTCGCGTATCGCTGCGGTGCTCGAATCGCTGAACGCAGCGTGAGCACGACGGGCGGACCAAATCCATGAATGAGGACAACACATGAACAAGCTCGAGGCCATCATCAACGCCGCGTTCGAAAATCGCGCCGAGGTTTCACCCGGCAAGGCCGATCCCGAAGTAAGCGCGGCGGTCGATGAATGCCTGCGCCTGCTCGACAGCGGAGAGTTGCGCGTCGCGGAGAAGCGCGGCAGCGACTGGGTGGTCAACGAGTGGGCGAAAAAAGCCGTGTTATTGTCGTTCCGCCTGAACGACAACGCGGTCATGGACGGCGGTTACACGAATTATTACGACAAGGTTCCGAGCAAATTCGCCGGCATGTCCGCCGCCGGGTTCCAGGGTATCGGCGCCCGTGTCGTCCCCCCCGCCGCGGTACGTCGGGGTTGCTATATCGGCCCCAACGTCGTGCTCATGCCGAGCTACGTCAACATCGGCGCCTACGTCGATTCGGGCACGATGGTCGATACCTGGGCGACCGTCGGCAGCTGCGCGCAAATCGGCAAGGACGTTCACCTCTCGGGCGGCGTCGGCATCGGCGGCGTACTCGAGCCACTGCAGGCGAACCCCACTATCATCGAAGACAACTGCTTCATCGGCGCGCGTTCCGAAGTCGTCGAAGGCGTCATCATCGGCGCGGGCTCGGTACTGTCGATGGGTGTATTCATTGGTCAGAGTACAAAAATACTCGACCGGGAAAGCGGTGAGATCACCCACGGCTACGTTCCGCCCGGCTCCGTCGTGGTTGCCGGCAGCATGCCTGCAGCCGACGGCAGCCACAGCCTCTATTGCGCCGTGATCGTGAAGCGGGTGGATGCGAAAACGCGCGCCAAGGTCGGCATTAACGAGCTGTTACGCGATATCTGAGTCCGGCATCATCGGGGGGCGGGTACACCCGTCCCGATGGACGCCGGCGGCCGGGCAGCAGGCGCTACGCGGCCTGTCCCGTATCCGCTGCCGCTTGCCCGTCGCCGCCGTTGACGGCGTCACGCACGACACCGGCAAGGTGTTCCGCGAGTTCATCGACAAGCGTTGCGTCCTGGCCTTCCACCATGACACGCAGCAATGGTTCGGTCCCGGACGGGCGCAGCAGCACCCGGCCGGTATCGCCGAGTCGCTGTTCCGCTTCGGTTACGGCCTCGCGAATCTTCGCGATATTCGTCACGTCCTGACGTTCGGCCATACGAACATTAACGAGCCGTTGCGGAAATTTGCTCATGCCGGATTTCAGCGCGCTCAATTTGTGTCCGCTCCGGACCATCGCTTCAAGCACCTGCAGCGCCGAGATCAAGCCGTCGCCCGTCGTCGTGAGATCGAGACAGATGATATGTCCACTCGTCTCACCGCCGAGGACCCAGCCGTTTGCCTGGAGCATTTCGAGGATATAGCGGTCGCCGACTTTCGCGCGCTTGAATTCGAGGCCGAGCGTTTGCACAGCGCGTTCGAATCCGAGATTGCTCATCTGCGTGCCGACGACGGCGCCGGTCAGCAAACCTCTCTGGTACCGCTGCCGCGCGATGATGAACGTGATTTCATCACCATCCACGACGGCGCCTTTGTGGTCGACCATGATCAGACGATCGCCGTCACCATCCAGCGCGATGCCGAGATCCGCACCTTCGGCCAGCACAGCCTGCTGCAGTGCCTCGGGCGAAGTCGCACCGACACCCTCGTTGATGTTGAACCCGTCAGGTTGATTGCCGAGCGCAATGACGGTCGCTCCAAGCTCCGCCATTACCGCGGGCGCGATGTGGTACGTCGCGCCATGAGCGCAGTCCACGACAATTTTCAGATCGCGCAAATTGATATCGCTGGAGAACGTGCTTTTGCAGAATTCGATGTAGCGTCCGGCAGCATCGGTCACCCGGTGCGCCTTGCCGAGTTCGCGCGAGGTGACGGATTCCATCGGCTTTTCGAGTTCTTTCTCGATTTCGAACTCCATTTCATCAGGCAATTTGGAGCCGTTACCGCAGAAGAATTTGATCCCGTTGTCTTCGAAGCCGTTGTGCGAGGCGCTGATCACGATCCCGGCGTTCGCACTAAACGTGCGCGTGAGATAAGCAATCCCGGGGGTTGGCATCGGGCCCAGCAGGTGACTGTCCACTCCCGAGGCGGCAAGACCCGCTTCGAGCGCGGATTCAAACATGTAACCGGAAACCCGCGTGTCCTTGCCGATGAGAACCTTGCGTCGACTCGATCCACCGCGTGTGAAGACGCGCCCCGCGGCCCAACCGAGTTTCATGACGAAATCCGGCGTAATCGGTGCCTGCCCGACGGTGCCGCGAATTCCGTCGGTGCCGAAATACTTGCGTTCTTTATCAGCCATCTGCCGCCCTTAACCTTGTTTTTATTACGAAGCTAAAGCGTAGACGCGATCGCGCTTCGGATCCGGACCTGTTCGTGGTGCGAAACATATTTTCACGAGACGGAGCGCCATTTTGTGATCGCGTTCCGGCTTCGCTACTCAATGAGAACTCGCGGGACCTCCAATCGGGCCTTCCGCATCGGTTTTCGGCTCATCACCATCATCCGTCGCGGCTTTCGGGCTGTTTCCGTCATCGTCCATCCAGTCGCTCGGCGGCCCGGGTTCCTTGCCGGCCATGATTGCATCGATCTGCTCGCTGTCGATGGTTTCGAACTTGATCAGTGCCTCGGCCATTGCGTGCAGTTTGTCCGTCTGTTCTTCGAGGATTCGCTTCGCGCGAGCGTAGTTTCGATCCACGATCGAGCGCACTTCTTCATCGATGGTATGTGCGGTTTCGTCCGACACGGACTTGTGCTGGGTGACGGAATGGCCGAGAAACACTTCGCCTTCGTCGTCGCTGTAGCTCATCGGACCGAGCTTCTGGGACAACCCCCACTTCGTGACCATATTGCGCGCAATCTCGGTCGCCCGTTCGATATCGTTCGACGCGCCCGTCGTCACCATGTCCGCACCGAATATCAGTTCTTCCGCGATACGTCCGCCGAACAGGCTCGACACCTGACTTTCCAGTCGCTCGCGACTGTAGCTGAGGCGGTCTTCCTCGGGCAGGAACATCGTGACCCCGAGCGCCCGGCCACGCGGGATGATCGAAACCTTGTACACCGGGTCGTGTGACGGAACACTGCGCCCGACAATCGCGTGGCCGGCCTCGTGGTACGCCGTGAGCTTCTTCTCGTTTTCGCTCATGACCATCGAGCGCCGCTCGGCACCCATCATGATCTTGTCTTTCGCCTTCTCGAACTCGTCCATGTCCACGAGACGCTTGTTGCTGCGCGCGGCAAACAGCGCAGCCTCGTTCACGAGGTTCGCGAGATCGGCGCCGGAAAATCCGGGGGTGCCGCGTGCGAGCAGCGCCGGCTTCACGTTGTCGTCGATCGGCACTTTGCGCATGTGCACTTTCAGAATTTGCTCGCGGCCGCGGATGTCGGGCAGCGGGACGACCACCTGCCGATCGAAGCGACCGGGGCGCAGCAGCGCCGGGTCAAGCACATCGGGACGGTTCGTCGCCGCGATCACAATGACGCCTTCGTTGCCGTCGAAACCATCCATTTCAACCAGCAGCTGGTTCAGCGTCTGCTCGCGTTCGTCATGACCGCCGCCCAGCCCGGCGCCGCGATGGCGGCCGACGGCGTCGATTTCGTCGATGAAAATGATGCACGGCGCATGCTTTTTCGCCTGTTCGAACATGTCGCGCACGCGCGACGCACCAACACCGACGAACATTTCGACGAAATCGGAGCCGGAGATGGTGAAGAACGGGACTTTCGCCTCGCCGGCGATCGCTTTCGCCAGCAGCGTCTTACCCGTGCCGGGCGAGCCCACCATGAGCACGCCGCGCGGAATCTTGCCGCCGAGCTTCTGGAATTTACCGGGATCGCGCAGGAAATCGACGAGCTCCTTCACTTCCTCCTTCGCCTCGTCAACGCCTGCGACGTCGTTGAACGTGACCCGGACCTGATCTTCACCCAGCATGCGGGCGCGGCTCTTGCCGAACGACAACGCGCCACGGCCGTTACCGCCGCCCTGCATCTGCCGCATCAGGTAGATCCACACGGCAATCAGCAACAGGAACGGGAACCAGGAAATGAAAATCTGCATGAGGATGCCCTGGCGATCCGGCGGCTGCGCTTCGATGCGAACGTTATTGTCGAGCAGCATGCCGATCAGCGGGCCGTTGTCGGTTTCCGGGCTGTAGGAGTACAGCCGCGAACCATCGTGCGTTTCGAGTTCGATCGTCGGGCCATCGAGCAGGACTTTCGCGACGCGGCCGGATTTCACTTCCTTGACGAAATCCGAATACTCGAGTTCCTGCGAGGTACCATGCTTCGGCGTGAAGTTCTGGAACACGAGCATCAAGACGAGGGCGATCACCACCCACAAAACCATATTCCGTGCCATATCGTTCACTTGCTCCGCATCATCCCGGCTTCGTTGAAAAACATTCGTACAATCAATTGACTATATCCTAAACCCAGTGGCAACGACATAGAACTCCCGCGACGCTTTACGCGAAGAATCGGGTTTTCTTCGCGCAACCGACCCGAATATTGTTTTTAGGTCCCGGATGTAGTCATCGGTTCCGGGAAATTGAAACAATTTGATCACAAGGGCGCCATTCGTTCCTAGTACCTGTTCTACGAACGAGCGGACATTTTCGGCCAACTCGAGGAAATTCGCTTCGTCGAGATCGCGTATACCCGTTATATTGGGGGCGATATCGGAAATAACAAGATCAACCGTCCGCTCGCCGAGCGCTTCGCGCATGCGCGCAATAATCGCGGGATCGCGCGCATCACCGTGAATAAACTCAACCCCATCAAGTGGTTCCATTGGCAACAGGTCGACGGCTACGACCTTGCCGCCGCGACCGACGGCCGCCGCCGCCACCTGGCTCCAGCCGCCCGGGCTCGCGCCAAAATCGACAACCGTCGAGCCCTGTTTCAGAAGTCGGTCGCGGGCGAGAATTTCTTTAAGTTTGAATGCGGCACGCGAGCGCAATCCGGCGGCTTCGCGTTGTTTGACATAGGGATCGGCGGCCTGTCGGCGGACCCACTGCTTCGTTTTCGAGCGTCGCGTGGCCATCAGGCCGATCGTGCCCGGGGCGCTTCAGACGTAACGCACGGCGACGATTTCGTATTCGATCTCACCACCAGGCGCCTGCACGACAACCTCGTCCCCGGCTTTCTTGCCGATCAGCGCGCGTGCGATCGGCGATCCCACCGAGACCATGCCGGCTTTGATGTTCGCTTCGTCCTCGCCGACGATTTTGTAGGTGACCTCCGCTTCCGTTTCGAGGTTCAGCAGATCGACCGTCGCCCCGAAAATAACCTTGCCGCCGGCGTCGACCTTCGTTACGTCGATGATTTCGGCGTTCGACAACTTGCCTTCGATATCACGGATCCGGCCCTCGGCGAAGCTCTGTTGCTCGCGCGCGGCATGATATTCGGCGTTTTCTTTCAAATCGCCGTGTGCGCGCGCTTCCGCGATCGCCGCCGTGATTCTCGGCCGCTCGACGGTCTTGAGGTGATGCAATTCGTCGCGTAGTGCCTGCGCGCCGGTTTCCGTCATCGGTGATTTACTCATTGGAAAACTCCTTGTGCAGGTCCTGAAGGCGGTGCACGGAACTACTGTCGGATGTTGCGATCGCCATCACCGCGGCAGTCGCACCGGCAATTGTCGTGGTGTAGGCAATCCGGCGCTGCAGCGCCTCACGACGAATTTCATAGGAATCCGCGATCGCCTGCTCGCCGTCCGTTGTATTCACGATCAGATCAATTTCCTCGTTTTTGATCATATCAACAACATGGGGTTGCCCTTCGAGTACCTTGTTGATGGCGCGGCATGGCACGCCGGCCGCGTTGATTGCCTTTGCGGTACCCCGCGTTGCAATGAGTTCGAACCCCGCGGCCGCGAGGTCGCGTGCGAGCTTCACGCACGCAGCCTTGTCCTGGTCACGCACGCTGATGAACGCGAGGCCACTCTCTGGCAGGACCATGCCCGCGCCCTGCTGAGACTTGCTGAAACCTTCGCCAAACGTCGCGCCGACACCCATGACTTCACCGGTTGATTTCATTTCCGGACCCAACAACGGATCGACGCCGGGGAATTTGACGAACGGGAACACCGCTTCCTTGACCGAGTAGTAGCTCGGCACGCGTTCGTGCAGAAATCCGAGGTCCGCAAGTTTCTCGCCAACCATGCAGCGGGCGGCAATCTTCGCCAGCGGAACGCCGATCGCCTTCGACACGAACGGTATCGTCCGCGACGCGCGCGGATTGACTTCGATGACGAAAATTTCCTCGCCCTGGATCGCGAACTGCGTATTCATGAGCCCGACGACCTTGAGGCCGCGGGCCATCGCGGTCACCTGCTCCCGCAGACGGTCCTGAATCGCTTCGGACAGCGTGTGCGGCGGCAAGGCGCACGCCGAGTCACCGGAGTGCACGCCTGCCTGCTCGATATGTTCCATGATCCCGCCGATCACGACGTCATCCCCGTCGGCAACGGCGTCGACATCAACTTCGATAGCAGCCTCGAGGAAGCGGTCGAGTAATACCGGTGATTCGTTGGACACGGCCACGGCTTCGCGCATGTATTTGTCGAGCGCTTTCTCGCTGTACACGATCTCCATCGCTCGCCCGCCCAGTACGTAGGACGGCCGGACAACGAGCGGATAGCCGATCTCGGCCGCTGCGGCCCGTGCCGCCTCGGCGGAACGCACCGTACGGTTGGGCGGCTGGCGTAAACCGATTTCCTGCAGAAACTGCTGGAAGCGTTCGCGATCCTCGGCCAGATCGATCGAGTCCGGGGTCGTGCCGATAATCGGTACGCCTTCCGCTTCGAGCGCCCGCGCGAGTTTCAGCGGGGTCTGGCCGCCGAATTGAACGATGACGCCCTCCGGTTTCTCGAGCGCGACGATTTCGAGCACATCTTCCAGCGTCAGCGGCTCGAAATACAGCCGGTCGGACGTGTCGTAATCCGTGGAAACGGTTTCCGGGTTGCAGTTGACCATGATCGACTCATAGCCTGCTTCGCGCATCGCCATCGACGCATGCACGCAGCAGTAGTCGAATTCTATGCCTTGTCCGATCCGGTTCGGTCCACCACCGAGGACGACAATTTTCCTGCGATCCGTCGGCATCGCCTCGCACTCTTCTTCATACGTCGAGTACATGTAGGCGGTACTCGAGTCGAACTCGGCGGCACACGAGTCAACCCGCTTGTACACCGGCCGCACCCCGCACTCGACGCGTCGAGCGCGCACTTCATGCTGTTCGCGCCCGATAATCGTCGCGATCCGTGCATCCGAAAAGCCCTTGCGTTTCAGGGTCCGCAGACGCTCCGCGTCGAGCGCGGCAAAGCCGCCGGCCCTGATTTCGGCTTCGATCTCCACCAACTCGGCGATCTGGGTGAGGAACCACGGATCGATGTGCGTGCGCGACTGCACTTCGTCAAACGACATACCGTCACGCAGTGCCTGGGCAACGAACCAGATCCGCTCGGCGCCGGCAACGTTCAGTTCACGGTGCAGCGCGGCTTCGCCCGGCACGGCGATTTCGTCAAGACCACTCATGCCGGTTTCGAGGCCTCGCAGGGCTTTCTGGAACGACTCCTGAAACGTCCGGCCGATCGCCATAACTTCGCCGACGGATTTCATTTGTGTCGTCAGACGGTCATCGGCCTGGGGGAATTTTTCGAACGTGAAACGCGGTACTTTCGTCACGACGTAATCAATCGACGGCTCGAATGATGCCGGGGTTGCGCCGCCCGTGATCTCGTTCGCGAGTTCATCGAGGGTGTAACCCACCGCGAGTTTCGCCGCGACTTTCGCAATCGGGAAACCGGTCGCCTTCGATGCGAGCGCGGAACTGCGCGAGACGCGCGGGTTCATCTCGATCACGATGAGATGCCCGTCTTCCGGATTCACCGCGAACTGCACGTTCGAACCGCCGGTATCGACCCCGATCTCGCGCAACACGGCGATCGACGCGTTACGCATGATTTGATATTCCTTGTCCGTCAGCGTTTGCGCCGGCGCCACGGTAATCGAGTCGCCGGTGTGGACGCCCATCGGATCGAGGTTCTCGATCGAACAGATGATGATGCAGTTGTCCTTGCGGTCCCGCACAACCTCCATTTCGTATTCTTTCCAGCCGAGCACGGAACGTTCGAGCAGAATTTCAGTGGTCGGCGATGCGTCGAGTCCGCGACGACAGATTTCGGCGAGTTCCGTCCGGTTGAACGCGATACCGCCCCCACTGCCGCCCATCGTGAACGACGGCCGGATGATGACCGGGAAACCGATCTTCTGCTGCGCTTCCTCGGCCTCCTCCATCGAGTGCGCAATGAACGATTGCGGGGTATCGAGCCCGATTTTCGTCATTGCCTCGCGGAATTTCTGTCGATCTTCCGCCTTGTCGATCGCTTCCTCCGTCGCCCCGATCAGTTCGATGCCGAATTCCTCGAGGACCCCGTGTCGCGACAGATCGAGCGCGCAGTTCAATGCGGTCTGCCCCCCCATCGTCGGCAGTACGGCATCCGGACGTTCGCGCTCGATAATCTCGCGCACGGTCTGCCAGCGGATCGGTTCGATGTACGTCGAATCGGCGATCTCCGGATCCGTCATGATCGTCGCCGGGTTCGAGTTCACGAGGATCGTGCGATAGCCCTCTTCACGTAACGCCTTGCACGCCTGCGTCCCCGAGTAGTCGAACTCGCACGCCTGCCCGATGACGATCGGTCCGGCGCCGATGATGAGTATGGATTTCAGATCTTCGCGCTTTGGCATGATGACTCAGGAACGATAAGCGTCGATCGCGGCAACGAAGCGGTCGAACAGGGATTGGATATCGTGCGGTCCCGGGCTCGCTTCGGGATGCCCCTGAAAACCGAACGCGGGCACATCGGTGCACTCGATTCCCTGCAGGGTTCCGTCGAACAGGGAGCGGTGCGTAGCGACGATGTTGGCCGGCAACGTGCTTTCATCGATCGCGAAGCCGTGGTTCTGGCTCGTGATCAGGACGTTCCCGTGCTTCAGATCCTGCACCGGATGGTTCGCGCCGTGGTGGCCGAATTTCATTTTCTGCGATTTCGCACCGCACGCCAGCGCGAGCAGCTGGTGACCGAGGCAGATGCCGAACGTCGGGATCCCGTGTTCAAGGATCCGTTTCACTGCAGTGATCGCATAATCACAGGGTTCCGGATCGCCCGGACCGTTCGACAGGAACACACCGTCCGGCTCGCGCGCAATGACTTCGTCGGCCGGGGTCTTTGCCGGTACGACTTCAATGTCGCAACCGCGGTCGGCGAGCAGTCGCAGGATATTGCGCTTCACCCCGAAATCGTAGGCGACGACGCGCCGACCCGGTTTGCTCACCGCGGCACGATGCCGGTTGCCTTCGAGGGTCCAGCTGCCCTCGTCCCAGTGGTAGGGCGAACCGGTCGACACGACTTGCGCGAGATCGGCACCGGCGAGTCCGGCGAATGCACGTGCCTGCGCGAGGGCCGCATCGACGTCAGGATTTTCGCCGGCGCTGAGACATCCGTTCTGGGCGCCCTTGTCGCGCAGCAGACGCGTAAGGCGGCGCGTGTCTATGTCCGCAATCGCAACGATGCCGTTCGTCGCGAGGTACTCTCCCAGGCTGCCGGTCGAGCGAAAATTGCTCACCACGCTCGAGGCATCGCGGATGATCAAGCCGGCGGCGAAAATCCGCTCGGCTTCTTCGTCGAGCGGGTTCACGCCGACGTTGCCGATATGGGGATACGTCAGAGTGACGAGTTGATGGCTGTAGGACGGATCCGTGAGGATTTCCTGATATCCCGTCATCGCCGTATTGAACACGACCTCGCCAACCGCAGACCCGTGCGCGCCGATAGCGCGGCCGCGGAAGACGCTCCCGTCCGCCAACGCCAGAATCGCTGTAATAGACACTGAATATTTGCCCACATAAGAACGGGAGCACCCAAACAGGTGCTCCCGTGTAAGAAGTCCGCGGCATTGTACTTTAGGCCCGACAAGCAAGGAAGGCCGCAACCGTGATTCGCGGCCGTTCCGCGGTCCGGATTTTCACCCCGCGATGAGGGGCTGCCGCACAGGCTCCCGGCGCCGGACCCGGCGCGTCTCAGTCGACCGGCGACGCGAACGCGACCCCGTTTTGGCCCGTGCGGGCCATTTCTTCATTGATATGCCGGGAAATCTCCACCGCCACTTCGAGCGCCCGCTTGCCGTCCTCGCCGGTCACCTGCGGTCGCAGTCCGTCGGCGACGGCACCGACGAACGAGCGGATCTCGGCCATCAATACGTCTGTACCTGTGAGTTTGTGCGTTTCGAACGAAATTTCCTTATGTTCGTCCGTGTTGCCCTCGGCGTCGATTTCACCCACGAGCAGCGTGTGGTGCATGTAGTCGACGGAGATATAGGAATTCGCTTCCCGTATCGTCATCGCACGCACCTGATCGCTGTTGGCCCGACTCGCGGCAAGTTCCGCGATACAGCCGTTCGCGAACTCGAGCCGGGCATGGGCGATGTCGATGTCGCCGGTGACCACGGACCGACCCGACGAGGAGACGGCAACAAGGTCGGCGGCGACGAGACTCAACACGATATCGATGTCATGGATCATCAGGTCGAGCACGACGTTCACTTCCGTGCCGCGCGCCTTGAACGGCGCGAAACGCTGCGCGCTGATGTAACGCGGCGCGGTGACGCGCTCGCGCAACTCGATGACCGCCGGGTTGAAGCGTTCGAGATGGCCCACCTGGAACAGGCATTGCCGTTGCTCCGCAAGTCCGATCAGGATCTCGGCTTCGGCAACCGTTTCGGTTACCGGCTTTTCCACGAGCACGTGGATGCCGGCGTCGATACAGGCCTGTGCCACTTCGAAGTGCCGATCCGGCGGTACGACAATCGATACGAGGTCGACGGCGTTGAGGATGTCACGGTAGTCGGCGTAGCCGCGTACCCCGTATTTCTGCTCGATTTCCGCACGCCTGAGCGGATCCGTTTCGACGATAGCAGTCAGTTCGACGCCGTCGAGCGCGAGATACTTCTGGACATGAAAGTTGCCGAGATATCCGACCCCGATGACGGCGGCGCGTAGTGTTTTCATAGTCACTGGCGAGACAGCTTGTGGGCCCGGTCGATTCGTCGCGCGGCGGGATCGTTATTGCTTGTAATCAGGCGGCGAAGTTCGTGCTTGCACGATAGCAACGATCCCGCGCGCTGTATAGGCCAGCGGGCGAAATTTACGGCGGCGGTGGCCGGCAGTTCTCCGCTCCGGTCACCGTTCCGAGCGCGGTACACGCATCGATCGTCACATCCCAGTTCGCGATTCTGAGACTGCTGCGCAACACCGCGCGCACCGTGTGCGCATCGATATCCGGGACGGGTTCGGCGAGCAGCGCCACGATGCCGGCGACGTGCGCGCTCGCGAACGACGAACCGGAAACGAAGTCGTAAGTGTTGTCCGGCATGGTCGTGAGGACCTCTTCGCCGGGGGCAACGAAGACTTTGCCGGCATTGCGCGTGTAGTCCATCGTTCGCAGCGGGTCGTGGTAACTCACCGCAATGACTTCGCGCATCGAGGCGGGGAACGACAGCACTTCGTCGCCGAGATCCGTCGCCGCGACAACCACGAGCCCGCGCTGTATCGCCCGCGTAATGAGCCGGGAGACGAGCGGATCGTACTGTCCCTGCAAACTCATATTGACGACTTTCATATCATTCGTGATGGCCCAGTCGAGTGCCCGCGCGAGGCTGAAGCTCGAGCACTGTCCGCGGCTCGTCCCCGGAATCGATTCCCAGCAGGCGCGTAACGAAAACAGGCGGGCATCCGGAGCGATACCGACGATACCGCGCCCGTTGTGGGCGGCGGCGCCAATGATCCCGGCCACGGCGGTGGCATGGAATTCGACGATTTCGATCGTCTGGTCCGCATCGACGAAATTGAGCGCCGTCTCGACCCGGCCACGCAGATCGTAATGCGTCCGATCGAGACCCGTGTCGATGATCGCCACTTTGACGCCGGCCCCGGTGCTCAGCTGTTGCGCTTCGTCGATACGCGCCGACACGAGCGAGTGTTGCAGATTCACATACGGGTCGATGAGTTGCTCGGGCGCGCCGGCAACGTGAAACACGCGGGTGGTTTGCACACTTTCGACGGCCGGCTCGGCCGCAAGCGGTTCAAGCGCGGCGGCGAGTTCGGCGGCGCCGCCGCTGAATACGTAACAGTCGCGATCGAGCGAGACGATGCGCCAGCTGTCGCTCAGGGTGAGCGCGTGCCGTTCCGCGAGCGCCCCCGCGGCCACCGCGCTCACGTCGGCATTCACGATGACGAGCAGTTCCGCGGATGCCGACGGCGGTAACGGGGCGGTGTGCGGATCGGGAATCTGTGCGAGCTGCGAGTTCAGCCACGCCAGTGCGGCGAACGCGATTGCAAGACAGAATTTCGCCATGCCCGCGTTCGCCGGCGTGGTGACCGGGCCCCCTAGCAGCCTGTCGGACTTAGGAACAATCTGCTGCGCCGGCGGGACAGCGGCGCAAAAACGCGCGATTTTTCGTCACGTAGCACCACTA